>Ga0123337_10003999_pt1 | contig 15224 bp, 10 predicted proteins | sample frozenSSSSmetaG_FD_89792 | JGI IMG/M metagenome (GOLD analysis project Ga0123337, IMG submission 89792) | Glacier valley bacterial and archeal communities from Borup Fiord, Nunavut, Canada, to study Microbial Dark Matter (Phase II) -... | ecosystem: Environmental > Aquatic > Freshwater > Ice >... | reverse complement strand
ATGAGCTATTTCGGTGCAATATTATAGAAGGAATTATCTGTAAAAGGGGGTAAAATGCATAGGAACTTTGGTACTCTGTTACTTTGCGACTAGCATTTGAAGTATACGTTTTTTATTTCGTACTAACGTTTTTAGAATTGAATAGTCTTGATCTGTTTAATATAATTAAGATGGAAGAAATTATGCCCGATAATCCATTATTACCTGTAATCAACTACCTTTAGTTTGGATATTTCAAAATCTTCAAATCCGTAATCGCTGGTTTTATAGGCATTTAAATTTAAAATATTGGTTCCTCTACCGGGGAGAAAGGGGTAAAATGTCATCGATACCTGGAAGGTGTTAATCATCAGGTAATTGTTTTTTATCAATACTCCCAGTCCTAAGACCGTATAGAGGCGTGTATTTGTAAAGTTTAATGATGAATTGCCCAGCATACCGAATGAAGAAAAGATATAAGGGCCAAACCGGAACCCATAAAGCTCTAAGGGTGAATAACTTTGGGTTTGCAAAGTCAAAGCCATCAAACGTGTTGCAGGATACTTCAAATCCTCGAATCCATCCATCACATCATTGAGGGTTATGTTATTGGTGGATAGGCGGTTAATGCCAAAGATGACGGTGGGCCTGATGAATTGCCTAAGTTTCCAATAGCCCAAACTGAATAAGTTGGTGTAATAATTGATCCTTCCCTTTATCACTTGCTGTTGCCAGCCTTCGGCTCCAATTAAAGTCCCGTATTCGAAATTGCTGCTCAGGTATCCAAAGCGGTAATAGTTTCCCCAAGCCGCCTTTAATCCTAAATAATAACGATTGGTATGCTGAACGCTTATCCCTAAGGTAAGGCCAAAAGCCCAGCCAACCGGAATATCTTCAACCTTTCCGTAATTGAAAATATACCTGTCCTGAATATATCTTCTTGACGTGAACCCTAATCCGGCGAAATAAATATTTTCATTATTGAAAACGTCTACCGCTTCTGCTTGAAGGTTTCGATCCGGATATCTGGTTTTGAGAATCCTACCTGAAACAATAAGGTTGGTGGTTTGGGCACTCAATGAATTTCCTTTATACAGCTGCCATGATCGTGCTCCCCAGTAATCCTGTATGTTGGTCTTAGAGGATAAATACCGGACACTATCCGCCTGTATATAGTTTTGATTGGTAATCAATTGTCCTATAAATATTCCTCCTGCCCACTTAGCCAGGGGCGAATAAAAGATCCTTGATAACTCTAAACTCTTAACCAGGTATCTGTTGCTCAAATTCAGATAGTCAAGATTGGAACTTACGGGAGAATAAACAGGCTTCCTAAATTCCTGATTCTTTATAAGGTCGTTGTTCCCCGGAAAGTAATATTCAACATTGCATGTAATATGCGAGTCCTTGTAATTAGGGATCAGATAGCCAATCTTAACCGCACTGCCGTTGATAGCAGTATTTAATTTTGTATCTACATGAAAACTATTTCCAAGGCCTATAAAATTATCGTCTGTAAGACCCAACTCCAGGTTTGATGTTGATACACTGAGCGAAGGTAAGATACTCCACGTATCACTTACCCTTATATATACATCCAGTGAATCAGCTTTTGGGGAACTGGCGAGAGTGTAGGAAATCACATCCTGTATATAGTTTTGGGAGCGGATCAATCGCTCTGATTCTTTTACCCGCAATGAATCAAATGGTTCATTGATTTTGAAAAGCAACAAATCGCTGATCACTTTTCTTCGGGTCTTAACATGCAATTGATTTCCTACTTTACTTATAAAACCTTCGGGATTCACACTGGTGTCCAGGATACTATAACCAAAAGGATTGAGCGTAGTGATGTAAATATTTCTAACAATCTTTCCTTCATTTTTGTTAATAGGCTTTAATGTTTTTTCTATATCCTTTTTATCTTCTTGAATAGGTCGGTTGGCAATGAAGTTAAAAATTAACCGATGAATAAACCTTGTCAATTTTGATTTCTCTGACAACTGTTCATTTTCATTGTAACAAATAGAGTCCTTTTCAAACTTTCGTTCTTGTCCCAGGGCATGCTCAGCGAAGCATATAACCATTAACAGTATACATAATACTTTTAGAACTCTATGAGGAGACCAATTTAAAGTAAAATATAGAAATAAAGTTGGACTTCTCCAAGGTGCAATTTTATACAACATTGATTATGAATTCATCAAAGCTATTCGATATTACTTGACATGGCTCATAATCTTTTCCTTTTCTTTGTCAAGCCATTCTTCTTTACTGATACTTTTTGCTTTCTTTTGTGCTTTTTTTCTAAGATTCCTTGCAATGTCTTTTGCATCGTTCACCAATTCTTTGCGCGAATTATTCTCTTTATTGTTGGCCAAAAGAACTCCTAATGCAGCTCCTGTTAAGCTGCCAATAACCAATGCTCCGATTAATTTGCTAGTGCTAAATGATTTTTTCATCTTTCTTATGATTTAAAATGGTTCTTACGTAAAGTTCGATCTCCTGGTATCTAAAAGCGTTACACAATTATGCAAATAAGTTACATGATTTGCACTTTAATAGTCTTTAGATGTGCATAAAAGATATTCATCTTCTTATCTTTAATGGCAGGTTTTGATCCATTAATAACCTAACAGTCAGTGTTTTTCATAGGCTTCCTTTAAAATTCTGATGTCAAGTTTTTTCATTTGAAGCATAGCCTGCATAACTTTTCCCGATTTTTCAGCATCAGGGTCACTTATCATTTCTTCCATCTCAACAGGAACAATTTGCCATGATACCCCATACTTGTCTTGAAGCCAGCCACATTGTTGTGCCTCTTCATATCCGCCCTCTGACAGTTTATCCCAAAAATGATCAATTTCTTCCTGAGACTCGCAATTGACTACCAACGAGAGGGCGGGGGTAAAAGCAAAAGAATGTTCTCTGATGCTGTCCATGGCCATGAATTCTTGCTCGTTGAGGGAGAAACGGGCATATTTAATGGTTCCTTCAATCTCTTCATCTACAGTCTCATAACGTTCCAGATGGATAATACCCGCATCACTAAACAGTGACACATAAAAATTTATTGCTTCTTCAGTTTTTCCACTTTGATCACCCCCGAACATAAAAAATGGAGTGATTTTTTGCATTCCCTCATCAATCATCAATTGCCAGGTAACACCAAATTTATCCTTTATCCATCCGAACTTTTCACTGAACGGATATTTGTTAAGGCCCATCAGAACAGTTCCGCCTTCTGAAAGCTTCTCCCACAACATGTCTATTTCCTGTTCAGTTTCACAATTTACAAAGAAAGAAATGGCTGACGTGATTTCAAACTGCGGGCCACCATTCAAGGCTACAAATTCCTGTCCTTCAATCTGGAATGCCACAGTCATGACCGATCCATTTTCTCTTCCCGAAGCTTTTGCCCCTTCCGGTCCATAATGGGCAACGGTTTTAATTTTTGAGTTTTTAAAAATGGAAACATAAAAATTCGCTGCATCTTCTGCCTGGTTGTCGAACCATAAAAACGGTGTGATTTTTTGTAATTCTGTACCCTTCATTCTTTTATCTGTTTCTCTTTTAATTTGTGTCGTCATCTTCTATGGTATTAATTTGTTTGAAACATTTATTTATTTCTGAAAGCCTCAGTTTATTGCTTATTTCATCTAAATTCTATCCATTGATGGCTGCATAAGGCTTACCCGATAAATTTTGTTGTTGCTATATTTCCAAACCCGGCTTTGCATCAGCCAAGTTAGATAAATACTCATTATAACAATCATTTGCTGATTATCAGGTTTATATTTAATACATGTTTTTTTTCATTATAATTTGTTTTGCCCTGTAATTTAACAGTTTATAACATTTTCCCTTTGAGTAAAGTTCGAACATTAACTTTAGAATGTCAAATTTTGAAGCATTTAAATCAAAATAAAATTGTTCGTGACAACATTTGAGGAGCTAAATTGCAGTCACCCCTAAGCGATCAGAAGATCATTGTCTCTCCCGAAATTTCAGAAATTGATTGATTGAATATTTATTTTAGTAAATCTTATTTGAACATTTTAAAATGATGTTAGGGAAAGCTTAAGCCTTAATTAGAATCTTTTATAAGCACTACATCATACTTGCCATTTGGTAAAAATGAAGTATAGCCAAAGTATAACAGTCCGCATAAACTTCATATTCAATAGCTTATAAAAAATGTCATCGGTAAATATACTTTTCTATAGAAGTCCTGGCAATCAAATATCTACATTGACAACTTATTTAAGGAGGAGGCCCTGGACATGTATACCCGCTGCCAGATGCCATATTTCAATGTTGGCACAACACCTGTAGCCTGTCGCACTTTGATAATTACAGGATAATTACCATCTGGTTTAAACTCTATTTCTTGATTCAACGAAGTGATGGTTTACTATTGTAATCCCACTAATCTATCATCGTTCTGCCTATTGTTTTTAATTCAAACAAACATAAATTAAGCATATTTTGTACATTCATAGATATACAAGTAATATACAAAAAATATACGAGCAATATACAAACCATAGTAAAAACGATGGGAGATGGCCAGCCAAATAGCTACATTATAGAAACCCTGTAAAGATTTGATGCACAACTATAACAATAGCAATCATAACCAAATTGAAGTATACAATGGAGGTGCCAGGCTTAAGATTTCGCCAGGGCAATGAAGGTTGTCATCAACCATTCTTGGAACGACATGCTGATCAATGCATTCCCGGCATTGCAAGGAACGAAGCAATCGTATCATAATTCCTGATTGGCTATTCTTTTTTTTTTTCGAAGAAAGCTTCCCTGAATATTGATAGTAAGATAAAATCTACTATTTTATCTTACTATTAAATTGAACCCACGTGCCATAATAAATTAGCCAACTTCAAGTAAAAATTGGCAGACGTTCATACAATATATTTTCTTTTTTCATACCACCTTATCCATCGGAGTGGGTTGCTCTTCCTTCTTGCTATCTGCTGCCTTTAAAATCAAGCGCAATGACTGGTCATAAGTTACATAATTCCATAACCAGTTGACGAATATCAACAAACGGTTTTTAACACCCAGGATGGCCATTAAATGAACAAACATCCAGGTAAGCCATGCTATAAATCCGCTGAACTTTATGAAGGAAAGATCGGCTACAGCTCTGTTACGGCCTATGGTGGCCATTGAGCCGCGATCAATGTATCTGAATGGCTTTAACTTAGAATTTTTATGCATTGCAATAAAATTTCTGGCCATGTTAGCTCCTTGCTGAATCGCAACTTGGGCAACCTGAGGATGACCGTTTGGATTTCCAGGGGTCGACATCAGGGAGACATCGCCAATGGAATAAATATTTCCACACCCTTTTACTTTGTTAAACTCATCAACCAACAAACGTTTTCCCCGGCCAATTGATTCAGTAGGGATTCCCAAAGGTACTTCTCCGCTGATTCCGGCTGCCCAGATTACGAGCTTGGATTTTATCTTATTGCCATCGGCCAGGCTGAGAGTTTCGCCATCATAATCAGTCACCTGTGTGTTGAGCTGAACGTTAATTCCTATTCTTTGCAGGTAGTATAAAGCCTTTCTCGAAGCGTGATCTGACATACTGTTCAACACTTGACCTGAACCTTCTATCAGGTTAATCTTCATTAGATCGAAATTCAGATCAGGGTAATCTTTTGGAAGTACAAACTTTTTCATTTCAGCAATGGCTCCTGCAACTTCCACACCCGTTGGACCGCCACCTACCACCACCACGTTCAGTAAAATTTTTTTCTCATTCTCGTCATGATCGAAAAGAGTTACCGCGCTTTCTAAATTTAAGAGAATACGGTTACGAAGGGCCATTGCTTCAGACACTGATTTCATAGGATTGGCAAATTTCTCCATGTTCTTCATTCCAAAGAAGTTGGAGTTGACACCCGTTGCAATTACCAGATAGTCATACCAAACCTTGTCAAGGCTGGTACTTATTTCTTTTTTCTCAGTATCGACCGAATAAACATCGGCCACACGGATATATACATCTTTTTGCTTCTGGAAAATTTTACGCAATGGGAAAAGAATGGAACTCGGTTCTATTCCTGAGCTGGCAACCTGATAAAACAATGGTTGGAACTGATGGTAGTTATTTTTATTGATCAAAACAACTTGATAGCCTGATCCCACAAGCTTTGTGGCCAATTTTAGGCCCCCAAATCCTGCTCCTATGATTACTATTCTTTTCTTGGGCGTTTCTGGTATATTTACTGGCATGTTTGTTATAGTTAAAATTAAAATATGTTGTACGACATCTTTTAACGTTTTTCCTTACTTAATTGTTTGTTACTATTGAAAGTAATTATTCTGAAACAGAACTGCTCAATATCATTAAAATATTTAAATTCAGCATTTTAATGATACGATGGTAGCCTTCAAAACATTTGTCATGAAATTTCAAAAAATAGTTGTCTGCATAAAAAATGAAAAAGAAAGATTATTAAATTTTGAAATATGATGATAAGTGTTATTTTTACATTTTATATTTAAGCCTTTTACTAAAATCATAAGTTAATGTCTAACAAATAACTAAATTAATGAATCAACAAATGAAACAATTTTTTTTAACTGCAATTTGTTTTTTTACCTTTTTTTGTGTTGTCAAAGCCCAATATTTGGTCATGTCGCCTCATTCTTTGGTTGAAGCCAAAGTGGAGGTAGGCGCTCAGATTAGTTATAGTATTAGTTTCAACGGTCGACAAGTGATTGCCAATTCTGCGATCCGCTTTGAATTTAAGCAGGCTCCTCCAATGGGTGATGATATGATAGTGCTTAAAACTTCGGTCAAAGATATCAATGAAACATGGACTCCGGTATTGAAACGCACATCAACCATACTTAATAATTGCAAAGAATTAACACTACAGTTGCAGGAGAAGAAATTTCCCCGGCGCATGATGAACCTTGTATTCCGGGTATTTGATGATGGGGTGGCTTTCAGAACCGAGTTTATTGGATCAGGAAACAACCATGAATATGTGATCACTGATGAAATGGTGGTATTTAATTTTACTGCCGATCATACTTGTTGGGCTGCCAATCATAGCAGTTATCGTTCCTCTCAGGAAACCGAATATTTCAAACGTAAGCTTTCTGATTTGACCGATCAAATGGTCATTGGGTTGCCCATGACGGTTAAAGTGGCTGACAACTGTTATGCTGCCATCACGGAGGCAAATATTACCGATTATGCAGGTATGTATTTAAAAACCAGTCATTCAAAAAGTGGATTTTCAGTTCGTTCACAACTGGCACCCCTGCCTAATGAGAAAGAAAATGGCGATAAAGTAAAATTCAAGTATCCGCATTCAACTCCCTGGAGGGTCATCATGCTGGGCGATGCCCCCGGGAAACTGATTGAATCTGAAATTATTATGAACTTAAATGAGCCATGTGCCATAGCAGATCCCTCATGGATCAAACCAGGATTGTCGGCATGGGATCATTGGTGGAGCGGTGAAGTGAAAATGGACAACGAAACTATTAAAAAATACATTGATCTGGCTTCTGAAATGGGCTGGCCTTATCAATTAATTGACTGGCAATGGTATGGTATGTATAACAAACCTGAAGCTGATATCATGAAAGTGGCTCCGCAGCTGGATATGCCTGCCATTCTGGATTATGCAAAAAGTAAAAATGTACGATGCTGGGTTTGGATTTATTATACCGATGTAAATAGGGCCGATTGGGACAAAGCTTGTGCTTTGTATGAAAGCTGGGGAATTGCAGGTGTTAAAATAGATTTTATGGACAGCGACGATCAGGAAATGGTGAATTGGTATCACCGCATCGTGATGACTGCTGCCAAGCATCACCTGATGGTTGATTTCCACGGAGCTTACAAGCCGGATGGTTTCCGTAGAACTTATCCGAATTTGGTAACCCGTGAAGGAGTTTTGGGCAACGAGTACAACAAATGGTCACTGCGCATTACTCCCGAACACATGGTTACTTTACCATTTACCCGTATGTTGGCAGGTCCGATGGATTTTACTCCTGGGGGGTTCCTCAACCGTACTTCTGAAAAGTTTGAAAATGGAACTCCTGCACAAGTACAAGGAACACGCGCTCTTCAACTGGCTCAGTTTGTAGTTTATGACAGCCCCTTTACGGTAGTTTGTGACAGCCCTGAAAACTACAAAGGCCAGGAGGGTACTGAATTTTTGAAAAAGGTAAAAACAATATGGGACGATACCAAAGTCTTAAACGGTCAAGTAGGCGAATTCATTACCACCGCACGCCGTTCAGGAAATGAATGGTTTATCGGTTCAATGACCAATAGCGAGGCTCGTTCGCTGGAAATAAAACTGGATTTTCTGGAAGCAGTTAAATACAATTTAATTGCTTTTGAAGATGCTCCCGATGCAAATGTGAATGCTGAAAAGGTGATGCGCACCTCCAAGACGGTTGTAAAAGGTGACATAGTGAAAATAAAAATGGCGCCAGGCGGTGGTTTTGCAGCATATTTGGTACCAGTGAAATAGGGGGCAGTGGTCAGTGGACAGTGGGCAGTTGAAGGAGATTGGGGCAGTGATAATGTTGAACTTGAATATCAAATAAGGAATATCGAATAAGGAATAAGAAATAAGAAACAAGAAATAAGGAATAGAGATGCGCTACACTATTTATTGTAGTAGAAGCAATCCGTGTAATCCGTTTTAAATTCGTTAAAATTAGTATTTTCGTTAAATTCGTATCTTAAATATGTTTGAAAAACTAAAAGAGGAAGTCTGGAAAGCCAATCTGGATCTGGTCAAATATGGACTGGTCATTTTTACATGGGGAAATGTAAGTGGCATCGACCGTAAGCAGGGGATGGTGGTGATCAAACCAAGCGGCGTTTCGTATGATGCAATGACCCCATCTGACATGGTGGTTCTTGATCTGCACGGCAAAGTGGTGGAAGGCAAACTTAAACCATCAAGCGATGCTCCGACTCATCTGGTTTTATATCGGCAGTTCCTCAACATAGGCGGTATTGTTCATACTCATTCTGAATGGGCAACAAGCTGGGCGCAGGCTGGCAGGGGAATTCCTGCTGTAGGAACCACTCATGCCGATTACTTCTACGGTGAGGTTCCCTGTACCCGTAAAATGACCAAGGAGGAAATCAGTGGAGATTATGAACTTGAAACCGGAAGGGTAATTGTCGAAAGGTTTAAAGGAATTGATCCCGACCAGGTACCTGGCGTGCTGGTAAATAACCATGCTCCCTTCTCTTGGGGAAAGAATGCCGATGAGGCGGTTCACAATGCAGTGGTATTGGAAGAGGTAGCCAAAATGACATTCCGCAGTTTGCAATTAAATCCGCAAGCAAGCATGGATCAGGTATTGCTCGATAAGCATTTTCTACGTAAGCATGGCAAAGATGCGTATTACGGGCAACATTAGTTTAAAGTTTAAAGTTTCAGGTTTCAAGTTCAAAGTTGCGTGCCGATCAGGTGTGAAGCCAACTGTATACAGGAACTTGAAACTTTAATTTGGGAACCCAACTTGAAACTTTGAACTTGAAACTTTGAACTTGAAACTTTGAACTTGAAACTTTGAACTCAATATTAAAAAATTAACTTTAAACTAAATAAACATGGCTCAGGCAAAATACACGATCGGCCTTGATTACGGTACCGATTCTGTTCGATCATTGATTGTGAATACCGAAAATGGGAAAGAAGTAGCCAGTGCAGTCTTTGAATATCCGCGCTGGAAGAAACAGTTATACTGCGATGCACGCAGTAACCGCTTCCGTCAGCATCCGAAAGATTATCTGGAAGGATTGGAATATACCATTGTCCAGGCGTTGAAAATGGCACCTGCTGGGGTAGCTGAAAATATAGTGGGAATTTCAGTAGATACAACAGGATCGACTCCCGTTGCTGTGGATGAAAAAGGAACTCCTCTTTCGTTGACTGCTGGGTTTGAAGAGAATCCAAATGCCATGTTTGTACTTTGGAAAGACCATACGGGGGTGAAGGAAGCTGAAGAAATTAACCAGTTGTCTGAATTGTGGAAGGTTGATTTTACCAAATTTGAAGGGGGCGTTTATTCTTCTGAATGGTTTTGGGCCAAACTGTTGCACGTCATCCGTGAAGATGCAGGCGTGTTCCGTTCGGCGTCTTCATGGGTCGAGCATTGCGACTGGATTCCAGCTGTCCTGACTGGAAATAGTAATCCAAAAACAATGAAGCGTTCTCGTTGTGCAGCAGGCCACAAAGCCATGTGGCACGAGGCTTTCGGAGGCTTGCCTGATGAAGGGTTCCTCGTTAAGCTTGATCCTCTTTTGAGCGGATTGAAAGATAGATTGTTTAAAGAAACTTTTACCTGTGATATTGCTGCCGGGACTATTACTCCTGAATGGGCCAAAATACTTGGATTGCCTGCCAATGTGAAGGTGGGAGCAGGGTCATTTGATGCTCATCTGGGTGCTGTGGGCGCTGAGATCGAACCTTATTACCTGAGCAAGGTGATGGGAACTTCTACTTGCGACATGTTGATCGCTCCAATGGAAGAAGTAGGAGATAAACTGATCCGTGGAATTTGCGGACAGGTAGATGGATCAATCGTTCCCGGCATGTTGGGAATGGAAGCCGGCCAATCGGGTTTTGGAGACATCTATGCATGGTTTAAAAGTGTAATTGCATGGCCTACTGAACAGATTATTGCCAAGAGCATTCTTATAGATGAAGCGACCAAGGTGAAAATGATCAATGAAATTTCATCCAGCATTATTCCTGAACTTAGCAAGGCTGCTGCATTGATTCCTATTGATGAAAACAGCATCGTTGCACTCGACTGGATGAATGGCCGGCGCACACCGGATGCCAATCAGAACCTTAAAGGTGTCATTTCAGGTTTGAACTTAGGATCCGATGCCCCGCGTATCTTTCGTGCGCTGGTTGAAGCAACAGCTTTTGGTTCCAAGTCCATCGTCGATCGTTTTAGAAGTGAAGGTATACGCATCGATGGAGTAATTGCTTTGGGCGGAGTGGCTAAAAAATCTCCATTCATCATGCAGATTGTTTGCGATGTGTTGAATATGCCTATCAAAGTGGCTCGTTCAGAGCAGGCTTGTGCCTTGGGATCGGCAATGGCAGCAGCAGTTGTGGCTGGTATATATCCTACTATTTCAGAAGCACAGAAGAAAATGGGTGGTGGATTCGAAACTACTTATTTACCCATTGCTGAAAATGCAGCCAAATATGAAGTTTTGTATGCCAAATATATAAAATTAGGCGAACTGATTGAATTTGAAATGAAGTAGTTCCCTGATTTCTTACAACATAAAAAGAGTCAACTGACAAGATGTTTTTGTTAATTGACTCTTTTTATTGGATTGATTAGCCTCTGCTTGATCCATAGCTGTAATTCTTTGGTACTTTTCAAAATCTCGGTACATTTCATCATTTCTGATGGTACTTTCGAACCCAACCATTTAACCGATTACGATTTAATCATCCAACCAACCATTCATTATCGTCCTTGTTAAGTTCAGAAGTATCTACCTGGTCGAACTGATTGGATATTAGTTTTATACGTCCTTCTTTTAAGTGAATAAGTATTCAACAATCAATTCCTATTCCACCCTTTTGACAATGATAAGTTAACAGATTTTACTTTATAGCCAGTTCAAAACTGCCTTATATTATTTCATTTGAAACAGCAGATGCTGTATAATATAGCGGTATAAAAGAAATCTTTTGCCCGTCAATTTTGCCATAATGAGAATCAGAGAATACGAAAGCTTCGTCTACATTCGGGTAAGTATCCAATAAAAGATGAAGACTTTTTAAACTTCCTCCTTTACCACTTTTAACTTCAACAGGAATAATTTCACCTCGCTTTTCAATCAGATAATCCGTTTCTGCATTGCTGCTTTTTGCTTCTCTCGCCCAATAAAAAAGATCACTGTTAGTCGCAGCCAAAATCTCCTGACCAACAAACTGCTCAGCCATTGCGCCTTGAAAAAGAGATAAAAGTGCTGTTTTTGAATACTCCAGTGAACGAGAGCCACCGAACAAGGAACCGAATAATCCAATATCGAGCATGATGACCTTGAATTTTTTATCAGATGAACTGGCGCCTAATGGCAAGCCCGCTGGCGAAGCGGTTTTAACCTTTCTGAATAATCGAGCCGTTTCAAGCAATTCGAACGCCTTTTTAATGGTCGGATTTGAATATCCTTCTGCCAAACTGGAATATTTAATTTGTTGTCCGATTTTTTGTGGGATGGAAGTAAGTATAGCATTTAAGCAACTTGTATCTATTCGGGGTGTGTACTTCAAAAAGTCTTGACGGAAAGTGGCTAACAGATCAGACTGAATTTCAAAGACTTCATTCAAGCTTTTTGTTTTAGCATAAGTTTTTACACACTCAGGCATTCCACCTACGAAGAAATATTTCTTTAGTTCACCTGTTAGCATAAGGTGAATGCTCTCAGCGACTACTTTTGGAACACTATTAATTAGTTGAACTGCAGGTTCATTTCCTGTTGCCATGAGAAATTCCTGAAAATTCATAGGATGCATATTGATTAATTGGACCCGTCCAACAGGAAAAGAAATATTTCCAAACGCAAATTCAAGTAAAGAACCAGCAGCTATCACATGCAGAGCTGGCATTTGCTCGTAAAAATAACGCAACGATTCAATGGCTTTGGGGCATTCCTGAATTTCATCAAAAAACAAAAGATCCTTACCTACAATAATTCTTTTACCTGTAAGGACTTCTAACTCACCAACTATTCTGTTAACATCATAATTTAGGTCAAAAACGGAATGCCAGTCTACCCTTTTCTCAAAATTGATGACATGAGTTATCCCCTCAAAATGAGTGTTTCCAAACTCATTAATGGTGTACGATTTTCCAGTTTGACGTGCCCCCCTTACAATCAGTGGTTTACGTACTGAGCTTTCTTTCCAGTGCAAAAGTTTTGATGTTATTTGTCGCTCCATAATTTGCCTCTTATAATAGAAGCAAAAATACTAAATTTAAAAACACAATTGTATTTTTAAACTCACATTTTAATATTACAACCATGTTTTTAACTTATTTATTTAAAAATACAAGGTTGATGGATTAATTTAAACTTTAAATTTGCAGTATGTGTCTGGCAATAAGTTGTTATATTTTGATTTAGTTGTAAATTAAATATCCCATCATTTAAGGATGATTAATTAACCTCACAACAACTTAAATGCATACTTCAAAAAATAGACCAACCAAGACTTTTCAATCAACTATTTTAATGTTCAATATTTACCCTGTAACTTATTTCCTGTCTCGTTTAAACACTTATATTTACCAATCAAAAATCAATATAAAAACTAACCATTTATAGTATGAATAAATTAATCGGTTCATTACTTATTGCCGGAATGATTGTATCGTGTTCGGCACCGAAAAAGGAGTTTACAATGCGCTATTCGAAAGCTGATTTCGAAAAAGAAGTGAATGGAAAAAAGACTACCTTATTTATCTTGAAGAACGACAGTGGAATCATTGTTACACTGACCAATTACGGAGCCAAAATTGTGTCTGTATTTGCTCCTGATAAAAACGGCGCCATGGAAGATGTGACCCTTGGTTTTAAATCTATCGACGAATATGTGGCCGGTGATGCCGGTCAAGGCGCCGTGGTAGGCCCGTATGCCAATCGTATTGCCAACGCGCAATTCGAAATTGACGGGCAGGTGTACCAGTTGCCAAAAAACAATATCAATGCTTGTTTGCATTCAGGTACCGAAAGTTTTTACCGCCAGGTATACGATGCCGTAGAACTTCAGGCCGCCGAAGGTCCTGCTGTAGAAATGACTTTGTTGAGTCCCGATGGACAATGGGGCTTTCCAGGCAACAAGGTCGTGAAGGTAACTTATACCTTGACCAAAGACAATAGCTTAAAAATTGATTATGAAGCAACTACTGATAAATCCTGCTTCTTCAACCTGACCAACCATTGTTATTTTAACCTTAAAGGTGAAGGCAATGGCGATATCCTTGATCATGTATTGGTGGTGGATGCCAACTTCGTTACTGCAGTAGCCGATTCACAACTTATTCCAACGGGTGAAATTGCTGATATTCGTGGAACTGCCATGGATTTCACGATGCCTCACACGGTGGGTGAACGCATCAACGATCCAATGCCCCAGCTTCGCATGGGTGGCGGTTACGACCACAATTATATATTGAACAAAGACCAAAATGGCCATGAAATGACTTTCTGCGCCAGTATTTACGAGCCTGTATCTGGACGTTTCCTCGAATGTTTTACCACCGAACCCGCTGTGCAGCTTTATACGGGTAACTTTCTAAAAGGTGATATAATTGGCAAACGAGGCAACCCTTACAAATACCGCAATGGCATGTGTCTTGAAACACAACATTATCCAGATTCGCCCCACCATCCAGCTTTCCCAAATACTTTGCTTAAACCGGGCGAAACATTGAAATCAACAACCATTTATAAGTTCTCTGTTAAAAAATAGTCCGTAGGATAAAATTTATCAGCATGGGGTGCCATCATCTTTGGAATAAAAACCGGAGAGCGGTACCCCATTCTTTTTTAAGATGAACATCAAATATCGAATAACTTTGTAATATTGTGTGCATGAAAATATCCTGATACCCATTGAGACACAATGGGGAAAGAGTTATCTTCCTCTCTTACTTTTGGATTGTGCTCACGTTAAATTACAGATACCTTCATTTTCTTCTTCATCCGGTCACTAAGACTATTTAGGGGTTTGCTGAAAAACTCACACAGTCAATTTTAGGGCATCCCGAGCACTCGGATTGGCGTTAACTTCGTGTGCATTTATACTGATGATTAATGATTTGAAGCAGTAATTCCTGGTGGTTTAACAGTTGTATAAGAAGCAATATCGATTTCAAATCCAACAAAATAATTCATCCCAGTATCTTTTTCTATCTGGAGTGCAATAATTGCATAAAGTTACGTCTTAATAATCAAATAGTTACAAAACAGATCGCACGAAGTTAACGCCAATTTGAGCACTCGGGATCAATATAAAAAAGCTATTGAGCAGTCCCTGACTATCTTTAGTCGTATATTTTTGCACCTTCCTATCTGCTTTTCAAAATAAGCAATTGATCCTGGATTTCTCCCTCTGTTCCTATGCAGTGGGTAGGTGTTTGGTTTCTATCATCTGATACCTTTCTGATACTCATCTGATACCTTT
>Ga0123337_10003998_pt1 | contig 15226 bp, 9 predicted proteins | sample frozenSSSSmetaG_FD_89792 | JGI IMG/M metagenome (GOLD analysis project Ga0123337, IMG submission 89792) | Glacier valley bacterial and archeal communities from Borup Fiord, Nunavut, Canada, to study Microbial Dark Matter (Phase II) -... | ecosystem: Environmental > Aquatic > Freshwater > Ice >... | reverse complement strand
GGGCTGAAGCCCTCGGCTTGCGTTACGAAGCCCACCTTGGTGGGCTACTGATGATATTCCGAAGCGCCGCTTGTAATTCGTAACTTTGAATGCAAAATCCGCCGGGCTGAAGCCCTCGGCTTGCGTTACGAAGCCCACCTTGGTGGGCTACTGATGATATTCCGAAGCGCCGCTTGTAATTCGTAACTTTGAATGCAAAATCCGCCGGGCTAAAGCCCTCGGCTTGCGTTACGAAGCCCACCTTCGTGGGCTACTGATGATATTCCGAAGCGCCGCTTGTAATTCGCAACTTTGAATTCAAAAATCCGCCGGGCTGAAGCCCTCGGCTTGCGTTACGAAGCCCACCTTCGTGGGCTACTGATGATATTCTGAAGCGCCGCTTGTAATTTGTAACTTTGAATTCAAAAATCCGCCGGGCTAAAGCCCTCGGCTCGCGTTACGAAGCCCACCTTCGTGGGCTACTGATGATATTCCGAAGCGCCGCTTGTAATTTGTAACTTTTAACTCAAAATCCGCTGGGCTAAAGCCCTCGGCTCGTGTTATGAAGCCCACCTTCGTGGGCTACTGATGATATTCCGCAGCGCCGCTTGTAATTCGCAATTCGTAACTTTTAACTCAGATCTTCAGCTCCATGCCCTCAAACGCGGCGCACACATTCGGGAACAGCTTTTGCGCGTTAGCCTCGATCTCGGCGATGGTTGCGTCATCGTAGGTTGGCTCGTGGTGGAATAGCACCAGCTGGCTGGCGTTGGCCGCCTGCGCCACGGCGATCGCCATTTCAGGCGTGCTGTGGCCCCAGCCCTGCTTGGGCTTGGCCGGGTTGATATAATCCTCGGGCCGGTACTGCGCATCGTGAATCAGCAGGTTGGCGTTCTTTGCGAACTTGACCAGCCGCTGATCGCTTTGCACATAGCCCTCGGTGTCGGTCGCGTACACCACAGTTTTGCCATGCCAGGAAATGCTGTAGATATTCACGCCGCTTTTGGGGTGCGCGTAGCTATGATAGGTGCGAATGCGTACCAGCTCCGGCGATGGGTCGATCTGATTATGGAACACATTCAGCACATTGACATCGCCCTGGCCAGGGCCAATTAACACCACCTCAGTCTCATTCACGTTACGTAGCACTTTCAGCGATGGCAGATCGTCGAGCGCGATCGGGAACATGGGCGGCAGCATTGCGTGTGCGAGCATTTCTTCCAGATCGCTCTCGAAGACTTTGGGGCCGAGAATATGCAGCGTGCTGGCACCGGCGTAGGCCGGATCGAAGAACGGGAAGCCCTGCGTGTGATCGTTGTGCATATGGCTGAACAGAATCGTTGCCGTGATCGGGTGTCCGCCTTGGGCGCGCGAGCGACGCATCAGGTCGGCCCCTAGATTGATGATGCCGGTTCCTGCATCGAGGATGATCGTGTGCGGCCCGGCCTGAATTTCGACGCAGGCGGTATTGCCGCCCACGCGCACGGTGCGTGGCCCCGGCACTGGATGGCTCCCGCGCACTCCCCAGAAGCGTATAATCATCTCGTCCGGCATCTGAAGCCCCTTTGTATGAGCGCGCCGCGTTGCGCGCTGGCGTGCATTGTAGTAGTGGAATCGTGGCCTACTGGCGTGGCTCGGCCCAGGCCCGCAGCGCCTGAACAAGTAACCGCACCCCGATGCCGGTCGCGCCTTTGGGCGTGTAGGCTCTGGGCTTCGCGTCAGTCCAGGCCGTGCCAGCAATATCCATATGCACCCATGGATAATCGCCGACAAAGTTGGCTAGGAACGCCGCCGCAGTGATCGCTCCGCCCGCATGCCCGGCGATGTTTTTGATGTCGGCAATATCGCTCTTGACCATATCCATATAGGCGTCCCACAGCGGCATGCGCCACGCGCGCTCGCCAGTCGCCTCGCCGGCCTGCACGATCCGCGCAGCCAGCGCATCGTTGTTGCTCATAATCCCGGTCGCGTGCGGCCCGAGCGCCACTACAATCGAGCCGGTCAGCGTCGCCAGATCTATCATACCATCCGGCTGATACCGTTGCGCATAGAATAACGCATCCGCGAGCACAATTCGCCCTTCCGCGTCGGTATTCAGCACTTCGATGGTTTTTCCGCTGAGCGTTTTGAGAATATCGCCTGGTCGGAAGGCCGTGCTGCTGACCATGTTTTCGGCTGAGCTGATCAGGCCGACGATATGCAGCGGCAATTTTAGCTCGCCGACCACCTGCATGGTGCCGATCCCCGCCGCCGCGCCGCCCATATCCATCTTCATCAGATCCATGCCGTCGGCCGATTTGATCGAGATGCCGCCACTGTCGAAGGTAATGCCCTTGCCAACCAGACAGATCGTCGGGACGCCGGGCTGATTTTCGCCATGCTCCATAATAATAAAGCGTGGTGTCTGCGCCGAGCCTTGGCCGACGCCCAGGATGCCACCGAACCCTTGCGCCGCCAGCTCATCCGGCCCAAGCACCGTCACCGCAACGCCGGTGCGCTGGCCGACTGCTTCGGCGGCTTCAGCCAGCTTGGCGGGCGGTAGATCGTTGGCGGGCGTATTCGCCAAATCGCGTGCTAGCGCCGCGCCGCGCGCGATCACCTCGCCCAGCGCCACGCCCGCTTCAATCGTTTCATCGCGCAGGCTGGAAATGATCGTCAACTGCTCGATCTCATGTTGGTCGCTCGCGCTTAGGCCGGTCTGGTAGTGCTGGAAGCGATAGAGGCCTAGCAGTACGCCCTCCGTGATCGCTTGCGATGCACTTGCGAGCGCCATGCCCTCAGGCGTCGGCAGGTCGAAGGCGAACTCAGCGACGTGCAGATCGCGCGCGTGCTGGGCAGCTACGGCGGCGGCTTCGCACAGGCGGTCGAACGCGATCTGGCCGCGCTTCCCTAGGCCGACCAGCAGCACCCGCCGTGCGGGAAGCTCGCCACGCGGGTAGAGCAGCGTGGTCTGCTTGAATTTGCCGTTCCAGTCGCCATCTTCGAGCAGGCTGGCGACGGTGCGCGGCAACGATTCGTCTTCCCAAACGCCTAGTGCCAGCAGCGGTGTTTCATGCGTCAAGGCATCGCCATACGTGACTGCGAGCTTCATATATGCTTCTTTCCTGTGTGAATACACAAGTCCAGAGATAACTTCGCCGGCCTTTTCATGGGCCAGTGTGTGCTGTGCCTGAAAAGTACCGACGGGTGCGACGTGCCGAGGTTGGATTCCTCTCCATAGCGGCATAGCCACAACATACTGTTTTTCATTATATCATAGCGGGCAACCGCCTACAGTGTATCGTAATCATCAAGCAAATTACAGATTGGGAGTAAAACGGGTGAAAAAGCGGTTGAGACGAGTGACGAGGGATACGTGATGCGTGATGCGTGATGCGTGATCACGAAAAGAACGCTTGTTCTGATAGTCCATCTGTGCTATAATGGCACGTAATTACGAGTATTTACTGGGAAACGGAGCGCATAATGAGCCACTTTGAGCGCCACCAGAAGCAGCGCGAATTTCGCCTTCAGCTTGAGCGCGAGTTCCCCGATTTCGATCTATTGGCCTGGTATAGCCAGTTCCGTGAGCTAAAGGCCGGCCACCCCGACACGGTTCTGCTGTATCGCCTCGGTGATTTCTACGAAACCTTCGACGATGACGCCAAGCTGGTCGCCGATCTGCTTGAGATCACGCTGACCTACAAGAAATTTGCTAGCCACAAGCGCACCAAAGCCGAGCAGCGCGCGCCAATGGCCGGCATGCCCTACCACGCAATCGAGCGCTACGTTGGCGCAATCGTTGGCGCGGGCTACCGCGTGGCAATCGCCGAGCAGACCTCGGAGACGCCTTCCAGCAAATCGGATACGCGCCCGAAATCGGTGTTTGCGGCCGGGATCGAGCAGCGCGCCCCGCGTCGTGACATTGTCGACCGCGAGGTTGTGCGCGTGGTTACGCCGGGAACTGTCACTGAGCCGGGTATGCTGCCAGCGGTTCAAAATAACTACCTTGCTGCGCTGATTGCCGATGGCGGGCGAGTTGGGGTCGCCTACGCCGATTTGAGCACCGGCGAGTTCGGCTGCACCGAATTCAGTGGCGAGCGCGCGGCGGCGGAAGCCCAGGGCGAGCTGGCACGACTTCAGGCGGTCGAGGTGCTGGTGCCCGATGATTCGGCGCTGCGATTGCCGGGTTTCGATCCGGCCAGCGCACGGCTGGAGCACGACCTGGAATTCATGACCAAAGGCGAGCGCGAGCTGCTGCTGCCGGGCGAGCGGGTAGCGCGTAAGGTAGCGGGCGAGAATAATGCGCGCTGGGCGCACGGCCATTTGACCAGCTGGCCGAGCTGGCGCTGGAAGCTCCAGACCGCCGCCGACGCGCTGATGCAGCAGCTACAGGTGCGCTCGCTCGATGGCTTTGGTCTGCGCGATAAGCCGCTGGCGGCGCGCGCGGCTGGCGCGGTGATTCAATACATTCACGAAACGCAGCGCAGCGCCGCCGGCCAGATCAATACGCTGCATACCTACACCAGCGGCGGGACGATGTTTCTCGACCCGCAGACGCGCCGCAACCTGGAGCTGCTAGAGGGTAGCAGCGGAACCGCCAAGGCTTCGCTGGTGGGCGTGCTGGATCAAACGCGAACGCCGATGGGCGGGCGGCTACTGCGGCGCTGGATCTCGCAGCCGCTGCTCGATATCACACGCTTAGAAGCGCGTCAGGATGGCGTGGCGCACTTCGCCGATGATGCGTTGCTACGCGCAACCGTGCGCGAGAAGCTCAAGCAGGTCGGCGACCTGGAGCGCGCGGTTAATCGCGTGGTGCAGGGTATGAGCATCGCCACGCCGCGCGACCTAGTGCGATTGCGCGAGGGCTTGCGCGCGCTGCCCGAGCTGGCCGACGCGCTGGCGGGCTGGATGCCGCCGGGGCAGGGCCCGCAGGAGTCAGGAGTCAGGAGTCAGGAGTCAGGCGAGGCGGCGGCGAATGGTGATCAGCCGTCGTCGCTGGACGATTGGCTGGTTGAGGGTAATGGGAACGGGCAGCACGGCGATCCAACCCCCAACCCCCAAATCTCAAATTCCAAATCCCAGGTTCCTAGCCTCCGCGAGCAGCGCGAGGCCAAGCGGCAGCTCGCAGCGCGTCACGACGAGGAAGATCTGTTCGGCGAGGACGAATGGGATGATCAGCCGGAAGCCGTTACGGCCGTTGCACATAATGGCGTGAGTACTCAAGAATCAAGCGACGTGCAAGCCTCCGCCAATTCTCAATTCTCAAACGCCCAGCGGGCACCCGATTCTCAATTGACATCCCTCGACCCATGCGGCGACGTGCTGGCGTTCTTGGAGCAATCGCTGGATGATGAGCCACCGGCGCTGCTGGGCGCTTCGAACTATTTGCGCTCGGAAGAAGGCGGCGAGACGCCACGGCGCACGATTCGGCCGGGTTTCGAGCCGAGCATGGATGCAATTGTGGAGGCGACGCGCGATGCCAAGCGCTGGATCGAGCAGCTTGAGCCGAAGGAGCGCACGCGGCTGGGTATTAAAAACGACAAGGGTTTGCGCGTCGATTACAACAAAGTTTTCGGCTACTACATCGAGGTTTCGAACAGCTACGCCGACCGCATTCCAGCTGATTATATTCGCAAGCAGACGGTGGCAACTGGCGAGCGCTATTTCACCGCCGAGCTGAAAGAGTACGAGACGGTCGTGCTGGGCGCGCAGGAGAAGCTGGTCGAGCTAGAGCAGAAAGCCTTCGCCAAGATTTGCGCGGCGGTGGCGGCCGAGGGCGCGCGATTGCTGGCGACGGCGCGCGCATTGGCCGAGATCGATGTCTACGCCGGGTTAGCCGAGATCGCCGTGCGCGGTCGCTATGTGCGGCCCGCGCTGCACGATGACACGCGGCTGCGAATCACGGGCGGGCGTCACCCGGTGGTCGAGCGCACGCTGGATGAGCCGTTTATCCCCAACGACGCCACGCTCGACACCGATCAGAATCAGCTGCTGATCGTGACTGGCCCGAACATGGCTGGCAAAAGCACCGCGCTACGGCAGATCGCGCTGATTGTGCTGATGGCGCAAATTGGCTCATTCGTGCCAGCCGACGCAGCTGAGATCGGGATTGTGGATCGCATCTTCACGCGGATTGGCGCGCAGGATGATATCGCCACCGGCCAAAGCACCTTTATGGTCGAGATGACCGAGACAGCCGCGCTGCTGATCCAAAGCACTAGGCGCAGCCTGATTATTCTTGACGAGGTTGGACGCGGGACCAGCACCTACGATGGCATGGCGATTGCCCGCGCTGTTGTTGAGTATATTCACAACGAGCCGCGATTGGGCTGCCGCACGCTGTTTGCGACGCATTATCACGAGCTGACTGAGCTGGAGCAAACGCTGCCGCGTGTCAAAAACTACCATATGGCCGCAGTCGAGCAGGATCAAAGCGTGGTATTTTTGCACGAGCTACGGCGCGGCGGGGCTGATCGCTCGTATGGTATCCATGTCGCCCAGCTGGCGGGCATTCCGCGCACGGTCATCCGCCGGGCCAGCGAGCTGCTGGCCGAGCTGGAGCAAACTGGAGAGCCAAGAACCAAGAACCGGAGAACCAAGAACCAAGAACCGGAGACCCAGAGAACCGAAAACAATGCACACCAGACACCAGACAACGGACAGCTCTCGCTGTTCGAAGTTGCGCCCAGCCCGCTGATCGAGATGCTACGGCGGCTGAATGTCAACGAGCTATCGCCGCTTGAGGCGCTGACCAAGCTGTACGAGCTTCAGAAACTTGCCAAGCAGTAAGTTCTGAGTTTTGAGTTCTGAGTTTTGAGTTATTATGATAGGCAATTCAAAATTCAAAACTTAGAACTCAAAACTATGATGAATCGTGATGACATCTTCACCTCAGTTCGCAGCCCGAACCCGCTTGAAGAAACGATCCAGCGGATCGTCGGCGCGATCAAGGCGCGGCTGCTCAGTCCTGGTGATCGGCTGCCAGCCGAGCGCGACTTGGCGATCCAGCTGGGCGTCAGTCGCTCGACTTTACGGGTGGCGTTGCAGAATTTGGTGCAGGCCGGCTGGCTGGATGTGCGGCGCGGGCGCAGTGGTGGCGCGTTTGTGGCGCGCTGGCCGGTGATGCCAGGGCCGCGCCGCCTGCCGGAAGTGCTGACGCGCCATCGCGAAGGCTTGCCAGCGCTGCTCGATTACCGCCGCGCCGTCGAGAGCATGGCGGCTGCCTTCGCCGCCGAGCGCGTTGCGCCCGACGAGCTGACCGAGCTGGAAACGCTGACCGGCGCAATCGATGGGCGCGAGGACGATTTCGAGGCCTATCGCGCTGGCGACGCGCGCTTCCATATTGGTATCGCGCGCGCCGCACATAGCCCGCGCCTGCTGGAGGCAGTCACCGAGGTGCAATCGGCGATGACCGAGGTGCTGGATGTGATCATCTACCACTCGGCGCAGGTGCTGGGCCACTCGACCGATTACCACTGGCGTATCCTCGACGCCATTCGCACCCACGATGCCGAAGCCGCGCGCCGCGCCATGCTCGATCATGTGATGGCGACCGAAAACGTGATCTATGGGCTGGTGCCGGAGATTACGCCGTAGGTGTGCGTCTGCATTATGATCCACGAAAGGGCACGAAAAGGGCGCATTATTTCGTGTAGCTTCGTGCTTCTTCGCGGGTTATTTATCAACGTTCTCGTTGGGTCGCATATTTTAGCATCGCACCACCGATCACGATCAGCCACAATGGCAGCGGATAGGCGGCGATGCGCTCCATTCCGCCAATGCCCGTGCCCAGATAATTGCCCGAAATAAACAGCGCTGTCGCCAGCAGCCCAACGCTGCCCGAGCTGATCGAAAAGATCGCCAGCGGTGTTTGGCGGCGCGTTGCAGCGAGCGCGATTCCCAGCACGGCGATGCCCAAGTTGCCGCTGACGAAGTGCGCTGCCGCGCCGATTGTGTGCGGGGTGCTACTCACGTTTTCGGGGAACAGGCCGACCAGGATCGACCCCGGCCCGGCCAGTGCCAGCAGCACCAGGCCGATCGTGCGCGTGCGCCCGGCCGGAAACGCGCGATAGATCAGCACGATGCCGACCAGAATGATCACGCCCTGCACAATAAATGAAGCATTCATCAATGCGTGCCAAGGCGAACAGACGTACATGTTCGAGCCGAGTGGATATGGCCCACAGGTGGTGTTGCCGAGGTCGCTGATATAGTTCGCCGTCAGGCTGAATGGCGTCGTCCAGGCCGCTTGCACGATGATTTGGGCGATGAAGAACTGGATCGCAAGCACCCAAACGATTGCCCCGCGCCGAATCGCGCGCGCGCTATCAATGCTGGAAGTTGGCGTTGTGCGGTTGTCCATTGACGCTCACTTAGGATTCATATGTCATTCTGAGCCGCAGCGAAGGATCGCTCGTGCTTGAAATAGCGCTCCTTCGCTGTGGCTCAGGATGACAGGCATTGATAAATAATACGTTTATGAACCCTCAGTCCTCGGCAGTGGTACACCAGCGCACCCAGGCGATCAACAGCACCTGGAGCGGCAGTCGGCACCACAGCAGCCAGGCCGGAATCTGCGGGTAGTGATCACTGTGCAGCGCCATATGCAGATTGGCCGGGAAGACTGCCACCAGCAGCGCGATTAAGCCCCAGCCAGCCTGACGCCGCCACTGCGGAACCAGCGCCAGCGCACCCAGGCCCAGTTCGGCAGCGCCACTCAGCGCCACCAAAGCATCGGGCCACGGCAGATACGGCGGCATAATCGCGCGATACATCTGTGGGCTGCGGAAATGGTTCAGACCAGCCAGCATGAACAGGATGCCCATCAGCACCCGTGCGATTGTTTTGAACATATTTGCCTGTGCTATAACTCGCCTTCTTGAGGAACTGCTGAATCACTGAGCAAACAGCAAGGCATGCAGTCCTCATGATTTACTACAATGCCGCTAGTCGTGCGGCGCGTCGAGATGCGCGCCCGGTATCACGCCCACGCCCATGCGCTGCACCAGCTCGCCGCCCAGCCAGCCGACTAGCCCAAGCACTAGGCCGCCCAGCGCCGAAAGGAGCAGCGCCTTGAGCGGCGGATTCTCAGGGTCTTTGCGGCGCAGCATCCAGCTGGCGAGAAACAGGTTGATGCCACCATCGGCGGCAACCGCGTGGATGGTGGCGATCCGTTTGGCGCGTGTGCGCCAGGGCAGGAACCACCAATCGACCACCGCAGGCAGCATCGAGATCCAGCCGCTCACGCAGCCGAAGGTGATGTTCCAGAAGGCCAGTTGGCCCCAGATCTTTTTGCCAGTAATCAGCCGTAGCAGATCGAAGCCGATCGAGCTGAGCAGTAGGCCAATCGGGAACGCGACCAAAATCGGGTGTGCGCCATGACCGAGAACTTTCGCGCGGCTCTCCATCGTTCCTGTCTCCTCATTGAATAACGCGAATTCACACAAATAGGACGTGCGCAGAAGACATCTTTCGCCTGCGGCAGTATGGTACGTTTCTTTCTTGTAGTCGGCGCGATAGCTACTTCGGCTTTGAATTGCTGACCGTGTGCTTTAGAAACGAATGTAAATCTATAGTGTAATGTCGTTAGCTCGATCTCAGCGCCAAAAGCATAGAATGGATTATAAACAAGTAGAGATTGGTGGCTATCGATCTCGCGCTTGGCAATCGTCTGGAGGCTGGGACTGAAAACCGTTGCTGTCTACGAACTTTCTCTGCGATAATTTCCCTTTCGCATCGAAGATTGACAGCTCTGCCCTGCTAATTTATAGCGTGTCATCAGTCGGATTTCCGATTACAAAATCAAAATTTAGATATTGATGCGCTGCACGATGTTCGATGTATATTGGACTCGGTTTGGAAAGTATTCTAACAGTTTTATCGACCGGAGTGGTTAGATTAAGTAACATATAATGCCCCGCTATGTGTTTTGGCATGCGCATTTAGTATCAAATATCTTTAATTAAGAATAAGAGGCTTAAACGCTCGCTGACTACGGCGCAGATGATGCGGCTAATACGTCCTACTCCAAGTCTGCTACAGGTTGGGACGGAATAACGAGTTCGGCGGCGTTCGTCTAAGTCTATGCTAAACTAATGGCTGTACGAACCGGAACTGGGCGTTACATGAGTGCCTCGGCAATTGCCTGCTCCAGCGGCAGCGCCCATCCTTCGCTCCATAGCGCTGCGAATGATGGCCCGCCGAGTGCAGCGCGCAGGTTGGCCAGAGCGGTATCGCGGGCGGGTCGGTCAATCGGCGGGAGCGGCGCGCCCATAGCTTCCCGGATTGCCACGGCGCTGCTCCACAGCCGAACCGCCCGCAGCGCGTTGCCCTGCGCGCCTGCCACCGTCGCCAGCCCCTCGATGCAAGCCACACAATCCCACTTCGTGCCCACGTCGCGAAACACAGCCAGGCTCTCGCGGTAGATCCGGGCGGCACCGGCAACCTCACCTTGGTCAGCAAGCACGTCCGCCTGGTAGCGCCGACACAGCGCGATCCAGAATCCTGCCTCCACCTCTGGTCCAAGCCGCAGCCCTTCTGCAAGCAATAGCTGTGCCTGCGTCAGGTTGCCCGCATAGCGCGCTGTCACGCCGAGGTGAACGTGGGCGCTGCTCATGTCGTTGGCGCTCCCCAGCTCATGTGCCAGAACCAGTTGCTCCTCGAGCAGCATTTGGGCACGCGTGAGATCGCCACGCCGATACAGAATGATTGCAAGAGCGACTAGACCATCCATGATACCCGACCTATCGCCGAGGTCGCGGGCCAATCCAAGCGCCTCCTCTACTAGCTCGGCGCCGTGCTCAAGGTTGCCCTGGTCATGTACTCGCCACCCAAGCTGGTTGAGCGCGGTTCTGGTACCGCGCAGATCGCCCAGCTCCCGGAACAAGCGCACGCTCTCCTCTGCCAGCGCCGTCGCCCAGGCGTAATCGCCTTCCCAATCTGCTGCTGCACAGGAGCGACTGAGGAGCGCCTCCGCAGTGCCGCAGGTGTCTCCTAGCTCCCGATAGTGTGCCAGACTTTCGTCGATCAAGGTTACACCGCGCGCCGGTTCACCGTGCTCGATCGCCGATTGACCAAGCGCGCGAAGTACACGAGCTATCCCCTGGGGCTCGCCCGCCGACTGGTACAATTGCAGGCTGGCTTCGAGCAGCGGGATCGCCGCCAAGACATCGTGCTGCATCAGTGCGAGATCAGCGGCCACAACCTGCGCGTTTGCACGTACTAGATTGGAGATCTGCACCTGATCGGTACGGGCCAACAACGTTTCGAGCCAGCGCCGACCTTCGCTCAATGCGCCGCGCATGATCCAGAACCAGCGCAGCGCCGCGCCGAGGCGTAGGCCAGCCTCGATCTGGTTCCGCTCTAACATCCACGTCAGCGCCGCCCACAGGTTGTCGTGCTCGGCGGTCAAGCGATTGCGCCAGGGTGCCGCCGCGCTCTGAAGTTCTGCTTCAGCCCGTTCAGCCAGCGCCAGAAAGTACTGCGCATGCTGTCGCCGAAGTGCCTCCACCGCCCCGCTCGCCGCCAGCAGCTCCAGCGCATACTCGCGCATTGTCTCCAGCATTGTGAAGCGCGGCTCCTGGTTCACTGCGCCCACGCGGGCCGTATCCTCCTGGAGCAAATTCTGATCGAGCAGCGCCTCGATACCCATCACGACATCCAGCCGCAGCTCACCGACAGTTGTGCATACCGCCGCCGCCGCTGCGACCGTCCAGCCTCCCACGAAGACGGCAAGCCAGGCGAACAGGCGCTGCTCTGCCGGTGCCAGCAGGGTGTAGCTCCAGTCAATCGTGGCACGCAACGTGTGCTGCCGTGTCGGCAGATCCCGTGCGCCGCCGGTCAGCGTGTCGAGCCGACGCTCAAGCAGGGCCAGGAGTGCCGTGGGCGGGAACGCCTTGCACCGGCTGGCTGCCAACTCAATCGCCAACGGCAATCCATCCAGCCGGGTACAAATGGCGGCAATCGCCGGCGCGTTCGCCGGCGTGATGATGAAGTCGCGCTTGACGGCCTGGGCGCGTGCGATGAAGAGCGCAGCGGCCTCCGACCGAGTTAGCTGCTCAACAGAACCGATCGCCTGCGCATCAGGGAGTGTCAGCGGCGGCACGGCGAACTGGTGTTCAGCCGTGAGATGGAGCGCGGCGCGGCTTGTCACCAGCAGCTTGACCGTGGGCGCATTCTCTAGCAGTGCGGCTACCTGTTCTACGGCGTCGAGAATCTGCTCGAAGTTATCCAGTAGCAACAAGAGCCGACGGGCGCGTAGTGTGATCTGCACTGTTTCCTGAAGGCTTTGGCCTTGGATCTCTTGTACGCCCAGCGCCTGAGCGATTGTGGGCATGACCAGCGCCGGATCGGTGATTGGCGCAAGGGCGACGAACCAGACGCCATCCGCGAATTCCGCGCGCAGTTGCGTGGCGGCCTGGATCGCCAAGCGAGTTTTGCCCACCCCCCCGCTTCCGGTCAGCGTCAGCAGGCGCACATCACTTCGGCGCAGGCGCGTACACACTTCCACTAGCTCGTGGTTCCGGCCGATCAGCGCTGTGGATGGTATCGGTATATATCCACGCTGCGGATTGGACACTACGGCATGAGTGGGTGGAGCCAGCCGGATTGGACTAAGTGTAGCTTGGGCCGCCTGGATAAAGGCTGCGCGCTCCTGCGGCGCGAGGTTCAGGTGGCGTGCCAGTCGCTCGGCAATTTGCGGCGAGGGCCGCCGCTCGTCCGCTTCGATCTTACGGATCGTGATCACGGCGCAGCCGACAAACGTGGCGAGGTCAGCTTGGGTCAGTTCCAGCGCGATGCGGCGCAGCTTGACCCAGCGGCCAAACGAGGCGATATCGTGCATCAACGCCTCCTTGCACACCGAGGCCATCGAGCGGGCGCGGTGCGGCGGGTGGTAGGCACAGATACCACAGGAGCCAATATGCCTCATCGGTATCGGTAGCGATACGGGCATTGTATCACAATCGCTACCCGTGAGCGCCGTTCCCGTGATGTCATGTGAACACATACTACAGATCGATGGCAGCTCGGAAGGTATGCATTGGTCACGCCAAATACGTTGGTCAGGAGGTCATCGCATGGGCCGGATAGTCGCTGTTTTCGGCATACTCGTGACGCTGGCAGCCTGTGGTATTGGAGGTTGGGCTGCGGCACGCCCATCACTGGCGCTCTTTGTGGTGCCCGGTGCGACCAATATTCAGGTGGTCATGTTGAGATGGGGTGAGTGGCAGATCAACTATGACGCGCCGGGATCGCCCACGACTTGGTATTCGGATGTTGCTGCTCAGCTTGAGGCGCATCACTGGAGCAGTTTGGATCGGGCGGAGTATGGCGCACTGAGCCGCACCTATAGTCGCGCGGTGCCGCTTGGATTTGGTGAGCTGTGGGAGTGGGCCTATCTGACATTCGACCCCCGTCGGCCGAACATCGCCCAGATCAAAGTGCGCCGTTGGATCGCCATCCGCTGGTGGCGGCCCATGCTCGAATAGATCAAAGGCTGCCAAGGGGTGCTGCGAATACGAAAGGTATGCAATGCACAACAAATCTGTATTGGGCAGATAGACTCTGCCCATGTCCAGCCCGCTTCAGCGGGCGTTGCGGATGAGCGCGGCGGCTGGATCCCCGCGCGGCGGAGGTGCAGATGTGGTTGACCACTACACAATGCACAACAAATCTCTCAACTATTGCCCCCAACACTGGATTGCACCGCCACCCTTTATCGGGGCGTTTTTTGGGGTGGTGGCATGCCTACGCGCTCTCGTTCTGATGTGCGCCATGGCCGAGGACTTTTGCGCGACCTTCCATCGTGTTCCATTGGGGACTGGGAGTTAGTTCTTCCCAGTCCCCATTCCCCAGTCCCTATTCTCCAACCAGCGGCGCCCGCTGGGTATGCCAATCGGTGATGCGCTGGTAGGCATCGGCGGCGCGCAGTAGCGTGGCCTCATCGAAGGGCCGACCGATCAGCTGAAGGCCGACCGGCAATCCGTCGCTGAAGCCGCAGGGTGCCGCCAGCCCTGGCACACCGGCCAGACTGCCCGGCAGCGTGAATACATCTTCCAAATACATTGCCAGCGGGTCATCGGTCTTCTCGCCGATCTTGAACGCTACCGTCGGCGCAATCGGCGCGGCGATAATATCCACGCGCTCGAAGGCCTGCTGGAAATCGCGCCGAATCAGCGTGCGAACTTGCTGGGCGCGCTTGTAATATGCATCGTAGTAGCCGGTCGAGAGCGCATAGGTGCCGAGCATAATTCGCCGGCGCACCTCCGGGCCGAAGCCCGCGCCACGGGTTCCTTCGAGCGTGCGCCAGTAGTTCGTGTCGTCCGCGCGCTGGCCGTAGCGCACACCATCGTAGCGCGCCAAGTTCGAGCTGGCCTCGGCGGGCGCGATGATGTAGTAGACTGGCAGCGCGTATTTGGTGTGCGGCAGCGATATTTCGATAATCTCTGCGCCGCTGTCGCGCAGCGCGGCGATCGCCTCGCGCACGGCTGAATCGACGCCCGGCTGCGTGCCTTCGATGAAATACTCGTGCGGCACGCCCACGCGCAGCCCGCGCACGTCGCCGGTCAGCGCGGCCTCGTAATCGGCCAGCGGCTGCGATGCGGCGGTTGAGTCGTTCTGATCTGCGCCAGCGATTGCGCTCAGGAGAATGGCGCAATCGCGTGCGCTGCGCGCCAGCGGGCCGATCTGATCGAGTGACGAAGCGAACGCAACCAAGCCGAAGCGCGAGACGCGCCCATAGGTCGGCTTCAATCCCGTCACGCCACAGAACGCGGCGGGCTGGCGAATACTGCCGCCAGTGTCGGTGCCGAGTGTGCCCAGCGCCTGACCAGCCGCCACCGCCGCCGCCGATCCGCCGCTCGATCCGCCCGGCACGCGTTCCAGATTCCAGGGATTGTGGGTCGGAAAGTAAGCGCTGCGCTCGGTCGATGAGCCCATCGCGAACTCATCGCAGTTGAGCTTGCCCAGCAGCACCGCGCCCTGCTCCTTCAGCCGCCGCACCACCGTCGCGTCGTAGGGTGGAACGTATTCCTCCAGCATTTTCGAGCCGCATGTCGTTGTCAGCCCGTTGGTCGAGATCACATCTTTGATTCCCAAAGGAATGCCGTGTAGGGGCGCAGTGACTGCGCCCCTACGGCGTCCTTCGTCCGCCGCACGCGCCTGCTCCAGCGCGCCCTCGTCGTCAATCGCCAGAAACGCGCGCACCTGATTTTCCACCGCCACAATCCGGTCGAGGCAGGCCTGCGTCAGCTCAAGCGCCGTAATC
>Ga0123337_10003997_pt1 | contig 15226 bp, 9 predicted proteins | sample frozenSSSSmetaG_FD_89792 | JGI IMG/M metagenome (GOLD analysis project Ga0123337, IMG submission 89792) | Glacier valley bacterial and archeal communities from Borup Fiord, Nunavut, Canada, to study Microbial Dark Matter (Phase II) -... | ecosystem: Environmental > Aquatic > Freshwater > Ice >... | reverse complement strand
TTCATCGCGCTCTGGTTCGTGCTGCCGCCCGTGCAGCATCTTTACGACGGGAACAACATCGCGTATTTCGCACCGACGCATTTCAACGACGCGCGGCAATATACTTTCACCTGCATACAGGGCTACAACATCGTTTCCACGCCGTCGCCCGTGCTGTGGAGCAGCCGCATCAACTGGATGCCCATCTACGGGATGATCCAATGCGCGGCCAACCGCCTGAGCGGGTTCTCGTTCGTCTATCTGCCGCTGATCATCTCCGCGTACATGGCGGTCGCGGCGCTGCTTTTCGCGATCCTTGTGCTGCGCAGTCTGGACGTACCGCGCGCACGCCTCGCCGCGTGGATTGTGCTGATCCCGGTCGTCGGCGGGGCGTGGCTCTATCTGCCGAGCGTGGAAATCACATTTTACGCGATAGGAATGCTGGTCCTCTACCTTGTCCTGCGACCGCCCGCTAATCCGCGCGTTGAATTGGCGCGCGCGGTTGTCGCGTTTGGGCTGGGGGGGGTGTTCATCCTGACCAAGCCGAACGCACTGGCAATGCTCCTGCCGCTGCTATTCGCGTTTGTTTATCAAAGCTGGCGTGCGTCGCAGGCAGAAGGCTATGCGGGCGGACTGCTCGAATTCACCGCCGATCTGGTCATAGCGAATTGCAAGCCGCTCGTGCGTGGAGCAGCCGCCAGCTTCAACCGCGAAATTTTCTGGGAGCAGAAGCCGCTCCGCTACCAGTGGACGGCGCTCATGCTGATGGCCGGGATTACATTCGGCTTTGCGCTGTGGATTTATTGGACGAGCATCATCAGCGGGATTCCGGTCTACTTCCTCAATCAGCAGCTTCTACGCTGGGGGCGCGCGTGGCCGCCCGGCAATATAAGCGAGATGCTGATCTACTTTCGGCAGCCATTCATCGACGTTCTGAGCGCGCGCCCCGCGCAGCTTGCCTCGCTTGCCGATCTCGTCTCCGCGCTGAATACCGCCGTCCCCTTCAAACCCTGGCGGCTTTCGGCAGGCTGGAACCTGCTCGCCTACATCGCGGCGCTGCTGCCCGCTGGGTCGCGGCGCGTACCCGGTTTGATCCGCGTGATGCTCCCGTTGATGGTCTTGTTTCTACTCGCGAGCGGCGCGGCGCATGGCAGCGACCGCTATGTGCTTTCGACGGCGATTGTCGGGATTGGCTGGGCGTGCTGGTTCGCGCCGCGCCGCTCGTTGCGCCGTCCCGCGCCCTGGCTGCGGCTTGCCTTCGTGTTGCTCTTGAGTTGGGCGCTGTCGTCCTATCTGCTTAATCAGATGATGCCGCTTGGCCTGCCCGATGCCTATGGAATCGAGGACCGTCCGTAATGCAACTGCTGAATTACGTTCATGTCAACCGCATCATGCGCGTGCTGATCGTGCTTGCGCTCATACTTTCCGGCGCGTTGGTCGTAGCCGCCGCGCGCCCGCCACCGAAATATTTAGGCACGTTCGATGCAATTGTCGGCAGAGCGGAGCCGTTCCTCGCGCAGGGTGAACAGCTCGCGGGGACCGTCACCGTCTCGCACGCGGCGGTCGTCACCTTTCCACAGGATTGGAACCGCGCTGAATTGTTCTGCATGATGATCGAACATCAGCGCGGACCCGCCCCGACGCGCATCATGTGGGATGAATATTTGCCACAAACGCGCTGGGACGATAAACCCGCCGATACGGTCTATGTGTATCCACAGGGCGCGATCAGCAACATCAAGGCATATGCGGCAGCAGGCGGCAACCCCGCGCTTCGTAACGGTGAGATCAACGGGCGCGTGACGACTGAGCTAGGCTACCGCGTGAAATGGATCGGCTACGATCCGTATCCGATCTATGCGGATCGCCCGGTCGCGGGTATCTACTGCCTCGATTTCGATGTGAACGGCTATCGCTATGTGCCGCCGACGTTCATTTTCGATTTCAATCTGCAAAACGTGAACCTGCTACAAAATCCGCGCTACACGTTCCGCAAAGACGACCAGCAACCCACCGATAACCTGCCCAAAACAGTGTACCTGCTCACTGTCCAGACCATTGACCAATATCTGACCGACCTCGCCAACACCGAGCCGGAAATTGTCGTGAAGACGCCAGCGAATACAGCACGTCAATAGGCGTGGAACCAGCCCGGCACGAGCGCAGGCGACGGTCCGGCGTGATCCTGCCAGCGCGCCGCCGAATTTGCGCAAATCTTCGCGAGGGTCCGCATCCGCTCGCGGGCAGTCGTCGCGAGGAAGTGGCTGCGCGCGTCACCTTGCAATGCGACGGCTTCCGACCAGACTGCGCGCCCCGCGATGACCCCACTTGCGCCGGCCTCACACGCGGCCTGCACCTGCTTCACAAAAATATCGAAACTGACGCCCGCACTCAGCAGCGTCCAGGGGACCGTACAGACGGCGCTCATCTCGTGCAGCGCGTCGTGCCAAACGGCTTGATCCTGTGTGGCATCGCACGGGAATTCCAGCTTGAGGACATCCACGCCCATCTCGCTGAACGTGCGCGCACTGTCGATCACGACCTGCCGCAGTTCGTCGGCGGGGAGCGGCTTATCGGGGTCCAGCGAATAGGCAATCGGTTCGAGGAAAAATGGAATATCGCTGATGTGACATTGTTCCAGCACCTGCGCCGCGAAAAGCCGCTGATTGGCCGCGTTACCTGCGCCGGGATGGTAATAGAGCAGCAGCTTCACGCCGGAGCCACCCGCGCGCTTGATCCGTTCGACGCCCCAACCTTCGATCAGGGTTGTCGTGCGGCGGCTCGGATGCAAACTGTAATCGGTCACTTCGAGCGGCATGAGCAGCCCCGCCCGCGCGCTCCTTGGCGCGGCGAGGAAGCCCGGTAGCCCGTATTCCGGGTCGGTCAGGACAGCGCTCGCTTCTGGCAACAGCGCCGCAATAACTTCGCTCTTGAAAGCGGCGAACTCCGCATCGGTGAGCGCCCGCCCCGCTGCATTGTCGAGCGAGCCGCGCAGGTTGCCCCGATGGTCCAGCGCGAGGACGACGAAGTGACCCTCAGGCGTGCTGCTCTGGCCGAGGTGACGCCAGCGACCGGGCGTGAATGCGCTAGAAGCCACCGTGCGCCTCGATGAAGGCAAGCGTCTCTGCAAGCGTCGGCATAGCGTTCGCGCAGCCTTGCCGTGTGACGACAATCGCGCCGTTCGCGTTGCCCATCCGTGCGCTTTTCAGCCAGCCCCAATCATTCAGGTAGCCGTAAATGAAGCCGCTCGCGTAAGCATCGCCCGCGCCGAGGACGTTCAGTACGTCGATTTTGAAGGGTTTCGCGTGGTGGACCTGCCCATCTTTGGTGTAAACCGCCGAACCAAGTTCGCCCAATTTGAAAATGACGGCCTTGCGCACACCCGCGAGCAGCCGCGCGATAGCTGTCTCTACACTCGTCTCGCCCGTCGAAGCGATTAGTTCGGCCTCGTTGCCAATGGCAATATCGACCAGCGGGAGCGTATTGCGCACCGCGACACCATACGCCCGCGCGTCGAACCACTGGTCGGCGCGGTAATCGATGTCCATGATCACGTCGGTTCCGGCGCGGGCTGCCTTTTCCGCTGCATATTGAGTCGCGCTGCGGCTGGGGTCGCGAATGAGCGCGGTCCCGCTGATGAGCAGTACGCGCGCTGCTTCGACGGGCGCGGCGTCCACGTCGTCAAAATCGAGTTCGAGGTCCGGGTTGTTATCGCGGTAAAAAATCAACGGGAATTTATCGGGCGGCTGGATGCCAAGCAGCACGGCGGGCGTGCGGCGGCCTGCTTTGGTCGGCGTGAAACGGTGATCGACGCCTTCCTTATCGAGGAAGTGGCGCACGAAGTCGCCGACCTTATCCGCGCCTATGCCCGTCATGAGCGCGACGTGCAAGCCCAATCGCCGCGTACCGACCGCAATATTGGTCGGGCAGCCGCCGACGAGCGCCGCAAAACTGGTTATTTCCTCGAAAGGCGCGCCAATATCATTCGCGTAAAGATCAATCGAGCAGCGCCCCATGCTCAACAGATCGAATGTCTTTTCCATGTGAAAGGGGTTCCGTGCAGTGCGGGTCGGCAAAACAGGCGGGAGTATAGCCGTCTGGGTACATGCTTGCAACGAAACCTCACCAACTGTAAAAAGTATTTCAAAAATTGCAGGTAAATTTTGAAGTCGAGGCATATCAAATGCTGGAGATGATTTCAACGTTCAAAACATTTATTGAATTGGCTGAACATACTGCAAAAGCTCTGCTTTAATGTCAGGTGCTATCGAAGACTCGGATGATAATTCCTACGGAAAAACAGCGCGGATTTAGCCTCCACGCCTTGCCCTAGCGGATCACTTCTACTTCGTAAGCGGCATACTGATTGTAATCAGCGCGCCCCGGTTCTTGCCTTCGCTCTCCGCCCAGATACGCCCGCCATGCGCCTCGACGATGCCTTTTGCGATGCCGAGTCCGAGTCCAAGTCCGTTATGATGGCGCGTCATGTGGTCTTCGGCCTGATAGAAATACTCGAAAACATGGTCGATTTGTTCCAATTCAATGCCAATCCCCGTATCGCGCACGCGCAGCCAGACTTCCGCGCCGTGTCGCTCCGTGTACAGGTAAATCTTGCCCCCATGCGGGGTGAATTTCACCGCGTTGTTGAGGATGTTGCCGAGTGCCATCTCGATGCGCAGCGCGTCGAGCGTGACCACCTCGGACAGCCCCGGATAGGCGACCTCGATGTATTGATCCTTCGCCTGCGCCATCGGTTCGGCCTGCTTCTGCGCGGCTTCCAGAACGGAGACGAGCGAGACCGTTTGCAGCACCAATTCGGCCTGCCCAAGCTGCAAATGATTGATGCTGGTCAGGTTTTCGATAATGTCCGCGAGGTGCTGTGCGGCGTCCAATACTTTTTTGACGTGATCGCTGGCGTCGCCTTCGGCCTCTTCCTGCAAGAAGCCCGCATAGCCGATCACGATGTTCAAGGGCGTGCGCAGTTCGTGAGAAGCAATTGCGATGAAATCACTTTTGAGTTTATCGACTTCTTTAAGCTTCTCGTTGAGCCTGCGCAAACTTTCGGATTGTTCCGCGTTGTTGATCGCGACCGCCGCCATCGACGCGAGTATTTCAAGGAAGTTCTGGTCGGCTTTGGTCCAATCCGGTCCGATGCGGTTGACGACTTCCAGCACGCCGACAATTTCATCGTGGATACGCATCGGGACGCCCATCAGCGAACTCGTCACGAATTCGATTTCGCGGTCTACCAGTCGATTGATACGTGGATCGTTCGTCGCGTCGGAAATAATGATTGGAACGCCGCTCTGCACGATCTCACCCGCGATACTGCCCGTCGTTGGGACGAGGATGCGGTTCAATTCGGACGCATGTTCGGTGTTACTCGCGATGAAATATAGCTCGTTGGTGCGCGGGTCCAACAGCAAAATCGAGGCCGAATCCGAATGCGTGATCTCGGAGGCGACTTCCATAATATACTTGAGCAGCGTTTCCAGATCGAAGTTCGAGTTCAGGACCAGACTCACATCGAGCAGGCGCTTGAGAATTTCATTCTCAATGTACGGGTCGGTTCCGGGTGCGAAGTTCAAGCTGGTCATTAGGTCTCGATACGTTAATCAGCGGCTCCGCGCGATTATAGACGACTGCGGTGCGCGATACAACCGACGTGGCCTTAATATTGCTGCTAAGGCAACCGCAAGGCCGCTCAGATCGTCTCCCAAACTGCATATTTTTGATACACTCTGTTTTAGCAAATTCGCGTGAAGGACAAAGCATGATGGCCGACATTGCTGCAACCGGGCTGAAACGCGCGCTCGTCACGGGCGCGAATGGCTATATCGCGGGGCGGCTGGTGCTGCGCCTGCTCGAACAGGGCGTCGCGGTCGTGGCTGTCTGCCGTGACCCGCGCAAGGGCGCGTACCTGCGCGGCGCGGAAGTCGTGCAGGGCTACGTCACCGACGGCGCACGGATGCGCGAACTGGCGCAGGGTTGTGATGTCGTGTTCCATGTCGCGGCGGCATTCAACGAGGCGGCGACGGTGCAGTATCGAACCAACGTGATCGGGTCGGTGCGTGTTGCGGAGGCTGCGCAGGCCGCGCATGTGCGGCGCTTCGTCCACGTCAGCACGATTGGCGTCTACGGGATTGACATCGACGGACGGATCACCGAAGCGCACGCGCAGCATCCCTCACCGCGCGATTTCTACCAGCAGAGCAAGAAACTCGGTGAAGATGCAGTGTGGGACTTTGCGAAAGCAAGCGGCCTGCCGACAACTGTAATCCGGCCTGCGATGGTCTACGGCTCCGGCTCCGCTTTCTGGTCGCGGATGCTCTACCAACTGACCGATAAATTGCCGTTCGTGCCGCAGTTCTCCGGTACGGCACATCCGATCTACATCGACGACGTGGTGGATATGCTGCTCCTGCTCGCGACGCACCCCGACGCGGTGGGCGAGGCGTTCAATTGCGCGCCGGACCCCGCCCCAATCTGGCCGGAATACGTCGGCCACTTCGCGCGAATGCTTGGCAAAACGCGCACCAGATCGTTCCCGGCAGCGGGTATCGCCAGCTTCGTCGCGCCGCTCGAATTGCTGCTGCGCCTCAAGAGCGATGCGCCGACCGATATCAGCGGCACGTTGCGCTTCGTCTCACGGCACGCAACTTATTCAATGGACAAGGCGCGCGAATTGCTTGGTTGGGAACCGCGCGTCCCGCTCGCGGAGGGTATGGCCGCATCGGAAGCATGGCTGCGCGGCGAGGTGCGCGACGTGATGGAAAGTGAAGCCGTTATATAGGGACGGGCGAGGCAAGCCGTCGCCCCTACAATTGATCTGCGCCTTGTGTAGGGGTCGGGCTTGACCGACCCATCTTCATTACCGTGCCAAGAAAACACCGGGCGGGTCAAGCCCCGCCCCTACAACCTATTTCGCCGGACTGTAATCGAAATAGGAATTCAGCCGCCGCTCGACGATCTCCTCGATCACGACAGTGGGCTGCACCAGACCGATCAGCGGCTCCGCGATCTCCGGTGCGTAACGCGCCTTGGCAAATGTCGTCTGGCCGAAGTTCTCCGCGAGGAAAACCTGCATCCGGTCCAGGAACGAGTCGTAGAAAATCAGCGCGCGGCCATTTGCCGCAGTACAGGTGAAGTTGTGGCTCTCAATCCAGTAGGGCAGCGAAACGGCGAGTTCCGGGCTGCCTTCTTTTGCGCAGGCATCCGGTTTTTCATAATAAACCGTCATTTCCGTTGGCGGCAGACCCATCAGCTTTCCAAGATCGCCCGTGTGCAGGATCGGGACGGGTCGCCACCCCACAGATGCGGGCAGGCCGAGCGCGCGCGTGATTGCCTGATACGCCGCATACGCGCCCGGCGTATTCCAGTGCGTATCGGTTCTAAAGAAGACCTGCGTTCCGCTCGCTTTCGCTTCGAGCAGCGGCGCGCGTAAATCCACGAACTCCACATCGGTATGTGCGCGCATATAGGCGAGGAATTGATCGATCCGCCGATAGGTACTGACGACGTTCAACCGCGACGGCACGAATTCCGGGTAGATGGATTGCTTGTCCGGCGCAAGCACAAAGATATAACGGATGCCCTGCTCTGTAAGCCGGTTCTTGCGCGTTTGCAGGTAGCCCGCCGCGTTTTGCAGATAGGTATCCGAAAGTTGAATCAGGCCGCGATAATCATCCATCGCATATTCAGACGCCTTGCCGGAGTAATAGAGCCAGCCATCCTCACCAATCAGCACGCTATCGCGTGGAGCGGAGCGCAGCGCGTAGTACATCAGGAATCCATAAATCGACGTGAGTGCGTCGCGCAAGCCAAACTGATCGCTCACATAGCGCTCGATTGCATTGAACGTGTCTTTGATCGGATGACCAAGCAGTTCGCGAAAATTGGGGACCTGCGCCAGATAGCGGTTCTCGTTCACGGAGATCGTCGCGTTTGGCGTCGTGAGCATGATCACAGGCGGTACGCCGAGCATCAAAATGAACACGAGAACAGTCAGACGGTGGATCGTTTTCAAATCAAAACCTGAAATAGATGAATGGGTTGTAGGTATTCACGACCAGCGTCATCGCGCACAGGATGAACAGCCCCGCGCAAGCAGCCAGCCGGACCACTGCCGCCGCTTCCGGCTGTACAACGCGCATTTTGAGGAGAGCAGCACTGTGAAAGGAAAATAGCACACCCATCAGCAGCGCGAGAATGGTACGCATGTCCAGATACAAGCTTAAATGGTAAATCGTACCTTCCGGCGACAGGCTGAACATGCGCGCGAGGTAGCCGACCGCATAGGGCAGCGTATCAGAACGAAACAGCACCCATGCGCACATTACCACGAGCAGCGCGTAGCCATGTTGCGCGAGGCGCGGCAGCCATTCCAGCACACGCGCGAACCCCAGCCGCTCCACGACGAGGAATGTACCATGCAGCAGCCCCCACAGCACGAACGTCCAGCTTGCGCCGTGCCACAGCCCGGTCAGGAAGAAGACGATGTAGAGGTTGAGGTAGGTCCGCACCGCACCCTTACGATTGCCGCCGAGCGGGATATACACATAATCGCGGAACCACGTCGAGAGCGTGATGTGCCAGCGCCGCCAGAAATCCTGTATCGAGCGCGCGGCATATGGATAGTTGAAGTTCTCCGGGAGCCGGAAGCCGAACATCAACCCCAGCCCTACCGCCATATCCGAATAGCCGGAGAAATCGAAGTAGATTTGCAGCGTATAGCAGGCGATGCCGAGCCAGGCCAGCGCCGTCCCAATCTGTGCCGGATCGAGCGCGAAAACCGTATCCGCGACGCGCGCGACCACATTGGCGATCAACACCTTCTTCGAGAGGCCGATCACGAAGCGATAAATACCTTCTGTAAAACTTTCCGCAGTGATTTCACGCTTGCGAAGCTGCGGCGCGATAGCGTGATAGCGCACGATTGGACCCGCGATAAGCTGCGGGAACAGCAGAATGTACAGCGCGAGCGCGAACGGGTTGCGCTGTGCGGGTGCGTTGCCCCGGTAAATATCGAAGACGTAGGACAGCGCATGGAAGGTGAAGAACGAAATCCCGACGGGCAGCGCCACCGCCGGGACCGTGAGCGCCGTCGAGAGTGTGCTGTTCAGCGTCGTCGTGAAGAACGCCGCGTACTTGAAGAAGCCGAGCAGCCCGATATTGACCAGCACCGCGCCCGCCAGCACCCCACGCTTGAGGCGACCACGCGCCGCAGCGACGGCCAGCCCAAAGCCATAATTGAACGTGATCGAGGCGAGCATCACCCACAGGTAGACCGGCTCGCCCGACACATAAAACAGCAGGCTGGCCGCGAGCAGCACCCCGTTACGCACCCGCCCCGGCAGCGCGAAGTAGACGGCCAGCGTGAGCGGCAGGAACGCGAACAGGAAGATGACGGAACTAAAAACCACGCTATTCGGCGGTTTCCATACTGATCGGTTCCATAATCGGCGTGGGTTCCGGGATCGCTGCTTGCGCGGGTTTCGGTGCGTGCGGGTCGGCGGGAGCCTCGAAGATGCGATAGCGCTTGTACGGGTACGCGCGCATGGCCTTCGCGAATTGCAGCATCGGCAGATTCGATTCGAGGAACCAGCCTGCGTCCGCGTCGCCATATTTGGTCTGCTGAATATAGCCCTCGAAAAGATGCAGATTGACCATCGCCTCGATGCCCAGCGAGCGATATTTCTGGCGCACGCCCATGAACACCACGCGGCACGCATCCGGGTACGGCTTGCGCGTGAAGAACGGTTTGATCTTCCAATACCAGGCCGCCTTGAGCAGCGTAATCCATTCCGGCGTTTTCGGGTCCGCGTGTGCTTTGTGCAAGACCTGATTCATGTCCGGGATCGCAATTGCGAAGCCGACCATCACCCCATCTTTTTCCGCAAAACTGGCAATAGCCGGGTCGAAATACTGGCTGAAATCCTTAAAAAGCTGCGCCGTCTCGCGTTCAGTCGGCGGGACTGCGCCCCAGTTGTTCGCCCAGCCATCCGCGAACACATCTTTAAGGGCAGCCAAATCCGCTTTCAAGCGCTTCAAATCCGACCCGCGCACGGTCACGCCGAGCCTTTCCGCTGCACGTTTGCTGACGCGCACCAGCTTTTCGGGTAGCCCTTTACCGTCTTCGCCACCAAGCAGCGTGCGGTTGTCATACCAGCTTTCCATATCCTGCACCTTCACGAAGCCGAATCCGCTTTCCTCGATCAGCCGTCGATAGTAGGGTGGGTTGTAGGGCATCAGCACGACCGGGCGCGAGAAGTTCTCGATCAGCAGCGCGCATTCGTCGTTGACTGTGAAGTTCGCGGGACCGCGCAGCGCAGTCATGCCTTTCGCGCGGACCGCATCCATCGCGGTTTGGAAGAGCGCGGTCGCGGCTTCCTGATCGTCGAAGCACTCGAAGAAGCCGAACCAACCCGTCGTCTCCTTCCAGATTTCGTTGTGGCGCTTGTTCACGAACGCGGCAATCACGCCGACGGGCTTTTCGCCCCGCCACGCGATATAATAATCGCCGTCGAGATACTCCCAGGTGGGGTTCTCGCCCTTATCCAGCAGGTGGCGGCGGAACGAGACGAGCGGCGGAACCCAATTCGGATCGTCTTTGTAAATCGTCCAGGGAAACTCGACAAAAACCTTCATATCACCGGATTTGAAATTCCGGTCGTCCTGCACCTTGCGTACCGCTACAGCCGCCATATTTGCCCCGATTATCACTGATTGCCGCAAGTCTACCACAAATCGAGGGGCGCTTTGCCGCCCGCCGGAGAAGTTGCACGATGGCGAAGCCGCTTAGTTATTACCTTTGCTCCAATTGCGGGAAGCGCTCGACCGCATTCATGGGACGTTGCCCGCAATGCAGCGAGTTCGGGACGATGGAGCAGGTAATCGAGCAGCCCGCCGCACCGCCGTCGGTCAACCCGCGATCCGCGATCCGTAGCAGCACGGGTGGGATGCGTATTGAGCCGCGCCGCCTCGCGGATGTCGAGAGCGGCGAAGATGAGCGGATGCCCGTCGCCGTCGAGGAATTCTCGCGCGTGATGGGCGGCGGGATTGTGCCGGGGAGTATCACGCTGATCGCGGGTGAGCCGGGAATTGGCAAGTGTCTTGCGGGTTCGACACGCGTGCTTGACCCTCTATCAGGCGATTATCTGCCGATCACGGAATGGGCGAATTCGCGTCGCCACGTCCTTTCAATGAGCGAAGACAGCTTGCGCCTTTCATGCGATCAAAGTGTTGCGTTCCATGAAAATGGCATTCAACCTGTTGTAGAGGTACGGACCAAACTCGGACGCACGTTGCGTTGTACGCTCAATCATCCTGTGTATACGCCCGCAGGGTGGCAGCCCATAGAAGTGCTCGCGTGCGGCAGCAACATCGCCGCGCCGCGCGAATTGCCTTACTTCGGCAGCGCTGGTATGCCCGATGAAGAGGTGAAAATCATTGCCTATATTTTGTCGGATGGTTCGGCTCAATCTGACGAATCCGTACCAGAGTGCATTTTCCGCTTGCCCAAGCAGCAGCTTGCGCTTTTTCTCAAGACGCTGCTCACTCGTGACGGCTCCGTATATGTAACCTCCCAAAATACTCCCGGTCTAAGTTATTCAACTATCAGTAAGTGGCTCGCTGAAGATGTTCAGCACTTGTTGCTGCGTTTTGGCCTGATAACCACCCTGCGCACCAGGAAGATGCAGGTTAACAGCCAGCCTGCGTATGAGGTAACGCTGCTTGAAACTAAAGAGATGCAGCGCCTCATCTTTGAAATCGGAATTATAGAAGCCGTTCAGACAATGCAGCGCTTGGAAGTTCCGGTAGGTTCCTCCATTCAAAAACTTGGCGCGTATTTTCAGGACCCATATTTTGAACGTTTGGCAGACAATGATCTGGACTGGGATCAAATTGTCAGCATCACACCCGCAGGCGAAGAACTCGTCTACGACATCAGCGTGAAAGCCCATCACAATTTTGTCGCCAACGATCTGATCGTCCACAACTCGACTCTGCTGGTTCAGATCGCGACCGTACTGGCACAAACATTAGGGAAAGTCCTCTACGTCTCCGGTGAAGAGAGCGCCCGCCAGATCAAGATGCGCGCCGACCGCCTCAGCCTCAAGGCCGACGACCTGTTCCTCGTCACGGAAACCAGCCTCGAATCAATCCTTGATGATATTCAGACGCTCGACCCGAAAATCGTGATTGTGGACTCTATACAGACCACGTTCAGCGACGGTAAACCCTCCGCCGCCGGGACCGTGACGCAGGTCCGTGAATGCGCGGCGCGCCTGCAAATGCTCGCCAAAAGCACCGGGATCGCGATCTTTCTGGTCGGCCATGTCACGAAGGAAGGGACCATCGCCGGACCGCGCGTACTGGAACACATCGTCGATACGGTGTTGTACCTCGAAGGCGACCCGTTCCACACCTATCGCCTGCTGCGCAGCGTCAAGAACCGCTTCGGCGCGACCAGCGAAGTAGGCGTCTTCGAGATGCGCGGGAGTGGGCTGGTCGAGGTCACAAATCCGTCGGAAGTGTTCCTCGCGGAGCGTGTGATGAACGCGCCGGGGTCCGGCATCCTCGTCACGATGGAAGGCACGCGCCCGCTACTGGTCGAGGTGCAGGCGCTCGCCAGCCCGACCGCCTATCCGAACCCACGCCGCACCGCCAATGGGGTCGATACCAACCGCCTGCAATTGCTTTCGGCGGTCCTCTCGCGGCGGGTCGGGCTGCGCTTGGCCGAGCAGGATATATTCGTCAATGTGATCGGCGGCCTGACGGTCGATGAACCCGCCGCCGATCTTGCCGTCGCCGCGACGATTGCTTCCAGCTATTGGGATGCGCCGATCCCGCCCGATTTGGTTCTGGTCGGTGAAATCGGCCTGAGCGGGGAACTGCGCGCGGTCGGCCAGTTGGGAACGCGCCTCAAAGAAGCCGCCAAACTTGGTTTCAAACGCGCGCTCGTGCCGAAAACCGCGCGCACCGATGAGTCGTTGCCGAAAGGTATTCAGACGCTTGCCGTGCGCAGCCTCTATGAAGCGCTCGCGATTGCGATCCCGCGTAACGAAAAAGAAAAAACATAGAGCTTGTCGTGGCGCTTTCCGGGCGCTCGCGAGCATCGCAATGACGTGAATTGTTTCTGAATTCGGATCGGTCGGCGCTCAACTTCGGTTATACTTGGGGAACACTGTAGCGGTTGTGGTAAGCAAATCGCAACTTGATTCTTTCGTTATCACAATTCATGCTGCGTGTATTTGCGCAATCCATCAGGTTTGCTGGTTTACAAGGACCTGAGTTCATCCATGTTCTTCTTCGCTGAACGAACGCCCAAAACACTCTGGTTTTTCTGGAATGGTGCAGCGTTTTGTCTGGGCGCTGCGGCGCTGCTCGCGGGCAGCCTTGCGGGGCTGTTGCAGGACCGCTCCCCGAACTTAGCGGGTGTTTTCCTGTTCATGCTGGTCGCGTTGGCGATGCGGCTGCTGGCCGGGCCGAAGCGCAAAGGTATTTACCCATCGCTGTGCCTGATGATGACCGTCGGCGCATATCTCTCTTTTGGTCCGTGGGGGATCGTCATCGTGGCCTTCGGCGCGGTCACAGGCACGGAAATTCTGCGCCCCTCACTGGCTGGAATGCTCGAATTGGAACGGCACACAGTCGGCCAGAGCGTGATCTCGGTCGCGCTTACGGGCGGCGCGGCGGTAGTCGCGGTCCTGCTCGGCGCTGGCGTCTATATCGCGCTCGGCGGTGATCTGCCGCTACTGGCGCTCCAGACGGATGATCTTTTGCCGCTGGCAGGTCTCTTCGCGGTAACGTATCTGGTGCATACTGCGTTTCTGGTGCTTGCCTATGCTATCACCTACGGCCTGTCACGCGCGGCGGGCATCTGGCTATCGCTGCGCGTGACTATCATCAACGAATTTGTTTTGCTTCCGTTCGGAATGGTTCTCTGCCTGCTTTTCCAGCGTCTGGAGCGGATCAACTTCGTGGGTGTGCTGCTTTTTCTGGTGGGCAGCCTTGTTCTTCAACGCACGACCGAAATTCACCGCAATCGGCTGGAACGCCGCGTCCGCGAGCTGGCAATCATCAACGGCTTCGCGCAAGCGGTTTCAAACGATCTGTCACTCGAAGAACTATTGAAAACGGTCTACGCTGAAATTCGCGATCTGGTTCCGCTTGAGATGTTCGTCGTCGCGCTCTTCGACCCCGTTACGAATACGTGGTCCTTCCCGCTTGTCATGCAGGATGAGCGGCGACTGGAATGGTCCATACCGCCTGTCATGCGCTCGCTTGGGCTATATATGTACCGGATGCGGACGCCGCTCCTGCTCAATGGCGACGTATCCGCCAAATTGCTGCGGCTCGGCGTCGATGAAGAATTGCACCCGCCGCAGCCAACCAGCCTGCTTTGTCTGCCGCTCGTCTCCGCAAATCAGGTAATTGGTGTGCTTTCGCTGGAATGCATTTCCGGCGCGTACACTTACACGCAGTCGCAAGTCGATCTGCTGATGACCCTGATGCCACAGGTTGCCGCCAGTATGCACAACGCGCTGCTCTACAGGCGTACTTCCTCGATGGCGAACGACCTGATTCGCATCAACGAGATTTCGTCTATCATCAGCGGTTCACTCGACTTGAACCGGATTTTGGATACCGTCTGCGAGACATTGCTACGGATTATGGGGGCCAATAAAGCGGGCGTGTTCCTCATCGATCAGCAGCGCTCACTTGCGCAGATGGTCTATTCGGTCGGGTTCAGCGACGAAGGCCGGGCGCTGTTCGGCTCACTGCCCGCAACCAGCGAATTGGTAGATGCCATGCAGCCGTTCGCGATTGCCGACGTGCGGATCGACCCTCGCGGACTCGGCTGGCGCACGCTCGCGGAAATCGGCAGCTATGTCGCCATGACCTTCGCCCCATTACGCACGCAAGAGCATCTGATCGGCCAGCTTGCAGTCTTTTACGATAACGTGCATGTCTTCACCGATGCCGAATTGAAGCTGCTGGAAACCGTCGCCAATCAGGTCGCGGTAGCCGTCTCGAACGCGCGACTATATCAGGAGACGCAGCGCCGCGCCGACGAGATGATGGAGTTGGTCGAAACCTCGCACGCGCTCATCGAGTCATTCGAGATGTCGAATGTCGGCGCGGTCTCCGTCGGGCGGCTGCAAAGCGTGCTGCGTCTGGATGAAACATTGCTTTATAGCTGGGAAGCGGCGACGGAACAGCTTGTTCCACTCGCGAGTGCCAC
>Ga0123337_10003995_pt1 | contig 15233 bp, 14 predicted proteins | sample frozenSSSSmetaG_FD_89792 | JGI IMG/M metagenome (GOLD analysis project Ga0123337, IMG submission 89792) | Glacier valley bacterial and archeal communities from Borup Fiord, Nunavut, Canada, to study Microbial Dark Matter (Phase II) -... | ecosystem: Environmental > Aquatic > Freshwater > Ice >... | reverse complement strand
GCCCGCCACGTTCCCGCTAGGGCGAGTGATCCCGTGCTGGACGCAGGGCATGCAGAAGATGAAGGTTGGCGGCAAGGCAGAGTTGATCTGCCCGCCGGACCTCGCCTATGGCGATGGTGGCGCGGGCGGAGTCATTCCGCCGCGCGCCACGTTGACGTTCGAAATCGAGTTGCTCGAGATCAATCCGAAGTAGCGCACTCAGCGATAGACGTGCTCGCCCCGGCTCGTCTTCCATGAGTTCTCGAAAAAGCTGGCGTCTTCCTCGTTGCGCGGACGCACGGCCATCAGGATGCCGCCATCGCGGATGCCCGCGTCGTATTCCTTGACGCGCTCTTCCGGAATGCCCCAGCCGATCAGCGCGCCGACGATGCCGCCGGTTGCAGCGCCCGCGCCCGCGCCCGCGATGGCTGCGGCGAGCGGACCGGCGATCACGAGGCCGAGCCCCGGCAACGCGATCGTGGTGCCGACGGCGGCGATGGCCGCGGCGATCGCGCCCAGGCTGCCGCCGATCGCACCGCCGATCCCCGCGCCCTCGGCCGCCTTTGAGCCGAGCTCGGTCTCGCGGCCGGCCGCCGCGCTGGTGAAGTGACGCGCTCTGGTGTCGTCCGACATGACGACGTTGACGTCGTCGCGGGTGTAGCCGCGGTCGGAGATCGACTGATAGGCGCGCTCGGCGCTGTCTCGGTCGCGAAAGAGTCCGGTCAGCATGGGTGTGTTGGTGTTCATTGCGTCACTCCTGTTGGTTGAGACCATGGAGCGAAGCATGAAACCGGCGCTGTGCGCCTCGAAGCGGAAGCCGCCGCCTGGCGGAGTCGTCGCGCGAGCGGACGCCTCGTGGGCGCGCTCCTACACGGCGGCGCTCGAGCGCCGCAGATCGTCTTGTCTCAGCGCCTGGCGAGCGACGGCTCCATGAAGCGACGGACCAGCGGCACCGTCAGCATCAGGCAGGCCGATGCGGCAAGCGCCATCGGCAGCATGGAGCCCGTCGCGTGCATCGCATAGGCGCCGACGAGCAGCGCGGCATGCCCGGTGGCGTAGAGCTTCAGGGGCCGGGCGAGAGCGGCAGGCGTTTTGTCGGACATCGCGATTCCTCCTGGACGCGACCAGTGTGCCAGCCGCGGTGCCGGGCGCCACGCCGCGAACGCGAGGCCCGGGCTCGAAAACGTGCACTGTTGGCGCCGTGCGGGACCGCAGAGGCGCGAAAGCATCGCGCGTTCCCGACACGCGGACCCGTTGGTGCCCTACAGCCCGATGCCGATCGACCTGCGAGAGTTGTCGCCTCACTATCGCGCTTACCTTGCGCTTGTCCATGACTCCGTCCCGCACCTGCATGACCCTTGCCATCGCCGCGCTGCTCGCCGCCTGCGGCGACACCGCGACGCTTCCCGTCGGAGCAGGCATGGGCCCGAGGCCGCAGCTGCCGGCGCCGCGCAAGGATCTGATCCCCACGGTCAACATCGCCCCGGCCAAGGGCTGGAGCGCAGGCGACAAGCCCGTCGCCGCGGCCGGTCTCGTCGTGACCGCGTACGCGACCGGCCTCGACCATCCGCGCTGGCTCACCGTGCTGCCGAACGGCGACGTGCTCGTCGCGGAGACGAATGCCCCGCCCAAGCCCGAAGACGGCAAGGGGATCAGAGGTTGGATCATGAAGATGACGATGAAGCGGGCGGGCGCCGGCACGCCCAGCGCCGATCGCATCACGCTGCTGCGCGGCCTCGGCACCGACGGCAGCGCCGCGACGAAGACGAGCTTTCTCGAGCACCTGCACTCCCCGTTCGGCATGGCGCTAGTCGGCGGCGACTTCTACGTCGCCAACTCTGACGGTGTGGTGCGCTTTCCATACACCCCCGGGATCATGAAGATCGATGCGGCACCGACAACGGTGACGGCGCTGCCCGCAGGCCCGATCAACCACCACTGGACCAAGAATGTGATCGCGAGCACCGACGGCTCGAAGCTCTACGCGACCGTCGGCTCGAACAGCAACGTCGCCGAGAACGGCATCGCTGCCGAGGAAGGCCGCGCCGCGATCTGGGAGATCGACCGGCAGACCGGCGCGTCGCGCGTCTTCGCGACCGGCCTGCGCAACCCGAACGGCATGGCGTGGACCGACGACAACACGCTCTGGACCGTCGCCAATGAGCGCGATGAGCTCGGCAGCGACCTGGTCCCCGACTACCTCACCTCGGTCCACGACGGCGGCTTCTACGGCTGGCCGTACAGCTACTACGGCCAGAACGTCGACGAGCGCGTCCAGCCGCAGCGGCCGGACCTCGTCGCCAAGGCGATCGCACCTGACTACGCGCTCGGGCCGCACACCGCGTCGCTCGGCCTGGTCTCGTCGACCGGCGCGACGCTGCCTGCGCCGTTCGTGGGCGGCATGTTCGTCGGCCAGCATGGCTCGTGGAACCGCCGGCCGCTGAGTGGCTACAAGGTCGTCTTCATCCCGTTCAAGAACGGCAAGCCGGCGGGCGAAGCGATCGATGTGCTCACCGGCTTTGTCACCGCCGACGGCCAGGCCAATGGCCGGCCGGTAGGCGTGGCGATCGACAAGACCGGCGCACTGCTGGTCGCCGACGACGTCGGCAATGTCATCTGGCGCGTGACGGCGGCCGGACTCTGAGGTCGACGCCGGGCGCGACGGTCAGGCGCGCGCCCAGGTGGCAGCGTAGCCCGCTGCTGCCGCGGCGGCACAGATGACGGCGCCCCAGGCCCAGTCGATCAGACTGAGCTGCACCGGCCAATTGCGCACCACCGCGAGGTTGGTGAGGTCGTAGGCGCCGTAGGCGGCGAGGCCGAGCACCGCGCCACGCACGATTGCCTCGCCCCACCCCGAGGGCGTGTTGAACAGCGCGAGGTAGACGAGAGCCGCGGGAAAGAGCAGGTAGAAGACGACGATCGGCACGACCTGCACCGGGTCGGCCTTCAGCGAACCCATCTCGCGCTGGTACATGCCTTTAGCGACAAGGCCGAGCCAGATGCCGTCGAGCACGACCATCGCGGCGAAGGCGGCGAGCCAGGCGAGGCCGAACCCGCCGGCATCGAGTCGGGAACTCGACGTCATGCGCTACTTCGCCTTGGTCTGCGACCAGTCCTTGAGCGCGGCGAGCGTCTTCTCGACGTGCCGGCTCGGATTCAGGCTCTGATAGTTGTAGAGCACCTTGCCGTTCGGCGCGATGACGTAGGAGACACGGTTGGCGTAGTCGGGCTTGAGCGCCATCACCGCGTCGTACGATTTCATCACCGCCTGCGTCTCGTCGGAGGCGACCGGGAACTTGCCCTGGCAGGCCTGGACCGAGAACTTGCCGAGCGTGGCGATGTCGTCCGACGACACGCCGATCACGGTGGCGCCGAGGGCTTCGAACTTCGGGATCGACTCGGCGAACTCATGCGCCTCGATCGAACAGCCGACCGAGAACGCAGCCGGAAAAAAGTAGAGGACGACCGGGCCCTTGGCCAGCGAATCGGCGAGGTTGAACTTGAACACCTTTCCGCCGAGCGCGGCCGAGGCTGTAAAGTTTGGCGCTGCATCTCCGACATCGAGTGCTGCGTAAGAGGATGTCGTCAGCGAGACCATCAGCACGATGAACGCGAGAAACTTCTGCATGACGAACTCCGGTTTGTCGCGGCTGCGCTGTCCATTTTACGAGAGCGGGCGCAACCCTGCGGGGTGGCTGCGCATTGTCGCGGGTGTCGTGCTCGCCGCCTCGGCGCTTCTCGCAGGCTGCGGCTCGCTGCCCGTCAACGTCGGCAAGACCGACTCGAGCGTGTTGCCGCTCGACCCCGATAGTCCGCTCGTCAAGATCGCACGCAGCTCGACGCCCTCGCCTGAGCTGTCGGGCGTGCGCCTGTTGCCGCTCGGCGCCTACTCGCTCGACACGCGGATCCAGCTCGCGCAGCGCGCGATGCGCTCGCTCGACGTCCAGTACTACGTGCTCGAGAACGACACGACAGGCCGCCTGCTGATGAAGGCGCTGCGCGACGCGAGCCAGCGCGGCGTGCGCGTGCGCCTTCTCGTCGACGACCTCTACACGACGCACTCCGACTTCCTGCTGCGCGGCCTGGCGTCGTTCCCGAACATCGAGGTGCGGCTCTTCAATCCGTTCTGCTGCAACCGCGCCGCCGGCGTCGGCGGTCGCTACGCGGCGTCGATCTTCGACTTCGGCCGGCTCAACCACCGGATGCACAACAAGCTCTTCATCGCCGACGGCGTGATGGCCGTCGCCGGTGGCCGCAACATCGCCGACGAGTACTTCCTGCGCGCCCACGACGCGAACTTCGTCGACATGGACGCGTTCGTGATGGGGGCCGTGGTCGGCTCGATGTCGCAGATCTTCGACCGCTACTGGAACAGCGAGGTCGTCTACCCGATCGAGACCGTCGGCGAGATGCTCGGCGACCAGCCGGCGCGCGCCAGGGCATTCGACTCGACGCTGGCGACGCTGCCGCCCTCCGCACCGCTCGACCCGCCCGAGACCGACCTGCTCGGCTACGGGCCGCTCGCCGAGGAGTTCGACGCCGGCCAGGTCGGCCTCGAGTGGGGCATCGCGCGCGCCGTCGCCGATCCGCCGGAGAAGCTGCTCGCGATGACGCCCAAGATCGCCTTCGAGATGAGCGTGACCAACGACGTGATGATGCAGGTCTGGCAGGCCAAGACCGACCTGGTGCTGACCTCGCCGTACATGATCCCGGGCGAGTCGGGCATGCAGTCGTTCCGCAACCTCGAGCGCGACAAGGTCAAAGTCACGGTCATCACCAACTCGCTCGCCGCGACCGACGAGCCGCTCGTGCACACCGGCTACTCGCGCTACCGCGCGGCGATGCTCAGGGCCGGCGTCGATCTCTACGAGCTCAGCCCGACGCGCACCCAGCAGACCAAGCGGCTCGGCATGTTCGGCGCCTCGCTCGGGCGATTGCATGCGAAGACGGCGGTGATCGACAGGAAGATCATCTTCATCGGCTCCATGAACCTCGACCCGCGCTCGGCCAGCACGAACACCGAGTTCGGCATGTTCATCGAGAGCCGGCCGCTCGCCAAGGAGCTGCTGCGCGTGATCAACATCAGCAAGCTCGAGAGCGCCTATCGCCTGCGCCTGTCGCCCGAGACGAGCCGGCTGCAGTGGCTGACGACCCAGGACGACAAGGAGACGATCCTCGGTGTCGAGCCGGAGTCGAGCTTCTGGCTGCGCGTGCACAACATGCTGCTCGGCTGGTTCGTGCCCGAGAAGCTTCTCTAGACTCCGCACCTCAGGCCGGCTCGCCGGGTGCGCGGCACAATCGCACGATGCTTCGAGTCGCCCTCGGTCCGCTCGCGCCTGTCGCCGTGCCGGCCTCCCCCGCCGCGCCGGTCTTCGCGGTCGAGAGCTGCGATTTGAACGGCGAGCACGTCAACCCGAACAACGGCAACACGACCGCGGGCAAGACCGGCCTGATGCGCTGCCGTGACGGCGACGGCGGACGGCTCTTGCGCGAGCAGGAGCTGAAGGGCGGCGTCTTCGTGGGCGTCGTGCGCTACTACGGCCGGGACGGCGCCCTCGAGCGCGAGTACAGCGTCAACGAGCGCGGCAACCGCGACGGCCTGTGGCGTGAATGCGAGCGCGGCGAGCTCGTCTCGGAGCAGCACTGGTTCCTCAACGGCCAGCCGCGCGACCGCACCGACTACGCGAGCGTCGACGGCAAGCTGCGCGCCGAGATCGTCTACGACGACCGCGGCCGGCCGACGGACGAGCGCGAGCTCGATGCAAGCGGCAAGGTCGTGCGCGACGCCGAGTTCTCGGAGGACGGCTCGCGCAAGGCCTTCGGGACATGAGCGGCGACCTGGACGAGTTCGACTACGTCATCGTCGGCGGCGGCTCGGCGGGCTGCGTCCTCGCCGCGCGTCTGAGCGAGGACCGGCACACGACGGTCTGCCTGCTCGAGGCCGGCCCGGCCGATGCGAGCGTGCTCCTCCATTGCCCCGCCGGCCTCGCCTTGCTGGCCAAGAACCGCGCCTTCAACTGGGGCTTCCAGACCGCGCCGCAATCCGGGCTCGGCGGCCGGCGCGGCTACCAGCCGCGCGGCAAGGTGCTCGGCGGATCGAGCTCGATCAACGCGATGATCTACGTCCGCGGCCAGCCCGAGGACTACGACGGCTGGGCCGCCGAAGGCAACGATGGGTGGAGCTGGAACGACGTCCTGCCCTACTTCAAGAAGGCCGAGCACAACGAGCGCGGCCACGACGATCTGCACGGCTCGGGCGGCCCGCTCAACGTGATGGACCTGCGCAGCCCGCATCGCTTCGGCCCGGTCTTCGTCGAGGCTGGACAGCAGGCGGGCTACCCGGTCAACCGCGACTTCAACGGGGCGCAGCAGGAAGGCGTCGGCCTCTACCAGGTGACGCAGAGGAGCGGCGAGCGCTGCAGCGCCGCCAAGGCCTATCTCACGCCGAACCTTGGCCGGCCGAACCTGCGCGTCGTCACCGGCGCGCAGACGACGCGCATCGTCGTCGTTGATGGCCGCGCGACCGGTGTCGAGGTCCGCGTCGGCGGCGCGACCAAGACCGTGCACGCGCGACGCGAGGTGCTGCTCGCCGCCGGCGCGCTGCAGTCGCCGCAGCTGCTGATGCTCTCGGGCATCGGCCCGAGCGCGCCGTTGCGCGCGCTCGGCATCGAGGTGCAGCGCGAGCTGCCCGGCGTCGGCCAGCACCTGCACGACCACGTCGACGTCGTCGCCGTGCTCGACGCGCCGCACCTGAGCGATTTGTTCGGCCTCTCGCTGCGCGGCGCGATCGACCTGCTGCGCGGCGTGCTCGACTGGCGCCGCGAGCGAAAGGGTTTGCTGACGACGAACTTCGCCGAGGCCGGCGGCTTCGTGCGCAGCGACGAGAGCGTCGACCGGCCCGACCTGCAGTTCCACTTCGTCGTCGGCAAGCTCGTCGACCACGGCAGGAAGACCGTCTTCGGCCACGGCTACTCGTGCCACGTCTGCCTGCTCCGGCCCACGAGCCGCGGCAGCGTCGCGCTGGCAAGCGCCGATCCGTTCGCGCCGCCGGTCATCGATCCCCGTTTTCTCGCCGAGCGCGAGGACGTCGACCGACTCGTGCGCGGCTTCAAGGCGATGCGCCGCGTCCTGGCGCAGCCTGCGCTCGCGGCGCACGGAGCACGCGAACTCTCGGCGTCGGCCGGTGCGCAGAGCGACGCCGAGATCGAGGCCTTCATCCGCGGCCACGCCGACACCATCTATCACCCGGTCGGCACCTGCCGCATGGGCAACGGGCCGCTCGACGTCGTCGACGCCGAGTTGCGCGTGCACGGCATCGAGTGCCTGCGCGTCGTCGACGCGTCGGTGATGCCGCAGATCGTGAGCGGCAACACCAACGCGCCGACGATCATGATCGCCGAGAAGGCCGCCGACATGATCAAGGCCGCCGCACGCGCGCACGGCAGCGTCCGGACCGACATGACGATCCCCGACGTCCACCTGTTCGAATCCCTGCACACGAAGAGCAAAGAAAGAGCCACGAGATGAAGACCCGAGCCGCAGTCGCCTGGAAGGCCGGAGCGCCGCTGACGATCGAAACCGTCGACCTCGCAGGTCCTCGCGCCGGCGAAGTGCTGGTCGAGGTGAAGGCGACCGGCATCTGCCACACCGACTGGTTCACCCTCTCGGGCGCCGACCCGGAAGGCCTCTTCCCCGCCATCCTCGGCCACGAGGGCGCGGGCGTGGTCGTCGATGTCGGCCCCGGCGTGACGACGCTCAAGACCGGCGACCACGTCATTCCGCTCTACACGCCCGAGTGCCGCGAGTGCAAGTTCTGCCTGTCGCGCAAGACCAACCTGTGCCAGCGCATCCGCGCGACGCAGGGCAAGGGCGTGATGCCCGACGGCACGAGCCGGTTCTCGATCGACGGCAAGCCGCTGCTCCACTACATGGGCACGTCGACCTTCGCCAACCACATCGTCGTGCCCGAGATCGCGCTCGCGAAGATCCGCGAGGACGCGCCCTTCGACATCGTCTGCTACATCGGCTGCGGCGTCACGACCGGCGTCGGCGCGGTGATCTTCACGGCCAAGGTCGAGGCCGGCGCCAACGTCGTCGTGTTTGGCCTCGGCGGCATCGGCCTCAACGTGATCCAGGGCGCCAAGATGGTCGGCGCCGACAGGATCATCGGCGTCGACACCAACCCGGCGCGAGAGACCATGGCGCGCAAGTTCGGCATGACCGACTTCATCAACCCGAAGGACGTCGACAACGTCGTCGACGCGATCGTGCAGGCGACCGACGGCGGCGCCGACTACAGCTTCGAGTGCATCGGCAACCCGACGACGATGCGCCAGGCGCTCGAGTGCTGCCACAAAGGCTGGGGCACGTCGATCATCATCGGCGTGGCGCCGGCGGGCGCCGAGATCGCGACGCGGCCCTTCCAGCTCGTCACCGGCCGGCAGTGGAAGGGCTCGGCGTTCGGCGGCGCACGCGGCCGCACCGACGTGCCGAAGATCGTCGACTGGTACATGAACGGCAAGATCGCGATCGACGAGCTCATCACCCATCGCCTCGCGCTCGAGGACATCAACCGCGGCTTCGAGCTGATGAAGAGCGGCGAGTCGATCCGCTCGGTCGTCGTGTATTGAGAGGCTCCGTGAGCCGCACGCCCGCTCGCCGCGGGTAACGACGCTTGCCGATCGTCACAGACCGGCGCGCCGTCGGGGTCTATTCTCGAGAGCACCGCTCACCCGCTGTCGACGACGAGACACGCATGAAACCGACCTGGCGCACCCTCTGGCAGCAGCACGACATCGTCGTGTACCGCAACGACGTCGAGATCGACCGGTTGCCGGCTGATCGCATCGCGCGCGTGTTTCTCCTCCACCGCGGCCGCGGCGACACGCCGGTCGACATCGAACGCTGCCTCGTCGAGCTTGCCGGCGACCAAGGCTATGCGTTGTTCGAGGCGGGCACGGGCTTCGCCGGCCGCGTCAACTTCGAGCGCCATGCGTTCTGGAGCGAACGGCGTTGCGTCCACTGGGTGCCTGCGCACGTGGCGACGCTGCCATGGCGGCTTCGCTTCGCGGTCTGGCGCGGTGAAGCGAGCAGCGCGTCGTTCCGTCGCCTCGCGCGCGAGGAGCTCGCCGGTGCGATCGCGCGCTGGCCGGTCGACGATGCCGAGACCTGGGACGAGCGGAAGTTGCGCCGGATCGAGTGCAAGCGCCTCTTCGGCCAGGCCAACGGCGCCCACGCCTGACGACAAAAAGCCCGGTCGAGACCGGGCTTTTCGTTCGGGCGGAAAACGCTCAGGCGGGTGCCGGCGTCTTCTTCATGGCCTTCTTGGCCGAATGCTTCTTCATGGGCTTCGCGGCCTTGGTCATGCCCGAGTCCATCGGCTTGGCGGCGGCGTCCTTCTTGGCCATCGGCGCCGAGGCGCCCATGGCGGGCGTGGTCTGAGCGACGGCGCCCAGGCTGAAAGCCGAAGCGATGACGGCGGCGATGATGATCTTCATGGTGTTGTCCTTGGGGGTTGGATGAGAGCGGTGCTCGCGAGAAACAACGCCCCGGTCCCGACCACGGTTGACACGCCACCTGTCATTCGAAGCGGCGTTCGCGCATCCATTTCGTCGCGACCCACTTCTCGCCCGAGGTCACCGCCGAGCCGCCGTGCAAGGTGCGCGTCGCAGGGCTCGGCCGCTCGTAGCTGAAGAAGACGGCGTTGCCCGCGACCGGCGCGACATCGAGCCCGGCGTCGGGAAACGCCGTCGCGCCGCCGGCTTCGGGCGTGTTGAGGTAGCACACGATCGAGGCGACGCGCTGGCCGCCGCGCTTGAGGATCGCCGGGGTGCCGGGCTCGTCGGGGTCGAAGTAGTCGTAGTGCGGCTTGTATTCGGCGCCCGGGCCGTAGCGCAGGATCTGCAGGCCCTCGCCGTTCTCGAGCGGCCAGCCCACGAGCGTTGCGATGCGCTGCTCGAGCCTCGCGCAGACCGGGAACTCGCCCGGCTCGAAGAACATCCCGTCGCTGGTCCGCGCCTCGTTGACGGCGTTCGCGCCGGTCGTCGTCACGACCGTCTCCGAGCGCGCCAGACGCGAGCGCGCGAGGGCGATGAGCTGGGTGCACTCGTCGCTCGACAGCAGATCGCCGAAGACGACGACACGCGGCAGCGACAGCGCCATCAGCACGCGCACTTCGCGGTCGCCGGCGTCGACGAGCGGCGAGCCGGCATGGATGTGCCCGCCCGGGACCGGCCGCGCCGGCTCCTCCTCGATGGCCTCGCCGGCGGCGACGCGGTGCCGGTCGCGCATCGTCGTCTGCAGCGCGTCGAGCGCGGTCGGGCCGTCCCAGCCGCTCGCCTTCATCGCGTCGACGATGATGTCGGGCGGGTGTCCGGCCGCGATCTGGGCGACGATCCAGCGCCGGAGGTCGGTGGTGATCAGCTGCGCGCTCACGGAGGCGATTTTGCCGGAGGCTGCAGCCCCGCCGCCGGTGCTCGCGGGCAGGAATGCGCAGCGCTAGCGAAAATCCCGGCTCCGGCTCACCAGCCCCTGGAGCAGAGCCGTGTGGTCGATCATGCGCGACGCGAGCAGGTGCATCACCGCCTGGTCGCCTTCGCCCTGCTTTTGCCACTGACCGTAGACGGTGAGAAGCGTCGCGCCGAGGAGAGGCTTTCGCTGTGCGTCGGCGATCCTGGGCCAGACGATGATGTTGACGGCGCCGGTCTCGTCCTCGAGCGTGACGAAGACCGTGCCCTTGGCCGTCTCGGGCCGCTGACGGTGCGTGACCAGGCCGCTGGCACGCGCGAGGCGGCCGTTCGGGAAGGTGCGCAGCGTTGCCGCCGTCTCGACCTTGAACTCGGCGAGCTTCGATCGCAGCAGCGCGAGTGGGTGGCGGTTCAGCGTCAGGCCGAGGGCGCGGTAGTCGGCCAGCGTCTGCTCGCCTTCGTTCGGTGCCGCGAGCACGACCGGTGCCTCGTGGACGCGGGTCGCGCGCAGCATCTCGGTCGGCCGCGTGTCGATGCCGGCGACGGCCCACGCCGCCTGGTGGCGATGGCCGGTGAGGCTCAGCAGGGCGTCGGCCTCGGCGAGCGCGGCCAGCGCGTGCGCGTCGAGGCGGGCGCGCCGCGCCAGGTCTTCGACGCTCGCGAAGCGAGCTTCGGCGCGCGCGTCGACGATGCGCCGGCCCGCGTCCTCCGACAAGCCCTTGACGCGGTCGAGCCCGAGCCGCACCGCCTGCATGGACGCGCGCCCGCCTTCGAGCGTGCTCTCCCATTCGCTCACCGCGACGTCGACTGCGCGCACCTCGACGCCGTGCTCGCGCGCGTCGCGCACGAGCTGCGCCGGCGCGTAGAAGCCCATCGGCTGGGCGTTGAGCAGGCCGCAGAGGAACGTGTCGGGGTGATGGCACTTGATCCAGCTGCTGACGTAGGCCAGCAGCGCGAATCCGGCGGCGTGACTCTCCGGGAAGCCGTACTCGCCGAAGCCCTGGATCTGCTTGAAGATGCGCTCGGCGTACTCGAGGGTGTAGCCCTTCTCGACCATCCGGCCGACGAGCCGCTTGTGGAACGGCGAGAGACCGCCGCGCCGCTTCCACGCCGCCATCGCGCGGCGCAGCGCATCGGCCTCGCCGGCGGTGAAGTCGGCGGCGAGCATCGCGATCTGCATCACCTGCTCCTGGAAGATCGGCACGCCCTTGGTTCGCGCGAGCGCGGGCTTGAGCTCCTCGGGGCAATCGATCTGGTCGTCGGGCAGCGTGCGGTTGTGGAGGTAGGGATGGACCATGCCGCCCTGGATCGGCCCGGGCCGCACGATCGCGACCTCGACGACGAGGTCGTAGTAGCAGCGCGGCTTCATGCGCGGCAGCATGCTCATCTGCGCGCGGCTCTCGATCTGGAACACGCCGACGGTGTCGGCGCGGCAGATCATGTCGTAGGTGGCGACGTCGCCGTCGGGCACGTTCTGCATCGACATCGGCCGTCCGCGTTGCGCGCCGATGTAGTCGAGCGACCGGCGGATCGCGCTCAGCATGCCGATGGCGAGGATGTCGACCTTGAGCAGGCCGAGCGCGTCGAGGTCGTCCTTGTCCCACTGGATGACGCTCCTGTCCTTCATGCTCGCGTTCTCGACCGGCACGAGCTCGGCCATGCGGCCTTTGGCGATGACGAAACCGCCCGGATGCTGCGAGAGGTGACGCGGGAACGAGATCAGCTGCGCGGTGAGCTCCATCCAGAGCTTGACGACCGGCGCCTCGGGATCGAAGCCGTTCTCGCGCAGCCGCTCGGGCGCGATGCCGCGGCCGTCGAACCAGTGCTGGCTCTTCGACACCGCCTCGATCCGCTGCAGGTCGATGCCGAGCGCGCGGCCGGCGTCGCGGATCGCCGAGCGCGGCCGATAGCTGATGACGACTGCCGTGAGCGCGGCGCGGTGGCGGCCGTACTTGCCGTAGATGTACTGGATCACCTCCTCGCGGCGCTGGTGCTCGAAGTCGATGTCGATGTCGGGCGGCTCGTTGCGCTCGACGCTGATGAAGCGGCCGAAGAGCAGCGTGGCGCGGCGCGGGTCGACCTCGGTGACGTGCAGGCAGTAGCAGACGAGCGAGTTGGCCGCGCTGCCGCGGCCCTGGCAGAGGATGCCCTGCGCGCGCGCCCAGGCGACGATGTCGGCGACGGTGAGAAAGTAGGCCTCGTACTCGAGCTCGGCGATGACAGCGAGCTCGCTCTCGATGGTCTTGCGGTGGCCGTCGGACAAGCCGTCGGGGAAGCGCTTGAGCACGCCGTCGTAGGTGAGCTTGCGCAGCCACGACGCCGGCGTCTCGCCCTCGGGCACGATCTCCTGCGGGTACTCGTACTTCAGCTCGGCGAGCGAGAAGCCGCAGCGGCCGGCGAGGACCATCGTGTTCTCGAGCCACTCGGGCTCGTAGAGCGCCGCGAGCCGGCCGCGCGAGCGCAGATGCTGCTCGGCGTTGGGCTCGAGCGCGAAGCCGCACTCGGCGACTGGCTTGGCGAGACGCGTGGCGGTGAGCGTGTCCTGCAGGGGCTTCCTCGAGCGCAGGTGCATCAGCACGTCGCCCGCCGCGACGATGGGCAGGCCGGTGAACTGCGCGACGCGCACGACCGTGTCGACGAGATCGTCGTCGCCGGCGCGGTGGAGCAGCTCGAGGGCGATCGCGGCGCGGTCCTGGAACCAGGTCTTCAGCCACATGGCGTGGGCGAAGACATCCTCGAACGACTGCGCCACCGAAGGCACGAGCAGCGCGAGGCATTCGGGCAGGCCGGTGAGCGTCGGCGCGTTCGGCACCTTGCCTTCGACGTCGCCCGGGTGCGCGAGGTACGAGCCCTTCTCGGCCCGCCGGCGCGCGACCGTGATCCAGTGCGAGAGGTTGCCGTAGCCGCGCCGCGTCTGCGCGAGCACGACGAGGCGCGCGTGCGGCGCCTGGCTGCCCGGCAGCGTCAGGCGCATCTCGCTGCCGATGATCAGGTGCAGCTGCTGCGCCTTCGCCTCGACATGCGCGCGCACGACACCGGCGAGCGAGCACTCGTCGGTGATCGCGAGCGCGCCGTAGCCGAGCGCGGCGGCGCGCTCGATCAGCTCCTCGGGGTGCGACGCACCCGTCAGGAAGCTGAAGTTGCTGCGGCAGTGGAGCTCGGCGTAACGCGGTAGCACGGGAGGGGCTCGCGGAGGCGGTGCGGTGCCGGCGACGATGCATCGTCGTCGTCGACACCGACGTCGTCGACACCGACGTCTCGACGTGTATCGCCCAGCACCATCATCAGCCCGTCGAGCGGGCTCGTCGTGCCCGCCGCCGAAGACTGCAGCACGTGGGTGTAGATCATGGTCGTGCTGACGTCGGCGTGGCCGAGCAGGGATTGCACGGTGCGGATGTCGGTGCCGGCTTGCAGCAGGTGGGTGGCGAAGGAATGGCGCAGGGTGTGGACCGTCGCGGGCTTGGCGATGCCGGCTTTCGCGACGGCGGCGTGCAGGTCGCGCTGCAGGCGCTTCTCGTGCAGGTGGTGGCGACGCTGCTCGCTGTTGCTGCTGCCGCCGATACCGTCGCCGTCGCTGCCGCTGCCGCTGCTGCGTGGATCGCGGCTCAAGGTCGCCGAAGGGAAGAGCCAGAACCAGGCGAAGCTTTCGGCGGCCCGCGTGTACTTGGCGGCGAGCGCGTGCGGCAAATGCACGCCGGGGCGGCCCTCGTCGCGGTCGGCCTGCCACACCGCGTGCGCGACGCGCAGCTGGGCGCGCAGAGGGCCGTCGAGCGAGCGCGGCAGCATGACGACGCGGTCCTTGCCGCCCTTGCCGTCGCGCACGACGATCACCTGGCGGACGAGGTCGACGTCCTTCACGCGCAGGCGCACGCCTTCGAGCAAGCGCATGCCGGTGCCGTAGAGCAGGCGCCCGAGCAGGCCCGTGACGCCGTCGCCCATGCGCGCGAGCAGCGCCTGCACCTCGACGTGCGTGAGGACGACGGGGATGCGCTTCTTCGCCACCGGCCGGCCGAGTTCGCGCAGCCACGGCATGTCGACGCCGAGCACTTCGCGGTAGAGAAAGAGCAGCGCACTCAGCGCCTGGCGATGCGTGGCCGCCGCGACGCGACGCTCGTTGGCGAGCATCGACAAAAACGCCTGCACCTCCACCACGCCGAGCTCGCGCGGATGGCGCAGACCGGACCAGCGCACGAAGTTGCGCACCCAGTAGACGTACGCCTCCTCGGTGCGCAGGCTGTAGTGCAGGTAGCGCAGGCGCTCGCGCAGGGCGTCGAGGAGGCGCAGTGCTCGCGGCCCGGCAGTGGCCACTGTGGTCGTGGGGGTGAGGTGCGTTCGCACACCCGTCGCCGAGCCCTGCGGTCCGGCGGCCGTCGACGTCGACGTCGAAGTCGTCAGAGACCTCCCCTGCCGCGTCTCGCGTCCACTTTCCCCCTTCTCCTCCCCATCGACCTCGTCCACTTTCACCTCCCCTGCAGCCTACTGTATATTCATACAGTACCCTCACGCAGAAGCCGTGTCAACGCGAAGCCGCTCGTCCACCCCGTCCACTTTCACACACGCCGCCCAACGGAGAATGTGGACATGGCAAGGTCGTCGAGATCACGTTAGGCCCACCCAGTAGCAACAGCCGCACTCGCGGGGCTGTCCACTTTCGCCCAGCTTCACTCCGTCCACTTTCACGTCCCGCACCGGACAGTTCGCCCGGGTCGCGGCGTCTGTTCCCCGGGCGCCAGCCCGAAACTCGGTTCTGTCCACTTTCGCCGATAGACTGGACGGGCCATGTCATCG
>Ga0123337_10003994_pt1 | contig 15234 bp, 13 predicted proteins | sample frozenSSSSmetaG_FD_89792 | JGI IMG/M metagenome (GOLD analysis project Ga0123337, IMG submission 89792) | Glacier valley bacterial and archeal communities from Borup Fiord, Nunavut, Canada, to study Microbial Dark Matter (Phase II) -... | ecosystem: Environmental > Aquatic > Freshwater > Ice >... | reverse complement strand
GACGGCGGGCCAGTTATACGGCTTCGAATTCGTTCCGGTCTCCGATGTGCCGGTGTATCAAGCCGACATGACCGTGTACGACGTGCGTCGCGACGGCAAGCACGTCGGGCTTTGGTATTTCGATCCGTACGCGCGCGAAGGCAAAAATTCGGGCGCGTGGATGTCGGAATACCGATCGCAGGACCGGATCGATGGAGCCGTCACGCCGATCGTGTCCAACAACTCGAATTTCATCAAAGCGCCGCCGGGAGCGCCGGTGCTCATCTCGTGGGGCGATGCCGTCACGATGTTCCACGAGTTCGGACACGCTCTCCACGGTCTGAATTCGAACGTCACGTATCCGACGCTAGCGGGGACCGCGGTCGCGCGTGACTTCGTGGAGTTCCCAAGTCAGCTCAACGAGCGGTGGTTGCCGACGCGCGAAGTGCTCGACCGCTTCGCGCTCCACCACGAAACCGGGAAACCGATGCCCGCCGCGCTGATCGCGAAAATCGAAAAGGCGCGCACGTTCAACCAGGGCTTCGGAACCGTCGAATATTTGAGTTCCGCGCTCTACGACATGAAGATCCACCTCGCCGCAACGGGTCAGGCGATCGACCCGAGCGCGTTCGAAAAGACGACGATGGCGGAACTAGGAATGCCAAGCGAAATCGTCATGCGCCATCGACCCACGCAATTCGGGCATATCTTTTCGGGCGAAGGCTACGCGGCGGGTTACTACGACTACATCTGGGCCGATACGCTAACGGCGGATGCCTACGAAGCATTCACCGAAGCGGGTGGCCCATACGATAAGGCCGTTGCCAAGCGCCTCTACGCCTCGATCATGAGCGTCGGAAATACCATCACCGCAAGCGAGGCGTTCCACCGTTTTCGCGGCCGCGACGTGAACGCAAAAGCGCTCATGCGCGACCGTGGATTTCCGGTCACGTAACGGCCGCGCGACGCTCTTCGATCGAACCGAGGAACGCATCGAAGAGCGTTTTCGTACTCGTCGGTAGCGTGCGATAGTAGTACGTACTAGAAATCATCGGCATATCGCGCGCGGGAACGACCTCGCGTTTCTCGCGCGCGAATGCGGCCAGAGCCGTAGCGACGGGTTTTTCGCTGCCGTCGCTGCGGATGATGCCGAACGACAGCTCGTGCGTGGCACGATCGAATGGCGGTTCTGCGTGCAATGATGACGCGTAGTCGGCCCAACACCAGAAATACGCACCGAGTCGTCCGTCGGCGTGCAATCGCTCGAGCACGGCCGTGCAATACGCCGCATTTTCTTGCTCCGTCAAACACGCGTAGGTTGCGAATAACGGATCTTCCGCAGAGATCGTCGGCGTGGGCGGCTCGTCGGGCAGTGCGACGCGCTCGAAAGGCGAGAGTTTGTTCTGGGGACACGTCGGATTGCCGAATTCGGTAAAGAGCAGGGGCTTGAACGAAAACGACGCGGCGAGCAGCGAGAGAAATGGTACGACTTCGGCATCCAAACGATTGCGTGCAAAGCTGCTGTAGACGCTATATCCGTGCATCGTTGCAAACGCGAAGGGCGCGCAGAGTGAGGCAAAGCGGATGTTCCGGTCGCGCGTGAGATCCTCGCCGTGCGTGCCTGCCGTGACGGGAAGTCCCGATGTCTCGCGCAGCGCCGCACTCAGACGTCGACTCCAATCTGCGGCGGCTGCCTCGGATGTCGGTTCGCGCAAATTGCTGAATTCGTTGCCGAGATCCCACGCGACGATCGCCGGATGGTCGCGCAATCGCTCGCCGACGCTGCGCGCAAAGAGCAGTTGCGCATCGAGCAGCGGGCCGGCGTAGAAATCGCCGATGCCGAGCGGCGACTCACCATCGCGCGTGATCGTCCGAAACCGACCCGCAGGCGCGCTGCGATCGAGCGTCCACGCGGGAAGCCAATTGACGCCGCTCATGTGGCCGCTAAAGAGCGTCGGCATGACGCGCAGATTCGCATCCGCCGCAATGCCGACGACTTCTTCGAGACGGTCGAGCATCAGCGGGTCCATCGATTCGGGTGCGGGTTGGAAATCATCCCAACGTAGGAAGAAGCGAACGCTATCGAGACCGAGCCCGGCAATGCGCGCGAAATCTTCGCGAATCTCGCCCGCGTCGTAGCGTTGCCACATGTGCATCGCGCTTCGGTTGGGCCAGTAATTGACGCCGAGAGAAAACCGCACGTGCGCTTAGTGCGCGATTGGCATCAGGAATTCTTCGTGCGGCATCGCGGTCGTCGTCGATGCGGCTCCGCCGACGAAGTCGCAGAACGCTTCGAGCACTTTGGGCCAGACGCCGTCAGAGCGGCGGAAGCCACGCACGATGGTCGCGATCGTGTCGGTTTCACCCGTTACGTTCCGATGGTTTGCATGACGGTCGGTGATGGCGATCGAGGGAATCCGTCCACCCATGGTCGCCGAGTCGACGGTCACAAGCCCATCGCCATCGCCACAGCGCGGCACGATCCCGGCGATCGCGAGCAGCTTCACGCTTGGCGGAGCGATCCACGGTTCGCGATCGGGAACCCAGACGCGCGTGCCATCGCGATCGCTCCACGTTCCATGGCAGCGGTTGAGGGTCGGAACGAATTCGCTTTCGGGATCGATATTGTAGAGCTCGCGCCACGGCAAGCCGACGATCCCACCCAGAGAATAGCCGAAGAGTGAGAGCGGAAAGCGTCCGGGCTCCCGGGCTTTGTGGTCGCGGATGTAGTCAGCGAAGCGGTCTATTCGCTCGGGGAGCGATTCGTGGGGCAGACGCTCGAAAGACCGGGTAACGACGGGCGGCCGTGGGTGACCGTGCGCAGATCGTGGGCCTTCTCGTGCCAGCCGGGGATGAGGAGAATCGTCTTGCCCATGCCGCTCGTTACCCAAAAATGAGCAACCGAGCACTCCCTTCCCCCGGTCGGCTAGCTGCGGTGTACGGGAAGTCGGACGACGATCTCGGCACCGAAGCCGGGCGCTGCGTTGATCGAGACGTCGTCGCTCAAGCGACGAATGAGAAAGAGGCCGCGGCCGTCTTCCTCGAGGTCGCTCGTCGGAAGCCCGGGATCGTGCTTCGGCAAAAATCCGGGACCGGCGTCGCGCATCGTTAGCGTTGGTGCCGATTCCGTCCAATCGATTTCGATCTCCACCAGTCCCGGCGCGTGTTCCACGGTATTTGCAAGCAGTTCGCCGATGATGTTCTCCGAGCAAAAGAGTCCGTCGCTATCGGCTGAGTGCAACCGCAGAAACGTCATCAGCTCGTGCCGAGCCGAGCGCGCACTATAGGAGTGACTCGAGTGGAAACGCCACTGCTTCGTAAGGCTCGAAGGCCGACGTGTTTCCGACAACCGACTCGACTTAAAACGCGCGAGCAATACGGCGATGTCGTCAGGCGTGGTACGACCGTCGACTACGGCTTGATAGATGTCGTTTGCGGACTGCGGCATCTCTCCGGCGTTCATGGCATCGATTGCTTGGAGCAGTTGCTCTTGTCCGTAGAGAATGTCGCGCGTGAATTCGGTGATTCCATCGGTGTAGAAAACCAGCATTGAATCCGGTTCGATCGTAAACACATGCGTTTCGGTGATGAGACCGCGCGATATGAAACCGGTACCGAGCGGCGCCGATCCATCGGCGAGATGAAAGGCGGGCTTTCCGTTCGTCGCTACGATTGGTGTCGGATGACCGGCCGTGGCGTACGTCATAACACCGGTCGTCGTGTCGATGACCGCGACGAGCGCGGTTGCGATAATCGAACTCTGTGCGCGCAGAATACGATCGGCTTTCTTTAAAATTTGGGCAGGATCGGGATTGTCGAATCCCTCGGTAAAAATCGTATGACGCAAACGACCGGCGATTACGGCCGCATCGAGACCGTGACCGGCGACATCGCCGATCGACACGACGATCCGTCCGTCATCGAGCGTGAACGCATCGTACCAATCGCCGCCGACGAGTGCATCGCTCTCGGCGGGAACGTAGAGTGCATCGAACGTGATCGACGGTGTTTGCGGAAGGCGTTCGGGAAGAAAAACTTCTTGAAGGGTCTGCGCGATACGATTCGAGCGTTCGAAATTTTGTTTGCGCTCGTGAATGTCCGTGTTCGTCCCGAACCAGCGAACGATTTCCCCGCTTTCGTCTTTATACGGGTTGACGAGCGTGAGAAACCAGCGGAATCGACCGTCGCGGCCGCGCAGACGGAACTCCATTTCGAGCTTTTCGCCGATTTCGAGACCCTCGGTCCATTGCTTCATTATCTTTGGAAAATCTTCCGGATGAAGAACGCCCTGCCAGCCCCAGCCCGTTGCTTCGTCACGCGTTTGTCCCGTGTAGTCGTACCAACCGTGATTGTACCATTCGATCGAACCGGACGCATCGGCCGTCCAGACGATTTGCGGAACCGCCTCGGCAAGGGCCTTGAATTCGTTTTCGCGTTTCGTTGCTTGTTCGCGGAGTTCGCGCTCGGCCGCCTCGCGGCTTCGGGTTTCTTGGATGTCGACGATCGAAATGATCCAGCCCTGGAAACGCTCCGCATCGGATTGCGGATTGGCGCGTGCGTGATACCAGCGATAGGCGTTTGGCGATTCGTCGCAGTGACCGCGCAGCCGGTACGCGAAGGCGAACGCCAGCGACTGGGCGACGGCGTTCGCGATCGCTGCGACCACCACGGTCGCGTCATCGGGATGGATAAGACGTTGCCAGTTTTCCGTTTCGAATGAGGATGGGTCACGCGGCAATTTGGTAACGGCGTACCACGCCGCATTTGCAAAAACGAGAGCGCCCGCCGGACTCATCTGGCAAATCATGATCGGCAGCGTATCCGCAAATTCACGAAAGTGATGCAGATCGCCCAAGCCGCCGGTCGCGGTCATTCCAAATTCCGGGTAATCGCGAGCGTTCACGTGTTTCCTATTTGGAGGTGCTCCCGATCTCAGCTCGGTGAAGACTCAGTAAAAGGACCGACCTTCTACCCGGCGGGCTGTAGCAATCCCTTGCTCGGAAGCATGTACCGAGTCAGCGCCATCGTTAAACCTACCCCCGTTCAGGCCGCGCCGGCCTTGCCGAGAGAAAAAAAAAGAGGACGGCCAAGCGGCCATCCTCGATTCGTTCCGGACACCGAGCGCGGTTTAAAACAGATTCCAGAGGTACTGATTGTACACTTCGTGGTGGTATTGGACTTCTTGCGCTTTGACGAACGTGCCGAGCAGACGCGGGCAACGATCGGCACTGGCCTGTTTGAGATCGGCATACCGTTCTTTCGACTCGGCCCCGAGGAGCTTGGTCGTCCACTCCGATGCGCGGAAGTCCTCAAGCGCCGTGTAGATGTTATCGGGTAAGTAGCGTTCGGCTTGGCGCAGATTTTTGATCTTGCTGACCGTGCCTTCGAGCCCGGTTTGAAACACCGCGAGCATCACCATGTACGGATTGGCATCCGGCGCGACCGAACGAACTTCAACGCGCGCGCTGCGTTCGTTGCCGATCGGAATACGGATCATCGAACCGCGATCGACGGCTGAGGCTTTGATCTGATTCGGCGCCTCGAAATGCGGATCGAGTCGGCGATAGGAGTTGACGCTGGCGTTGAGCATCAGGCAGATATCGTTGCCGGCGGTCAGAATTTTATCGACGAAGCCCCAGGCAAGCGAACTGACGTGCTCCTCGCCTTTGGGATCCCAGAAGAGATTCTTCCCATTCTTGCTGATCGAAACGTTCGTGTGCATGCCGCTGCCATTGACGCCGACGACGGGTTTGGGGAGAAAGCTGACCGTGAGGCCGAGCGTCGTTGCGACTTGGCGACAGATCAGTTTATAGAGTTGAATTTGATCTGCGGCCATGAGCACTTCGCCGTAGCTGTAATTGATTTCGAATTGCGAAGGCGCGACTTCGGGGTGATCTTTTTCGTTCTCGAATCCCATCGCGCGCTGAACTTCGGCCACCGTATCGATGAACGTGCGCAGATGATCGCCCGGCAATGAATGATAGTAACCACCGGTGTTCACGTACTCGAATTTGCCGGTTTCGTGATAGCGGCGCTCGGCATCCAGGCCCGCGAAAACGAATCCCTCAATTTCGTTTGCCGCGTTGAGCGTGTACCCGTTCTTGTCGAACTGTTCTTTCGAGAAGCGTTTGAGCTTACCGCGCATGTCGCCGGCGAAAACCGACCTGTCCCGATCGAGCACTTCGCCGAAGACCATGACCTTGCCGGCGCCAAAAATGTCGGCCGGCGCCCAGTAGAAGGCGCTCCAGTCGATCGCGAGGCGTAAGTCGCTCTCGCGCTGCGGGGTGAATCCGCGGATCGACGAGCCGTCGAACGTCAGATTGTCGACGGACTTGAGCAAGAACTTCTTGTCGTAGTCCAACATGTGCAGTCGACCTTCGAGGTCGCTGAAGAGGACCGTCACCGCCTTGATGCGCGGCTCGTCGGCCAAGTATTTGATTCGTTTCTCCTTGACCTTCGCGTCGGAGAGACGGCTCTTGCGGTCTTCTTTTGCCGCTAAATTGAGCTCTTCGAGTTCGGTGTACGAAAGCATGAGAAAATCGCGCAGTTCATTAGCCATACGTCGGACCATTAGGAGGCCGAACCCTAAGTCCTCGGGCCATTTGGACTATTGTTGACCGCCGCGTTTATCGCCCGTCACAACCGGAACCGCCCCTCGCGGTCGCGAACGCCGTCAGGATATGCGCCCCGCAATCGCTCGTCTTACCTTGGCCCTCGCGCTCTTCGGGGGGCTAGCTTTCGCCCATGGCCGCGCGCCCGTGCTCGCCGAGGCGGAACTTGCCGCACCGTTCGATCCGGCGACGATGAATACGAAGGTCAACGCGTGCAAAGATTTCTTCGGGTACGCGACGGGAACGTGGCGCGCGACCCATCCGATCCCCGCCGCGTACAGCGAATACGGCTACATCGAGCAACTCGTCGATACGACGCGCGGGATCGTTCGCCAAACGCTCGATGACGCGCGTGCACATCCCGGCGCAGCCGCGAGCGAAACGCAGAAAATCGGCGCGCTCTATGGGTCGTGCATGGATACCGCAAGCATCGAGGCCGCGGGTCTCACGCCGATCGCGCCGGAGCTCGCGCGTATCGCGACGATTACCTCACGCGCGGCGCTCGGCGCCGAACTCGCGCATTTGCAAACGATCGGCGTCGACGCGGGCTTTGCGATTTCACCGACGCAAGATTTCAAAGACAGCCGCCAGGTGATCGCCGAAGTCGATCAAGCCGGCATCGGTCTGCCGGAGCGCGACTACTACCTACGTGCCGATGCCGAATCGCGCACGCTACGCGCGCACTACCTCGCCCACGTCAACAGAATCCTGACACTCGGTGGCGATACGAGCCCGGCGACGGACGCGCAAGCGGTGTTGCGTTTCGAGACGGCTCTGGCCCGTGGCTCGCAGCCGGCAGCTGACTTGCGTTCGCCGGAAGCCGTGTATCATCCGATGCTAGTCGCGCGGTTTGCTGCGCTCACCCCGCATTTGTCGCTGCGCAGCTATCTTGCCGAATCAAACGTTCCCAGTGGCGGCTCGTTCAACGTTGCGGAACCGACGTACGTGCGGACCGTCGATCGGGCGCTCGCCACGGCTCCGCTCGCCCAGTGGCGCGCCTACTTTCGCTGGCGCGTGCTCGATGCGTATGCGGCCGTGTTGCCCAAACGTTTCGAAGATGAATCGTTCTCCTTCAACGGCCGCATTCTCAACGGTGCAAAGGAACAGCTGCCGCGTTGGAAACGCTGCGTGACCGCGACGAGCTCGCTGCTCGGCGAGGCCGTCGGTCAGGCCTACGTTGCCAAGACGTTCCCGCCCGCCGCAAAACAGCGCGCGCTCGACATGAGCCTGCGCATTCGTTCGGCCTACCGCGCCGAGATCGCGGCGCTCACGTGGATGACCCCGGCGACGAAACGAACGGCGATCGCAAAGCTCGATGCCATGGGGCTCAAAGTGGGCTATCCCGATCGCTGGCGCAGCTATGCGGGATATTCGCTCGCGCCGACCACCTATTTGCGCAACGTCGAACGCGGTCGCGCGTTCGAACGTGGGTATCAACTCGCGAAGATCGGCAAGCCGGTCGATCGCACGCAGTGGAGCATGACGCCGCAAACCGTCAATGCGTACAACGACACGCAGCGAAACGAAATCGTGCTCCCGGCGGCGCAATTGCAACGCCCGTTCTTCGATGAGAACGCGCCCGATCCCGACAATCTCGGCGCCACGGGCGCCGGAACGGTCGGCCACGAGATGACGCACGGGTTCGATGATGAAGGCCATAAGTTCGATAAGAGCGGCAACCTCGCGAATTGGTGGACGGCAAAAGATCTCGCCCAATTCAATGCGCGCGCGAACTGCGTCATCAAACAGTTCGACAACACCGTGGCGGTCGGTGCGACGCACTATCAAGGCCGACTCGTGTCGGGCGAGGCGATCGCGGATCTCGGCGGTGTCGTGATCGGCTATCGCGCTCTGGAAACCTCGCTTGCCGGAAAGTCGCACGATGCGGTCGATGGATTCACGCCCGAACAGCGTTACTTTCTTGCCTACGCGCAGTCGTGGACGGAATCGGTTCGACCGGAGGCGGCAAAGCGCCAAGCGCTTACGGACCCGCATCCGATTCCGCGCGATCGCGTCAACGTAACGCTGGCGGACGTTCCCGAATGGTATGCCGCGTTCAACTGCCCGAAGCCGCCCAAACCCGTCTGTTCGGTTTGGTAACAGACGCGCGAACCACACGCGCGTGAAACTGGACATGCACTGGCGAGACGTCGCGTTCGCGCACTGGCGCGTGGATGCGGACGTTCTCGCAAAGACCCTACCCGCGGGTGTTACGCTCGATCGATATGAGGACGAAGCGTGGCTTTCCGTCGTCCCGTTTCGCATGACGGGCGTGCATCCGGTCGGACTTCCGGTCGTGGCCGGCTTCGGCGACGTGCGCGAGATCAATCTGCGCACCTACGTGCGCGTCGGCGAGCGGCGCGGCGTTTGGTTTTATAGTTTGGATGCGGGCAGCCCGCTTGCCGTTCTCGCAGCGCGCTTCACGACGGGCTTGCCGTACTTCGATGCGACGATCGAGACGAGCGAAGCGGCGGGCACGATCAGCTATACGAGTCGGCGTACGCATCGCGGTAAACCGCACGCGCAGTTTCGCGCACGCTACGAACCAACCGGCGAACCGGTCCTCGCGCAAGCCGGATCGCTCGATGCATTCTTACACGAACGGTATTCGTTTTTCGTCGAACGGCGGGGTCGTATCGCGCGCGGCGACATCGCGCATGCGCCATGGAAACTGCAGCCGCTCGCCCTCGCAATCGAAAGCAACACGCTCGCCGCGGGACTCGGCATCGGACTCGAGCGGCCGCCGGATCGCGCCGTCTTTTCGCGCGGCATGCGCGTCCACGCGAGCGCATGAAAAAACCGGCCAGAACGGCCGGTTTTTTCATACGCTGCGGGGGAGACTAGGTCTTCTTAACAGCGCCCATCGCGGCAAAGCAGCCGATCGCGCTGAGTACGGCGCCGCCAACGAGCAGCCAGGTCCAGATCGGAAATACGGTCGTTGTATCCATTCGGCGTTCTCCACATCATGCGGGCCAAGTGTCGGAGAGGAGCAAGGCCCGAAGGGCTCGCTCTCCGTGCCGTCTCAAGCGGACGGCGGATGGAGAACCGTTCCCGTTTTGAACGCCGCTCCCTCGCGACTGGGAGCCGGGCGTGCCATCCGGCGCACGGCGGTCTGCGTTTCGGCATCGGCCGGCGTGTAAAACTGCACCAAATGCGTCCCCGATTCGGGCGTGGCCAGCGTGGACTGCAGAAACCGCAGTGGCTCGCCTTCCGCGCGACCGACGACGATCGGCAGCTGCGGTTCGTGCATCCAGTCGGTCACGCCGTCGTCCGCCGCCCAGTGACGCTGGAATTCGGCGTTCGACCGCAGTTCGTCCAAGAGCGCGATCACGAGCTCCGGCTCGCGCGCGAATTGCCAGCGCAGGGCCGAGCAGGCGCGTCGCGCCGCTCCGTCCCAATCCGGCCACACGATGCGCCGCGAGGGATCGTTGAAGATGCGCCACACGCCGTTTCGCCGCCACGGCGAACTCGTCGCCGAGTAATCGAAGATCGAACCGAACAGGTGATTCCACGCGAGCGCGTCGCGGCGTCGGTTCCACACGACCGCCGGAGTTGCGCTCAAATCATCGAGCACGGCGATGATCCCGGCGGACGGCGGCGCGGCGAGCGGATCGATCGGTTCGAGCGAGACCCGAGCCAACGCCGCGAGATGCTGGCGTTCGCGAACGCTGAGCTGGAGGGCGCGCGCGACATCGCCGACGGCCTTCGCCGAAATCGAATCGTTGCGACCGGTCTCGAAGAGCGTATACCAATTCACGCTCATGCCGGCGATCGCGGCGAGTTCTTCGCGGCGCAATCCCGGCGCGCGACGGCGACCGCGGCTTGGCGGAAGGCCGACGTCGTCGGGCCGTAAGCGTGCCCGGCGACTCTTGAGGAAAGCGCTCAATTCTTGGCGGCGCTCGTCGTCGTGCGTGAAATCCACCATAGTCAATTCGCCCACTGCGGATGCTACCACTGCCACTTGTACCAGTAAAACGGTCTGGCGAGTGCCGCCCCTTTGCTTGTAGGGTTACTGCGTGAGGGAAAATCACTATGATGTGATCGTTGTCGGCGGCGGCGCCGCCGGAGTCGGGGCAGCGGTCGGCGCGCGCACGGCCGGCGCACGCGTTTTGCTCGTCGAGTCCGCCGGGTGCCTGGGTGGCGCGGCGACGATGAAGAGCGTGCTCTCGTATTGCGGCCTCTATACGTGCGGTGAGTCGCCGCACCAAGCCGTCTTCGGCGTTGCCGAAGCCGTGCTCGCGGAACTCCGCGCGATGAACGCGCTCTCCGAACCGACGCGTTTCCGTGGCGTGGTCGTGCTCTTCGACCCGGAAGCCGCGAAGGTCGCGCTCGATCGGGTGTGTGGCGAAGCCGGTGTGGACGTCCTCTTCCATACGACCGTCATCGCAGCAACGCGGGATGGCGAACGGATGACGAGTATCGTCGTGCACGACCACAACGGCCCGCGTGAATTCACCGCGAGCACGTTCGTCGATGCGAGCGGCGACTGCGATCTTGCGTTTTTCGGCGGCGCATCGACGCGTTACGGCAATCACGGATTCGTGAACATCGGTACGCTCGCGATCCGCATCGGCGGTGTCGATACGGCGATCGATCTCAGTCCCGAGGCGTGGGCGCATGCCATCCGCACCGCAAAGGCAAATGGAATCGGCCCGCTGCGCAGCGAGACCGGATTTCTCGGGCGCGTTCCGCTCTCGGGCGACATCGTTGCCTTGGTGATCGATGAAGACTACGACGCGCGTGACGGTCGCAGCATTTCGGATGCCGAAGTTCACGGACGCGCGCAAGCGTGGGCATACCTTGCGGCGATCAAAGCGATCCCCGGCTATGAAAACGCTTATCTCGCGCTGACGGGTCCGGATATCGGCACGCGTGAATCTCGGCACATCAATGCGCGCTATCAGATCACGCGCGAAGACGTGTCCGGCGGTGCACGTTTCGATGACGGTATTGCGCTTGGCGCGTGGCCGATGGAATACCACCCGGAAGTCGCCGCCGGCAGCACGTGGTACACGATTCGAAACGGTGGCGTGTACGAAATCCCCCTACGTACGCTGCAGAGTCGCGATACGAAGAATCTCTACGCCGCCGGACGAACGGCCGATGGCGATCAGTACGCGGGCGCATCGTTGCGCGTGATGGGAACGGCGTTTGCAACCGGACAAGCCGCCGGCGTTGCGGCCGCCGAGCAATCGCGCGCGGGATCGGTTGCCGCAAAAAGCGTTCGCGAAGAACTCGAACGCCAAGGCGCGCGGCTCGCGCTTTAAGCTATTTCCCACAGCGGAACGCGCGCGTTCGGCGAGGGCGTGTACGGATACGCTCCGGCAAACGGCGTGTCGGTGTCGAACACCGCGAGCGTCGCATCCGTGAGCACCGCCGCAACGGTTGCCGCATCGGCCGCGATCCACATGCCGAGCGATGCGTCGCAGAACAAGCCACCACGCTGCACGAGTTCTGCAGCATCATGGTCGGTCGGGTTTAGCGTTTCGGCGCGAGATCGATCGCCGCATCGATTGCCGCGAGCATCGAGCGTTCGTCGGCCGTTCCCGTGCCGGCGATATCGAATGCCGTTCCGTGATCGACGCTGGTGCGCACGTACGGAAGTCCGACCGTGATATTGACACCCGCTTCCAGGCCGAGCACTTTAACCGGTCCATGACCTTGATCGTGGTACATCGCAACGACGATATCGAAGTCGCCGCGTGTCGCGCGGAAGAACAGCGTATCGGCCGGCAGCGGCCCCTGTGCATCGATCCCGTCGGCCCGCACCCGTTCGAGCGCGGGAACGATTTTCTCGGCCTCTTCGCCGTTGCCGAAGAGACCGTTTTCGCCGGCGTGCGGATTGATGCCGCACACGGCGATGCGCGGATGGGCGATGCCCGCACGCCGGAGTGTTTCGTCGGCAAGCCGCACGACGCGCTCGACACGCGCGGGCGTGATACGGGCGATCGCATCGATCAAACCGACGTGGGTCGTTACGTGAATCACGCGCAATCGCGGTGCGGTGAGCATCATCGCAAAGTCGCTGGTGCCGGTGAGCGCAGCAAAAATTTCGGTGTGTCCGGGAAAGAGATGACCGCCGGCGTGTAACGCTTCCTTATTGAGCGGTGCCGTACAAACGGCGTCGATTGCATGCTCCGTGGCAAGGAGATGCGCGCGCTCGAGATAGCGATACGCGGCATCGCCGGCAGCGGCGGAGAGTTTTCCGAAGGGAAGATCCGCCGGCAACGCGCCGACGGCGACACAATCGAGCGTGTCGGCATCGGCATGCCACGCTGCGACATCCGCGATGATGCGCAGGCGTTGCGGTGATTTGACGATCGTCATCGCTTGCTGCATCCGCTGCGCATCACCGATCACCAGCGGCTGCGCGCGAGCGTAGACATCGCGGTGGGCGAGGGCTTTGGCGATGACCTCAGGTCCGACGCCGCTTGCGTCGCCCATCGTCAGCCCGATTCGCGGTTGCATGTCCTTACGTGCGTCTGGCAGAGGCGACGATCCTTGCAAGCGTGTCGGGGTCGCCAAATCCGCCGGCTTTGGTGATCATGCGAATATCGCGTCCCAATGCAAGTGAGAGCGGAATACCGGGTTCGATTTCGTCGAGCGGAACCAGGATGTGAACGCCGAGCGCGCGACAGAGTGCGCGCGCCGTTTCGCCCCCTGTTGCAAGGAACGTCGTGCTCGGATCGTACGGTAAGCTCGTCACGAATCCGGAGAGTGCGCTGAGGACCGCCGCATGATCGACGACGCGTCCGCTTGGGTCGAGCGAGATCGCAAAGGAAGCGCCGCCGGCTGCGATACGTTCGAGGCGTCGGCGCAGCGCGCGGAGCCGCTCGTTTTCGATGAACAAATCGCCGGGCTCGATACGCGCGACCTCGGTCCCCGCCTCCGCAAGCGCCGCCAGCTGCGTATGCGTCACGGGGTTGATCGTCCCCGCGACGACGATGACGGAGACGGGAGGCGGTAGTGGAGGTTGCGGTATGCGGCGTTTGCGAGCGAGTGCCGAGGCAAGACCCGCCGCACCGATCCAGATCGCGCCGGTTTGCATGGCGATCGTATCGAGGTCGGCATCCGTTGCCGCATCGAAAACGCGCACGCGCTCCGGAGAGCCGAGCGCTTCGGCGACGCGCGAGGTCCAAATCGGCGCGCGCGGATCGCTTCCGGCGGAGCCAACGTGCACCGGGATATCGTCGATGAGTTGCAGACCGCCGCGCGTGATACGGCGCTGACGGGGAAACGCGGGTGCTGCGATCGCGCGCGCATCGGGCAGCGCATCGAGCACGGCGCGCACGACGCTTGCGATCGGGCCGCGTAAGGTCGAGTCGATCTTGAGAAACAGTTCCTCGGGGCGTTCCGGTCGCACGCGGGCGAGCAGAGCGGAGACGCGCGCATAGGCATCGGCCTCGGAGCGATGTCGCGTATCGCAATCGACGACGACGATATCGGCTCCGGTCGTTCCGATGTCCGCATGATCGTATTCGCCGAAAACATGAACGCTCGCGCCGGTGGTCGCAAAGACGGCACCCGTATCACATGCGCCCGAAAGGTCGTCGGCAACGACAACCTGGGGTGTCATGTCTAGTCAATGCGCGCTTACACGCGCGACACCTTCGTTAGTCGCGCTTGCGAAAGAGATTCGCAAGCAGCGAACCGTCGACGACGACGAGGATCGCGATTGCGATGGCGAACACGGTCATGATCGCACGAACGAGACCGAACAAAAATCCCATACCGTGACGTACCCTCTTCGCGCCGGAGGTAATCTTACGCGGGGACGGGTTGACGCTCGGGAACGCGGTCGGCGGCGATATAGCGGGCGAGATGATAGTCGCTATCTCCCAGCAACCGTTCGAGCGTCGTCATGCGCTTGAAATAGTGACCGATCTTGTATTCTTCGGTCATGCCGATCGCGCCATGGAGTTGGATCGCATTTTGACCGACGAAGCGGCCCGAGCGCGCGATTTGGACTTTCGCGGCGGAGATGCCGCGTGCGCGCCGATGCGCATCGTCCTCATCGGTGAGCGTCATCGCGGCAACGAAGGCCATCGAGCGCGCGAGTTCGAGTTCGGTAAACATCTCGGCCATGCGGTGTTGCAAGGCTTGAAACGAGCCGATTGCGACGCCGAATTGCGTGCGGTTTTTCAGATAGTCCAAGGTCACCTCGTGCAGCACGCTCATGATGCCCACCGCCTCCGCGCACAGCGCGGCGGTTGCGATATCGAGCGCATGATCGAGGATGTGCAAGCCGCGCTCCGCGATGAGATCGCCGGCTGCGATTCGGATGCCGTCGAGCCGAACGTTGCTAACGTCGTGCCCGTCTTCGCTTTTGATCGGGACGATCGCGATGCCGGGCGCGTTTGCTGGGACGACGAAGAGGCCGATCTCACCATCGGGACGATCGAGACGCGCGGAAACGATCAGCGAACGTGCGCTGCCGGCGCCGAGGACGCGCACTTTGTGTCCGCCGATGACGTAGCCATCACCGTCGCGCATCGCGATCGTAGCAACGCGCGCCGAGTCATGACGGGCACGCGGCTCTTCGTAGGCAACCGCGAAGCGCGCGTTCCCCTCGACCAGCGTCTCGAGCAGATCCGCTCGACCGCTCAAACGCAGCACCGCACCCGCGAGCACGACTTGCGCCACG
>Ga0123337_10003992_pt1 | contig 15248 bp, 12 predicted proteins | sample frozenSSSSmetaG_FD_89792 | JGI IMG/M metagenome (GOLD analysis project Ga0123337, IMG submission 89792) | Glacier valley bacterial and archeal communities from Borup Fiord, Nunavut, Canada, to study Microbial Dark Matter (Phase II) -... | ecosystem: Environmental > Aquatic > Freshwater > Ice >... | reverse complement strand
GGAAGCAAAATCGTCCGCCTCGCCGGTCCGCAAAACACTGGTCAGCAAGGGCATCGCTTATGGAGCGCTCACCGCTAAGCCCGATGGCTCAGTCAACACCTCAGAGGTCACCGGCGTCGATGCCGACCTGCGTGTCCGCCCCTTCTTCGCGCACGGCGGCACCATCTCCATCCGTGAGTTTGTAGTGGGTGCTCTCAACAATGAAATTGGCATGCAGGCCGTTGAGCCAGATCTCATGCGCGCCAGTAAAGGCGCCCGCATCCAGACCCCGGCGGGCATGGTGCTCGATGGCGCACTCGATAAGATCGAAGCCCCCGTCACCGACGATCCTGCCGCGGATCCCGATGCCGATGGCGTAGTGAATGAAGTCCCGGAATCCATCATCGATTACTTCGAGTTCTATCTTCTGAATTACTTCAAGCCCGGCACCGGTGAGCAGACCGCTGCCACTGACCATGGCCGCGTGCTGATGGAAACCACCGGATGCACCGCTTGCCATATCGGCAACCTGCAGATCAACCGTGATCGGCGCGTCGCTGATCTCAACACGGTGTTTGACCCGGCGAATGGAAACCTGAACCGCCTCTTCGCCACCGCCACTGCGTCCATCAACGTGACGGACGACAACTCAGGCCAGCCCTCACTTAAATTGCCGGCACTTCAATCGTTTCTGGTCAAAGATATCTTCACCGATTTCAAGCGCCATGACCTGGGCATGAATTTCGCCGAGCGAAATTACGATGGCACTGCCACCACGCAATTTATGACTACTCCTTTATGGGGTGTCGGAACCACTGCTCCTTACGGGCACGATGGCCGCAGCATTTCGTTGCATGAAGTGATACTCCGCCACGGTGGCGAGGCGCAGGAATCACGCGACCGCTACGCCGCGCTGGCCCGCAATGATCAACGTGATCTGCAGGACTTGCTCTCCAGTCTGGTCCTGTTCCCGCCTGACGATACGGCCTCGACACTCGACCCCGGCAATCGAAACGCCGTCGGTTTCCCCCAAGTAGGGCACGGTGCCATCAAGCTAACAGTTCTGTTTAATGATCCAAAGGTGATCGAATAGAGTGAATGCATAGGTTCGCTCTCGCCCTCTTGACCGTCACCGCAACAGCCGCCACCACACCCGCGCTCATGCCCTGGCCGGCACAGTACTCGTCCGGCACGGGTGAACTCGCAATCAAACCTGATTTTTCGGTAGCTTTTGCGAACAATCAGAACAACACCCTCCTCCAGGAGGCCGCCCAACGCCTCAAGCAGCGCCTGCAACGGCAGACGTTTATTTCATTCGCGGATTCAGGCGGCGGCACGCCCACTCTGCTGGTCAAATATCAAAAACCCCTGAGTGATGTCCAGAGTTTGGGCGAAGACGAAAGTTATCGCTTGAGCATCACGCCATCCGGCGCGACCCTCACGGCCCCCACTGCCTTGGGAGTATTGCGGGGTTTCGCAACGTTCGCGCAGTTGGTCCAGCGTTCCCCTAATGGGTTTGCTGTTCCCGTTGCGGAGATCGTCGACAGCCCCCGCTTCCCCTGGCGTGGACTCATGATCGATGTCGCGCGCCACTTCATGCCCATCGGCGTCATTGAACGGAATCTCGAAGCAATGGCCGCGGTCAAGCTGAACGTGCTGCACTGGCACCTTTCTGATAATCAGGGGTTCCGTGTCGAATCGAAGCGCTATCCCAAGCTGCAGGGGCAAGGCTCGGACGGTCTCTTCTATACGCAAGACCAGGTCCGGCACATCATTCGTTTCGCTCATGATCGAGGCATCCGCGTCGTCCCTGAGTTCGATATGCCCGGTCACACCACCGCCTGGCTTGTCGGTTATCCAGAGCTCGCCGCCGGTCCCGGTCCATTCGAAATCGGCCGCACCTGGGGCATCTTCGACCCCGCCATGGACCCCACACGCGAGGAAGTCTATACCTTCCTCGCGGGCTTCATAGCGGAGATGGCCGCGCTCTTCCCGGACGAATATTTCCACATCGGCGGCGATGAAGTGAACGGCAATCAGTGGAATGCGAACCAGCGCATCACAGCTTTCAAGCGGGAGCACGGCATGTTGCCCGCCGGCGTTCCCACCAAAGCCCAGCAGGATGCCGCAAATGAGAAGCTCCAGGCGTATTTCAATAGCCGCATCGAACCAATAGTTCGCAAGAACAGCAAAAAAATGATGGGCTGGGATGAAATCTTAGGTGCTGAACTAACCAAGAGTGCCGTCATCCAGTCCTGGCGCGGGCAGAAATCGCTTGGCGATGCAGTCGCTCAGGGCTATCAGGGTTTGCTCTCTTCCGGCTACTATCTCGATCTTGCGCAGCCCGCGCGCCAGCACTATCTGATCGATCCAATGCTCGATCCGAAAACTGGTCAACTGGTCTCGCTCACGGCCGAACAGCAGAGCCACATCCTGGGCGGCGAAGCTTGCATGTGGAGCGAGTACGTCAGTCAGGAAACAGTCGATTCGCGCATCTGGCCGCGCACTGCCGCCATTGCGGAACGCCTCTGGTCGCCTGCATCGGTCCGCGATGTCGATTCCATGTATGCCCGCTTGGAACAGGTAAGCCGCAACCTGGACAGTGTCGGAGTTGTGCACAATTCGGTCTACCCGGACATGCTACGCCGCCTTGCACCGGATGCCGATTTGCGGACACTCGCCGATGTAGTAGAGCCTGTGAAAGGCTATGCCCGCAGCAGCAGCGGCATCAAATACACGCAGCAGACTCCTCTCACCCGATTGGTGGACGCCGCGCGGCCCGAAAGCGATGCTTCCCGTCATTTTGCGGCTGACGTTGCCTCGCAAAACTGGAAGGCAGTCCGGTCGGCACTCACCACGTGGAAGACTTACCATCTGCCGAACGCGCCAGGGGTTCAGGAAGCCGCTCCAGTGGCGCGCAACCTGAATAGTCTCGGTGCTATCGGGCTTGAAGCCCTCGCTTATAAGAAAGGTGCCAAGCCACCTCCCGCCGGGTGGGTGTCTTCAAAACTGATCGAGCTTACCGCCATGAAGAAGCCGCATGCCGAATTGCTGCTGATGCCGGTGGATGCTGTCATGGCGCTGGTGAAATCGCTAAACTGAAACTGATGAGCGAAGAACGAATGTCCATGATGCCGCCAGCCACTTTCGAGTTCCTGGTTTTCTCCCTCCGCACGCAAGCGGAAATGAACATGGGCCTATACAATTTCGGCGGTGAAGAAGAGCGCGGGGAACCGAACCTGGATCTGGCCCGCCATGCGATCGACCTGCTTGGCGTGATCCAGGAAAAAACCAAAGGGAATTTGTCCCTGGAAGAAGATCGCCTGCTCAGTAACTCCCTGACAGAGCTCCGCTTCCGGTTTGTGCAGGCGTCGGCCAAAACCACTGCAAGCGCAATTGAACAACCTGTGATCGTAGCCCCCGATGGATCGGACCCGAATGAGGACGCCCCGCGGATCATCATTCCGTGAAAATCACCGTCCTCGGAAGCGGCACCAGCTCAGGCGTGCCGATGATCGGGTGCCAGTGCGCTGTCTGCACCTCAACAGATCCGCGCGATAACCGTCTCCGTCCCTCCATCGCCATTCAAGACGGCGAGAAGACATTTATCATCGACACCTCGCCTGATTTCCGCTACCAGGCGCTACGGGCGAAACTCCCGCGCGTCGATGCCATTCTCTTTACCCACTCGCACGCAGATCACATCATGGGTCTTGATGACGTTCGCCCTTTTAACTTTCACCAGGGCGGCCGCATTCCGCTTTACGGCGCGGCGGACACCATCGCTACCGTGCGCACCGTCTTCCATTACATCTTCGATGTGCAGGCGAAAGCATCGTTCGTGCCCCAGCTCGATACCTACGTTCACAACAGCAGAATCGTGGATGTTCTCGGGCTGGAGTTCCAGCCAATCCGCGTCCTGCACGGCAAGCTTCCAATATATGGCTATCGCTTCGGCAATGCTGCTTACTTGACCGATCACAGCACCATTCCGGAAGAATCCATGGAGCAGTTGCGAGGCCTGGATGTGCTGTTTCTCGATGCTCTCCGGCACAAGCCGCACCCCACGCATTCCACCGTGGAAGCTTCGCTTGAAACAGTGAAACTCCTCGGGCCGCGCCGCACTTACCTCACCCATCTTTCTCACGATCTGCCGCACGTGGAGACCGAAGCGATGCTCCCACCCGGCGTGTTCCTGGCGTACGACGGGCTTGTTTTGGATGTCGACTGACGTGCGCGTTTATCGAAGTCTGGAAGAGATCCCGCAGGGCTTCGGCCCCTGTGCGCTCACTGTCGGAAACTTCGATGGTGTGCATGCCGGGCATCGCGAACTCCTCCGCCGGGTTGTTCAATGTGCCCGCGAGCACGGCTGGCGCGCTGCCGTGATGACGTTCCACCCGCACCCGGTCCGCATCATAGCTCCAGACCGTGCACCCCTGGTGATGACCACGCCGGAGCAGCGTGCGCGCATCATGCAGGAATGCGGGATTGAAGAATTGCTGGTGTTGCCGTTCACCGAAGCCACTGCGCTTTGGAGCCCGGATTACTTCGTGCGCCATTTGCTGGTGCAGAAACTACAGACCCGGGCCATCTTCGTGGGTGAAGATTTTCGCTTCGGCCACAAACACGAAGGCAATACATTCTTCCTTCAGGAACTCGGTCCGGAGTTAGGCTTTACCACCGAATTCGTGGCTCCGGTGCGGCTTCGCGGGGCGCGCGTCAGCAGCAGCCGCGTTCGCACCCTGGTTCAGAGTGGCCATGTCGGCATGGCCAGCCGCCTGCTGTGCGGGCCGTTTGCTCTCGAAGGTTCCGTCGTCACCGGCCACGGTATCGGCAAGACTCAAACGGTCCCAACTCTCAACCTCGCTCCGGATTTTGAAGTCCTTCCCGGCAATGGAGTTTATGTTACGCGCACCAAGGATCTGGCCACCGGGGAGCAATGGAATTCTGTTACCAACATCGGTACTCGCCCCACCTTTTCAGGCGACGCACTTACAATCGAGACTTACTTGTTAGGCGCCCTCAGTCAAACCCCAAAACAGATCCGCGTTGAATTCCTGGCGCGCATACGGGCAGAGCGCAAATTCAGTTCGCCCGACTTACTGAAAGCCCGCATCATGCGAGATGTTCAAAGCGCTCAACGGTACTTTCGCAAGCTCCCACGTGTCATAATTTAACAAAGATGACTCCCGGAAAATTGCAACACATGAAGGCGCTTTCGAACCAGGCAGGCGTGATTGCCGCCGCTGCCATGGATCAGCGCGGCAGCTTGCAGAAATCGCTTGCCAAGGAAAAGGGTGTCGATCAGAAAGACATCTCCCAAGAGATGATGGAGAATTTTAAGATCGCTGTTTCGAAGGTGTTGACACCTCACGCAAGCGCGATCCTGCTGGACCCCGAATACGGTCTTCCCGCCGCCAAAGCACGCGCGAAAACCGCCGGCTTGTTACTTGCTTACGAAGCCACCGGTTATGATGCCACGCAGCCCGGACGCCTGCCTGATCTGCTTCCCCATGTCTCCGTCAAGCGCATCAAAGATTGGGGAGCGGATGCAGTCAAAATCCTGCTGTACTACACCCCGGAAGACGACACCAACGTAAAGGATATCAAGCACGCTTTTATTGAGCGCATCGGAGCGGAATGTGAAGGCTGTGACATTCCCTTCTTTTGTGAATTTATCGGATACGATCCAAAAGGCGGCGATGAGAAGGGTCTCGAATGGGCCAAGAAGAAGCCAGATGTGGTCATCGCCAGCATGACCGAATTTTCCAAGCCTCAATACAAGATCGACGTTCTAAAGGTAGAAGTTCCTATCAATGCGAACTTTGTGGAAGGCAGCAGCGTATATAAAGGGCAGAAAGCGTATTCTCATGCCGAAGCCCTGAATTTGTTCCGCAAAGCTGCCGATGTTGCGTCAAAGCCGTTCATCTATCTAAGCGCCGGCGTGAGCAATGCGGAGTTCATTGAAAACTTGAGCATGGCATCGGAATCGGGAACCGATTACTCCGGTGTGCTGTGTGGCCGCGCCACATGGAAAGACGCAATTCCGGTCTTCGCCAAACAAGGGATGCAAGCGCTGGAAGACTGGTTGGGAGATACCGGCCTGAAGAACCTGGATGCCGTTAACGTAGCCATCAAATCCGCAAAGCCCTGGTACGCCAAAGCCGGAGTTGCGGCGTAGATCACCCAACGACGAATCTGGTTCTAGTACGGGGCGCGAAGCAACTCATTACGCTGTATGGCGCCTCAACTGTACGGCGTGGTGAACAGATGTCCGCGCTAGCTATTATCCCGGATGGAGCTCTTCTCATTCGCGACGGCCGGATAGAAGACGTGGGACCGACCCGGCGTATCGAGCGGCTCAAAACTGCCCGTAACGCAATCGAAGTAGATGCGACGGGCAGCATTGTCCTCCCTGGATTCGTCGATAGCGGAACCCGCCCCGCGTTCGCGCACGCTGCCGGTGAGAGTTTTCAGGTTGGCATTAGCGCCTTCGCAGACGCGAAAAAAACGGTACTGGAGGACAATGCCGCGTCTGTGCTCTCCGGCATGGTACGCCACGGTACCCTCGCGACTGAAGTAATGACTGGTTACGGAGGCGATACGGCGGGCGAACTGCGCCTGATGCGCCTCTATGCGTCTCTGCAAAACCGTAACGCGTCGCTCATCACTTCGCTGGTTCTCTCCGGTTACGTGCCAAGCAATTTTGAGGGGGATGCCGCCTCATGGACTGCGTCGAGGCTGCTTCCTCTTTTGGCTACTGCAGCCCATGTCCGGCTCTTACAATCTGCTACGGCGATGATTGGTGAAGAAGGTGTAAAAGTATCTGAAGCCCGCACTTTTTTAACAGCGGCGCGCTCGGCTAACATTCATACCAAAATTCAGACTACGCCGGAATGTTCCGATGATACGTCTGCTCTTCTTGCGCTCGAAAGCCAGGTCACGGTGGTGAATGGCCTAGAAGGGCCGCGGCCAGAACTCCGCAGCGCGCTTGCGAATTCCAACGTTATTCTCGCGCTCGCCCCGGCTGTGACTTACGCTCAGCACCGTGATCGTTTTGCGCCGGCCCGGGACCTGATCGACAGGGGCGGCGCCATTAGTCTGGGTACCAATTTCAGCCGGGAAGGGAATAGCGATTACAACATGTTGCATACCATGTCCCTTGCGTGCAGGTTTTGCGGCATGTCGGCTGCGGAGACTCTAATTGCGGCCACTTTGAATGCGGCTCACGCGGTTGGATGCGCGGAAGACAGAGGCTCCCTGGAGCCCGGGAAATTCGGTGATCTTGTCATCTTCGATTGCGAAGATTACTCTGATCTGGTGCGCAATTCAGCGGTCCATCAGGTTAGCCGGGTCTTGCGTCAAGGCAACACCGTCTACCGGCGCGGGCGGGTGGAGGAACTGCAATTATGAACGGCGGCACCATTGTGGAATGTGTGCCCAATGTTTCAGAAGGCCGTGACGCGCGTATTCTTGACGAGCTTAGCTCTTGCCTCTACGGCGTGCGTGTTCTGGACCGCTCCTCCGATACAGACCACCATCGCAGCGTGTTCACGTTTGCGGGCAACCCGGAAGAAGTACTCGCAGCGGCGGTTCGATTAGCCGGGCTTGCGGTCCACCATCTCACGCTCGCCAGCCACGAAGGCGTGCATCCCCGTATGGGCGTTCTGGACGTGCTGCCTTTTATTCCAATTTCAGGGCTTTCCTTAACGGATTGTGCGGCACTCGCGCGTCGGGCCGCGGAAATGGTGTGGCAGCAATTTCAACTGCCGTCTTTTTTCTATGAGGCTGCCGGAAGTTCTCCTCTTGAAGAGATCCGGCGCATCGCGAAAGCGGGTGAGCCCCCTCACACCGGAACAGGGCGGCATCCCACGGCGGGAGCCGTTGCGATCGGCGCGAGAAATTTCCTGATTGCCTGGAACATCTGGCTGAATGCCGATGATCTTCCGCTTGCCAAACGGATTGCCCGGACCATTCGCGCCTCAAGCGGCGGCTTCGGTGGCGTAAAAGCATTAGGTCTCGCGCTCCCCTCCCGTAAGCTGGTTCAGATTTCAATCAACACGGTCGATTTCGAAGCGACGCCGCTCCACATTGTTTTTGAAGCCGTCGAGACACTTGCTGGCGAGGCTCACTTCACCGTTCTTGGCAGCGAATTGATAGGCCTAATTCCTCAACAGGCGATCGACCTTTCGCGTGGGCATGATCTTCGCTGGCTAAACTGGCGCGACGATATGGTGTTTGAGCGGCGTTACAGTAAAGGGAGTGCTAGTAACCCTTGTCCCTAAGCCGGTGCGGCCGGAATGGCTGCGCGCTCCTGCTCCCGCCGGTGATAATTATCGCGATCTGAAACAGCTAATCACGCGATTGAAGCTCCATACTGTTTGTGAAAGCGCGGCTTGTCCAAACGTCGGAGAATGTTGGAACCGGCGTACGGCAACATTCATGATTTTGGGCAATGTCTGCACGCGGCGCTGCGGCTTCTGTGCCGTGCAGAAAGGCGGGCCTCTGGCAGTGGATTATGATGAGCCTGCCCGGGTAGCGGAAGCTTGCGAGATCATGGGACTGCGTTATGCAGTGGTCACCAGCGTGAATCGGGATGACCGTAAAGACGGGGGCGCTGAGCTCTTCCGGCTCACGATAGACGCGATCCGCGCCCGCATCCCGGGGTGCAAAGTGGAAGTGCTGGTTCCGGATTTTCAGGGCAGCCACGCGGCCATGGAGATTGTGATGCAGCCAAGTGCACCTGACGTGCTGAACCACAACACGGAAACCGTTCCCCGGCTTTACCGGCAGGTTCGCCTGGGCGCCCGGTACGAACGTTCGCTGGAGATGCTTCGCTATGCCAAAGAGCTCTCGCCCGGCACGCCGGTGAAAAGCGGTCTGATGTTAGGGCTGGGGGAAATGGAATCGGAAGTTTTGCAGGTGATGCGTGACTTACGTGAACATCGCGTGGACATTCTTACGCTCGGCCAATACTTGCGTCCTTCTCCCAAGCATTTGCCCATTGTGCGGTATGTCGCGCCAGACGAGTTTCGCGCACTCCGAAACGCAGGCCGGGAAATGGGGTTCAGTCATATAGAGGCTGGGCCGCTGGTACGGAGTTCGTACCACGCCGACGATTCCCATGAAGCTGCTTTGCAGAATTAGTTGTGCGTGCGCCTGCGTTTCTGGCTTGGTATTTGCGGCTCAAGAGGCGCCCGTCGTTCTGCGGGCCACCACGCGCCTGGTACAGATCAGCGTGGTAGTTCAGGATAAGAAGGGCGTTCCGGCGGCTGATCTGAAGAAAGAAGACTTCCAGATCCGCGATAACGGGAAGCCGCAACAGATCACTGAGTTTTCGGTAGAATCGAACGGCAAATTGCCTTCCGCCCCGGAGAAGCTGCCCGATAATGTTTTCACCAACCAGTTAGAGCAGCGCGCGGGAACACCCTCGAGCGTCACCATCATTTTGCTGGATGGCCTGAATACGAAATGGGAAGACCAGGCGTACGCCAAGGCGCAGGTGGTGAAGTTCCTGCAAACGATTCAACCCGGCGACAGGGTGGGAATTTACACGCTGGGCCGCGGGCTTCGAGTTCTTCATGACTTTACAACTGACTCCTCCGCGCTGCTTGACCGGCTTAAGCGATTTAACGGTCAGAATCTTCCGGATTTGTCGGCTTCGGAACCAACGTCGATGGATAACGAATCCGTGGCGCTGGACGGCTGGCTCAACGGCCGAGGAGGGAGTGGGGTGGAGGCGGATTTCTTCACGGTCAATCGCGTGATTGGAACACTTCGAGCGCTCGAATTCATCGCCAACCATCTTTCCCGCCTGCCCGGCCGTAAAAATTTGATTTGGGTATCCGGCGGATTTCCGCTCGATATCGGATTTGACAGCGTAGAAGAGTTTCGCGATCCCTCGCGCGAGCACCGTACTTTCGGGGAGGATATTGACCGGACCGTCCGCGCAGTGAACAACGCAAACCTGGCAATCTATCCTGTGGATGCGCGCGGATTGGTGGCGGACGCGCGTTTCAGCGCAGCGAATCGGCGAATCGATCTTTCGCCCAAACTCGGCATGGGACCGATCGTGAAAAACCAGGAGACTATGAGGGAACTCGCGAGCCGCACCGGTGGCAGGGCCTACTACAATACGAATGATTTGAGGAACGCTATCCGCGACGCGGTGAGCGATTCGCAGGTGACTTACACCATTGGCTACTACCCGGCTTCTGAGAACTTTGACGGAAAATTTCATATGCTGGACGTCAAGTTAGTGAATCGGGCAGGGTTGAACCTCCGGTACCGCAAAGGCTATTTCGATGAACCGGAGAAGCCGCAGGATGACAAATTGCGCAGAGGCGAGTTACGGGACGCCGTGTTTAGTCCTCTCGACGCCAGCGCGCTGGGGCTCATGGTGCAGGTTGCGCCGGACCGGCCCGAGAAAGGCCGGATGACTATTGGCGTAAAAATCGATCAGCGCGGAATCAGTTTGCAGGCAAGTGGCGACCGCTGGACAGGGCGCCTGGATCTGGTGTTTATTTAAAAGGACGATGCGGGCCGTCAGTACGGCGGCCAGGACGATCGCGTGGACCTGAACCTAACGCGAGTCAACTACGACAAACTGGTCAGCGAGGGTTTGGTCTATAAGAAGCCGCTCAACATGGAGGTGAAGGCCACTCAGCTTCGCGTGATTGTGCGCGACAGCGCTTCGGGCACCATGGGATCCGTCACCATTCCGTTCCGCGATTTAGTCCGGTAGGACGGCACCGAGTTCACGGTATAGGGCAGTCTGTAATTGGGAGATGCCAGTCCAGCTGTAGTGCTGCTCAACGCAACTTCTGGCTTGCAAGCCAGAGCTGAGGCGCAGTTCACCATTTTTCAGCAGGGTGAGGATAGTCTCGGCGAAGCCGCGCGCGGACGAGGCAATCGCAACACCTTCCACCTGAAGCCCGTTCACTCCGCTGGGTGTGCTCACGATCGCTTTTCCCATAGCCATGGCTTCCAGAATTTTGATGTTGGTGCCCGCCGAGGCAACAAGCGGAGCAATCACCACGGCAGCTTGCCTGTAAGCTGGCCGAACGTCTGCGACAAAACCTTCGATGCTGACGCGCGGTGTGGCTGCCGTGATGGGCCAGCGCTGATGATGCGTCCCCGCGATGATGTGGAGCCGGGGTGCCTGTTGTTCCAGCAGAGGCCAGACTTCCGCCAGGAACCATTCCATGGCTGACCTGTTGGGATGATGGGCGAAGCTTCCGATAAATAGAAGCGTGTTCTCTTCGATCGGCGTCTCGGACGGCCGGTAACGCACTAGATCTACTCCGTTCGGTAAGGCGCGGGCATGCTTAAGGCCAGTTGCTTCCTTATCCTTATCGGACATGGTGACCACGCAATCCACTTGCATCCACGCGCCGACCTCGAAACTGCGCCAGCGTTCCGATTGGGTCTGGAGTTCCAAATCGTCCGGTTTGTTTTGCGACATCTGATGGTAGAGATCGTAGGTGATGTCATGTTCTACCAATACTGTTCTTGCGGGCGCGCAATCGCCTGCGTATTGAGCCATTTGCGTCCACTCCAGTTGCACAACACTTGCTTTCCATTTCTTAACTGTTTGCCGCAGAGCCTCTGCAAAAGTGGTTGAGGCGAACTCCTCCACCACGTCAGGAAGGTCCGTGGAAATACGATAGTGCGTTCCGCTGCGGCGGACAAGTACGACCTCTGTCGCGATCGCCAGCAACTCAACGGGCGGCTGATTCCACTGCTCCGTAAAGCTCACCAAGATCACTTCGAACTCGCGTGCGGCCTGCGTTATCAGATTGAATATGCGCACTGCGCCACCGTGCGAGAGTGGATAGGGCAGGTAGGCGGACGCAACCACAATCACGGATTTGCCGGAAGGCGCGCGACCCGGGAACACTGCAGTGTCACCGTTTGTCAGTGACAGGAACCGTTGCTCGTCGGCTGAACCAGAATATTGAGAGATGGAACGAAGCGGGATCGTGACGGCGGCGCGCAACACGTTTACGGAGCCTGCAAGATGCAGCCTGCGAATGGCCTGGTCCCACAGGCGGCGGAACAATTGCGGACTCGCGATCGAGGTGGCAAGGAATCTCAAGTAATTCAACTGAACCATGGCATCCAGTTGCTGTTCTGTCCAGTAGCGCGCTGTAGTGGAGCGATGCCTGTGCTCGACGCGTGCGCCTGAACAGAATATGCTGGGCCAGCCACGCCGCCAAGCCCGAAATCCCAGATCGAGGTCTTCCACGTAGGCGGGCTCCAGAGTCTCATTAAGACCGCCCAGCGTACGAAGCTTTGCTGTGTCGAACAGCGAGCAGCCGCCACTTCCGTACAGCACCCACGTTCCGTCCTCTCCCGGCAGAGGAAGTTCGCACCGCACCGGAAACTCTGCTGCGGACTGCGGCTCGCGAAGGACAGCCTTACCTGTCTCCTGGCGGCGCTGTCCGGGGGGGAAGAGAATTTGGGCAGTGGCGCAGAACAGGTCCTGGTTGCTCACAAACGCGCCGATGAGTTCCTGCAGGAAGAGTGGCTCAATAAGCATGTCATTGTTCAACAGAAGCACGCGATTGTGCCGTACATATTGAAGCCCTGAGTTGATGGACCCTGCAAACGACAGCGGCTCCGCAGACTTAGTTACTTCGATGGATGGATATTCCGTACTCAACCACTGTTCCGTTCCATCGTTCGAGCCGTTGTCCACCACGACGATCTGTTCAGGGGCTTGGCGCAACAGCAAAGGCAAACAGGTGTTGAGCAACTCCACTCCATTGCGCGAAGGAATAATCACGGAAGTACCAGGAAGTAGAGGAACCGGCGGGAACATGGAAGCCGCAGGGCTGCCGGTGTGCCGCAGTCTTCCGGATATATGCGCCAGCTTTGCATACAAAGGAACCAGCGCTTCCCGCGGGTGCAGAAGCCGGCGAGCCCAGCGCGGCACCGGGCTCTGCGGGCGCATATGCCACGCAATCCACGTTTTGGCGAAACGTGGCAACTGGGCCGGCCAGGGCCGCGCATTCAAGTTGGGGTCATATACCGCGATCTGTGCGCCCGAGGTCAGGATCGCGATCAACCGCAGGCTCTGAAAAGGAACTCGCGGCATCAGAATCATCGCGGCAAGCCGAATCTCTTCCGTGCGGAGTGCGGCACGAATGGCTCCGAGATTCTCTCTGAACGTGCGTCGGGGATGGTATGGAATCCAGCGCGCGGCGCTCACCGGAAATTCTGAAACGGTCAGGACAGGTAAGTCAGGATGACGCGCGGTGAGCTTCGCCACCAACTCTCTATTCAGCTCTTCCGTTCCGGTCAGCCAAGCGACTTGAACAGGCGCGGACACTACACTAATCCGGCAACCGGAGGCAGGGCCACACCCGTCTGGCGCAAGTGCCAAAGGTGTAGAGCCTGGACTGCAAAATCAGTGGACACGGGGTTCACATACGGTAACATCTCCGTGCCTTTTTTCCCGAAGCAGAAGCCGCCATCGACGCGCGGATCTGGACTTGAAAGCTGAAAGGCGGCAAGATGCTCTGCTTCGAAAGCGGCGGTATGGGAATCGAGCGGCAGCGCGCCAGAGGCGTCCGCATAGAGCCTGATGCGCAAGAGTTGCGCATAGACATCCGAGCGTACAAAGACGGGTGCAATCTTGTGCAGCAAATACGCCACGCGTTGTACGCCTATTGCGATAGCACGGGCGCAATCGGGGCTCTGAGGCGTGGCCAGCAGTGCTTCCAGAAAATAGCAATACGCATGGAGGCGGTCCATGACGCGCTCTTCATCGGTATGCCCGGGGAGAAATTCATCATGCCCTTCGAGGGCCTGAGTTCTCAATCGGTCCCAGGCGGTGTGCAGCTCCTTGTGGTCTGCAAGATGAGCAATCTCATGCCAGCCTAGTGCGGCTTTCAACTGATAACAGCCGGACGAGCGTGACCATCGCGGATCGCGCAACTCCGCTGTCTTAGCAGGCAGAGACAGAATTGGATGAAAATCGAATCCGGCGTCGAAATCACGCAGCATCTGTTCCGCGCAGATTTGCGCAACTTCCCAATAGCGCGGAGTCTTCGTGATGCGCCACACAGCCAGCAACCCGCGCACGATAATTCCGTTATCGAAGAAATAGGTGGGCGAAGGCTGGGGGTATTCAAACGGGAAGACACCCAGGGTACGGTCCCAGGCGCGATCAACCAAAAAATCGGCTACTTCGATAGCACCGCGCAGGGAATCGCCATCGCCTGTTTGCACGTGGAGCCATGCAAGTGTGCCGGCTTGATAACCGGTGATCTCCATTGAGAGAGGGTTATTTTTTTGCTGATCGGAACGGTAAAACCGGGCTACGCCGCCGTCAGAGGATTGAATTCCCGAATGAAGCAGCCAGTTGAGTGCGCGCTGTATCTGCTGTTGATGTACGGACAATTTTCAGGGTAGCATCCGCTCTCGTCATCTTCATTTTTACTTGCGGTCCGGCAAGCCGCGACACCACTGGCACGCTACACTCAATCCAGAGGATAGAGCGGACATTGCGTGTCTTTGCATTTCTGATCATCAGCTTCGGGTGGTTTGGACGGAACGCGGAAACCGTGGATTTCGATGGCGGCAAGATCGGTAGCGCTCCGCAAGGATGGACGCTCGCCAATACCCATCGCGGAGACCCCGGGCGATGGATGGTACACCCGGATAGCACCGCGCCCAGCAAGCCGAATGTTCTGGCCCAGCTCTCCGCAGACAAGAACCGCGCTCATTTTGCGCTAGCTCTTTTTGACCATGGGTACTGCCGCGATGGTGACTTGAGCGTCAACCTGAAAATGATTTCGGGCAAGGCCGACCAGATAGCTGGTCTGATCTGGCGCTATCAAGACCCGAACAACTACTACGCTCTCTATTTGAGCGCGATTGAAGACAAAATCACCGTTCACAAAATGGTGGATGGCAAAGCGACCGCAATTGTGCAGGGAAGCGGCAGCGGGCAGATCTCGGCGGTTTCACGGCGCGTGGACCCCCAGGAATGGAACCTGGTAAAGATCCAGTTTCGCGACGCGCACACTATTGTCTTTTTCAATCACCGGAAGCTGTTCGAGGTGGAGGACCAGACCTTCGTGAAGCCAGGCAAGACAGGGGTGTGGACCAAGAGCGACACGGTCGCCTACTTCGATGATTTCCGCATCGATAAGAAGAAATAACAGCCTGCGCTCATGAAATGGTAAGACATCCTGGAGCCGAAGAACGCTGAACTCGACCGTCTTGCGGAGGAGTATCACCTTCACCCGCTGCACATTGAG
>Ga0123337_10003983_pt1 | contig 15271 bp, 13 predicted proteins | sample frozenSSSSmetaG_FD_89792 | JGI IMG/M metagenome (GOLD analysis project Ga0123337, IMG submission 89792) | Glacier valley bacterial and archeal communities from Borup Fiord, Nunavut, Canada, to study Microbial Dark Matter (Phase II) -... | ecosystem: Environmental > Aquatic > Freshwater > Ice >... | reverse complement strand
TTCCAAAAACATTGATCTGGTCGTAGCCAAGCGTCTCGCGCAGCGCGTCGAGGTCATCCGCTGCCGAGTTGCTGGTATAGGTGCGCGGATCGGTTTTTTTCGCGATGCGCGCGAAGCAGCGTTGCAGCGCGGCTTTTTCCGCGTCGGTTTCCTGCGCCAGCGTAATCGGCTTTTGAATATCGGAGAGCGGCGCACCAATCTGCTCAGTGCAGGAGAGCGGTCCAGAAGTCCCCGTACCGCGCTGGTCCATCAACACGACCGCGTGTTCTTCGCGGATACCCTCGTATGGCACATACCAGACCTGGCTGAAGTTATCGATAGCCGCGCCGCCCGGACCGCCTTCGAGGTGAAAGATCGGCAAACCAGTCGCGTTCTTGTTCGTCGGCGGCAGCACCGTAAATTTGAGCGTGAGCGTCGCGCCCGTTGGATTCGTCCAATCTTCCGGGACCGTGAGCGTGCCGCACTGCGCGTTGAGCGCTTGCGTCTTGTCACTCCCAATTGCATATTTGCAGGCTTTCAGTGCAGCGCGCGGCCTGGCGTCTGCCTTGTCGGAGGCACGCACCGTGACGGGAATACAACAGATAACGATTGCAACGACGAGCAAAAATTTACGCATGTGACGCATCGGGTCCACTCAAACATCTTATAGAGGAGTATACAGGCATAATGTGTAGGCGGGCAAGCGTATAATACAGGTTCATGCAGGTGGACCGATATTGTCCACCTCCACAATAACCCGCGCGGCGTAGGGTCGCCATTTTTCGCATCCACCGCGCCTATTGGCTTGCTTATGAATTCACAACACGCTCTAGTAGCGCGGGTCCATTGCGCGGCGCTGGATCGCACCCCAATAGCGGCTGAACCGTTTCAGATCGAGCGTTTCATCCTCACCCTTATCGAGCGTGACGAGCGGCGGCTGCGGCAGGATTTCGACAATGAGGCGGTGTTGCACCTTTAACGCCACCACCTGCCGCCCGAATTGCGGCGCGACGCTGGCAACCGTAACGATGCCGCTACATCCGAATTCCTGAACGGCGGCGGCAAGTTCCGTAACGGGTTCACCTTTGCGGATGTGGACGCCGGGGATTTCAAGCAGACATTCATAGAGGAAGACCAGCCGCTTGAAAGTCAGCTTGTAGAATTCGAGAAGCGCGTCATCGAAGACGAACACGGCGGGCGACTCCGGGTGCGCGGCCAGTGCCGGACCGCGCGGGTCGAGATAGTCACCATGTACCCACACCAGCGGAACGGGTGTAGGCATCAGTAGCGACCTTTGCGGCGGGTGTCTTTCTGGTAGCTGCCGCGCCCATCTTCATCAGCGTAATCGCGCGTCGTTTTCGTCGGAAAGAGCTTCGCTTCGAGCGCCTCATAGCTCTGGTCGAAGGGACAGCCACCGCGCGCCAGCGGACAACGCTCGCAGTACACACCGTCCGTATTGCGCTGCAAGTTCTCGCGGTCGAAGATATAGGGCTTGTGTGAAAACGTGCTGGCGACCCATTGCCACGAGAGATTATTACTGGCCGGGTCACCATCCAGCAGATTTGCGAGGAACCAGATCGCGCCCGCTTGCCAACGCACCCGCCGATGATGCACGACATACGCCGCCAGCCACATACGCGCGTGGTTGTGCAGCCAACCCGTCTCATGCAGGTCTGCGACGAAACTATCCATACAGACTAGCCCGGTCGTGCCGCCGACCAGATCGGCGGGTAAGTCGTGCGCGTATTCTTCCGCACGGACACCTGTTTTATACGGCTCGCGATCCTGCCAGATGCCCTCGCCAATCAGGACGTACACACGCTGCCAGTAGTCGCGCCACGCCAGTTCATTGACCAGCTTTTCGGCGCTATAGCCTTCCGTCAGGACCAGCAGCCGCACCTCGCGCAGGCTCAGAACGCCATGCCGCAACCAGGGTGAAAGGCGCGTGACCTTGCCAGCCAGGTGGTTGCGCGTGCGGCCATAGTTGAGCGGGTCGATCTGGTCAAGCTGCGCTTCGGCAGCCTTGCGACCACCGCGTATTTCGGAAACGTGCGGATCACGCGCTGCGCTTTCCGGGAAGGTCTCTTGCAGGTAGGCGAGCAGGGCTTCGCGCGTTGGAAAATCGGTGCGCAGGTCGGTGGTCACGATGCGGTGTCCTTGTAAATTAAGCAGGTTGTAGAAGCGCGCAGGTCAAGCCCGACCCACTACATTTGAGTAGCTATATTCTAGAAATCAGTCGTCGTATCTGCGTCGAGTTGCGTGGCACGCGGCGGTAAACTCTCCGCATCGGGCGCGGTCGTCTTGCTCAGGCGTTTGAGAAAATCCAGCGTATCGGACGCGCCGTGTTCAGTCGTCACAACGACGAGACCCCCGCTATTCCCGGCCTGCTTCCACCCAGTCCGCAATGCGCTCTCCCAATCCTTCGCAAACTCGTAAGGTACGTCCAGATGCACCCGACTTTGTACCACGCGCGGCAGGTCATAGACCGAATCCGGCTCTACATCCGCGTCTTGCGCGGCGTCGTTGCGCTGGATGTGCGGTCCGGGCGCATAGTAGAGGACATACGAATCGGCGTGCGGCAGAGTCGCCTCGAAAGCATGGATCACGCGCTCGTCCTCGGCTTCCTTCGGGAGCGCCATCACGAATACGGCTTTTACGGAGCCAAGCTGCGCGAGTTCGGCCTTGTCTTCGAGCGCGGCGACCATGACTTGCACGCCGTCGAGGGTCGCGCTATCCAGTTGTGCCATGAGACTTACCCTTTAATGTATTTCAAGTTTCGCATGGTTGTCCTCAAAAGGATCGAAACTTTACAACGCGCCGAGCGTAATTCTCATCAACGGTACACAAGTCTTACGTCCGGTTAGCACTTCCGTTACATTTGGCTGGCATACTTCCTGATGTGGGGTTTAGAGAAGGACAAACAATGAACCGCCGCGATTTTATGAAGACACTCAGCATCGGCGCAGGGGCTACCGTCGTCGGTGCAGAATTCGCAAATCAAACGATAGCCGCACTTGCAGCGCCACAAGCCGCGCTCGATGCGCAGGCCGATCCAATTCACCGCGCGTTGAATCGCCTCAGCTTCGGACCGCGCCCCGGCCAGGTGGAAGCCGTGCGCAAGCAAGGGCTTGAGAACTGGATCGCCGCACAGCTCGATTATGAAAAAATCGACAACTCCGCGAGCGAAGCACGGCTCGGCAACTACCCGACGCTCGATATGACTCCGGCGGAACTCGTCGCGCTGGTGGGCAAGCAGGAAGGCGATGTCGTCCGCGAACTCGACTCCGCGACCGTGTTACGCGCGATTTACAACCCGCGTGACCTGTTCGAGGTAGTGACGCTGTTCTGGTCGGAACATTTCAGCATTTGGCATCAGAAGGAAAGCGACCGTTTGCTCAAGACACTCGACGACCGCGACGTGATCCGCGCCAATGCGTTCACGAATTATCGCCAACTCCTCGGCGCATCGGCCAAAAGCCCGGCAATGCTCGTCTATCTCGATAACGCAAAGAGCGACCTCAAGCACCCGAACGAGAACTATGCTCGCGAAGTGATGGAACTGCACACGATCACCATCGGCAAATATACCGAAACCGATGTGAAGGAAGTTGCGCGTTGCTTCACGGGCTGGACGCTCTACGGCAGGGCTGGCAAGCAGCCGGGCGAGTTCTACTTCAACCCGAAGATGCACGACAACGCGGCCAAGACGGTCCTCGGCAAAGTCATCCCGGCGGGCGGCGGGCAGCAAGACGGTGAAACCGTGCTGGATATGCTCGCGCTGCACCCCGGCACGGCGGAACTGATCGCCTACAAGCTCGCCATGCGCTTCGTCACGGATACGCCACCGGATAGCATCGTGCAAGCCGCGAAGGATGCCTTCCTGAAATCGGGTGGCAGCCACAAAACAGTCCTCAAGACGATTTTTGCCTCGCCGGAATTTGCGAACGCCGGACCGAAGTACAAGCGTCCCTATGAATTCCTGATTTCGCTGTTCCGCTCGCTGGATGTGCAGATCGACACCTTCAACCTTGCGCTGCTCGTCCTGCTCAGGAACATGGGACACCTGCCCTTCGACTGGATCACGCCGGACGGTTATTCGGATTATGCGGCGAACTGGGAAGCCAACATGCTTACCCGCTGGAACACCGCCATCAATGCACTCGGCAACAAACTCCCCGGCGTGAAAGTGGACCTCAACAAGATCGCGCAAAGCCAGGGCGTGACCATAGCGCCGGAGCCGGTTATCAATTTCTTCGCACAGCACATCTTTGGCCGCCCGATGACGCAAGATGAATCCGATGCGATCTTCGGATACCTCAACAAGAACGGTAAAGTCGATCTGACGACCGACGCAGGCCGCCGCCGCATCAATGAAGCTATCGCCCTGATGTACGCTTCCCCGGCGTTCATGTATCGCTAATCGCGAAGGAGTTTGCTCAAAATGGCAGTAACAATGATTTCCCGACGGGAAATGTTGAGCCGCACGGCGGCGATCTCGGCGCTGGCTTCCGCACAACTGGCGTGGCCGAACTGGTTGCCGCGCATGGCCTTCGCGCCGCAAGGCGAGGGTGCGCGCGGAGATGTCCTCGTCTGCGTATTCCTGCGTGGTGGCGCGGATGGCCTCAATATCATCGTCCCACATGGCGAGGAGTTCTATTACAAGAACCGCCCGAACATCGGCATCGCACGCCCGGATGACAACAATGCCGAGACGACGAACCGCGCGCTCGATCTGGATGGCTTCTTCGGGTTGCACCCCGCGCTCGCGCCGCTGCTCCCGGTCTTCAAAAGCGGTGGCATGACGGCGGTACACGCTGCCGGGTCGCCAGACCCCACGCGCTCGCACTTCGAGGCGATGGATTATATGGAAAGTGGCACGCCGGGGCAGCATTCGCTCACTTCCGGCTGGCTTGGCCGCCACATGGAAGCGCACAACAACGGCAACACCTCGCCGCTGCGCGCGGTCGGCTGGGGAACGGCGCTGCAACGCTCGCTGCGTGGTCCGATCTCGGCGGTCTCGATCAAGTCGATCATCGATTATCACTTGAGCGGACGCGCGGAAGCGGCAACGGACATGCTCGCCGCGCTCAACCGCCTCTACGCGAAGGACCCGCAGCTTGCCGACAATAGTGTGCAGACGCAGGAAGTCCTCGATGTCGTCTCGAAGCTGAACATCGCGGGCTACAAGCCCGGTAACGATGCAGTCTATGGCAAGGGCGATTTCGACCTCGCGCTGATGCAGACCGCCGCGCTGATTAAAGCCGATGTCGGCCTTGAAATAGCGGCGCTCGACCTCGGCGGGTGGGATACGCACCAGAACGAGGCGATTGACCTCGCCAACGAACTGACCAAATTGGCGAGCGGACTCTCCGCCTTTCATGCCGATCTGGGCGACATGAACAAGAAGGTGACGGTCGTCGTGATGTCCGAGTTCGGGCGGCGCGTGCAGGAAAACGCCAGCGGCGGCACGGATCACGGTCACGGCAACATGATGATGGTCATGGGTGGCAACATCATTCAGAAGCCCGTCTATGCGGATTGGCCGTCACTCGCACCGGAACGCCTCAACAACGGCGATCTGAATATCACGACCGACTACCGCGACGTGCTGGGCGAAATCCTGATCAATCGCGTGGGCAATACCGCGCTCGACAAGGTATTCCCCGGCTACACGCCGAAGCTGAAGGGCGTCGCGCTGAAGGTCTAGCAAACAAGTGTGTTTTCCGTGTAGAGACCGGGCTTGACCCGCCCGGTCCCTCCCTACGCCAGGCGCGCGGACTTCACACCCGCGCGCTGTCCTCCGAGCCGCCCCGCCGCCCGCCGTCCCAACCGATTCGATGGCAGTTCAACAAAGCGGTGCAGCAGGTACGCGATGGGAAGAATCAGCGCAAAAGTAAGCGCGCTATCGATCAGCGGATTGGGCAGGATGCCGTAGAGGACCGTCAGCAGTACGTAGCCCACCACCGCATGAACGACATACAACGGGTAGCTGATGTTCGCCAGAAAATCCAGCACGCGCGAGTAACGCAAACGCGCGCGCAGCCCGTAGACGAGCGCGAAGACGAGCAGCGCCAATGTGTAATTGACCAGCAAGAATGTACCAATGCTCTGGTTTTCACTCGCCCCCACCGACAGGATGAAGCCGCCATAGAGCAGCATCGCCGTGAGCGCGAACTTGCGCGCGGACCAATATCCCCGATACAGATTATAAAAACATGTCCCGATGAACATGAAAATCAGGTAGCCCGCCGCTATGGAGACAACCGCCATCAGGCTGTACAGCAGCGGATAACTCGCAATCAACAGCGGACGCGCTGCACCGAGCGCAAGGTTGAAGGCACATAAGCACAGCGCCGTCACGAGCAACGTCCCCGGCCTGCGCAGGTCCGCGACGAGCGTCAGGAACGCACATAATAGATAGAATTTGAGTTCCGTTTCGAGCGTCCAGTTCACGCCGTCGAGCGTCCCCGCCCAGACCCAATCACGCAGCAATGAGGCATTGATCAGCATATCGTACAAACTGGCGGGCATCGCGCGCGCATTTGCAGTCGAATATAACCAGACGGCGAGCATCGCCACCGCGAGACCTGCCCAATAGGTCGGATAGATGCGGAATATGCGCCGCGTCAGGAACTGCGCCACGCCCGCCTTCTTGAGCGAGAACGGGATCACGAAGCCGCTGATCAGGAAGAACAACCCGACGCCGAACGGTCCGAGGCTGAATGACCAGCCGCCCGCCCAACTCAGTATGCCGAAGACAGGTGAATCGACATTGGCGGCCACCGCGTCCACGTGCGTCAGGGCGACCACATCCGCGTTGTGTCGCCAGAATACATCCAGGTAGTGCGACCCGACAACGAGCAGTGCCGCCGCCCCGCGTAGCATTTGCGCGAACCATACACGCTCGTCCTTCGGGGCGGCTGGTGAATTGGTCATCGAAAAGTCAGCGCGTCTCGCCCCAATCCGTCAGGAAGGTCGGGTTCGGCGTATTCGTAACCTGATAGACCTGCTTCGATTCGATATTCACGATAAAGATTTCCGATTTGCCCGTGCGGTCGGAAGTGAACGCGATCCATTTGCCATCTGGCGACCAGTGCGGACGGGTATTGTTTACGCCATCGACATGCGCGAGTGTGGTGCGCCCCACGCCGTCGAGGTTCATCACATACAGGTCATTCTTGCGCGTCGCGGCGTCTGTACCGGGTCCAGCGCTGAAAACGATGCGCTTACCATCCGGCGAAAGCGCGGGCGAACTCTCCGTGAGGGCGCTGCCGTCGTTGGTGAGCGGAGACGGCTTGGCGTCACGCGCGACCGGGGCATAGTAAATATCCGTGCCATCCTTGCCGAGCGCGGAGCCATCCGAGACGAAGACGACGAAGCGGCCATCTCTGGAAATATTCGGCCAGTTGTTCTCGCCAAAGTCCTTCGGCGTGACGCGCACCAGATAGAAACTAAGCGGGATCGTCGTCGCGGTTGGCGGAACGGCAGTCGGTGCAACGGCGGTAGGCGGGATTTTGGTCGATGGCGGGGCTTTGGTCGGCTGTCCCTTTTTGGTCGGCAGGACAAGCGGCGTGCTGGTAATGACCTTCGGGGGTGGCGGCGAGGCCGGGTTGGTCGGCAAGGCGGTCGGAGTCGAACTCGCGACGACGGTGTTCAACCCCAGCAGATTCGCCAGATCGACCACGTAAATCGCTGTGAAGCGCTCATTGCCGATTACGTTCTGCCCGGCAAAGGCCAGATAGCGCCCCTCACCACCAAGCGACGGCATCCGCTGGTTAAAGAGCGGCGGCTGCCCACCCCACGCAGCGCTGATCTCGCGCGGCTGCGAGCCATTCAGGTTAATCAGGCGCAGCAAGCGCGAATCCGTGCCGCCCGCAAGATACGTATAGATGATCTTGCCATCGGAAGTGATGATCGCGTAGTCGCCGCGCCCCGCATCATCGGTGATTTTCGTAAATTCCGTGCCATCCGGTTTGATCGTGAAAACAGGCAGCAGGAAGTCGAGCGTCAACTGCGCGCCTGTGATGCCGACCAGCACGCCCGGCAGCCCGGCGGGGACCGTCGGCAACGTCGTCCCGGTCGCTTTGAAGGCAGAGGTTGCGCTGGCTTCCGGCGTCCAGGTGGGGGGCAGCGATCCGGCTCCCTTCGTGACGATGATCGCGTTCAGGAGCGTCGGAGTCCGCGCGACGGTCGGGGAACCCGCCTGTGCAATCGCGAGCGGCTCGACCAGCGCGGCGGTGCTGGTCGGTACATCCGCGGTATCCATCGCTGCCACCGAAGGGATCGCGGCAATCGCGGGTGCTTGCTTGCTCAACGAGACGACCAGCACGACAACCAGCACGAACGCCAGCACGCCCGATCCACCGAGCAGCAGCAGCACGCGCATATCGCGGTTCGGGCGCGGCAGATTGATGTTGGTGAAAGCGGCGCGGCGTTCGAGTGCGTTGAGTTCGGCTTTGGCCTTCGCGTGGTTCGGATTGATGACCACAACATTACTCAGGCAGACGCGCCGCTCCTCATCGGAGTCGACTGCCGAGGCCAGCCAGAGCCAGCCCTGTTCGCTGCGGTCATCGCGCGCTACGACCTCGCGCAGCTTGCTTTGCGCCTCGCTCTTGCGCCCGGCCTTTGCCGCCGCAACGCCTTCGCGCAGCAGTGTATCGAGTGATGTTTGTTCAGCAACCACGGTGGTTTTTATCCTTCTCTCGGCACGAAGCACGGGCCGACGCTTACGGTTTTGGTGTTCGTGACTTGCCGCGTGAGCAGGCCGTCGAGAGTCGTCACGAAGATTTGGAAGATGCCGCCCTCGCGATTGGAACTGAACGCGACCCAGCGCCCATCCGGTGAGAAGGCCGGGTCGCGCTGTTCGGCTCCGCTTCCGATGGTGAGCGGCTGCTCGTCCTCACCCTGCGCATTCATCAGGTAGACGTTCGCGCGCCCGTCGCGGGTGCTGATGAACGCGATCCGTGTGCTATCCGGGGACCACGTGGGCGCATAATTGCTGCCCTGTCCTTCGGTTAACTGCGCGCTCTTCTTCGTCTCCAGGTCATAGCTATAAATCTGATAGCTGCCGCGTCCGGTTGGGTCGCCCGCATAGGCAAGGCGTTTACCATCCGGCGAAAAGGCCGGGTCGCGACTGTTGGTGCGCTCCGTGAAGAGCCGTTCGGCTTTCCCGCCCGCCGCCGGGACGAGATACAGCTCATCTGTGCCGCTGTCATCGCTCGTGACTGCGATCAGCGTACCGTCGGCGTTCCATGACGGCGTGCGCGTGAATTTGCCTTTGAAGGTGGTCAGTACGCGCTCGTTGGAGCCATCCGCGTCGGCGCTGGCAAGCTGCTCGTGGCCGTCCGCATCCGTGATATAGGCGATACGCCGCGCATCCGGCGCGAACGCGACATCGAACGCCCGCCCGTTGCCCTTGCCGAGCAGCGCTTCATTCGCACCATTCGCGCGAATCGTATACAGCCCAATCGCGGAGCGTCCACGCCCTTCACCCGCAAACGCAAGCGTGAGCGTATCGAGTGGTAACGGCGCGGGGCTTGGTGTGTAGCTCGGCAGGGGCGTGAAGGACGGTTCCGGCGTCCAGCTTGCGACGTTGAAGACGACGGCAGGCGGCAATGTCGCGATGGTCACGCGCGGCGGCGGGGTACTGCTGAGGGCGTAGGCGGTCAATTGCTGCGCGCTGAATGGCAGCCGTGAGGTGGCACTCGGCGGCAAAAATGGTGGCGTCGGTTGCGCTGGTGTATTGCTTAAAGGCAGGATGATCAGAATAACCACACCTACCGCGATAATGCCGAGGAAGCTCAACACCGCCGGGCTGAGGCGCGGACCGCTCGCAGGGCGTGGCCTCGGCGCAACTAGGAGCGGGGCGGCTGCGACAGGTGGCGGGATCACTTCGCGAGACGCAGGCGCTGTCGGTTGTGGGATGGGGACCGCAGCGCGTACCCGGTCCAGTTCCTTCCGCGCGCGTTCGTTGGCCGGGTTAATGCGCAGCGCCCGCTCCAGATTGGCGATGCGCTCTTCCGTGCTTTCCGCGACGGAAGCCAGCCACAGCCACGCGGTTTCGCTGTTCACGTCCTGCTCAAGCGCCAGCCGCAGCAAGCGTCGCGCTTCGTCGCGGTTGCCCATGCGCGCGGCCTGAATTCCCGCTTGCAACAGGGCTTGCAAATCGTTTGCGGCCAACGCTCAGGTCCCCGACCGTACAAGGATGAACACCGCGAACAGCACCACGAGGATCAGCCCGATCAGGATCAGGAGGATGCTCACGCCGCGTACAAGGGTGCGGCTCTCGCCCGTGTACTTCGCGCTTTCCATATCGGCCAGCAGCTTGCGGGCGCGACCGTTCGGGTTGATGCGCAGCGCGGTTTCCAGATAGCGGCGGCGGTCCACGTCGTTGTCGGCTGCCCACGCCATCCATATCCAGGCGCGTTCGTCTTCCGGGTTTTGCTCAAGCACGCGCTCGAAAATCATACGCGCGGTTTGTTTGTTGCCTGCGCGCGCTGTACGAATGCCCATTTGCATGAGCTGTTCGAGGTTGGGTGCGGCGCTGTCAGACGGTCTGTTGGTCATGGATTTGTCCCTATCGCACATGCAAGTGTATCAGAACGCCGATTGTACACAACCGCCGCGGGATCACAGAGATGTTAAATTCAGGAGAAATTCGTTTCTTCGTTGTAGAGCGTTTGCAAACGTCGGGCGACTTGCTATCGCCGGATCGCGCATGTGTAGGGATGCGGCTTGACCCGCCCACCTTTTTGACGTGTGCTATAATCCACGCTGCAAAAGTCACAACTTTCTGCTGCTACCTTCTACGGCTTTCCACCGTTCTCTACTGCTTTCTACTACATCGGGGGTTGAGCATGAGCGTCGCATCTTACAAAGTGGTAACTACTGTGCCGACTTCACACACGGAAATCGTCTTGAACGCGATAATCGCGGCGGGCGGCGGGCATTTCGATGACAGGTACGACAGCGTGGCGTTCATCGAGCGCGGCGAAGGGCATTTCCGTCCACTGGCCGGGGCAAATCCGCAGATCGGCACAGTCGGCAAAATTGAAAAAGTGGTCGAGGACAAAATTTCCGTGTCCGTGACCAACGAAAAATTACAGGGCGTGGTGAACGCGATTTACACGACGCACCCCTACGAGGCCCCTGTGATCGATGTTCACCTGCTGATCGATACGCGCCCGACAGCGGGAATACTGCGCACACATTCAGCACCAAACGGCAACAAAATCAGTTGATGCGCGCCGCGCACGTTCGCGATTTGATATGATTGGCGAACACATAGCAGCGAGCGAACGCACAATGTCCGAACTTCTCCACCCGGCAGATTTCCACCTCGAATATCGCGAGGTGAACGGCCTGCGAATGCACATGGCGCTGGAAGGACCGGAAGGCGGTCCGCTGATCGTCCTGCTACACGGTTTCCCGGAATTCTGGTATAGCTGGCGTCACCAGATCAAGGCGCTCACGGCGGCGGGTTTCCGCGTCGTCGCGCCCGATCAGCGCGGCTACAACCTGACCGATAAGCGCGCACCCTACGACATCTTCACGCTAACGGATGACATCGCGGCACTAATCAAGACCGTCGGCTATGAAAAGGCGACGGCGGTAATCGGCCACGATTGGGGCGGTCTCGTGACATGGACCTTTGGCGCACGTTTCCCGCGGCTTGTCGAAAAGCTGGTCGTGTGCAACGTCCCGCACCCCAAAATTTCGCAGGACGTGATCAAAAACGTCTTCCTGCCGCAGATGTTCAAATCGTGGTATATGTTCTTCTTTCAGGTTCCAAGGCTGCCCGAACGCATGGTCTCCGCAAATGGCTTCCGCACCTTCCGCGACCAACTGCGCAAGGAAACGAAGGGGCAGGTCCGCGAGGAAGAACTCGCGCACTTCGTCACCGCATGGAGCCAACCGGGAGCAATGGAAGGTGGTATCAACTGGTATCGCGCGCTGTTCCGCGAGAACGAACGCATCCAGAAAGCCGATTTGCGGGTGCATGTCCCTTCGCTGCTCATTTGGGGCGATGCCGATGCGTACCTGACCAAAGAGACCGCCGAATGGTCGCGCCAATACATCGACGATTTGACGATCCGCTATCTGTCGGGCATCTCGCACTGGGTCCAGCAGGAAGCGCCGGAAGAAGTCAACCGCCTGCTTTTGAGCTTCCTCAAGCCGGATCTGATGCGCGCGAATGGGGATTGATTACGTCGTCGATTACGCCTGCCCCCCGAAGGAAGCGCTCTCCACGAGCGGTATCCTCGTGCGGATGAAGGCGGGCGAACGCGCGGACGCAATCATCACGCTCTATCGCGAGAACGGCGACATGCGCCCGCCCGCCGAGATGGGTTTCGAGATGGTCCGCCGCACGGTCGAGGGCGCGGAAGAAACGCAGGTCGTGATCGTGCAAAGCCTGCTCGATGAAGCCGCACAACTTGCCCCCTATGAACATTTCTGCGAAGGCTGCCCGGCGAATCTTCACGCGCGGCCATTTAGCTGCTTCGGACGGATCAACTATCCAATCAGCCGCGCCGCTGAATTATGGATGTTACGGCGGCTGCCCATTGCGGAGGAGCCGCTCGTGTTCCTGCTGCTGCGCGACGTGATCAGCGAGAGCCGCGAATTGGCGACACAGGCCGCGCAAATTCGCGAGACGAGCAGCGCGATCTTCGAGACGAAGGAAGTTTTCGGGCGCGTGGTCGAAGGCATCACTGCGACGACCAATCACCTTTTCGGGCTGCTCTTCCTGACAGGCGCGAGCGATCCAATTCGCAGCGTGATGATTCTGCTTTTCATGGGCGCGATCCCGCGCGATATGGAAGCCGACGCGCTGCAAAACCTCACGCCCGCACCACCCGACGCGCACGAACGCTTCCCCTTTCTGCTCGCAACCGAAGACACCGACCCCGGCTCCGACGCTGACGATGAGACGACTCGCGCCCTCAAAGGGTACTTAGCGGCGCTGTATACCGCATACATATTGAACGTAACAACGAGCCTCGACGTATGATCCTCAATCTTGCCGACATTATTGAAAGCCCGCCGTTTGTTCTGGTCGCCGCACCTGTCGCAGCATTTGACGATCTACGTTGGACCCTGCGACATGAGCATCCTGCCGTTGATGTGCGGATGCTGCGCGGTCACGCCTGCCACAGCAAAGACAGCCTCTTCAACGAAATCACGGCGACGCTGCAATTTCCGCTCTATTTTGGCCGGAACTGGGACGCGCTGCTGGATTTGCTGCGCGATCACGTTGGTTTGAACGGCGAACGCCTGATCCTCTGCATCGCGGATGCGGATCATATCCTGCTCCATGCGGATCACTACGGCGAGGCATTTTGGGCGATATTGAAACAGTGCGCGACGGAAGGAAACCCGCCGCTGCATATCGTGCTGCACGTCGACAATAGTACGCCTGTCTATGAATACCGCCGGATGCGCTTTCTGGAACGTTTGCAGGCCATCCCGATCCAGCCCGTCGAATTCGGGTTGTCACGTCCATGATCCGGTTGCGCCGTCACCGCCTGTTTTTGCGCGTCCTCGTGCTTTTCACGTCAGGCGCGGCGCTTCAACATCTGCTGCTGCCCACGATGGAAGGCTACTACCCAGTCAACGTAGATATAATGGATACAAACTCGCGTTTTAAGCGTGAATTGTACAAATTATATCCATCAAAACTATACTGGCTGGGTACTACGATGAATACCTTCACTTCAATTATGTGCGCGTCTTGCGCGCGCAGCATTGGACCTTGCCCGACCGCCGGGAGGGGAAGCGCGACGGCACGAATCAAGAGAGCAGTCAAGCTCCGCTTGCGTACATGACCGCCGCGCTCATCATGGACTTCCTGCAACTTCCACCCGATCCCGGAACACCACATTCCTGGGATGGGGTGATCAACAGTTGATACTTCCCGCCCAACATCCTCAACATGCGCGATAACCGCAACTATTTCGTGCATGGTCGCGACGAACAGCTTCCCCTTTCGGCAGAAGCCTACGCGGTCTATGCGGGATGTATCGCGCGGTTCGTCTCGTACCTGTGGGGCGTGATTGCGCTGGTCGGTGCATATCTGGCCGGGCTGCAAGTGTTCGCTTCGCGCCAGTGGGCGGGTTTGGCGGTGCTGCTCTTCGCTCTGACACCGCAAATGTTGCAATTGAGCAGCGTCTTTTCCAACGACGCGCCGACCGCTGCCTTCGGAGCAATTTTGCTCTGGCAATTGCTGTGGATTGTTAATCACCGTGCAAATATCCCGCGCCTGATCCTGTTGGGTTTACTGCTCGGCGGAGCAGGACTCGTGAAGGTCAATTCATTACTCTTGGTGGCTCCGCTTGGTGTAGCGGTCATCGTTGAAGGACTCGCGCAGCGGCGAGCATGGCTCCACATCATTCTACGTGGGTTGCTGGTGGCTGTGATCGCACTACTCGTGCTGAGTCCCTGGCTATGGTATGGGTGGACGCAATATCGTTCACCACTCGGCCTCGACGCGCATCAGATTTTCCAAACGGTGGGTACACCTGTATCCAGCATGGGTGAATACCTGATTGCGCTCATCCCGGTCTTTGGCTCCTATTGGGGACGCTTCGGCGGCGGCAGTGTGTGGCTCCCTATGTCCACTTACGCGCTGTACACTGGTTTGTGTATTCTGGCGGCAATCGGGTACGTGGTGAGTCGGCGCTCGTTGTCGCGTAACATTTACTGGCGAAGACAAGGCGTTGTCCTGATCAGTATGTGCCTCGTCTTTGCCGCCGGGTTGATGTACTGGCTGTTTCAGCTTTCCGCGATTCGGGATGCGATACAGGGGCGGCTTGCCTATGCTGCGCACGCGGCAATATGCATCGTAATTACGGGCGGCATTTACCTTCTCGTTAAAAGACTCCCCAGATGGAACGCTGCTGCAAAGCTCGTAATAACTGCGCTATCGCTCTACGCAGCTTTTTTCACTGCGCCACTTGCGCTCGTGAATGCTTATCGCCTGCCTGCACCGCTCGACCGCTCATCCATGCCCTTGCTCTCCGGTCCGACGCTTATCTATAATGATGCCATTCGCCTCCTGGGGACGCGCATCGAGCAACCGAAATTCGATGTACAGCGCGCTTGGGTCCCGCTAACGACATGCTGGCAAATCTTGCAAAAACCGCCCGTGGAAGCTGTCCTTGCAATCAAACTGCTCACGGCAGAGGGACAGAGTGTCGGGGACCGAACCATGCTCTTCGGATTGGGGCGCTATCCGACGGTTGCGTGGGAGCCGGGATACCAATTCTGTGATACCGTCGATACAATTTTGCGTGGA
>Ga0123337_10003981_pt1 | contig 15275 bp, 17 predicted proteins | sample frozenSSSSmetaG_FD_89792 | JGI IMG/M metagenome (GOLD analysis project Ga0123337, IMG submission 89792) | Glacier valley bacterial and archeal communities from Borup Fiord, Nunavut, Canada, to study Microbial Dark Matter (Phase II) -... | ecosystem: Environmental > Aquatic > Freshwater > Ice >... | reverse complement strand
TAATCATCACCGCCACCCGCTATAAAATATATAGCGCTAGTTGCTTTATTCGCGTCATTAACAAAATTGAAACCATTAACGTCTATAAAATCAGCGGTAATATGAAATAGTGTTTCCATTATTGCTAACGGTTTTATAATTGTGGTTGTTCCCGCTCCTACTATTGAAATGCTATTAGGGAATATAATTTTTTGGCTTATACAATAAGTACCATCGGGAAATAATAAACCTTTAGACGTTCCACACGCAATTATAGCATTATTTATTGCAATAATATCATCGCTCCCGTCACCTCTAGCGCCATAATCTTTTACATTTATATACGATATGTTAGCGATTTTATCAATAACATTTTGCGGTGTTAAATTTAATACTATAAACGCGCCATTAATATATTTATAAAATGTTGTGTCGCTTCTTTGATATGTTATTAGTCCCTCATATGGTAATATAACGTCGCTTAAATTGGTAACTACATTTCTTTTATCTAATGGTTTTTTTGCTCGTAAATCAAAATTATCAAGTATTTTTTTGCTCATTTTTAATACCTCCTAAAATTTGAATATTAATTCATGGTTAGTGTCAAATAAAACGTCATTTGTTGAATAAACGGAATACGTAACACCGCTAATTATTACACTACTAATATTAAAACTTTCAATTAATTCCTCATTATCACCCAATATTGATATTAAAATACCATATACAGCGGGATAAGCTATTACTATTTTTTGTGAGTTAGGGGAGAATAAAACGGGTATATCGCCCTTTAAAACTTTTAATGATGTTAGAGCGCTAACTAATGTATTTGTTATAGCAACATCATTAACAACACCAACGTATACATTATTAACAAATTTATAACTAATGGAAACAGAACTTATATTTTTTATATCATCATAAATTTTAATATAGTATGATGTATCAACACTAATCACGTTACCGTCGGTATAACTATTAGCGCCATTTGTAACCGCGTTTACTGTTGATAGTAAAACACCATTTTTATATATTTCAGCTTTTACCAAATTGTTACTACCTTTTATAACATTAAAGTTTAATACCGCGCTGTTGATTGTTTCACCAAATCGATATAATAATTGTGAAGGAGCAACCATAAAACTTATCGTTGGTTCTACGTAACCAATAATAGCAATTTGTGATTCGATAGCACTTATTAAGTTATTCAAGCTAGTAATAGATGTGTGTATAGTATCAAGCTGTTGTGTAAATTCACTATCAACATGGTCGATTAACATTTGATACAATACTCCACCGTTTACTAAATCATTAGAAATGGTATCATACCACCCGTTAACTGATACCATAATTTCAGTCAATTTAGCTTGCATTGCTAACAACCATTTAGTTGTCGTTAATGCGTTAGTGAACTCTAAAGGTATTGGGTTGATATTTAAACCATTTAAAAAATCAATATTGTTAATAATATTATTATTCATTTTATACCTCCTACCATATTTGCATAAACAAGTCTTTTAATTCTGCTATTACTAATGTATCTAATTGGAATACTTCGATATAATCTTTAAATTGTGTCATTGCATGTGCAAAACTTAAATCACTAGCACTACCATATGTTTTTTTATTGTAGCTTTCATTAGTAGTATTATTAGTTGCACCTTCATTGACATTAACGGTTTTGTCTACTCCACTATTTGTTGTATTGGTGTTTCCCGTTATGTCAGTATTTACGGTACTACCTCCGATAACTGTATTAGTTCCTTTTGATTTATTTGCACTATCAACGAATAAGTTAGATGTTAAATCATTTTCTGTCATTTCCTCACTAGGAAATTGAGAAGATAAACCTAAACTATCAGCGGTAGTTGTAGTATTATCTGTTGTGTGTATGTCATTCCCTTGCGTTGATACTGTATCATTAGTACCATTAGTGTTATAGTTTATCTCACCGTTATTATTATTTGTTCCTTCATTTGTTACGTTGCGCGTATATTCTTCATACATTTCCATTGTGTAAAGTGGGTTAAATTCTTTAGCTTTTGCCTTATATAAATCATTGTATTTGTTCCTCATTATTATTTCCATTCGATTATTTAAACGCTGACGCCATACATTAGGATTAATATACCCAATTTCGCGGAACATGTAAAAATCAAGTATAGCCTTATTTAATATTGGTCGGTATGCTTCATTCCAAATAGGGTAATCAGCTAAACCAAAATCAAAATTATATTCTTGTAATTCTAATACGCTGATAGTATAGGTTGATATTTCACTATTCATTCCCATTATCTTCACCGTCCATACTTTGTATTTCGTCGTCTTTAGCTATTCCAACTATTATTGGTTTTTTAAAGTCATGGCCAAATTTTTCATTTATTTTTTCTACCGCTTCTTTACGCGCGCGATACATTGATTTTTTATTATATAAAATTTGCTCGTTATTTTGTTCAGCTTCTCCCGTTATTAATCTTTCTTTTTTTGCGATATTAACATTGTTAATTCCGAAAAATGTCATTCCCTCATTTTCTATTGCTGTTGAAACGTCTTGTAATTCTTTTGTATGATTTTTTATTCCTAAATTAAAAACTGTTACGTTGTTCAATTCGTTAAAATCTTCATTAACGAATATATACGGTACTCCGTCAGTTTTTTGCGCTAACATTGCTTTTACTGTTTCCCGTTGTCCTTCGGGACATGATATAATATTAGGGTTTTTTAATTGCTCTAAATTAACATCAAACGTCTTTTTTATATTTCCTAAACTTTTAGCGAAAAAATTTACATTTCCCACATTTCCCTCAATGAACATGTCATTCCAAATAGGTACACATTCCGACGGTTTAACATATTCATTAATTTTATTAACTCCATATGCCCTATATCCCGTTGGTTCTTCATAATCATTTAATCCAATTGGTGTTGCTTGCGCTACTACATAAAAACCCATTTGTTTAGATTTATAAAAAATTAGTAACCCATTATGGAATAGTTTATCTTCAATGAATCGTGAACTTATTCCGTCGGGTAAATTCTCCCATTCAAACATTGACATGATAAGACGTTGATATTTTTTAAAATAAAAATCATATTCTTTTAAATTTTCTTGTAGACGCCATTCAGCGAAACTTTTCAACGGTTTTCCCATTTGTTCTAAACCTCCTTTATAGTATTTGTAGTATCATAGTTATACATAAAACTTGCGTCATGCCATATAGTTAAACCATTATTGAACATGTCATTGAGTGCGTTTAAATCTTCAAATGGGACATTACCATATGTTGAAGTGTTAACACATTTCAAGTAATTCCAACGCTCTCTAGTTTTAAAACTAGGTACTTCAACGCTGTTAACTTGATACCCAAACATTTGAAAATACATATCAATTATTCGCGCGTATTCGGGTTTAATACCGATTTGCTCTATAAAGAATGTTGCTGTATCTCGCGCTAAATCTAAACCACTTGAAGCGGTTGAACCTTTACAACTATTTGGTTGTACTTGTGCGTCTTGTACACTTGCAAGAATACCTTTAATACTATTTTGGTAGTTAACAGTATTCATCAAACTACTATTAGATAAATCGTTTTGAGCATTTCGCCCACTTTGTTGATAATCTAATACATTATTAGCAATTCCACCAACAGCGTTGGACGCTCCACCTAAAAAGTTTCCCGAACCGAACGCATTGAGTGTTGATAAACCCGTATTAATTGCGCCTTTTTCAGCGCTAGTAATCATGTTGTCGCGTGTGTTATTATAATTTGCTCCCATTACTGATTGATTCGCCTTAAATGAAGCGGTTGCGTTAGAACTTTGTGCATTGATAGAATTGACGTGTTGCGCGTACCAATTAGAATAATTATCATTGTTCCATGAACATAGTGGGAAATCTTGCATAACAATTGAATCGTCAATTGCAAATGCTTTACCTCCATAATTTTTTGGAGTTAATGTGATATGTGGGTTTTGTGCCAAAACTCCTTCAACGCTGAACCCAATATCGGTTAAATCGTCAAATAATTCAAGTTTTAAAACAACATTGCCACCACTAGAATTTTTTACAGTTATAAAATTAAACGGGTAGCAATATAATTTTTTATTATATGGAGAATACGCGTCGGTTTTGTAAGTAAAATTATGGTCTTGTTGAATCCAATTGAATGTTTCGTCAGATACTATATTACCCATAAAACCACTAATAGTTGTACCACTTGCCATTGGTGGTATCATTTTATCAGTTAAAAAATTATTTGGAAAAGTGAAAATAAAAGCTATTGCGTCAGCTTTTCCCGCTGTTGCTAAACCTTGTATAAATGTATTCATTGCGTCAATATCATTATGCGTAAAATATTTTATTGCAAAACCGCTATATGTTTGACCAAATATATCTCCACTAATTGCTCCACTATCAGTAACAGCAACCATATAACATGGAGCGCCTTGAAGAATTGCAACGGGTTTTTTCTTATGTGTAACATAGTCACCGAGTTCAAAAGTTTCGGGAATTGTGTTACTACCTATAGTGTCATTAATAGTATGTTTACGTTCTACCATACATGTACTAAAATGAAAATCAAATTGCCACGTTTGAAAATCGTCAATCTGTATTGTTAATTCTGTTGTATCTCTAGCTAAGAAATTTTTGGCAACAATCCAAAAGAAAAAAGTTTTACTTGTATTAAGATAGGTATTAATATAAAAACCATAGTTGCAATTTTGTAATGTATCAACGTAACCCTTTACTCTAATTTTTGACGTTCTAGCTTGATATTTACATTTACTAAAAGTAGCTATGGTATGAATATTAAAATATGCTAATTGTTCGGTTATATTTGCAAAATCAATTTGGTTAGTCGGTGTTATTGGAACGCTACATAATTTAATATCTGCTATTGCATTACTCATTTTTTCACCTCATTTTTTATTTAATAATAGGGCTGTTACGCCCTATCAATTAACTAGCTTGTCCCGTTATTGTAATTGTTGCTGTTTGAACAACTCCACTTGTATCGGTTGAAGCACATGTAATTATTACTGTTCCATTTTTAAGTGCTGTTACTTTTCCCGTTTGGTCTACTGTTGCTTTTGTTGTATCACTAGAAGTCCATACAACGGTATTTACTGACGGTGTTGTTGGTGTTAGTGTTTTACCTAGTTGAGTATTTCCACCCGCTGTAGTAATTGTTAATGTTCCCGTTATTGCAATAGCTGTTAATTCAACTAATGCTTTTCCGAAAGCTACCACATTACCGAACATTGAAACGAAAAGATATTGCCAATGATGTAACCAAAAATTCCACATAAGCGAACTTCCGATATATTGTGAGGTAGTTTTAAAAGTCATGTCGCGTACTTGAACCGCGTCCATATCTAACAATATAGCGTGAATATCATACTTAGCTGATGGTATTTTATCAACTAATATAGTTATTGCTTCAAGTTTTGCCACCTCCATATGAAACATTGTTGCTAATACCTCGAAATCAATTTCTGTTTGTGCGTCAGCTCTAACGATTAAACATTGTCTTGAAGTATCGCAAAATGTAATACATGCTTTTTCTCCCGCTCCAATTAAATCGGCGTTTATTCTGTTATAACCCGCGTAAACTGTATTAGGAAAAGCGAACTCTTTTGACATATTACTAATTGACTTAGCAAGTACCTTCGGAGCGGTTAAATCACTTTGTAATACAATTACGCTCCCGCTGTCGATTGCTTGTCCTATAACACCCTTAGTTAACATAAATTCGTCTATTTGGTCGCCCGATAACATTGAATTAACAATACCGTCATACATTGACATAAATTCTTGTTCATTTGTGAACCCTCTTAATAGTTCATCTTCATAAATAGTAACAGGATAAGTACTTTTACGATTTAAACCATAGTAACATACTTTTCCGTCGGGTTTAGTAGTTTTTAAAAGTTTTGTTCCATCATAGTCATACCCCGCGTCGGTAGCGGGATTAATAAAAATTTCTTCGATTGTATTTCCCATAGGGTGACGTGCTGTTGACTTCAATCGTGCTAATGGATTATTAAACATTTTACTCATAACATGAGATAATGCAACTTTATCAACTAGCGCGGTAACGAACTCATTCATTATGTTCGCATTAGAAGTTATTGCTTTACCTACATCAACTAGATTTGCCCTTGTTGCTGATGGTACTCTCGATATATACAAAGAACTTGCATTGTCTAATATGGTATTAATTATTTGGGTTGCTGTTAATGGCATTTAATACACTTCCTTTTAAATTATTTTTTAATTAAAATCTAACGCTTCAAATGATAATTTTGCGGGTGGTGTTGTGTCTTTTGCTGTTGCTGTTTCAACTTCTGTTTCTTGACCAATATTCCTTTGTGAACTATTTTCAAGCCATAACTCATTATTCAATTTAGCAAATTTATTTGCTTCTGCTGTCGCTGTATCTGCTGTTGTTTTTGCGGTATCTCGTTCACTTAATACACCGCTATAGTCAGTACTCAATTGCATGATTAAAGTCATTCTGTCAGCGTCGCTTGTAGAATTTTTCATGTCATTTAATATTTTGTTGTGTTCGTCCTTTGTCATGGTGTTCACTCTCCTTTTATATATTTGACTTAATATATATCGGGTTTACATAATTAAAACATAAACTATCAGCGTATACTAAAATTATGAAACCGTCATTCCTTACATCTTTTATTTTATACTCTTTATTGTCAAATGTCAACTTTTTTCCCATGAAATTATGACCAATTTGACGCTTATTATGATTAAAAGTAAATTTCATTTTTGCGACACGTATCGGTGTAGGGTATACCGTCGGTGGTTCGGTGATTGGTGGTGTTGGTTGAACATAGTCGGTTGTTGATAACGTCTTTAAAAATGTTATTTGTTCCGCTGTTAGCTGTTTAACATTATACGGTGTTAGTAGAATTAATGGATATACGTTTCCTATTATGTCGCCCGTCGGAGGGTCAACGGGTGGCTTTCCATCTCCATGATATGTCATTGAAGTATTAAAACTATTTGCCGATGGTATTCGGGTAGTTGATAAATGATTAGTTGAAGGCGCGGGACGTTCCCAACAGTAACACCACGCCGACGTGAGGAAGTCAATCGTTCCGCTCCCCGCTCTAAAGGTAGCAAGAGGACAATTAAAAGATATGCCGCCCGTTACACTACTTGATGGAGGGTTAATCCATTGCAAGTCAGCGCCCGTTGCTGTTCTGTTCTCACCCGTTAACTCACTCCATAGAAATTCACATTGATGATTTAAAGTAACGCCATACGCTTCTAATTGCGTTCTACGTCCATAACTCCATTGACATAAACCTAAACCAATTCCGTTACCACTTTCAATTGCTGATACGTACCACGCGCTTTCTGCTGTTATATTTCCCATGATAGAAACTATTGACTTATGCGGTAAACCTTTATCGTATAAAAAATCATATACATATTGTTGTATTTCTGCTGTTGTCATTTGTACTACCTCCTATTAATAAAGCACTCGTAATGAGTGCTTTAATTTTATTAATAATAATAAATATCATTGATTCCTTTTTTACTCGTATCAACTGTTACGCCTAACATACCTAATATTAAAAATATTGTATTTGCAATAGCTTCATAATTTTTAGGTATAATAGTCGATAAATCAAAACCAATTTGCTGTGAAAATAATATTAACAGCGAAATAATACCCGTCCACCATACCTTACTTTTTAACCTTTGTTTCCATAGTATCTTCATTTTTTATCCACCTCCTTTTTATATAGTGACTACAATCAACAATCCCATTTTCAAAACAATCAGCTTCTGTATTTTCTGATATATAAAAAACAATCAGAACATGTATGACGTTTATAACATGAATTACATAAACATGTTTTCGCGCACATTATAAAACCTCTTTTCTTTTAATATATTCTATATCGTTAATTCTTTTATGTGCTTGTTTTGATGATTCTTCAACTCTTATTATTCGTTCACTAAGAGCATTAAATTTTGAATCTTGACTTTCTATTTTTATTTGTATGCTGTTTACTCCTTGTGTTATAAAATCAAGTTTAGTTGATACAACAGCGCTGTCTTTTGTATCTTGACGTATATCTTTTATATTACCTCTTTTGAAACTTAGAAATGCTATTATAACACCAATAGCAACAACTATAATTGAAATAATTGGCGGTGATATATACATTATTGAATCGCCTTCAATCCTAAAAGTTTTGCCCATGTTTTACGCCCCACTACACCGTCGCTAACAAGCGAATTATTATTTTGATATAATATTATAGCTTGTCTTGTTATTTCGCCAAAAATACCATCATTATCTATTTTTAAACGATTTTGTAACCAATTAGTAATTTTACCATGAGAACCTTTTTTTATTGTTGGACATGCTGACAATGTTAATATACCCGCAACGCCATCAACAATTAATTTATTACCATTTTTATCGAGGTAATTATGCGCGTTTAATTCAGCTTGAAGCACTCCAATATAATTAATTAAATTTGTTGATTTTGTTTTTTTATTGATGAAAAAATTATCTTCATTATATAGTATGCTCACATCTAAATCACCTAGCGCAAAACGGTATTCATGCGAACTAGAAGTATATTGCCATGCTACAATATTACACCCTTTTATTATTGGTTTATCTTTTGCGGAAAAATCAGCAACCCACCAAAAATTGTTTTTTTTAAAGTAATCCGAAAAATGTTCTTCTATATAGTAACGCCCACTATATATTAACATTTTTTGCCCGCTTAACCTTTTAAATTCTGCAATGAATTGTTCGGAATAGTATTCGGTGTTATTTGCAAGTGCGTCTTGCTCCACGTCCAAAACGGGTATAATTTGATATTGCTTGTCCTTAATTTTGTTCCAAAAATTTTGTGCTTGCGTAATTGGTGAACTTGTTGAGGTTAAATAATGATAGAAACCAACATTATTAGTATCTTTTAATGCTTTGTAAAAAATATCAACAACATGGTCGATATATGTTGTCCCTTCCGTCGCTTTCATTATTACGCCTTTTAATTTTGAATCTTTAATTTTGTATAGTGATAAAATCGTATTATGTTCGCTAATGTCAATAAATTTAATACACATGTTTTCACTCCCCTTATATTATTAACTATATTATACATAATACACCAATTAAAATATAATTACAATAAAAATGTTCCATGCGACAAAATAAATTGTCTAACATGGAACATTTTAGAAGGTAATCATAATTCAGTGACTAAACCGAAACGCGTCCCCGTCAAGGGAAGTCAATCGCGTATATTGTCATGATATAGCTTCACCTATAATAATATACTAATTATTTATATAAGTCAACACTAAGTATATCAAAAATTGCACTTTTAGACTTCATATCATCAAAACGTAAATAGCCATTATTAAAAGCGTCCCTAATGTTTTTCCATAAATAAGAATAATGATTAAGCATAATAGTATTTTGATTATGGTCGCTCGCCTTAAATGCTACTACTTGCTTACATGAGTTATCGGGTTTATGTGATACATATAAAACGCCATCGTCGAAAAATTCACGTATTCCGAAAGACATACCATCATGCACCAATGTAAATATATATTTCGCTCGTCCTTTTGGTTTTTCTATAAATATATCAGCGTCATGCAAATATACTTTTTCTGTAGAATATGACATGTAATCCTCTTTTGCAAACGCCTTAAAAAAAGTATTATTTTTAATTGCTGTTGACGCTGATTCATTGAAACCAAATTCAGCAACCCAACCATTTCCGCGCATAAAATTAGTATTGCTTTTTAATCTTTTGTGTATCTCAAAATTAATAAAATAAGGGTTCATTATTGTTACCATGTTACCTAGCATAAATAATTTTACATGACGTGATTGTTTACCGCCACCACGCGCAATAGTTAAATATACCGATTGTATTTTTTGCATTTCCTTATTCAAATATTTTCCCGTTTCTGTTTGAAATTCATCAAATATAATATTTTTTACGTCCGCGAATACGGGAGAATATTTTTTTAATGAATCGGGGTTACTTAATGCAATAGCATAACCAAATGATTCTTTATCTAAAAATATCTCATAAAATAAACCTTTAGCATGAGCAATACATGTCATTGATTCACCGTAATCGGGATATAATTTTAGTACGTCTTTAAATATATCGTTACATGAATTTAATTCATATGTGTATCTATATATGAGAACTACTTTAGCGCCATCGGTTGTAAAATCTTCAAGTGATTTTTTTAAAAATGATGTAGTTTTTCCCGCGCTCCTATTTGTTGTTATCATATATATAGAAGGTATGTCCCCGTCTAAATCTTTCATGTTTAATATTTTTTGTGGATTATAATATACTATATCGTCCATGTTAATAATTCCCCCTATAATAAAAACACCGCATAATTTTATGCGGTGTTTACTATTTTACACTAAATCTATATATATAAACTCTCGCCCACCGTTTGACTTCTTAGTTTTTATCATTACGTCAAGTCCCGCAAGTATTTCTTTTTCTGAATAGCAATTGACAATTAATGAAAGACTATTTTCAACCGTTGGTGAAATTGTTGAGATAAATTCGCCATCTTCACGTTTTACACATGATACTAATTTTGTTACTGTTTTACCATCTTTGTCCAATTCATCTTTTTCAAACATGATAACTCCCGTCATTTTGAATGTATCACCTATGCAATCCTTGAACATGATTGTTGAATTTCCTGCTTTTATTAAGTCCTTTTTATCAGTTGATATATTAGTTGTTACTTTCATTTATAATTCCCCCATCGTATATTATTTTTTATTAGGTTGTTAAATTTAATATTGGTTGATATTTTTGTTTATGCTGTTTCTTCTGCTGTTGCGTCGGGTGTTGGTTCTGCTGTTTTTTCATCTTCAATTATTACAGCATGTTGCATGAAGTCAGTAACCGTCATTCCATAAGTAACTTTTTTTTCTTCGATACAATCAAGTATTACTTTATCAACGTTGTGTTTCTTCGCAAGCTCTTTTTCTGAAATTTTTCCTTTTTCTTCGATTGTTTCTAAAAGAACTAATGTAAGACCCTCCATTTTGTAAACATTGTATTTCTTACTTTCAATGACTGTCCTTGTAACGTTTCTCTCTTTTGCCATTTTGTTTCACTCCTTTTTATTTAATTTTGGCGTATCTCGTCAGTTGCAATTTGCCATTTTGCAAGACACACACCTAAGTGTGCGTTTCGACATTTAAAAGGGGTAAACATCATTCATTAGTAAGTACTCTTTTATAATACTGCGTATTCTATTTATTGTCAACACATTATTTTAAATAATCATATTATTTTTATTTGCTCCGATTAACGCCCAATATTCGTTTGTTACTCCTAGTGTGTAAGTCGTTTCTAATATACCTATGTTTGACGCTGTAGTGAATGTGTCGCCATTGATAGTTATATCCTTTATTGCTTCGTCATTGTACCATGACGTTGTACGCCCTATATCGCTGTATGTTTTACCTATAGCAAAATTATCAATCGTCCCAACAGCTTTAGCGCCTTTTTTCTTGCTCATTCCCGAAACTGTTATTTCAAATTTTTTATCGCCTTTTTTCAGTTTCTCAAAACAATATTTTTTCGCTCCTAATGTTTTGAACCTTAAATATTCCCCGTCATTATCCCATGTCCCTAAATGAAAGCGCCTTGTAACTTCTTTTTCTTCTACTATATCGGTTCTATCAACATACGCCAAAATATCATTCTTTTCAGCTTGGCCAATTAATATTTTATTTAATGCTAAAAATTCTAATATATGCGCTTTGTTTTGGAATTTAATAGAATCAGTATCAATATATACTAAGTCCCTACCGACTTTATCAATCATTACTTGAAGTCTTTTGCGTGCATTAGCTGTTACAAATACACCCCATTGGTATGATAAAAAATTATTACGTGACTTGTAAAACTTTTCTAGTGATTCTTCAAGGTTGGGTTTTACTTCGTCCCACTCCATAGTATCTTGAATATATTCTATTTCAGAATGTGCAACGTCAGTAACCATCATTCCAAATGTAGAATTAACTCTATTTTTAGACTTCATGTATTCGTATTCTTTACCGTCAATATCTTTTAATTGTGTTTTGATTCCATAGAAGTCCATTAATTTAATACGTAATTCAGCGGGCAATTTTCCCTTGCTTGCATATATTGCGTCATTTACAACAAAACCGTCAAATGTGTACATACTTCTAATAATATCAAGGTCTATATTTGTTATCGTTAAACGCACAAAATCAGCTTGTAATACTCGCCCGTTGTCATTTATAATATTACTTTTTTCTTTACAATGAGCAATGTCGATATACGGTATAACTGAATCATAATTCAACCTAACATTAAATATTGATATATCCATTACAACACAATAATTATCACAATAATAATCTAGCTTCATTTGATTATTTAATTTTACCGTTGTAAATTTCCCCATAGGAAAATCGTCTATTTCAATGCTAGTAGGATAACTAGAAGATATGTCAAACGAATATACATCTTCTATTATCATATTTGCGGTGAATCTATTTGCGTGTGTGTTGCCACCTCTAAACGCGCTACGTAACATATTATATTCATGCTCATTTAGCGCTGTTTTTACAAAATTAATTCTATTTGCTTTTGTGTTCATAAACTTTCTATATTCCCGCCTAACGTAACCCGTATTAGTTAACGGTAGGGTTGCTATTGTATCAGCTTCGAGTAATGTGTCAATGCACTCACACAACCCCCTCACGTCGTTATAGCAATACGCTTGTTCTGTTTCTGTTAATATAGTGCGTGGTGTTCTTATTTGTCTATAATCGTATTCGTCGCTCATTTTATAGTGATAACATAATTCGCTATTTTCGCAAAATTTAGCAAGCGACATATTACTTAAAAAATAACTACATCTAAACTCAATACCTTCCGAATTAATTTTCATTGGTTTACGTTTATCTTTTGAAAACATATTATCAATTGTTATAAATTCTTTCATAAACTGAAATTCAAAAGCTAGATTATGAATATAGACGACTAATTTCATATTTTCGCTTAATTCCATTTGTATGCGTATGCGGTTTAAAAATATTTGAAACTCGTCCCATGTTCGCCCAAATACCACAATATCAGCAATACAAAATTGCCATTGATACATAAAGCCATAAGGTTGATATATATATTTGTCGCCCACTTTTGGCGGTTCAATAGAGGTTGTTTCAATATCAAAAGACGCACTCAAATTATAATATGTTATTTTCTTACGCTTGCATAATGGTAAATCATTTAATTTATTATATGGAAAATCGTCTATATTATATACAGCTTCGTTTTTTACTCCCCTTGTCGTCGGTACATTTATAATTTGCACTTACTCCACCCCTAATTAATGTAGCAACCCGCCCTTGTTCCATTTTGCAACATGTAATTTTTCTTGTACTTCATCAAACGTTAAATCTTCATTCATAAAATTAATAAACTCGTCATTAATCATATCAGCGTCAACACCCGCATTTCTAGCGTCGACATACGTTTCTATAACTTGATTGCTGTCTGCGTATTTGCCTAAACTTTTAAATTGTTCGGAACTTAGGAAGTCGTAAAACTCCTTTTCTTTTCCTTTTGGTATGTCAATACCTTTTTCTCTAAAAGCGTTTAATCTATCAATAGATATTTGTTTATAACCTTCTGGTGTTGCTGTTTTTGATTTTAGAAATGCTTCAACGTTTTGCAAATGTATTTCTATATCCTTTTCCTTTTTAAATTTACAGCCCGTATAAAATCGGTTTTTAGCACGTCCCGTTGCTTCATTATAATGACCCGCTACTTCATACGCAAATTTTGTAAGATGTTCTTTTTCTAAATCTTTTAGTTGTTTATTTGCTATCTTACTAACTTCTTTTGACGCATAAGTTTTTTCTTTTTCTGACATACCACTAAACTTTTTATAATCAAAATTACCATTTTCAATAAGCTGTTGCACTTTTGATTGTACTTGCGATTCAACACCGCCGAGTGTTGACGCTTTATCACTTAAGATATTAGAAAGCGCTTCATATGCTTTTTTTGTATCTTTTTCACTTTCATATTTTGTACCTTCATAGAAACGGTTTTTTAATTTACCTTTTGTAAAATTATAGTCTTGCGCTTGAAAATATGCTGTATTTACAATTCCGCTTTCTTCTAGTAGGGACGCTCTCACGTTGGCACGTTTTGCCATCTTTTTAAGTTCTAATGATTGTTGTTTATCGGTTAGTGCTTCAAATTGTTTCTCGTTTATAGACTTTTTACTTTGCAAGTGTATTCCCCCTCTTAATATATCAATGTATACATTATATAGCATATTATGGAATTGGACAAGCGGTAAATAAAAATAAAAAAAGAGGTCGAAACCTCTTTAATTTAGTAGCATTATAATGTAACCTCTTTTACAATTTTATCAATACGTTTTAAATCTTTAATTTCTTTCTTACTTATCCATTTTATCCATTTACCGCATTTTGAACAAAATAAGCCTTGATGTAATGAACCAATCTCAACTATAAATTCATCATTACCTCATTTACATTTCATGTTATTACACTCCTTTTCTAATTTCTTTATTAAATCGTCAATTTCTTGTTGTGTTAACATTCTACTCTAAATCTCATTTCACCGTTAGAACCTTTATAAAATGATAATTCTTTAAATGTGAAACCCTCACTTAATATTTTTAATACTTGCATTGCATTTTCTACCGTTTCATTTTGATTAACTATTTTTTCATCAACTATACTATTATTCATTGTTAACACTCCTTTATTTTTTCCATATTTGTTATTTAGCAATTGCTTTAATATTTTAACCATTAACTTGTTAAAACCTCCTATTTTATTTTTTAATAACCCGCTAGTATTCCGTATAATAACGGGTTATTACAATAATTATAATATTTTTAAAAATCTATATTTATGTGTTTCGGTATTTAATTCCCTTAATTCGATTAAACATTCTCCGTCAGTATCTTCAATTCTTTCTTTAACTAATTTGTTCACTTGAACCATATTATCACAATAACCTAATGTGTCGCGTCCTTCTTTAATGTCAACTACTTTAAACTTTGTCATTGCTTCACTTCTATTATCCACCGTTAACCCCTCCAATAATTTATTTACCTTATACTTAACATTCTAAACCTATTCTCCCCATATGTCAACATTTATTTTCTTCACCTTCCGTCACGTGTCGTTGCGTTGCGTCCACTCTCCCCGACGTCCCCTCCCCTT
>Ga0123337_10003979_pt1 | contig 15278 bp, 19 predicted proteins | sample frozenSSSSmetaG_FD_89792 | JGI IMG/M metagenome (GOLD analysis project Ga0123337, IMG submission 89792) | Glacier valley bacterial and archeal communities from Borup Fiord, Nunavut, Canada, to study Microbial Dark Matter (Phase II) -... | ecosystem: Environmental > Aquatic > Freshwater > Ice >... | reverse complement strand
TGCGTCGCACCTACCCCCCCGCCGCCCGCCTCTGCTGCCCCGCGCTCAGCCCCCCGACCCAGAGACACCGCGCCACGACCCCCGCCACGCCCGCAAACCGATACTCGGCGCTGCGCTCGAGGTACCGGCTCAGCAGCTGCACGACGGCCGCCTGCGCGCGGCACTTGCTCACGTTGATCAGCGGCGCGTCGCGCGGCGTGCTCGCGATGTAGCTCGGCATGTCGCGCAGCGCCGTCAGGTCCTTGGCGTAGATGGCGACGAGCGGGATGCACGCGCGCGCGCCCAGCACGCCCTCCATCTCGTCGCGCAGCCGCCGGAAGTTGTTCGCCGGCTGGATCAGCGCCTCGAGGCCCGCGAGCTGCGCCGCCTCCGCCGCGCCCACCCGCGCCCACGTCTGCCCCAGCTCCGCCACCGCCGCGCTCGTCAGCGCAACCGTCAGCTGGAACACCGTCGCGTAGTTGCCCAGCCGCCGGCAGTGCGACGCGATGCGGATCAGCTTCGCGACCGTGCGCGCCCGCTCGTCGAGCTGCCGCGTCAGCACCACCTGCGAGATCGCCCACTGCGTCATGATGCTGCTGCGCGCGCCGCAGATCTCGATGCCGTGGCTGACCGTGTCGTCCTCCTCCATCTTCTGCAGCGATTGCAGGAACTTGGGCCAGGATCGCGAGGACGACGCCGCCTCGTGCGACCACTTCATCTCGAGCAGCTCGCGGAAGTGGATCTCGTTCAGGGTTTCTTTCTCGATCAGAGTGAATTGCTGCGCGAGGAGGGACGAGGGGAAGGAAAGGATGAAGGGCATGTGGTCTTCGACGTATAGGGGACCGGGGGAGATGCTCTCATCGATGTTCTGTCGTTGGTGCATCTCGAGTTGGTCATCGCCGTACCAGGATCTCATGGCGAGTTCATTGCGGTTCTGCGTGAAAGTCGGAGTATCGTCCGGCGTAGGAGGGAACGCGCTGATCTTGGCGGTTGGTGCCATTCCCAATGCTTCTTGTATCGTCATTGGCGCTTCTTCCGAGGACTTCGAAGGCGAAGAAATGTTGATCTCCGTGATAATAGTGCCCGGCTGAATAGGCGGGAATGCATTCCTCGCAATATTCCCAGGAAACTCAGTCGTCGAGATGACTTCCAGCGACATTTCCGAAGACAGATCGCTTTTGCTATCATCGTCGATTTCGAGGAAGGACTCGTCGGCACTCATATGGCGAGGAAGCGTTCCTCCAGCGGGGATATTGTTCAAGCTCTCCGTCCTATCGACAAAATCTATCGACGTCTGCGAGAATTGGGAGCCACGGTGGCCGTCTTCATCCCTCTCCTGGCTCGGCCCTCGCAGCACAGAAGTACCAGCCCAACTCCGGCTTTGGCGATGTTCCGTCCCATATTGGGAGTGGTCCCGCTGCAGAAGTGGTATCGTGTTCACCAATTCTCCTTCGAAGTCAAAAGAGTCTTCCCCTGAAGGCGGCTGATAAACGGTAGGTTGCAGCTCGAATTCCTCCAGAGGAGGGCCGGATGGCCCAGGCTCATCGACCTCACTATCAGTAATTTTCTGCTCAACAACCTGATTATACCTACGTCTCCGCTTGTCCGTCTCATCATCGACATCCACTGAAGCTCTATCAAAATCCCCTTCAGACGATGCAGCAAAATCCTGGGTAAAGCTCTGCGACGAGATCTCCGACTTGCGCTGCTCATACTTGCCCTCAAGTTTGAGCAACGCAGACTCCACTCCGCCATCATCGTCCACGTCATCAGGAATCTGCGCCAACTTCGCAGCTTCAGCTTGGAACGATGCGCGCATGACCGGCTTCGACGACCTGCGGAGCAGCGAAATACGGGGCTTTGAGACGCCCTCGGGATCAGCCAGGGCTCCGACGGAAAACGGTCTGGACTCCTCCTGCGGCATCGCATCCGCGTTTGTGACATTGACATAACGCATCGAATCTCTACCCACCATATATGAGCTGCGCACGGACTCCGAATAGGTCGTGAGAGATCCTGATGAACGGTGCCTCCTGAGCGGAAGATCGCCAACATTATTGATGGCTCTCAGATCACCACCCGGCCGCCGTCGAAGAGTCCGATTGGCTGGAGCATGCGTCGAGCCTACCGACATCCTCTCGTCAGAAAACGTCGTTGCATCGAAGCTCCTTTCTGTCACGTGGCGCGTATAACCGCTATGGAACGATGCTATCCTCCTTAACGACGTTGATCTGCGGGGCTTCTGAAGTCTCCCAAAGGAATGCATAGACGGATGCTTAGGCGGCCTGAAAGCTGGACGGCTGTCCAAGTCACTCCGAGGGCTGCGCAGATCATGAACCAGCGACGGCGTTCTTTCGACAGACGACGAACGCCCATAGTCGCCAAGCAGTTGGGACGAGCGCCTGGGCGATCCTGGAAATCGCTCGGGTGGTGTTACCGGCGGCGTCGGAGCGGCTGATCGTCCCATAAAGGCATCGGTAAACGCATCGGTGGATATGTGACCGGGCAGAGCGCCAGACATAAAGGCCGTCTCATCCTGCGCAGAACCATCACTGACGCCGTCCAAGAGAAAGCTGGTAATATCCCGAGATTCAGTCAAGTCCCCATGCTCAGCAAGAAGCCCTGGCAATGGCTCAGGTGAGGTGCACGCAGCCAACGTCGTCTTATCAACCGATCTCCTCAAAAAGTCGCTGCCAGGACCAACATTGATCCTCCGCACCCGCGGCTCTGATCGTTCGTCCGTCTTTGCAAGATCTGCCTTGTGTTGCTCGACGACCATCTCAAAGTCCGCTTCCACGAATTGGCTGAGCTTATCCGGCCGCAGAATAATATTCTTCCTCGGTCCCTGAAAACTGGCTTGTTGAGCGCCCGCTCCACCCGTCCCAGAACCACCCGGAGCGTTTGGGTCAGATGGTAAAGACAGATGCGGGAAGCTGATCGGCGGAGACTTCGGACTCGCTTCAAACTTATTATCAACCTTCGTACTGACTGCACGTCGCACAGTCCCAAGCATTTTCTTCATCCCATGGCTAGATTGAGCCGAATCCGGCTTGGACGACCACGCTTTCTTGCTTGGCAATGAAGAGGGCCGGCTATCCACTGGCTCGCCCGCGGGGAGATATACCTGGCCAGGAAGGAAAACGAGACCTCGAACAAGACTGCCTGCAAATCTATCGGCAAAGCTCAATTCAATATGTCCGTCAGCAGCCTCTTGCTCGTTCTGCTCGAATGTCCTGTCAGGTCGAGACGAGTTTGAAACGCTACGGTGGCGCTGAAAGCCTCCGCCTGGTCTATATGACCTTGACCTTATAGCTTTCGGCGTATGCGCAACGGGAAGGCTGCCAGGTTGAGGTGTCGTATTGACAGGATGCGCTGCCATGGCAGTCCCAGCAGCTACTTGAACCGACTTGGAAAGCGGTGGGATGGAGCATGATAACGCCTCGACACTCCTGATACTTTTTGGTGAAAGAGGCTCAGGATACGACAACTGAGCTTTATGGCCCATCGGCACAGTGACTTGCTGCTGTCTCACCTTATCGAACTCTGCCGGAAACTCGAGAGGAATAGATGCGAAGAACCTCTGCGTGGAGGAAGCAGGCGAATCATGTTCCAAGTCGAGTTCGAGTGCGGGAGGTCTCGACAGCCTGGAAAGACTGTCCAATTCGAGCCTCGGCGCCTTCGATGTCAACACATCCTCCCAGGACTTCGGAGTGAGATGTGGATCTCTCGAGCCAGCAATGCCACCTGGCGCTATAGGGACGAGAGCATCGAGATCACATGCGAATTCGGGACCATCCCAATACACCGCACAAGAATCCCTCCACAATCTCTTAATCCCAGACAGGATATCATTCGTCGTCTTGCTATTCGTCCGCAGCAAGGCCTGCTTCCGAACCATCGAATTGACCAAATCGCAAAACTGAACTCGTAGATCATAGTCCAGCACGAAGTCGTCCGCGAAGAAGTTCATCAGCCAATGCCGAACGACCGTGAAGCATCGGACCGTGACAACCAGGCCGGCAAGAGCCCTATCAATACCCCACTGCAGGCGCGCCATAATCAGAGAGAGCAGGTCCGATCCCGAGACATACGAGCGATACGTGATAAAAAAGCTCGCTACAAGATCGTAACTCAGCTCCTGGGTCACCTCGGCCACGAGCCTCGCTGGCGTCGCTGCCGTGATCAGTCCCGATCCGGGCATCCTCCTAATAACCGCTCTGTCCTCGCATCTTGGCGGGAAGCTGAGTGCATCGAACATCTCCGGCACAATGGGCTGTCTCGACATCAGATTCGGAGTCGTGCGTGCAGTCCCCGTCGGCGGCAGGCGCAGCTCATAAGTCGACTTCACATCCCCCGGATGCGACGCGATCGACTGTCTCGCTGAGAGCGGGCTGGGCGGATGGATCGACCGTCGAGCTCGGGCCATCATGTCGGCATCCCTCTGAGAGGCCTGGCTGAAGCGGTGCTCAACTTCGGTGCCCGCGTAGGAAGATCCGCGCAGGAAGGGCGTTCCGCGGAGGGTGAACCTCGGGGTGCCGAGCTTGTAAGATGGGATAGGGACTTCGTCGAGAGTGGGAATGCTGTCTTGATTTCCTGCTGTCTTGGGCCGGCCCTCGCGGCTAGGTCGTTCGATGATGACTTTGAAGGCGCCGATGTCTGAATCATGCACGGCACCGTGTTGCTCGTCTACTGTGGAATACGAATGTGCTCTTCTGTGGCGATTCGTGGGTGTCTCTGCTGTCTCCGGTGTCGATGAATAAGTGCCAGACTTGGCGGGCGCTGCAGCCAAAGAGTGCGTCCACACACTATCCCGATGCGACTCTTCCTCCTGACTCCCCGCCACAAGCGCATCCAGTCCCGCCGTACTCGGCGGCGTAGCCGGAAAGACAAACGCAGGCTGTTGATATCGCTGATGCGCAGGACGTATGCTCGGTCTATAGAATCATCAGCCATGTTCCCAGCCCGGGGCTCTCCACGCGTCTCAAACGTCGCATAGACGCCGTGCAACGTCCCAAACACCTCGCAGGGGGGATTCTCGTAGCAGTCACATACCTCAAATATATCCTCCCATTGTTCCCCACCTTGCTGACAGTAAACTGCCTCCCCTCCTTCGCCGCCGCCGTCCCCTCCCCCTCCATCCTCCCCTCTCCGCTCGAGCCCTTCGCGCGACTGTGCATCGTCGCCATATCTCTGTCGCCGGGGCCCGACGTCTCATTCAAGTGATTTATCCTGCTCGGGCCCTCTCCCGCCATCTTGCCCGGTGCCGTTGCCGTTGCCGTTCCCATTGCCATTGCCATTGCCATCGCCATCGGCGTCACCTTCGTCCTCGGCGCCGCTCCCAGCCTCGCACTCACCTTGACATCCTCCCCAACCTCGCTCAGCGTCGTCGTCGCAGGATTCTTCGCCGGTCCAGACCGCGGGGCCCGACGATCGAGCTGTCGCTGCCGCAGTCCCTCGGTCGTGGCCGTCGTCATGGTAGTGGTGGTCGTTGTCGTCGTCGTCGTCGTCTGGTTCAAGCACAGCGGACCTGAGACCTCTGGCTCGTCCATGGCATTCCTTCCTCCTTCCCTCTTCCCTTCGGCTCAGCTACGACCTGCAGAGTCCCGTCCGTTGTTTTTTTTCCCATCGACCGATCTCTCCTCTTGCCTGCTGCGCAGTTCTCCCGGTCACAGCGACGACATCACGACAAACAAGCAGGTGCATAGATAGAGTCTGGTCCGTCTGGGATACACTTGCTCTCTCCTCTGCTCTGCTCTTCTCGTCTCCTCGCTTCACGTCGTCTATCTGTCTGTCTCTCTGTCTGTCTGCCCATGGCCATCCCATCACATCACATCACATCACACCCCATCACACCCATGCCTGCCATCCCATTCTCGTCTCGTGGTGGTCCCGGCTCTCTCCCTCTCCCAGCCCCGCCTAGCCTAGCCCAGCCCAGCCTAGCGCGCCGTGCCGACAGCAGGGTCGCAGCGCAGCGGCTGGGGAGGAGAGGGCTCAGCTCGCATGTCATAGGTCGGATGGCAGCGAGGCAGCGAGGCAGCGAGGCAGCGAGGCAGCGAGGCAGCTCGGGCAGCTCGGTTAGGGAGGCGATGGGCAGGGGCAGGGGCGGGGGCTGCAGCTGTTGGGTGTGTCTTAGCGTGTCTGCGCGGGTCCTGTTGGCCCGTCCGGTGAGGGTGTGGAGAGGTATTGTGCTGTGCTGTGCTGTATACTATACTGTGCTGTACATACTGTGCTGTATGTACCTACTGTACTGTGGTGTGCTGTACATACTGTACATACTATGCTGTACATACTGTGCTGTACATACTGGAGTACCTCGTAATACTGTACATACACACCACACCACTGAGAGCCCTACTATACTGTGCCGTGCTGTAATAGCCATAGTGCGCTGTGCCCGCCAGCTACCTCCCGGGCCGGACGCATTAAGACGCTGTAATTGCGCACCGTGAGTGATCAATGCAGCACGCCCATGTCATGTCAAGCCGGCACGTGCCCACTCTCCCCTCCCTCCCTACCGGGCACGGGACATGGAGAGGCTTCATCACGTCTCTCTCTTCCAACTGCCCAGCCGACGCATTCGATCCATCATGTACGTATGTACGTACATAGCAGCATAGCAACCAGTAGCACCTCTCGCCGCTTTCTCTCTTCCCGTCTTCCATTCGTTAAACAAACACCGTTAAGCTGCAAGCATGCATTTATGCGCGCTTGCTATTCCAGACACTCATTCAGAAGCTCCTCTCCTCTCCTCTCCTCTCCTCTCCTCAATAATCCCCTGCTCGCTCCCCAACAACGCATTTTCGCAGTACTACCTCAACTTTGCACGTGCTGGCTGGAATCACGCAGAGTAGGGCTGGCTGCCTCCCTCCTTGCCACAGATCCCTCCCTCCCTCTCCTGAGACATATTCGCAGGACCTGGAGAACAACATATCCATATCCTTTGCTACGGAGAGAAAACCCGAAAAAACACAATAAGATACTCTACTGAGTCCTGACTCTCTCGGTCGCTCATGCGATGGAGCTGCGCTGGTGAAGATCTGGCCCCCAACCCCCTTTACCGTCGAGGGAGAGAGAGAGCATAGATAGACTGAGGAGCGTGCGCCTCCTATCCCATCCCATCCTGACTTTCCCCAGTACGCCCGCTAAATCCCAATCCGAATCCCAATCCCAATCCCAGTCATGAAATCCCCAAACTCCAGTCCAAGTTCCCAATTCAGCCCAGTCGTGCGTGCAAGCCATAATTCATCATTCATCCCCATCCCTAATACGGCCTCCTCCCCCCCTCCTCCTCCATCCTCCTCACCACCGCCACGACCTCCTCCCTCCCCCCCTTAATCGCCCACGGCTTCTCCCTCTCCATGCCGCTCCTCTCGAAGTCCACGAAGCGCAGGCTCGCGTGCGCCCGCTCCACCAGCTCCCGCACCATCGCCGTGCTCAGGAACACGCTGTGGTTCGCCACCACCGTCGCCAGCTGCCGCAGCCCCCGCAGCTGCTCGATGATGTGCATGTTGTGCAGCGGCCGCAGCTCCTCCGACCGCCACGTCCACGACCGCGGCACGTCCGACGCGTAGATCGCCGACGTCCACGTCGACGGCGGGTACTTCGCGTCCACGACGAGGAAGTCCTCCGCGAGCTGCACGCGCGAGATGTTGATGGTGCTGCGGAGCGTTAGCGTCGTGTGTATAGCTCTGGTTGGAGGAGGGGGAAGCGGTCTCACGTTAGGTTCTGACACGACTGGATGGCGTGGCAGAGCCCCCCGAGCGGGATATCCCTCGACAGCGCCCACGCCTCGAGGAACGGGTTCGGCTGCGGATGGCTCCGATGCAGGACGCGCCTGCGCGACGGCCTCCTCACGGGCGTGCTGAGCCTCGCGTTCGCGCGGTACAGGTCATGGCTCCGGAACTTCCACTCGCGCCACCCAGCCTCGGGCTGCCTCTCGAACTGCGGCACCGTCGTGAACCCGCTGACGTCCAGCACGCGCACCCGCTCCCCGTAGTGCCGCCGGTGGCTCACCGTGTGCGCGAACTGCGCGAACCGGTACGTCGACGCGAACTCCGGCCGCGCGTACATCGCGTCCGCCGCCACCTCCGCCAGCGCCGCGCTCGCCAGCATCACCGCGTGCAGCTCCCGCTGCGTCAGGTACGCGCAGATCGCGCCGAGGATCTCCGTCGGCAGGCTCGCCAGCGTGGGCCGCGGCGCCTGCGCGCGCCGGCGCGACCGCGTCGAGCTCGCCGCGCTCTTCGTCGTCGCGATGCTGGCGTTGCTCAGCCGCCTCTTCTGGCGCGCCGCGACATTGGCGCCGCCCTCCCTCGTCCTGCGCGCCCCCGCTGCGGCCGTCTCCGGCGGGATCAGCGAGCGGATGTTCTGGCGCTTCGCGTCGGCGCCGGCGGCTGGGTTCGGGTTCGCGAGGCTGCGCGGGCGCGCGGGCCCGTTGCCGTCGATCTGCGAGAGCACGCCGGCATGGCCGTGGCTGCGCGACGGGGGCGAGGGCGGCGAGGAGGCCGAGAAGACGTGGCGCGGGCCGAAGGCGAGGGCGTTCGAGCGCCGCGAGACCTTGAGGGAGTCGGGATCTCGGCGGCGGCTCCTGCGCGCCATCGTGTGTCAGTGCTGAGTGCTGAGTGCTGAGTGTTTCGGTGTGTGGACGAGTGAGCTGCTGGAGGGAGGGACTTACATGTGTGTCGCGGGAGAGGTCGTGGGAGCTGGCGAGGAGATGTGAGCCTTATCTGGTGGCGGGGTAGGGATTATGCGATAGGATGGCCTGCGCAGTGCGGTTCAGTCTTGCATAGGAAGAGCAAGAGCAAAGATTTAGGAATCAGCCTGCAGCCTAATGATTATACTCGAGGCAGACGGTTAGAAGAAGAAGGCATGCACAGTATATCATTTCTTTATTCGAGGAAAACGAAAGCGCAAGGTAAGGTCGAGATGACGAGAAATGGCGCAAAGCAGGCGGGTATACTATTATGTATGTTAGCATGTATGTTACTACGGAGTATGTATGCACACGACGGACCCTCCTTGCATGCCTCGTCTTTATCAGATCTGCAGGGCATCAAGCAGATAAAGCACTCTCAGACTCATCTTGGGCTGCAAACCCAACAGCATGGGACTCGTCGTTTCGGTCGGGCCTTGGTCCGTCGGCGAGTGTGGAAGATCCTTCTCCACATCTGGGGCTGTGCAGCTACCTTTCTTTCGATTTGGGCTTGCGAGCTTCCTGTATGAGCGATGTCGTGTATGTACATAGCCAAATCAGATACATACGGCATGTTCTGCGGATAAAGACCTGCCCTCCCCGCCCCTCCTCTCCTTGCCTTGCCTTGCCTTGCCTTCCCACAAAACATCGGTTTGATCAACATACCTCCATTTCTTTATTTACTTTCTTTATCTACCAGCGCCCCCCTCCCAGCGGGAGATTGACAGGAGACAGCGGCACGGCTCTCCCTCTCCCACGGTTCCGCTCAGCAGCGAGCGCTGTTGATTCGCGCTTTGAGCATTCCGGACCAGAAATCCACAATCTGGTTGTTGAACTAGCAAACTTCGCCCCGCCGCGCAGATCTTTCCATCTCCAAGGTAGGCACGCGCACGGTGTGGTGTCTCGTGACCCTCGTACGACACGTGATGATGAGTTATCGAGTTATGTATGTATCTCTGATGAAAGATGAAAAGGGTTGTTACCTCCGCTTCCAAACATCCTCCGCCTCCTCCCTCCTCCCTCCTCCCCGCCCCATGACCCCTCCCTCCCTCTCCTTTCCCAGACTCCCAAGCCGGAAGCGCGCAGATGGGGCCGCCCGCCGCCCGACTCCATTCTGCACAGCCCCCTTCGACCTCTCTCTTCCACCTTGCAGTCAGTGCACATGCACCTGCACGCTGAATTGCTCGACCGAGGAGGCGTACCTACCTATGTATCTATGCACAGTACCTACCCAGCTAAGGTAAGATGAGGTTGCCAAATGGCATCGCGGGATGAGAGGGAGGCGGGGAGTGGGATCCGGGCCCGTGGGTGTGGGTGCGGGAGATGAGGAGGCGGGGCCGGGGCGGGGATTATGTAGGTAGGTAGGAGGGAGGGAGATAGGGGGGAGGATGGGATGGATGTGGGTATTGAGAAGAGAGGAGAGGAGGAGAGACTGGGAGGAGAGGAGAGGAGAGGAAGGGCGTGAGACTGGGAGGAGAAGGTGGCTTTGTTTCCAACGGTATTTCCACGGCATATATACTATGTACATATACATATATGCATGTACATATGGACAGGAGTATGTAGTCACTGTGGAGACGATATGCACTACTGGCGGATACCTCGACATAGTCTTATCTACATGGAAGCATCTTCTGTCTTCTGTCTTCTGTCTCCCGATAGAGCATCCTTCTCAGAATCAGACAAAGCTCAGAATCCGTATCGAGAATGAAAAACCAAGTGGGTTGAGAGCTAAAGTGCGATTGCTATATCATGTCTGCTACACAGTTGGATCGTGACGAAGATAAAAGAGGTCTGTAGATACTAGTCGCCGCGGACCAGACCGGCCGAGACAACAGCGCCCTTTGGAAGCACAGCTCCTTTCGAAACGCTCACTCACCTTTCCATCACCTCAGACCGATCGATAATCGCACTCCCGCAACACTTTCCACGCTCCTCCACCTCCCCAGGCCACCCTCTCTGACTCCTCTCCCCTCCTGCCCTCTCTCGCTCATACCTTCCCAACAGCCCCTCCACATCAACCCACCCCCCAACCCCCCCCCTCCATCTTCTCCACAACTTCCCCATCACCCTCCTCCCTCCTCCTCTCCACACAACTCCCATCACCCTCCTCCCTCCTCTTCTCCACACAATCCACGACCTCCGCCGTCAGAATGCTTGAACGTGAAGCAGCGATTCATCCCATCGAACTGCCTCTCGTCACCCCGTGCCGCCAGGATCGCAGTGGCGCTGGCGCGCCATCAGAGCCCACGCTGGAGGGTCGGGGCGCAAGGGGGAGGCGGACGCGTGCTGGGCGTCTGTGATGCTGCACAGGGAGGGCGCGAGGAGCGTCGACAGCCGGTTCGTCGAGATGCTGAGCTCGTGCTCCGTGCCTGGCGTGCTCTTGTGCTTGAGCAACGCGAGGCGTCCTGCATGCTCGAGTGGTTGGGTAGTCGAGGGGCCAGAGTTCGATGGCGGGGTGCAGCTTGGGGTTTGGTGGAGGAGAGGGAGGAGAGGAGAGAGAAGGAGAGAGGAGAGAGCGTGTTGCGCCCTAGGAGGGGTGGCGTACGGCCATGGTTAGGGTTGAGAGGCCGGCGCGGAGATGGGCCAGGCTTCGTAGCCGAGGCCGATGTTGCAGCTGGTGATAGGGAGGTCTGGCCGGAGAGGTCGAGATGATTGGGGAGGGCGGCGGGAGTGAGGACGAATTGGGGGTAGAAACTGTGCAGTTGGCTGTTTTGGAGGTGCATTTTGAGAGAGGCTTGGTTGGGGGTGGGTGGATGTGGAAGAAAGAATGTGCTGCTTGAATATGAAGACGAATGAATACAATGAATATAGAGAGTTCTGACAGTGATGATACAATGCTCTCCGGTGGAGAAAGAAGATGTTGCTTGATAAAGAGCTTGTGACGGTAGACAAGATGTGAGACGGAGCGAACAAAGAGACCTACATTACTTATATGTCTTGCACGAAAGGATGGAAACTATGCATGTATTCGAAATCGGAATAAAATCAAGCCATAGATCTGGCAAATTAGGCCAAATCTGTGTTGCGGAATCCATCTGCGTCTCAAGCGGTGATCTCTTCCGCCTTGTTGATGATGGAGCGCAGAAGACTTCTGCAGCTCGGACAGGAACCATTTGTGGACTTGACGGCTTTATGAATAGGCATTTGGAATGCGTAATTCTTTCCAGCCAGCCAGCCACGCAAAGCAAAGCACAGCAAAGCAAAGGAAATGAATCTTTCAAGTAGGCAAATTCGGCCCATTTGATACGCCGCCAATCTGTAAACTGAAGTGAGGTTGAGGAGAATGTGATGTTGATGTGATGAAGCGGAACTGCCTCTCAGGGTCATCTCGGAAAAACATCGTTCCGGCCACCCCATGCCATCCAAAATGCCACCTCCGGGCCACCCCAACACGCCCAAGACCTCGCAATCATCACAGCACCCAGTACCCCTCGAAGGGCTTTTTTCTCAGCGACGCAATGGTCCTGCAGCCCCCACGCACCCCGTGAGCAGCAGCAACAGCAGCAGCACCTCCAAACCAAGCAGCTCTGAACCGATGGCGACGCCGCACGCGATCCACCACGCCCTGCTACGTCCCTGCGTCCTGCACATCCTGCGCGCCGCCGGGTACCACAGCACCAAGCCCTCGGTGCTCGACGCCCTGACGGACATCGCGGGGCGCTACATGCTGGTGCTGGCGCAGTCGACGGCGGCACATGCGGCGACCAACCATGCCGAGCTCGAGATCGGGATCGAGGACGTGCGGATGGCGATGCAGGAGTGCGGCGCGCTGGTGCCGGAGAAGGTGTGGGAGGACGAGGTGTGGGATGGGCAGGAGGATATGAGGGGCGTGGAGGGGTTTGTGGAGTGGGCGAGGGGGGACGCGAATAGGGAGATTCGACGCGTGGCTTTGGAGGGTGGGGAGGGGGGGACGGTGGGTGGAGATGATTATTTGACGGGTGAGTTGTTGCAAGAGGAGTGGGAGGGGGATGGGACTGACTGGACATAGCACTGAAGAAGAAACACGACAAGGAGGATGAGGAGAGTCGGTACAATGGCACGATTCTGGGGCATGAAGCCGAAGCGAGGACGGTGCCGGTGGAGGGTGGGGATATTACGAGTCTGAAGGAGTGGGCGGAGGTATTGCACAAGAAGGCGACGCAGAATAATTCGAATCATACGTCGCGGCGGCAGTCATCCGAGCTCAGCTCGTTGGGGGATCAGGATATGGAAGGGATGGATTTTTCTTGATATTACGGACAACACTTTTGATCCTGGCATAGCGATGGCGTTGGCGCTCAAGGCATAATTACAAGAGAAATCATATGGAGATTGGCTTATTAGCTTATGAAACACCGTCCTCGATCTCTGCTGGCACAGTCTGTATATCTCTCTACGCCGCGCTGAGATTCTCATTCGACAACCTCTCCAACGGTCCCCCATCAACATTATACCCCTTCCTCCTCTCCTCCTCAATCTCCTCCCTATCCGTCTTCTGCTCGGCCTTCTTCCTCTCCAGATCCCTCGTGAGACTCTCCTGCTCCCCCCACCCCGCATGCTTCTTGTCCAGCTGCGCCTGCATGACCTCCCCCTCACCCAGCGTCACCATCTGCTGCTCGCCGTCCAGATCCTCCTGCGGCACGCTATACTTGGTGCCGGGCATCGTCACGTTCGAGTCGTCGGCATGATCCTTCGGATGGTCGCCGTGCCCATACGCCGTCGTCGAGCCACACGTGTTCTCGGGGATGCCGCGCTGGTTCGAGTTCGAGTGCGGGCCGAGCGTCTCGCCCACTCTGCCGCCCTTGAGCTCGCCCTGTTGATGCGAGGCTGCCATGGCGAGGCTGCTTGGGGAGAGGCTGTGGGTGAGTTTCGATCGACGCTTTACTTTGTGCAGTGTTCGGGATGTTCGCAGTTGCTGCTCAGGTTGATGTGGAAGGGACTGATGGACATTTTGGACGTGAGCTGTGGATGGGCTTTGTGGAGAGCTGGGAGCTGTCTGTGACGTAGTTGGGGTAAAGGAGCACCCGATAAGGCAAAGGATGGACCCCTGCTAATGTGAGGACAAGCAGTTCGCATCTTCAGCCTTGTCTTGACGACAACAAAACATCAAAGCTACATTTGCATTTCGAGATATCGATATATACTCGGCAGATCCGCAGAATCATCGCAGCCTCCACTGCTCCAAATCTACAATCCGTCTACAATTCCCGATCCATTGCGACAATCGCGCGATAGACATCACTTACCCCGCCATGCGCCTCTAACCGCCACAGACTTCAGCACAACACAACACAACACAACACACCCACCCACCATGCCCTTCCCCTTCACCCTCCCCACGACCTCCTCCCTCTCCTTCACCACCCACTTCACCTCGCCCACCCACCCCTCCCTCCCCATCACCACCTCCACCCACCGCGCCTCCGTCCGCTCCGCCCTCAAAGCGCACAAACGCCTCTCCCCCGCCGCCCAATCCGCGAACCTGCCCTCGCTGCAGGCCCAGCTCGAGTCCTACCTGCCCTACCTCCTCACGCTCGACGCGGGCCTCTCGCCCACCTCGCCCATCGACGTCGTCCTCACCTCGTCGCCCGTCTTCTCCTGGCGCCCGACGCTCACATCCGCGCCAATCCCCGGCCGCGAGCAGCCCAGGGCGACCCTCACGTCCCTCGAGCACGAGATCCTCTTCGTCCTCGCCACCCTCTCCTACATCCACACCCTGCTCGCACGCGCGCTGCTCCTTCCGCTCTCCAGCGCCCCCGCCCCCTCCGCCGCCGCGCGCACCGCCGCCATCACCGCCGCGACGCGCCACCTCCTCCTCTCCGCCTCCATCCACCTGCACCTCGCGCAGCGCGCCGACGCCCTCCCCGCGCCCCCCGTGCCCGACCTCTCCCCGCCCGTCCTGCGCGCCCTCTCCGCCCTCGCCCACGCCGAGGCCACACTCCTCGCCGTCCTCAAGGACGACCCCTACCCCGCCGCGACCCTCCAGGCCCTCAGCCCCACCGACAAGGAATGGATGATCGGCGCGCCCGCGCTGCCCAAGGTGCGCGCCCACCTGTTCGCGCGCCTGTGCCTCGCGGCCGCCGCGCACGCCGCCACCGCCTCGAGCCTGCTGGCCGCGGCGGCGGCGACGGCGACAACGACAACGACGACGGGGAGCGCCCGGCTCGACGACGAGACGCTGCGCTACGCGGACGACCTGCGGCGCGTGGGGCGCGCGCGCGCGTGCCGGTTCCTGGGGCTCGACGCGGAGGCGGCGGGGGCGACGGGGGAGGGCATCGCGTGGCTGCGGGCGGGGCTGGCGGAGGTGTCGGCGGGCGCGCCGCTGTCGTCGCTGTCGCTGTCGCGGGGCCTGTCGCGGCTCAAGGCGGCGGAGCGGCGCGAGGACGCGGGCAGGGCCGACGAGGGCAGGGTGCTGCGGGCGCTGGAGGCGAAGTGGACGCGGCTGAACGATGCGGTGGGGGCGCAGGCGGTGCCGGAGCCGGGGGCGCTGTGGGCGCGGATGCCGGGCGGGAGGGAGATGTATGTCGTGGCGCCGTGGAGGGGGACGGTGTTGGAGGGGGAGGTGGTGGAGGCGATGCGGGGCGCGCCTGAGGGGCGGGAGGAGGAGGAGGGGGGGAGCGGGGAGAGT
>Ga0123337_10003976_pt1 | contig 15283 bp, 15 predicted proteins | sample frozenSSSSmetaG_FD_89792 | JGI IMG/M metagenome (GOLD analysis project Ga0123337, IMG submission 89792) | Glacier valley bacterial and archeal communities from Borup Fiord, Nunavut, Canada, to study Microbial Dark Matter (Phase II) -... | ecosystem: Environmental > Aquatic > Freshwater > Ice >... | reverse complement strand
CTCGATGTTATACCATTCCAGTTGGGTTTCTGCATATTCCTTCTTGCCCTGCTCGAATGCCTCATTGACCTGCTGCTGTGTGCTGCCCATCAGGAATTCCCCCGCCGGAACGTAAGCCATCGGGATACCCAGCGGGTCGGTGAGGCGGTCTCCGGCGCGGAATGAGCGCGGAGCGGCAGGTGGTGGCGGCACAACGACGACAGGCGGGCTGTCGCTCAAGGTGCGGGCATAGCCGTTCGGGTCGTGGTCCGTGCCATAAGTTATGATATAGGCTTTCCATGCACGCACGGCGTCACGTTTCAGCATGGGGTTGGCGGCCAGCCGTGCGATTGCAATGTAGGCTTTCTGCCGATCCTGTTCCAGGTCGATTTCGATGAGGCGTTCCTGCGCGGAAATACCGAGACCGCCGGGGTCTGCGAGGATGACCTGCGCCAGCAACTTTTTCGCGAGGGTGCTGTCTTTCTCGATGGCTTCGATGGCATTTGCATAAATTTCAAAGACGTGTTCGGAGGGCGTGCCGGGTTCCAGGACAGGTACGGTCGGGCGGTCTTCCGGGCGGGGTGCTTTCTCCTTGAATTCGCCACGCTCGCGACGCAGCGCGACGTATCCAAGCGCCCGCTCGCACTTGACGCAAGCGCGATCAAGCGATATTTCCGAAATATTTTCTACCTGTACCGATGACAGATGAGCGGGAACATCGACCTGCTTGAGCATCAGGGGCAGAATCGGTTTGCCGAGCCACTGCGCATAGTTCAGCTCGGCCTGGCAGTAGATCGATCCCAACGAGCGCGGTGTCAGGACGACTATCACACACTCCTGTTTTTCGATGCCCTTCAGGATTTCATCCCACCATGAAGCGCCGCCGACCAAGCCAGCCTTATCGATCCAGATGTAATGATTACCGTCGTCGCGCAAACGGTCAGCAAGCGCGTACACATATTGTTTGTCATCACGGGAATAGCTGATAAAGATGTTCATTCGTTAGAGTGGACCGTTGAATGATACTTACAGGATACCGTTTCTATACTTTCCGGGCAAATTGTGCAGGCGAGGAAATTTGAACCCGTTTCGTCCCCACCGCGTACTATACTGCACTTGTGCAAAATCACGGTAGCCAGACCCCATTAAAATTTGCAATCCCTATCCCCGCCTCACTACAATACGGCGCATTCAGCAAATACAGCGAATTTTGACGGCGCTCAATCTGCCGCTGTGGTTTTGATTTACACAATAACTTTAGGATTATCGACGGAAGGAGTTCCGCGTTGCCGCTTTTGATGGAGGTCAAGGACCTCGTTACACGTTTCAAGACACAGGAAGGCGTCGTCCACGCGGTGAACGGCGTTTCCTATACATTGGATGAGGGTGAAACGCTCGGTGTCGTAGGCGAATCCGGCAGCGGCAAGAGCGTTCAATGCCTTTCGATCATGGGGCTGATCCCCACCCCACCCGGCATCATCGAATCCGGGACGGTCATGTTCCGCAACCGCGACCTGCTCAAACTGAGCAAGGAAGAAATGCGGCAGGTGCGCGGCGCGGAAATCGCGATGATTTTCCAGGACCCGATGACCTCATTGAATCCGGTCCTGACTATCGGTCGGCAGATCACCGAAGCGCTCAGGCTGCACCTCGGCATGGATAACCAGCAGGCGCGCGAACGTGCTATCGAACTGCTGAATCAGGTTGGTATCCCTGGCGCGGCGCAGCGCATCGACAACTATCCGCACCAGTTTTCGGGCGGGATGCGACAGCGCGCGATGATCGCGATGGCGCTCTCCTGCAACCCGCAACTGCTGATTGCGGACGAGCCGACAACCGCGCTCGACGTGACCATTCAGGCGCAGATCATCGACCTCGTGAAGAAGCTGCGCGACAAAATTGGCATGGCGATGATCTGGATTTCGCACGATCTGGGCGTCGTCGCGGGTCTGGCGGATACAGTGCAGGTCATGTACGCGGGCTACATCGTGGAGCGCGGTCCGGTCAACAATGTGTTCAGCGACTCGCGTCACCCGTATACGATTGGCCTCAAGGGGGCGCTGCCACGTATCGACCAGAAGGGCGACCACTTGGTATCGATTGAAGGCGCGCCGCCGGATATGCGCAAGAAGCCGGTCGGGTGTCCGTTCGCGCCGCGTTGCAGCTACCATGTGGAGAAGTGCTGGAAAGAAATGCCGCCGCTCGGTCCCGCAACTGATGGCGACCCCAAACATATCGCGGCCTGCTGGGTCGATGTTCGTACCCGCAAAGAAGAAGGAGCGCCTTCCAACAATGTCTAACCTGCCCGCCGCCGCGCCCGCCGCGGCTCCCATGAACGAGACGCGCGAGCCGCTCCTGCGCGTCAGGGGACTCAAGAAGTATTTTCCGATCACGTCCGGGATCATCTTCCAGCGCGAGACAGGCGCGGTGAAGGCCGTCGATGATATTAACTTCGAGGTGTACGCCGGTGAGACACTCGGTATCGTCGGCGAATCCGGCTGCGGCAAATCGACGATGGGGCGTACCGTCTTGCAGCTCTACCGCCCGACGGCGGGTACAGTCACCTTCGAGGGGACGGAACTTTCCACACTCAAGGGCGAAGAACTGCGCAAGATGCGCCGCCGGATGCAGATGATTTTCCAGGACCCGTATGCGAGCCTCAACCCGCGTATGACGGTCGGGCGCATCATCGCGGAGCCGCTCAAGGTTCACAATGTCGGCAGCGCGAAGGAACAGCAGGAGCGCGTGCAATATCTGTTGGAGCGCGTCAACCTGAACCCCTACTTTGTGAACCGCTACCCGCACGAATTCAGCGGCGGCCAGCGGCAGCGTATCGGTATCGCCCGCGCGCTCGCGCTCAACCCGTCGTTCATCGTCTGCGATGAGCCGATCTCCGCGCTGGATGTGTCCATTCAGGCGCAGGTCGTGAACCTCTTACAGGATTTGCAGGGTGAATTCGGGCTGACGTACCTGTTCATCGCGCACGATCTCTCGATGGTTCGCCACATCTGCGACCGCGTGGCCGTGATGTACCTCGGCAAGATTGTCGAAGTCGCGCCGAGCGATGAACTGTATAGCAATCCGCTGCATCCGTATACGCAGGCGCTGCTCTCCGCCGTCCCAGTCCCGGACCCGATGGTCGAGCGCAAGCGGCAGCGGATCATCCTCAAGGGCGATGTGCCAAGCCCCGCCAATCCACCCGTTGGTTGCAACTTCAACACGCGCTGCCCGGTCGCTATCGATGTGTGCTTCCAGATCGAACCCGCGCTTGAAGAAGTGCGCCCCGGCCATTTCGTGGCGTGCCATCGCGTGAGTTGAAGTAAGAGAATAGCGGGTCGGTCGAAGAAGGGAATAGCGGGTCGGTCAAGCCCGACTCCTACATAATACGCGCGGTTTAGTGTAGCGGTGGGGCTTGATCCACCCGGAATAGCATATTGATTGTGACTACTGCACGATTGGCAAGACAGCGGAACGCAAGGCGCGCAATCTTGCGGCGTCCCGGAATGCTGCTCGGTATCGTGATCCTCGTGGTTTTCGCGACTGCGGCGCTCGGCGCGGGTGGGCTGCAAAGTGTCGGCTTCATCGAAGATTTTGCCGCCGCGCATCCCGGTTCGAGCTACGCGCCGCCATTCACCTGCGCGACGGACAACGCGCCCGGTCAGCCGCAATATTGCTTCATCCTTGGCGCGGATAAAACCGGGCGCGATTTGTTTTCGCGTGCGATGTATGGGGCGCGTGTGTCCCTCTCGGTGGCGGTCGTCGGCGCAGGGACGAGCTTGCTGCTAGGGACCGCTTACGGCGTGGTCTCTGGCTACTTCGGCGGGCGCGTCGATAACGCGATGATGCGCCTGATCGATTTTTTGCTGGGGCTGCCCGGCCTCGTCGTGATCATCCTGCTGCAAGTATTTTTCAAGGCGCTGGATGATTATCGCGAGCAGGTGGGACCGTTCGGCGCGGCGTTCGTGGAACTCAACCGACGCACGGGCGGGTTGTTCTTCATTTATGTCGTGATTGGGCTGCTGAGTTGGGTTGGGATGGCGCGGCTGGCGCGCGGGCAGGTCCTCGCCGCGAAACAGAAGGAATACGTCGAGGCGGCGCGTGCGATTGGGGCGCGGCATGGGCGTGTGATCTTCGTGCATCTGCTGCCCAATATCGTTGGTCCGTTAATCGTCGCGGAGATGCTCGCGGTCCCGGCATATATCTTCACGGAAGCCTCGCTCTCGTTCCTCGGACTCGGCATTCGTCCACCCACGCCAAGCTGGGGCGATATGCTGATCCGGGCGCAGCGGGAAGGCTTCGCCTCGCGTCCGTATCTGGTGCTTGCGCCTGCCGTCGCGCTGGCGGTGACGAGCCTCGCTTTCAATCTAATCGGGGATGGCCTGCGCGACTGGCTGGACCCGCGCGGGAGGTCACGATGAACACACCTGTCTTTCGCGCGTTGCGCAGCGGCGCAATTACGCTCACCTTGATCGAGGCTGATGATCTTCCAGTGATCGAGGATAGGATACGTAATACAGCGGAGTTCGAGTATTTCTCAAATGAGCTGCGTGAAAATTACTTGCCGGAGTACGACTCCGACGGCACGCGAACGCAGTACGGTTTTTACGCGGAGATCGACGATCAAATTGTGGGATTCAGCCTGTTCAGTGTGGATGACTGGCACGACATGCGCGGCTCGACGGGTGCGGATACGCTGCCGGAAATGCGCGGACGGGGTATCACGCCGGGGAGCAAAGCACACCTGTTCTATCTAGGATTTGCACTGCTTGGCTTGAATAGAATCGAAACAGCGTGCCTGATCTCGAATGTGTCTTCGCAGCGATCTATCGAAAAGACGCTCGGCTTCGAGTTCGAGGGTATTTTGCGCGGTTACGAGCGCAATGCTGCGGGTGAATTCGAGGATGTGCGCTGGTATGGCATCCTGCGCAGGGATTGGGAACGGCTGTATAATCCGGCGGATGTCGAAGTTATCACCTAAGGCAATGCGGGTGTCAGGTGTGGCGCTGCTTTTGGCGGCGCTGGCCTGTACCTCGAACGATACGCTGTTCATTCAACTGACGCCGACGCCCGTCCCGACCGTGACGCCGACCGCCGCAGCGCTTATAAGTTCACGCTACCGCGCCGGGGAGACGCTCACCTTTGTTGCACAGCCATCACCGGGTACGCTCGCAGAGAATGCCGGGAGCGCGAGCGGCGGGGCGCTATGCTTCACAGGGACGCAGGTTACGGTCTTGCAGGTTGCTGGAAGCGCGACAGCCTATCAAATCCGGTGCGCGTCGGCGGTGGGGTGGGCACGTGAGGCGAACCTGACGGCGCTTGTGATTGGCGGGCGCGCGAACGTTCAAGCAGAAACGTTTGTGACCGACGACCCGGAACCGGACACGACCACCAACCGCGCGGACTCCGCATCCTGCAAGGCGAACGCGGCGACCAGCATCCTCGACCTCGCGACGAGTGGCGGTGTGATCTATGCAAATGTACAATGCGGTGCGGCGGTCGGCTGGCTGCCCGAAGCGGCGTTGAAGGCCGCCACGCCATGAACCTGCTGCGCTATACCCTGTGGCGCATCGCGGGGGCGCTGCCCGTGCTGCTCGTGATTACATTCGTGACGTTCGCGCTCGTGCGGCTAATCCCTGGCGGTCCGTTCGATGTGGCGAATGGCAAGCCCGTCCCGGAGAGTATGCGCGCCTCGATGCAGGCTCGCTATGGGCTGGATAAGCCGTTTTTGCTTCAATTCGGTGAGTATGCGCTGAATGCGGTGCGCGGCGATTTTGGTCCGTCGCTCGGCCAAACGCTCGGCCAGCCCGTGAGCGAGATTATTGCCGCGCGGCTGCCGACTTCGATGCGGCTTGGCGTGCTGGCACTGATTATCGGGTTCAGTGTTGGGATACCGCTCGGTGTGGCCGCCGCCGTGAATTACCGTCGCCCTGCGGATACGGTGATCTCGGCGCTGTGCGTATTGGGTGCGTCCGTGCCGGGGATTGTGCTGGGTCCACTGCTGATTCTGCTCTTCGTAAACGGCTTCGGCTGGCCGGGACCGGACCCGCGCGCGTGGACTCAGGCGGGCGCGTGGAGCTGGGAATTCATTAGCCGCGCGCTCCCGCCCGCGCTCGCGCTTGGGATTGGCATCGCGGCGGGGATTGGAAGGCTCACGCGCGCAAGCCTGCTCCAAGTCCTTGATGAGGATTTCGTGCGTACTGCGCGCGCGAAGGGGCTGCGCGAGCGGCGCGTTGTGTTCTGGCACGCGCTCAAGAATGCGCTGATCCCCATCGCGACCATCGTGGGACCGCTGCTCGCTGCTGTGCTAACGGGAACGTTCTTCATCGAGGCGATCTTCGGCGTGCCGGGGCTGGGCGACACGTTCATCAACAGCGTGACCGACCGCGATTACAATTTGCTGGTCGGGGTGACTGTTTTGTATTCGACGTTCCTGATTACCGGGAACCTGCTGGTCGATTTGATGTATGCGTGGCTGGACCCGCGTATCCGGTTTGGGTGACGGCGCGAAGCTGCTGATTTTTAACGTAAATGGTTGTCCGAAAATTTAGTCGAACCACACGTTACGGCAGCACCGCCACGCATTCAATTTCCACCCGCGCGCCAAGCGGCAAAATCAAGCCGCCGACTGTCGTGCGCGCCGGGTAGGGCTGCGCGAAGTGCTTCATGTAGACCGCGTTCATACCCTGAAAATCGGCCATGTCGTGCAGGTAAACATTGCACTTGACGACATTCGCGAGCGTGGTTCCGGCAGCGATCAGCACCGCCTCGATATTCGTGAAGACGCGCGCCGTCTGTATCCCGATGTCGCCTTCGACCAACTTCATCGTGGCCGGATCGAGCGGCGTTTGTCCGGCGCAATAGACGAAGCCATTGGCGATAATCGCCTGCGAATAGGGACCAATTGCGGCGGGCGCGTTCTCGGAGTGGACGGCTTGCAGCTTGCTCATTGTTCTTCGGCGCGGATACCCGTGCCTTCAGGCATGGGGAGGAAGCGCCGCGTTTCCTTTCTTTACCCGCCAACTGGCGGTACATAGAACTTTCAAGTCTTCTGGTTTTGCGTTCTGGCACAGGCGCGCACCTGTGTCCAGGCTGTGCAGGCTCAGGCGATTGTTGGAAGTGCCGCCTACGTAACAGGTTCCATAGGTCGGATGCTTCACCCATGTGCCGCGCTTCAAGCCGAGGCTGCGCGTGCCGCCATAAGGCTTGCGCACACCTCCTTTAGCAGGTTGCAATACATGCAATTGCCTCCGATGAAAGCGCAGCGGCACGATAAGCAGCATTGAGGTATTGTCGGGCGCTGCGTCCCCGGCAAAAACAGCGTTGGCAAGCACCCAGCTATCCACGCAATGCGCGCTGAACGTTTCGGAGAGTTTGTCGCTCGCCTTCTTCAGTCCCAGTCGCTTGCGCTCTTCTGCCGTCTGATAGCCTTGCCAGGTGATCACGGGCGCTATACGGCCAAGCTGATAGTAAAACCAGTCCTTGCCGACTTGCAGCGGGTTGAACGCTGTGTTCCACCGCTTTGCGCCTTTTTTGGATAGCGCCGCTATATCCTCTACCGCAAATACGTCAACCGGGTAATACCGCGCCAGCCACGTCGCAATGCGCAACTTCCACCCAAACCGTGCTTTGGTCGAAGGCAGCAGTTTTGTTTGCCCGGCGCGCCGATTAGGGCGACATTTGCGATATGGCGTGTTGCGTCCCCGGCGCGTGCTACGCATAGCCGTACTCGTTTCTTCTGCGTCTTTGACCCATGTCACAGCGTCGACTTGAATGTTGAGGTAGGTGTGCGCTGCCGACTTCACGCTAAACGCTTCTTTCTTGCTGCCGGGGTCAATCCCCACGCTGATGCGCTGAATATAGCCATCCTCTCGATCCGTCAAACGAAGGTAGAACAAGCCTCTATCAAAACGTCGGATTGCACGTCCCGCAGCTATCAGCTTGTCTGCCTTCTTGTTTGTTGTAGGCATGAGCTGTTTTCCGGTACTGCTTACAACGGGTACGTATTTTTGCACGCTGCCTACCTTTTAGTATTTAACGCCTCTACAGGCTGAACAACTCATCCCTTCGAGACTGACAAGCCGAGCGGATACGGATTAGGGAGGCGTCTGTATCGTCGTTCAGGCTACCATGCCTAGCTTGCTAGTTGCGCTCTGTTTCACGCGCCGACTCTAGTACCCAGTCAACGTAGATATAATGGATACAAACTCGCGTTTTAAGCGTGAATTGTACAAATTATATCCATCAAAACTATACTGGCTGGGTACTAGTCATTGCTTGCGTTGTGCGTTGCAGGTCGGTCTCCTGCTCTACACAAGCCCCCGCCTTTAGGCCTGGGGTCTATGACTGTGGGAACCATTCTCCTTTGAATTTGAAGGCGGCTTGTGTATCGGAGCGCAGCGCGTGTTCGAGCCGGAGGCGGTGGCGGTCAAGGAAGGAGTCGGGCAACGCATCCGTTGGAAAATAGCACAGATCGAGCGATTCGTCATCGTCGGTGCGCAGTTCGCCAGCGACGACGCGGCACTCGAAAACGATGCTGATGACGGCGATCTGATCGCCATTCGGGTAGGTCACGAGCAACGACGGTCCGCCGTAGACACCGACGATACGCACGGGTTCAACGCTCAATCCAGTTTCTTCCATGACCTCGCGCGCTACCGCATCCGCCGGGTCTTCACCGGGATCGACCGCGCCACCCGGCAAGCCCCAACGGTGATTGTCGCTGCGCAGTTGCAATAGGATTTCGCGGCGCTCGTTGAAAATGACCGCGGCGACGCCCGGCGTCATCAGCAAGTCAGTCCCAATTTTTGCGCGCAGCGCTGCGACGTATTCAGAAATGGGCATAGGTTCGGCCTTTTGAGTTCAATGCAGTATATTACCAGCCTCAATCAGTTTTTGCAGGAGCGACGAACAGCATGATACGCGGAACCCTGATCCACCCCGAAATTCTGGGCGCACTCGGCACGGCGGGACACGGCAGTACGATCCTCATCGCGGATGGGAACTATCCCTTCGTGACCGGGACCAACCCCGCCGCCAAACATGTTTACCTGAACTTCGCACCCGGCCTGCTCAACGCAACCGATGTGCTGCGCGTCCTCGCAACCGCGATCCCCATCGAGGCGGCGCTCGTGATGGCTCCCGATAACGCGCCCGAACCGTCGATCTTTGCTGATTTTCGGCAGCTTCTGCCCGGTCTGGAATTAACGACGACTAGCCGCTTTCCATTTTATGAAGCGGCGAAGGACGCCAGTACCGCGCTCGTGATCGCGACGGGGGAGCAGCGCGTTTACGCGAATATTCTGCTGACGATTGGGGTGATTATGCCGTGAACATGGTCTTGCTAGATGCTACGCAGGGCCACCAAAAATGGCGTCCGGTATGCTCAACTGGGTAACTTCCACTTATTATGGAATATCAGATTTGTTAACACAGTGGGTACGGTCAAGCCCGATTTCTACACATGCGTGGATTGCAGGGATCGACACGCCCAAAGAATAGGATACCCGGTCAGCTCAAATTTTCACTTGGAGCCGCACAGTCACTTTGTTACCTTCCTCAAGATTTTCTGCTTTTCGAACACTTGCCTTGATAGGCACAATGTAGAGGTCATCCTTGGGAAACAACGATGTCTTCCACGCAGTGTTGCCGATCTGAACATGTACCGGAATCACGCCCCAACCATAAGTTACGAAGCCTGATATTGCTTTCAGGTCACGGCTCTGCTTTTCTGGAACGGTAACGAAGAACCACGGAGCGGGTCCACGCTAGAACCAGATTTTGTCATTGAACTCGAAATTCATTGAAACGCCTGATTATTTCTATTGAAAATTTCTGAACTTCTCGGTTCGTATCATTGAGGTAGGATTTCGCTCTGTATCCATGATATTGTCTCTTGGTGTTGAAAAATGCATACTACGCTCTAGACCACCTCCCCAGAGATGACACATGCCGCCGTCGCGGTGTTGGTCGCGAGCGCGACGTTATGCACGTTGCAAATGCGCAGCAAGGTCTGAATATCCGGGTCGTGTGGTTGGCTGGCGAGCGGGTCCACGAAGAAGAAGACCGCGCCGATCCTGCCTTCCGCGACCATGCCCGCGCTCTGCGCATCTCCACCCATCGGACCAGAGAGCATCTTCGTCACCTGCAAGCCGCATTTTTGCTCCAGTAAGTGACCTGTCGTGCCAGTCGCAACGAGGTGAAACGCCTGCAAGCGCTCGCGGTTATGTATTGCGAAGGCGACCATATCCGCTTTCTTGCCGTCGTGCGCGATGAGGGCAATCGTCTTTTGCGGGTTGTTCATGATCACCTATCTCGTGCAGGTCGGCGTGCGGATCGTGGTCAGGTCGGCGTTGCTATCGAGCAGTTCATAGGTCACGCTGATGTTGAGTTTGGTATTCGCGGGGGCGCTCAACCCAACCGCGCTCGTCACATTCGTGAACGTCTGCACGAGGCGCACCGGAGCGCCGACGCGCGCATCATAAGCGACTTCGACTTTCGCGCCATTGGCGGCAGTCCCCTCGAAGACGGGGTAACGGAAGTTAACGAGGTCCGCCGTGCGCGTCGTCCGGGCGAGCGTCAGGCCGTCAGGCAGCGCGAGCAGCCCTGTGGTTACGCTATCGAGGCTCGCGGCCTGTGCTGCGCTGGCGGCGGTAACGCGGCAGCCTGCCTGTGAGGGTGGCGTGACGACATCACGGTAGTATTGCCCACCCTTGAGCGTATACTCAATCCTGCCCGGCAGGTAGAAGGCCGGGTTAACCTTCGAGATGAGCGCGCCGCCCGTCTCCTGCACGGTAATTGCGACGTTCGCAGATGAATTCGGCGTGAGCGCTTCCGGTCCGCGCCTGACGAGCAGGATAAGCGTGCCGCTCAGGATTGGCGACCCGTTTGCGGTCTGGTAAACGAGCGTGACGCGATAATTCACCGCCTTGAATTTGGTGAAGCCGACATCCGGGAGCGTGACCGCTTGCAGGATCGTCGGTGAAGCGGCAATCGTCGCGGGTACGGCGGTCGGCGCGACTGTCGTGGGTGAGGCGGCACTGGTCGGCGGGGGCGGGTTGGTTGGCGGCACTTGCGTCGGGCTGGGTCCAATCGTCGGCGTGCGCGTAATTGTGGGCGGCTGCGTGAGCGAAGGCGTGAGCGTCGGCAGCGGCGTCGGCGTGAAGATCGCCGTCGGGATGGTTGGGGTTGGTGAGAAGGAGAAGGTCGGCAGCGGTGAATTCTGCCATTTTTCGAGCAGCACTTCGGCCTGTTCGACGGCCTTCAATACGCCATCGGTCTGGATGATACGCTGCACCGCGCCGCCTTCGCCCGCAATCCGGTCGAGGTTGGCGAGATCACGGGGCGTCTTGCATATCTCGCGCCCGGCATCGACCTGCGGAATGAGCAACCGCGCGGCCTGATTTGCCTGCGCGTTGAGTGCTTCCCAATCCGGGTAATTCTTCGCGTCGGCGGCGAAGGGGCGTGCCGTTGCCTGTCCGCTGAAAGGACGCTCCGCGCAGGTGAGTGGCACTCGGCTTTGCACTTCTTCCCAACGCTTGCGCAGATAGCTGGCATCGGCGCGCGTGGCGGCGAGCCGTTCCTGAATATTTTTGGTGAGGTCCTCACGCAGGGACGGCGCAGCGGCTCCGGCAATCGGCGCGTCGGGGTCCTCACGATTGAGCGCACGAGCGACGGAAAGCAGGCCATTCCCAGCCAGCGTGACGACCAGCAGCAAGGCCAGGATCGTGCGCAGGCGGGTCAGCGTCCCAAGCGGAAGCGACAGCCTGCGGGCGGCGGGTTTCACATCCGGCGGCGTGACTCCCTTGAATTTAGCCTCTGCCACGCGGAAGCGGCGCAGCACCTCGGCGGCGGCCTGCTTGACAGAGGGATCGACATCGGTTTTGGTGTAAAGCGAGGCAAGCGGCGTGATCGACCGTGGATCGTCCAGTTTCGCGATCTGCTGGATAAGCTGTTTCTGGCGGCGCGGATTGCTGCTATCGAGCAGTTGAACGATCAGCGTATCCAGTGAGTCATTATCCGGCATGAGTGCGTCCTATTTGCTGACTGTGAAGCTGCACGTATAGGTCTCGGAAGGTTTATCCGTACCGGGACCGTAATTATCGGTCCCGTCGTTGACCGCGGCCTTCCAGGTAACGTTGTATTCGATGCGGTAGGTCCCGCTGGCAGGAGTCCCAATCGGGACGAACCAGTAGGTGACGAATTTGCTGCCGAGCGGCGTCACCTTCGAGCTGTATTTCGCCCATTCACCCAAAACCTGCCCATTCACTTTCACCGTATAAATCGCGTTGTTCAGGTGATCTTTCATCTGTTCGGGCGTGGTCGCAATCCACGACCAGAAGATGTAAACGCGCTGCCCTTCGGTGAACTTGCGGTTGCGTTCGGCGGCGGTCCCGGACGGCCAATCACAGTAGGCGAGGACATCCGTTTTGCGGTCAATCGCGGCGGCGTGCGTGGGCGCACCGCTGTCGATCACGACGCTTGCATCCGAAGTCGGTGCGGCGGCGGTCTGCGTCTGGATGGCTGCCGTCGCGAGCTGGGCGCGCTGCGTGAGTTCGAGGGTAGAGAGCGCGGGGACCGTCACGCCGGGGTTGGCAAGCGTGATCATGCTCGCGTTCATCCAGCCTTCGGTTCCGTCATCGAGCCGCACCAGTGACCAATTCTGATCGGTGCTATTGACGAGGACCGTGATCGCGCTGCCCGCCTTCAGGCTGCCGATAATGCGAAAGTTGCTACCCGGTCCCGCGCGCAGGTTGACGAGGTTCGCATCCAGCTTGATCACGGCTTTGGCGGCGGGGAAGGGCGTCAGCGTAGGCGTCGCGGGTTCATTGGTGGCGGTCGGCGCATCGGTCGGCGTGAGCGTGGTCGCGACAGTTGGCAACGGGATCGGCGTGCTGGTCGGGATGGGCGTCGCGGTGAAGCGCTGCGTCTGCGTGATGATCGGCGCAAGCGTGTTCGTCGGTGGCGCGACGACTACGACCGTCGGGAACAACGCCGCATTGTTGACGTTGCACGCACCGAGCAGCAATGTCAAGCCGAGGAAACCAGCCGCCCTTGAACGAATACCCATTGTCAATTCCTACCCTGAAGGTGGAACAAGAGTAACCGGAAATCGGGATTGGGACAACAGGAAGCCTCGTGACGGGTTGATAAAGGGGTAAAACGGAATTCGTTACCCGCCGCCAAGATATGCGCGCTGCACCGTCTCGTCATTGCGCAAGTCCTGCGCCGGACCCGTCATCATGATCGCGCCCGTCTGCACGACGTAGCCGCGGTTTGCGATACCAAGTGCCATCAGCGCGTTCTGCTCGACGAGCAGGATCGTCGTGCCGTTCTTATTCAAATAGGTGATGATGTTAAAAATCTCGCGGACGAGCAGCGGCGCGAGTCCCATCGAGGGCTCATCGAGCAGCAGGATACGCGGACGCGCCATCATTGCGCGCCCCATCGCGAGCATTTGCTGTTCGCCGCCGCTGAGTGTGCCGCCCGCCTGCGTGATACGCTCCTTCAGGCGTGGAAACGTTTTGAAAACGAACGCCATATCGGTATCCATACCCGCCGTATCGCTGCGCGTGTATGCGCCCATTTGCAAATTTTCGTGAACCGTCATGCGCTTGAAAATGCGGCGACCTTCCGGCGATTGTCCGACACCGCGCGCGACGATTTCATGCGGCGGCAGGCGTGTAATATCCTCGCCCGCGAGCCGTACTGCGCCTTCCGCAGCGGGCGTGATCCCGCAAATCGTATTGAGTGTGGTCGTCTTGCCTGCGCCATTCGCGCCGATCAGCGTGACAATCTCGCCTTCATCGACGGTCAGCGAAACGCCGCGCAGCGCGTGAATTTTGCCGTAATAGGTGTGAATCTGATCGACTTCGAGGAGCGCCATTATGCCTCATCCTGTGGCGCGCCGAGATAGGCCTCGATCACGCGCGGGTCGCGCTGTACGTCAGCGGGCGTGCCGTCGGCGATCTTTTGGCCGTAATCCAGCACGGCGACCTGATCGGAGATGTTCATGACGAGGCTCATATCGTGTTCGATCAGCACGATGGTCAGGCCGCGTTCGTCGCGCAGGCGGCGAATAAAGTGCATCATGTCGTCGGTCTCCTGCGGGTTCATGCCTGCGGCGGGTTCATCGAGCAGCAGCAAACGCGGCTGGCTGGCGAGCGCCCGCGCGATTTCAAGGCGGCGCTGGCTGCCATAGGGCAAGTTTGCGGCGTTCAGGTCGCCCGCGCCTTCGAGGTCGATGAAGCGCAGCAAGTCATAAGCACGTTCGAGCGCGGATTGTTCCTCGCCGCGCGTGTAGTTCAGGCGCAGCGCCGAGCCAACCGGACCACTTCCAAGCCGTGTGTGCATCCCGACGAGGATGTTTTCGAGCGCGGTCATGCCGCCGAACAGGTGAATATTCTGGTAGGTGCGCGCGATGAAGCGCAGTGCGATTTGGTCCGGGCGCAGTCCTTCGATTGGCCGCCCCTCGAAGAGGACCGTACCTTCGGTTGGTTTGTAAAAGCCCGTAATGCAATTAAAAAAGGTCGTTTTGCCCGCACCGTTGGGACCGATTACGCTCGTGATGTGCTGCGCGGAGACTTCCAGCGAAACGTTTTTGACCGCTGTGAGGCCGCCGAAGCGCTTGGTCAGGTTGCGCACGGAGAGCGCGGCGGGCGCGGTTCTTTCGGGGGTCACAGTGGGCGTCATACTGAGCGCGGTCAGGCTTGCCATGTTTGTTCAATTCCATCCAGATAACAACGGGCGGGTCAAGCCCCTGCGAAATGCGCGCACCATCGGATATTGAACCATTTCAGGTTCCTTCCAGCGCACGGCGCAGTTGCTTCGCGCGTTCTTCGAGACGCAACGGCTGCTGTGGGAGCAATCCACCCGGACGCAAGAGCATCATCGCGACGAGCAGCCCGCCGAACGCCAGAATGCGGTATGCCTCGAAGACGCGCAGTGATTCGGGAATACCGATCAGCACCAGCGCGCCGACGACCACGCCGGGGACGCTGCCCATCCCGCCGATGATGACCAGCGCGAGGATGTTGATCGAGACTTGCAGCGTGAAGTTGTCAGGGAAGATATTCGCCTGTCGCGCCGCGAAGATCACGCCGCCGATACCCGCGAAGCCCGCGCCAATTGCGAAGGCCAGCACCTTCGCATTCACCAGATTGATGCCCATTGCCTGCGCGATGTCTTCATCCGATTTGAGCGCGCCCCATGCTCGCCCCAAGCGCGATGATTTGACTCGCAGTGACAACAGCGCCACCAACAGACAGCCGATCAACACGATGTACAGCAAGCCTTCGTTACTGCCCAT
>Ga0123337_10003975_pt1 | contig 15296 bp, 16 predicted proteins | sample frozenSSSSmetaG_FD_89792 | JGI IMG/M metagenome (GOLD analysis project Ga0123337, IMG submission 89792) | Glacier valley bacterial and archeal communities from Borup Fiord, Nunavut, Canada, to study Microbial Dark Matter (Phase II) -... | ecosystem: Environmental > Aquatic > Freshwater > Ice >... | reverse complement strand
ATGTCGCCACCATCAACCCCAATGGCGATTCCACCTTCGCCCTGATGCTCGAGGCGCAGGCGCGCGGCCACAAGCTGCTGCACTACACCCCCGACACCCTGGCGCTACGCGACAATGTGGTGAGCGCGCTGGCGGCCCCGATCGAGGTCTTCGACAAACCCAGGGGCGAGCACTTCACCTTGGGCGAAGCCAGCCGCGTGGATCTCTCCAGCCAGGACGTGATCCACATGCGCCAGGATCCGCCCTTTGACATGAACTATATCACGCTCACCCACATGCTCGAGCGGCTGCACCCCAAGACGCTGGTGGTCAACCCGCCCGCCGCCGTGCGCAATGCGCCCGAAAAAATCCTCGTCACCGAATTCCCCGAGCTGATGCCGCCAACTTTGGTGACGCGCGACCGTGCCATGATCCACGCCTTCCGCCGCGAACATGGCAATATCATCGTCAAGCCGCTCTACGGCAATGGCGGCGCCGGCGTGTTCTTCATCCAGGAGGGTGACCATAACCTCGCCAGTCTTTTGGAACTGTTCGAGGCCAATTACCGCGAACCCTTCATGATCCAGAAATATCTCCCCGACGTGCGCAAGGGCGACAAGCGCATCATCATCGTCGATGGCGAGCCGGTGGCCGGGCTCAACCGCATCCCTGCCGATGGTGAGGCGCGCTCCAACATGCATGTCGGCGGCCGGCCGGAACTGAGCGAACTCACGGCCCGCGAGCGGGAAATCTGCGCGACGATCGCCCCGGCGCTGAAGGCGCGAGACATGATCTTTGTCGGCATCGACGTCATTGGTGACTACCTCACCGAGATCAACGTCACCTCCCCCACCGGCATCCGCGAGATCAAGCGCTTCGGTGGCCCCGACATCGCCGTGCTGATCTGGGACGCCATCGAAAAGCGCCGCGCCTGATGGCGCTGCTGGTCGGGCTGGTCCTGGCGGCGCTGTCCTGGTTCCTGTTCCGCCGCTGGCGTCGCAACCAGCAGGCCAGCCAGACCCTGACCCTGCCCTATTGGCGCAACTCCGCCGCCATGACCGGCGCCTATCTGCTGTTCATCCTGCTCGGCGCCGGCATTACCCGCATCATGGTCGGCTTCAACCGCTCCGGCTGGGCCGATCTGGTCATGGTGGCCTTCTTTGGCGTCTGGGTGCTCTTTGGCGCGCTCTGGCTGGTCAGGTTTTTGCCAAGCACCCGGCCAAGGCCGGCCTGGCTCGGCCGCTCGCGCGGCTGGCTCGATGCCCTGGCCCTGCTCGCTTTGGCCGGTCTGGCGACGCTGGCGCGGCTGCTCTAGCGCCCCGCAAACAGCGCTGGCAGGTCGGCAATGCTATCGACGATGACATCGGCCAGGCCCGCCAGTTCGGCGCGGCTGCTATTGCCCGACAGCACGCCGATGGCCAGGCCTGCCCCGGCGGCATGGGCCATGTCGAGGTCATGGCTGTTGTCGCCCACCATGGCGATGGCGCTGGGCACTAGGCCCGTGCGGGCGGCAAACAGCGCCAGCTGGTCCGGCCAGGGCTTGGGCCGGGCAACACAATCATAGCCGATAATGGTGGCAAAGTGATCAGTCACTCCCAGCGCCGCGGCGGTGGCCCGGGCGCCGGCGACCGAATCATTGGTGGCGATGCCCAGCAGCAGGCCGCGTTCCCCCAGCGCTGTCAGCGTCTGCTGCAAGGGACCAATGCCCACGGCCCGGCGGCTGCCTTCGGCGACGGCCACGGCGTCATAGGCGGCAATGCGAGCCAGGCGTTCCGACCCGGGCAAGCTCGGGTGCCAGAGATCGACGAGATCCTCGATTGTGCCGGCCGCCACCACCGAGCCGCCGACAAACTTCTGCTGGCTCCAGTCATAGCCGCCCTGCCCGATCAGCGTGCGTGCGGCGCTTTCATCCCCGCCGCTGGCCTGACGGGCCAGAGCGGTGATGATGCCGAACCAGGTCTGGTTGAAATCGATCAGCGTCCCGTCCTTGTCGAACAGGATGCCGCGAATTTCGCCTGTGTCGCGCATCATGGGGCTCCGGCTGACCAGGCGCGACCCTAGGAGGGCCGGCCGGCACTGGCAAGGTTGGCCGCGTGTCGCAAATACCGTAGAAGGAAGGAAACTGGAGCAGCGTCATGCCCACCACGACCTTCCTGGCCGCCTTCGCCACCCTGTTCGCCACCGTGGGCGTGGCCGATATCGCCTTCATCTTTGCCGCGTTGACCAAGCGCAATACCGCCAAGCAGCGCTTTGCCTTTGCCACCCGCGGCGTCATCATTGCCGGCGTCATCCTGCTGCTGTTCGCTGTGCTGGGAAACGCCATTCTGGGTGTCTTCGGCATCACCATTCCGGCTTTGCGCACCGCCGGCGGCCTGCTGCTGTTCCTGATCGCCATCGACATGGTATTTGCCCGCCATTCAGGTGGCACCGACATAACCGACGAAGAAGAGGTGGAGGCGCGCTCGCGCGACGACATCGCCGTCTTTCCGCTGGCCATGCCGCTGCTGGCCGGACCGGGCGCCATCAGCGCGGTGATTCTGCTGAGCACGGGCACACGCTCGCCTGCCGAATACTGGGCCGTGCTGGCTGCGGTGGTGGTGATTCTGTTCCTGGCCTGGCTGACGCTGCTGCTGGCCATTCCCATCCAGCGCCTGCTCGGGGTCACCGGCCTGGCCGTGGTCTCCCGCGTCGTCGGTATCCTGCTGGCGGCCCTGGCGGTGCAGTTCGTCTTTGACGGCATCCGCTCCAGCGCCCTGTTTGGCGCCTGAACCGTCCCGGGCGCAACCGGCAGCGGGGTCGGCAGCGTTAATCAACTCTTAAGGCCGGCGTTGACCGGCCGGATCGATCGGTTCACATCAAAGGACCTGCCGCAACGCAAGGTGCCATCATGCGGATTGCCGTCGTCCTGACCCTGTTGATTCTGGCGCTCTGCGCTGCCAATGCCGGCTCGGTGGCGGCGCCCCGCTCGGAAATCCTGCTGCCGCTATCGACCGGCGCGGCCTGAGCGCGGCGGCTCTGCCTGGCGCCAGTCGGCAAAAAGGGCGATCGACCCTGTCGACCGCCCCCACATCATCCACAAGCTTATTTCTTGGCCGAATTGCCGGCGCTGCCTGAACCCAGACCCGTGACCTGCTTGACGGCAGCCACCTTGTCCTTTTTCGGCTTCTTGGCTTCCTTGTTGCTCTTCATCTGACCCTTGGCCATCATCGATCTCCTCAGTGCGGGCCACAGGACCCGCATCAATACCGTTTGACGCTAGCCCCGCCCCCCAGCGCTGGCAAGGCCTGCCTTGCCCGCTGGCTCGCGTGTCGGCCTACTTGGACGGCAGGCAACGCCCGGTTGGCGCCAGGGTGGCAATGGCGCGCGGATCGCAGCCGGTCATCAGGAAGGTCAGCCAGTCATTCTGGTTGCCGTAAAACGCGTTGCGGTCGACCTCGCCACGCACGCCGCGCACCACCCCGGTCTGCGTCCACTGCCAGAAGGTCCAGGTGCGGTTGCTATAGCGCTCATGCGGCTCGGCTGCGGTCGAGCGCAGCCAGAACGCATTGGGGAAATACTCGTTTTCAAGTACTTCGCGGTGGAAGGTCATGTCGGTATAGATGATCGGCAGCTTGCCGGTATGGCGCTCCATGGCGTCCAGCATCACCCGGATCTTCTCCAGCGCATCGGCGCGGCTCGGCTTGTTCTTGCAGCTCGAGAGGTGATTCCACTCGAGGTCCAGCACGGGCGGCAGGGCATCGGGATCATTGGGCACATTGGCCACGAACCAGGCAGCCTGCTCGGAGGCCAGCGAACACCAGGCCATGAAGTGATAGGCGCCGCGCGGCATGCCGGCCTCGCGCGCCCGCGCCCAGTTGGTGCGGAAATTGGGGTCCAGGTAATCCTTGCCCTCGGTCGCCTTCATGAAGACGAAATGCGTGCCGGCCTGGAAGGCGGCGCGGAAATCGATGTTTTCCTGATAGCGGGCCACGTCGATCCCCTGCACCGGCATGGCGCGTGCGCGATCGACCCCGGCATGTGGGCGGTTATCGCCCTGGATCGGGCCATAGAGGCCGCCGCCCGAGGAACAGGCCACCAGAATGCCGGCCAGCAGCGCCCCCAGCACACCCTTTGCGATCGTGACGGACGAGGGAAAAGGTCGGCGGAACTTCATGAGGGCAGCACTCTACGCGGAACAAAAACCTGCCTTTCAATCAACATGTCGCGGTTAATCAAAGCTTAGATTAACCATTGTGGCGCATGCCGTGGTTAACAGGCCATTTTTCGTTCGCTCTACGTTCTTGTTTGGCGCCGCCGGCTTTGCTAGATTTGTCAGTGGGGTCAGAGGGAACAGGCATGGGCACCCGTGTCGCCACCGTCGCGTTTGAGGGTATCGAGGCCGTGCCGGTCGACGTCCAGGTGCAGATTGCGCCGGGCAACCCCAACTTCATCCTGGTCGGCCTGCCCGACATGGCGGTCAAGGAATCGGGCGAACGGGTGCGCGCGGCGCTCTTCGCCTCCGGCATCGGCCTGCCGCCCAAGCGCATTACCTTCAATCTGGCGCCAGCCGACCTGCCCAAGGAGGACCTCCTTTTGACGGGTCAAAAAAAGAAAATTCGTAATTAGCTCCGTAATTACAGAGGCTTACATTTTCCAGATTGATGTCAAATTGACATCTGTAGGTTCGACCAGATGCTTGACTCTCGCTTCAACTGGAAGTTCTCTGGTAAGGATTGGAGAGCCGCGAGTAATGCTGGGCAAGACCATCAGAAGCCGATCGTGGGCGCCCTCTGTTCAAGGCATGCCGAAGCAGCGGGTGAAGTTCAGAGATGATGGTCGGCGTCATGATGTAACTGCCGTCCATATAATGTATGGCCCAGAATTGTGTGAGGCCTTGGTTGGGGCGGCCGCACTCGCCTTTGCAGATCTCAGCCGAGACACTGCTGGCAAGTACTTCACAACGACCTTACGCTTCTTGGATTTCGTTGCCGCGAAGTTCGAATGTGAGCCGTCATTCAGAAAAGTTTTCGGACACTTAGCCTCGTATGTGGGCGTGCATGCAACTGTAGCCGATTGGAAGTTCGTGATTGAAGGGTTCAACCTCGAGATCAGATACGGCGGAGCTGGCATCTTTCCAGACACCATAAGTAAGCTTTCCATCTCCGCTTACTTGGACGAGTTTATAGCTTCAAGAAAGCGTCTTTTCCCCGAGATGGGATGGCCTGATACGGCAGCTTTTGACAGGGAGCAACGAACCCGCGGCATTGATGACAAAGCAATCCCATCATTGGGTGAATTGTACGCTTCTAAAAGGAAGTCAGACAGCCATAAGCTTATAAACGACAGCAATATCTCGTTGATGCAGCGTTTGCGCCGACAGTGCGAAAGAATTTTGCTGGAAGAAGAAAAGAAGTTCGAAGCCCTAACGAAATTGATATCGCAATGCCCGGAATTAGAGTACGTGCGATTTCGCGATATAGCTTCAGTTCAGAAGCCTTCCAAGAAATTCTTGGCATGTCTAGATCTGGGTATCGAAGAAAAATACATGTTACCGGCAGCATTGCGGTACATAAACGAAGAGATTAAGCCGAACTTTCAATCGCTCCCTTCAGCGACCGTCTTGAAGCGGCTCATAGGCTTTCAGTATAGCCTGAACTTTCTAAAAAGTCATTTTGAGGGGTCAGTCGACGCGATGTTCGCGGCGGCGTTGATCATCCAAATTGATACTGGCATCAACGTTCAAGTGTGTGACAGCTTAGCGGCGGATCCTGTTAAAGGGGTAGCCCGTTTTGGAAAGATAGAAGTTCACACGATCAGTTCCGTGAAGAACAGAGCAAACTACAAGCGCATCAGAAAAGCACTTGTGCATGAGAGGTTGGACGGGCCTGAACAGCCAACGGTCAATCTCTCTGCCACACCGGGACTAAATCGCCTCTCTGCAATAGGTGCTCTTGAGATATGGCAAAAGCTTTCGGAGCCGATCCGACGAAGATATGAGGCGGCGCATCCTGACCAGACGCAAGGCTTGTGGATTATAGACACGATCAAAGGGGGGCTTCGCGCCGGCTTTGCCATGTGGGAGTGGGAAGGTTTTAGGAGGCGGTTCGAGCGTGGTGATCGGCGGCTTTCCGGCCTAGGCATAACCAGAAGACACATAAGACCGACCTACTTTCAAATTCAATTCTTGAAGTCATCTGGAGACGCAGATTTGGTAGCTGGGCTAGCAAATCACAGTTCAACCCAAATAACGCTAAATACATATTTAGCCAAGCCGCATTTGAGGCGCGTCCTCGACAGCTACATACACGACTTCCAAGCCCAATTTGAGTCGTTATTTGGGCAAGCGCGATATCGCGCGGCGCAACTTTTTCTCTCGCAGCACGAATTCAACATTACGAGGGCCAAGGCCGTTGAGAATGGCCTTGGGTTTTGGTGCGCTGATCCGAAGCGAGGCATTCAACCGGGAACAACCGGCAGGGATTGCGCAAAGTTGGACGCGTGCGCCTCATGCCCCTTACTGGAGTTTCAGCCCACGGAAAGATCTGTATTCCAGTTGCTTTGGTTCAAGGCCTCCCTGGATGCAGCGGAGGACACTTTTATTTCTCAAAACCCGGAGCGGTGGGTTCGAGTTTGGCTACCAGCGCAAGCATTATGCATGGCTGTGACAGAGTTGTTGGCACAGGGCCCTAGCCGCAAATTCCTGCTCTTGAGCCAAAAAGCTCTCGACGATCGACAAGCATCGGGCGGTTTTGAGTACTTCAAGCCATGGTGAGGGCAGCCGGAACGTATGGCCGCATCAGCAAAGTGTACAGGGCTCCAGCCGATTTTGACCCCAATGCAAGGCCGGCCTGGCTATTGAGTGAGAAGCTTGGCGACCATCGTTGGGAAATACTCACTTCCAACCCCACGGTTCGCAAGTTGCCTCAGAACCGTTTCATCAATTTCGACGTCTGCGTAGCGCCGGATCGCTTGCTGACCCACCCCTCGTTGGAGCGCGACCTAAGCACAATAAAGCTGATGGTTTATGCTGAGTTAAGTCCAGGAGGGATGCTCAAAGCTGAACAAGCGATTGTTCACCGTGCACGGATGTATATGCAGTTTGTCAGATGGCGGCTGAACAACCACCTCTTTCAGAACAGAGATTTGACGCCAGAATGGCTAGAGGAACTGAAACGCAACCTCAACGAGCGTGGGGTGGCACGTTTAGTACCGTCTGCAGACCGAATTAGGCACTATGCCGACGAAGTTTTCGCCGGCACGCGCAGACGCCCTGTCGTTGGTGAAAAAGATCGGGAATACATCGATGTGAATGAGGTACTTTTCAGCACCGGCTTCTCGTCGACGTACCATCTCGATGAACCTGGCTTGGCTGCCTTGCGAGAACTGACCGATCAGTTGGGCGTCAACAAACCCAAGAACCGCGCATTCGACCAAGGCTACCGATTAAAGAACAAGGGACGATCTGAGAGCACCTTTGCTTCATTCCTTAGCGTTGTCCCAATGCTCTGGACACACAGAAAAATACTAGAGCATGACCCTATCCAGTTCCAACCGTTCGCCGGAAAATCAGCTCTTAAGGTAGCCGCGGCTTTCGGTACTCCAACGGGACGAACCCAAACCATTCAAAGCGAACTCATCTGTTCACTCGTTGAACGATCGCTGTCTTGGGTTCTGGATTACAGCCCAACGCTCATAGCCTTTCGAGACGCCATGGAAGGCGTGCATAGAACTGCGGCGTCGCAAGGTAAGCCCATAACCGTCAATGAAGCGATCGCGATAACGAAGGCTTCATTCACCTTCCCACCGTCGACATTGAACACCCCATGGCCGATAGGCAATCACTTCGGGCCTGACCGTTGGAATGACATAAGCAAGTCGGTGGAGGCAGTCGTCTACCGGTACCTACCCGTCGCCTGCATGATCGTCATCGCAGCATTCTCCGCACGCAGGAAGGATGAGATCCTTTCGCTTGTTCGAGGATGCTGCGCGCGACGAGATTCTATGTCTCACCTCACAGCCTATATCGGCAAGTTGAAGATTATAGACAAAATCCCGGTTCCAGAAAGTGTAGTCCGAGCCGTAGAAGTGCTTGAAACGCTTGGTTATAACGTCCCAAATTTTATTTTTGATTTTGATAATGGATTTGCACAAGTGGACGGCGTGAAGAGGCGCGTTACTAAGTTTGATCTCATGCGGAATCTGTCCAAATTTTCCGAGCTTTTGAATATTGTAGATGGTGAAGGGAAAATTTGGCGACCAAAGCCACACCAGTTCCGACGCTTCTTTGCTGTTATTTATTTCAATCGTTTTCGATTCCCTCATTTGACGGCACTGTCGGTCTTTTTGCGCCATAACAATCTAGAGGTCACCCGACGCTACGTTACAGAGCGACATCGTGGAGAGTTCATTGAGGAACCGGATCCCCTAGTCGCGGCTGCGAACTTGGGTAGAGCGCAAGATTTTTTCGATGAAGAACAAGAATTCATCTCCAGTCGGCTTACGCTGGTCCTTAACGGCCAGGAGGAGATCGGAGGGTGGGGGGGAGAGGCGATAAAGCGGAGGTTAGATGTGCTGGTAGCGGACGCCCGTGCCAGATTGGAATTGGCTTCGGGGCAAGACTTGCCTAAGTTAACGCTTGAAACGTTGATCAATGAACTGGCCGGCGGTCTGCGCCTTGAGCCACATGGTTCTGGACACGGTTATTGCAAGTGTACCCACAGAAGCGAAGACATCGGCGTTGCTGCATGCATCGGCTTGGGAAGAGCTTCTGGGTTGGCGGCTAACAAGATCGTAGGTCCGTTGCCCGCTTTTGCTAGCGACGAAGTCTGCTCCACGTGTCCTCATCACGTTCAATTCTGTGAAAATGAGTCGTATTGGAATCAGATGTGGCGAGAAGCCGATTTGCGTTTGGGCGATACGGAAAGCATTATTATGCGGTCACACCTAGAGGAGCGAAAAGCCCTTTCTGACGTGCATTTAAAGCGGTGGTTTAGGCGGGGTCATGATGAATAACCAATCTCCTCGGCCCAAACCCGCCCGAAATGCCTTCTTAGTTAAACTTCAAATTTTAGAGGAAGCAGCAGTTTCAGGGACGCTTCCAAGCGGTATGCCCCGGCTTGAAAGCCGTTCTGATTTCCAAAATTGGGACGGCCCACAAGACGGCGTTCGGCAATGGTCCAACACTAAAGTGATGAACCTTAACGGGCCGAACTCCGACCTTAGGGTGAGGTTGGAAAAAATATGGAGTGAAATTCAACGTCTACAGGGCCGGCAGCCGAGTACTTCTAAACCCCAGAAGTCAGTGAACCAAAGGCATCTAGAGTCTAAAATTGCTGGTCTTAATGTTCAAGTTTATAAATTGATCGTTGAGCGTGACTCAGTAAAAAATAAGTTAATTCTGGCGGAACAGCAGATAGAATCATTGGCCAATGAGAATAAATCACTGGTGGCAAAGATAAATAAGATTGCTCCTTTTTCTGCTCGGGAATATTGAATGTTTTGCGTGGAGAGATTGAAACCCAACGTCAATGACGAGGTTCTCGACCGGCTCCCCATCGTCACGAGCTCAGACGGCGTCTTGGAGCCTGTTGCAACTTTTGTCGCCGAACTCACCAATTGGGGCAGCCGACCCGTAGATAGTGTTGCAGATGAAGTATACATTCTTTGCGGTTGGTGTAATTTTTTGGAGCGCTTTAATTTGACGTGGGACACTGCGGGGGAGACTGATGTTCTAAGTTATATCGCCGAGGCTAAACTGAAAAGTATAGGGTCAAATCGTATCGGCCGACGGATCGCCGTGATTACGAAATGGTATCTATTCTTAGTGAGCAGGAAAATCGGTGGAGCAGGCGTAGCTTCATTTGCCACCTCGCTCACAGACAGGCCCCTCGACCTCAACTCTGATATTGCAACACCGCGCTTCAAAACTCCCCGCGGATCAAAAAGCACACACGGAGATCGCCATACTCCATCTGCGAAGGAGGCTGACCTAGTTTTACAGGCGCTTTCCGATCACAAGAATGAATTCATAGCGCATAGAAACTTCGCGCTTGGCGCTACAGTCATTAAAACGGGCCTGCGCGCCGTTGGACTTCACCAGCTCTCCATCAGCTTTCTCAATGGCGTGCTCGCCAAGGGAGGAGTGATAAAGCACGATGAAAGCATAGACTGGTATGGCGACGACAAGACCCAGCGCGATGAAATTCGGACTAAGATATTATCCCGTGACGCCCTAGGAGCTGGTCCTTTCATTGGATACCTTGAAGAAAAGACAGGCCTTCGCCAGGTCAAATTTCCCTATCAAACCATCTTGGCATTGCTGAGTTTTGTTTGGGGCCCGCGGCACAAGTTAATTAAAAACAGGTACAAAGGCCGTCGCATTGACCCGCTTTGGCTCTCTGCGCGTCAGTGCTCAGGCCTAAGCAGGGGTGCAATCAAAGATATATTCAAGCAAAAAGGGTTCGGTGTCGCGCATGTTGAAGGAAGCGGTCACCGCCTACGCGCGACATTCTTAACAATGAAGGCGCTGCAGTTTCTATTGGAGGCGAAGAGGCGATTTGGCAACCGGTATGACCGTGCAGCGATCCTAACCCAATTAGCAATGCTAGCGGGTCATGCCACAACAGACAGTCTCAAAGTCTATCTGGACGAAGCGCTAATTATTGCCGGCGCCCTGGATGACACGCCCGAAAATCTCTCGTTAATCGCAAGCTTTTGACGAAATCCGAGTGCGTGAGCGCACCTGTGTCACGGCCCAAGTGACCCACGGCGGACAGTTCCAGATTATAGTTCGAGCGATATCGAATGGTGCTGGAGTTCGAATTGCCAGAGTTAAATCGGCGGGGCTGACTACTTTAGAAGATGAGGGGCAAGCGCTCGGTGGACCGGTGAAGTTCTAGAACGCGGAGCAGGACGATGTCGTGGTCACCGGCATCGAACTCTCGTTCGACTTCCACGGTGAAGGTGGCCGAAGCTCCGTGAAGGACGGCGCCATCTTGTTGGCCGATCCATCTCACGCCCACGAAGGGATCTATAGAAGCTTTTTGCTCGAGTGCCTGAGAGAGAAGACGGAATAAAAGGGAAAGGGACCGCTAGCGGTCCTTCAAAGCTGCCTTAATGACGGGCAGGTATTTGGCGACTTGCTCTCGGTCACTATCCTTTTCATCGTCCGATAATTTGTCGAAGGGCGTGGATATCTGGCGTTCCCATTTGTCGACCAGGTCATGCGGAATTAGGAGCGAGCCGTCTTTCTGGCGGATTGCCTTCTCGTGCATGTAGCGCTGCCAGTGGGCCCACCTTTCGTGTTCAATGCTGGCCAACTCGTCGACTAGGTCATCGAGGATTTGGTCTGTTCTCACTAAATCATCCCCGCTTCCACCAGCTTGCGATAATGCTCACCGAGCACCGTTAGCTCGCAGCCTTTGCTCTCCATCGCCGCGTGCCACATATGCGGAGCATCGACTGGCCGGACTAGGTTGACCTTCACGTACCGCTGGAGGATGGCAAAAATAGCGTTCTTGGCCGGATCCGGAGCAGGGATCGCTGGGTCATTCTTCTGCAGCTCGTTCCGCTCTGGCTCGTACGCCGGATCGAGAGGGAAAACGTAATCCTGCGTTGGAAATATCGTGGCCAGCTGCTGCAAGTCAGTAAGCGGTATAGGCGCATCAGCCTTTTTGAGAGAAACGAAGGTCTGGACATTGGTCTTAAACATCGGCCGTTGGCCTGCCCATGGCCCTAGCGATTGATCGATATGGGCATAAACACTACCCGGGGTCACATCGCCAACGAGGTTAGCCGCTGCGCCGCTGAGCGCATCGACGAAAAGACCCGTAAAGACGCCGCCAGGCGTCACCCCGCCTTTTTCCAAGGCGTACTGTTCGGCAGTTGACGCGGTAAGGATGGTCATGCCGGAACCAATTTCCGCCATCTTGGTGAGTGTCGGTTTGTCGCCGGCGATGCCGCTATGACAGCTGTCCAGGATGATGACTTTGTTGGTAGCCGGGGACCCGGCCGCTAACGTCATTACCTCGGTGAGGGAAAGGCCGTCGTCACCTGTTTTGCAATCGCCGGCGCATAAAAAGCCACCGGTGTCCTCAACGTAGCCGTGGCCGGCGAAGTAAAACAACGCAATCTCGGACTGGCCCGAAAAAAGCTCTCGGACCGCGTCTTTAAGCTCGGCACGCGTCACAATGTCAGCCGGGCCGGTCCCGGTCATGATCTTGGGCGTTTTGAAATTTGTGGTGCCGTCAGCGTTACGCTCGAGCGCTGTTTTCACCGCATAAGCGTCATTTACACAGCCACCTAATAGTGAATTGTGCTCGTAATAGTCGATCCCAACGATAAGGGCCTTGCGCATGCTACCCCTTAGAGGCTGTCGATCCAATTACCGATGTTTGGCCAGCTCCAGACCATCGTGCTGACGCCTGGAAGCGAAGTGCGGTCCTCTTTGTAGGCCCAGATACCCTTCACCGGCACGCCCAGCTCCTGCGCGCACTGAATTTCCCACTTCTGGCCGGTTGAGGTCAGGGAGCTCTTAGTCACGATCGCCAGCACACCATGCGAGCGCAGGATGCGGGTTTTGACCTTATTCTTCCAATCGCTCTCGTAGGCTTCCTTCACCGACATATCAATGTACTCAAAAGGCGTCGCGTTGCTCAGGGACTGCCCTTTAATCATGTCGCGGATGCGCTCGTCCTCGATCGCAAACGCAACAAAAATCACTTTCTTATCGGCCATATGACGCTCTCCTCCGGGCTCTAACGGTCCAGTATTTGCTAATTCATAGATTACATGGGTCGGCGAAATAATAATCAAGATGTACGCTGTTGTACGCTGATTTTTGTCTAATCGCTGGGCACAGCACCGGCTTAACACTGACCGCGCAAGGCGTTCACTGCCGGGGACTTGCCGAGAACAAACGCTTTTGAACGGCAGGCGACCGCCCGCGCCTTCCTTCCTCTGCTTTTCTGCCTAGCGTGTCCTGCGCTGGGTAACCGGCGGTGCGAGGGGTATGCCCCAACCAACGTCCCGGCGGCTGAGGTGCCCCAACGGATCAGCACTTCGACGCATCGCTTCAATGATGTCCCGAGCAATGAAGTCGCCGGTCCGAATGGCGCGGTCGGCCCAGAGCACAGCAACGCCTGCAACGTGCGGCGCCGCCATGCTCGTCCCCGACATGACCGTCAGGCCGCCGTCGAGACCTGCGGAGAGGATACTCTCGCCCGGACCGACGCACTTCACTTCGTCATTAGAAAATGAAGCTACCGAGAAGGGCGTCCCCAGCGATACACGACCGACGGCGCCCACGGAAAGAAACTTGTCCCCCGCGGCAGGCGGCGACACGGTAATCGCGAAATCGGGCCGTTGACTATCGTTGCCTGCAGCGGCGACGACAATGCTGCCGCGTATCGCCCCGTCGCCAAGCGTCACTACTTCGGAAAGCTTGTCGAAAAGCCTGATGTTGGCGCGGTAGCCCGCAAGCGCCAGCGAGGTGGATTGCTTTTCTGAATATCCGCGATCCACCAGCTGCTGCCGAAAGGCTACAAAGTCGAGGCCGAGCGACATGGAAATGACATGCGCACCCTGCGACATGGCCCAGGTCATGCCACGGTAAATGGCGTCGGTGGATCCACCTCCCCGACCCAGTACCTTCCCAATCAGTACCTTCTCTACGCCCCTCGCGACGCCTATGCGCGTTCCCTGCACATCCCGGCCGAAGATGGTGGCGGCACAATGCGTGCCATGTCCGTGTAGGTCGCCCGATTAAACTGGGAATGGTCTGTCAGTGTGCCTTCGACGGCAACGCCAATAGATGCGCCACCAACCAACGCGTCTGCGAAAGCAGCATCGGGACCCGGGATGACCGTCACCTTGACGTCGAGTACCGGGCTTGTCAGCAGCACCGCTTCTGCGCTCGCTTTGACAGTAACCCCTTGCGCCTGGTGTGCCCCCCAAATGGAGCCGACCGGATAGGCGGAGCGGACAAGCCCAGCCGCCGGATGAGGTCGCAGTCGCACAGGCGAGAAGTGTCCAGAATGGACGGCTTCCAAATTGCTGCTGACGGCGCGCTGGCTTAGCGTTTTCTCAATGATGCCTGACTTTATCGGCGCGTTGCGAGGAGATGGATGTGAAGCTGGCTTTCAACACATGGGTCTATTCGAGCTTCCCCGTGTGGGTACCCGCATACCCGCTCGAAGAGGTCATCAAGCGCCTGGCCACGATCGGCTATGAGGGCATCGAAATCGGCGCGGCCAACCCGCATGCCTATCCCGATCACCTCAACCAGAGTCGACGTGACCATATCAAGTCTGTGCTCGCCGAGCACGGCATGGTGGTGTCCAGCATGTTGCCGGCGCCGGGCGGTGGGGAGGGCAACAACGTGGCCTCTCCCATCCCAGAGGAACGCGCGGCCGCCATCGCCCAATACAAGAAGGTCGTGGAGCTATGTGCCTATTGGGGCGGCAAGACGGTGATCTATGTTGCGGGCTGGCAGATCTTTGGCACGACGCGCCGCCAGGCTTGGGACTGGAGCCGGTCTGCACTGATCGAAGTGGCGGACCATGCCGCTGCTCTTGGTGTGACGATCGTGGTGGAGCCGACCTCTTCGGACAGCAATCTGGTGGACAGCTGCGATGACCTAATCGACATGATCGAGCAGGCCGGTCGCGCCAATGTCGCTGGGATGTTCGACACGTTCCACACGCTCTATCGCAACGAAGTGCCGACCGATTACGTGCACCGGCTCGGCAATCGCCTGCGCCATATCCACCTTGCCGATGTCAATCGCGAGCCCCCTGGCAGTGGCGTCGTCGACTATGTGTCGCTGATCGATGCGCTCAGGGCAAACGACTATCAGGGCTTTCTCACCATGGAGATCGGCTTCAATCGTCGCGCGGTTGAACCCGACGATCTGGCGCGGCGCGCCCTTCAATATCTGCGCCCGTTGCTCTAGCCGGGACTCGCACTGCAAAGTGCGAAAAACCGATCAATGACAGTGCTTTACTGCTGCCAGCCGGATGGACTGGTTAGGCGGCTGATTGAGATCCCACCCGCATCAATCGCGGCGACTCGTCGCCGCAGGGCCGGCTGTGCCCAAACCGCCGCGTGCCAGACATATAAAGGACGACGACAATGGAAACGATGAAGGCAGTCTATTTGCCGGGCAACAAGCAGGTCGAGATCCGCAGTGTTGCGGTGCCGCGACCCGGCCCAGGAGAGGTGTTGGTCGAGATCAAAGCCTCGTGCATCTGTCGGAGCGATCTGAGCCTCTACTATGGCAATGCAGTCGTGGGGGGCGCCGCCGCAGGCAAATGCGTCACCGGGCATGAGCCCGCCGGGGT
>Ga0123337_10003974_pt1 | contig 15299 bp, 12 predicted proteins | sample frozenSSSSmetaG_FD_89792 | JGI IMG/M metagenome (GOLD analysis project Ga0123337, IMG submission 89792) | Glacier valley bacterial and archeal communities from Borup Fiord, Nunavut, Canada, to study Microbial Dark Matter (Phase II) -... | ecosystem: Environmental > Aquatic > Freshwater > Ice >... | reverse complement strand
CGCCGCGATTTGAGCTTGTTCCGACTTGGCTTCGACTTCCTCGACCGCTGTTTATCTCTAAATCTTGACCCTCCTCCGCGCTTTTTACCTTCTCTTGATCTGGTGTTGGGTAGCTAGAATGGCGTCCTACTTCATGACGCAAAAGCGCCCGACCATGATTGAACCGAACTATTATGGTTGGTTCTCTACTACCTGCGAAAACCGGACCGTAATAGCGCGGCGGCTTCAGCCCCGCGTCGCCATTTTGCACACACTCCCACTCACCCCCACCCCTCTGCTATACTCTCTCCATCGGCGTAGTGGATACCTATGAACAACGGCGTATTTGTCAGCTATCGGCGCAGTGCAAGCGGCTTTCTCCCACTCGCCATCTATCAGGATTTGCGCGCCAACGAGGTGGATGCGTTCATCGACGTGCGCAGCATCACGACCGGGCATTTTGATCTCGCGATCCGCACGGAAATCGCGGCGCGCCCGTACTTTCTGCCCGTCCTCACCCCCGGCACGCTGAATCGCTGCGTCGAGCCGGGCGATTGGGTATTGGAAGAGATCGCCTATGCGGTCAACCTCAAGCGCAACATCGTTCCAGTCGTCACGCCCGACTTCGAGTTCAGCGATTTGAGCAAATTTCTCCCGCCTGCGCTGGCCGCCGAAATGCTCTCGCTGAATGCCGTCAAGATCGAACAGGAATGGTTCGAGGAAGGCATGATCCGGCTGCGCACGCGCTTCATCAAGCCGATTGACCTGCCCGTGATTGCGTCCGCAGGCTGGCGCGATCTCGCCCCGCAACCCGTAGCGCCCCCCGCGCCCGAAGTGGCGATCACAGGTCGCCCGATCTCTGCCGCCGAATACTTTGAGCGTGCATTGGCCGCGCGTGCCTTTGAAGACATCATCGCTGAATATGACAACGCGCTGCGCGTCGATCCGGGCTTCGTTGATGCCTGGAACAATCGCGGCGTCGCGCACCGTGATCAGGGCAATCTGGATAGCGCGCTCGTCGATCTGGATGAGGCCGTGCGGCTCGCGCCCTCTGATGCGCAGGCATGCAGCAATCGCGGCATGGTGCAGTGCGAACGCGGTAACTATGCAGCCGCGCTCACCGACCTCGACACGGCATTGCGCCTCACCCCACAGGACGCAGAGATACGCGGCAATCGTGGCGTGGTGCGCTTCGAGCGCGGCGAGATCGCGGAAGCGCTCGCCGATTTCACCGAAGCGATCCGGCTGAACCCGCAGCACGCTTTTCTATATCACAATCGCGGCCTCGCCTATGGTAGCCGCGAACTGCGCCTCGCGCGTGAAGATTTCGAGACCGCCCTGCGCCTCAATCCGCAGTTCGCTCCGGCGCTTGCCGCCCGTGCTGCGCTTGCCTTCACCCAGCGCGAATATGCCGCTGCGCGTACCGATTTTGCGCGTGCCGTCCAGATCGAGCCGTCCGATTTGCGAATCCGGGCGGGCTTTGCGCTCACGCTTCTTGCGCTTGGCGAACAGGCCGAAGGCGAACGTCTCTGGAGCAGCACGATCACGCAGGAACCACGCTACGCCGACCGCGATTTCGTGCGCGCGGTGCTGCTCTGGCCGGCGCTGGTCGAGGCTGCCGCCAAGGTCCGTTCTGCAACATCAACCGCCCCGCCATAGATTCATTCCCGCGCGAGGGTTTGTATAAAGGCTCGGTTTCCCCTTTCGGCATGTGAACCGCGCACCCCTATAATCTCCGAAACGGCATTCACCAGAAAGATCATGATGATCGGACGACTCTTCAACAAAGGGAAAGCAACCCCGCAGCATTCCGTCCTTGTCGTCGAGGACGATTTATCGATTGCGCAGCTTATCGTCGATGTCCTTGAGGATGAGGGCTTCCTCGCGCAGACCGTCCCGACGGGCGAGCAGGCGCTCACGATCTTGGATAAAGAGCCGCTCCCGGATGCGATCATCGTTGATTTCGGGTTGCCCGATATGAATGGCGGGCAACTGATCGAGAGCGCCCGCGCGCGTCTTGGCCGCCGTGCAATTCCCCCGGTCCTGATGCTCACCGCCTCGCGTGAGGGGGAAGCCGTCGCGAACGCCAGCCAACTGGATGATTTCATGCCCAAGCCCTTTAACAATGAAGCGCTCGTCGCGCACGTGCGCAAGCTAATCGGGACACCCAAGCGCGCTTGAACGGGATTAATTTGCAGGAGCGATATTTGTAATGGCGGTTGTTTCATCTTCGGTCGAGCAAGCCACCTTTCGGCGAACGCTCAATCAGGCGCTGCTCTTCCCGCTGCTCGCGATTGCGCTGCTGGTAGTGGTATTTCTGCTTCAACTCAGCGCGCTGCTCTATACGACCAACTGGGTTGACCACACCAATCAGGTTTTGGCGAGCGTCTACACCGCGCAAAATGGGCTTCTGGATATGGAAACCGGGCTGCGCGGCTATCTGCTGACCGGCAGTGATGTCTTCCTCGAACCGTACACACGCGCCTATGCCGCGACGGGTCCTACCTTCGACACACTGACGGCGCTCGTCTCCGACAACCCGCAGCAGACGCAGCGCATTGTCGCCCTGCGCGCCCGCGTCGAAGATTGGCGCAGCTTTGCGCGCTCGGTGCTGGAACTTAAATCGAGCGGCGGCGCGGTTCAGGATGTCGCCTTACAAACGCAGGGCAAGCAGATTTTCGATGATGTGCGCGCCCAACTCGCGACGTTTATCAATACCGAGTCGCGCCTGCGTGACGAACGCTCGCAATCCGCACGCGACACGACGCAGGCCGTCATCCTCGCTACCATTGTCGGCGCGGTCATCTTCGGGTTGATCCTCGCGCTGTTCATTCGGAGACAACTCGTGACGCTCTCCACGCGCTTCGCGGCCTCGCTGGATGTAGCGCAGCGCCAGACCGAAGCGACCCGCCAGCAGCGCGAATGGCTGCAAGGCACGCTTGCCAGTATTGGCGACGCCGTGATTGCGACGGATGCGCTCGGCAACATTGCCTTCATGAACGAAATCGCGCACACCCTAACGGGTTGGCCTGCTGAGGGCATTGTCGGCAAGCCACTCGGCAGCGTATTCACCGTCATGAACGAATTGACTGAACAGACGGTAGAAAGTCCGGTCGCGCAAACGCTGCTCGATGCGCAGGTCAGCCGCATCACCACATCCGGCTTGCTGGTCAGCCGCACGGGTGAAAAAATCGCCATCGAAGGTAGTGCGGCGCTGGTTCGCGATGCGCAGAACAAGCCGTCCGGTGTGGTCGTCGTCTTCCGCGATGTCTCCGACCGCAAACGCACCGAAGAACGCTTCCGCAGCAGCGCCCGCCGTTACCGTGACCTCGCCGCCTCCCTGCCCTCGATTGTCTGGACCGCCGGACCCGACGGCGCGCGTGATTTTTTCAACCAGCGCTGGTATGAATACACCGCGATGACCTACGAGCAATCGAATGGCTGGGGCTGGCAAGCCGCACTGCACCCCGACGATCAGGAAACATTCGTGGCCGCCTACCGCGAGAGCATCCACAAGGGTACGCCCTTCGAGCGCGAAGGCCGTTTGCGCGGCAGCGATGGCGCGTACCTGTGGCATCTCTCTCGCGCGCTCCCCTCGCAGGATGACAGTGGGCGCGTTGAAACGTGGGTCGGCACTTCCACCAATATCGACCGCCAGAAGAACACCGAACTCGTCCTCGAAGAGCGCACCGCCGAACTTGAACAACTGGCGAGCCGCCTCGAAGAGCGCAATCTGGAATTGGACCAGTTCGCCTACGTCACCTCGCACGACCTCAAGGCTCCGCTGCGCGGTATCGCCAACCTCTCGCAGTGGATCGAGGAAGATTTGGGCGAGAGCGCCAACGAGGAAATCCACAAGCAAATGGAATTGCTGCGCGGGCGCGTCCACCGCATGGAAGGCTTGATCGATGGCATCCTCGAATATTCGCGCGTCGGGCGCGTCAAGAGCGCCATCGAATCGGTGGATGTACAGGTCCTCTTGACCGCGCTGATCGATCTGCTCTCGCCGCCGCCCGGCTTCAACATCGAGATCGGACCGGGAATGCCGACCCTGCGCACTGAACGCCTGATGTTGCAACAGGTCTTCCAAAACCTGATCCAGAACGCCATCAAGCACCACACCCACAAGCAGGATGGGCATATCTGGGTCACGGTGCAGGATAGCAGCCGTGCCTTTTATGAATTCAGCGTTCGCGACGATGGACCCGGCATCGCGCCCGAATATCATCAGAAAATCTTCGTCATCTTCCAGACTCTCGAATCACGGGATAAAGTCGAGGGCAGCGGGCTTGGCCTCGCGCTCGTCAAGAAGATGGTCGAGCAGGAAGGCGGCAAAATCCGCGTGGAGTCGCAGCCCGGCGCAGGCGCGACCTTCCGCTTTACATGGCCGAAGCGCCCGAAAGGACCCTCATCATGACCGATTCACCGAAAACTCTGCATATTCTGCTCGTCGATGACGACGAAGTGGACGTGATGAACGTGCAACGCGCGTTCAAGAAGAACAACATATTGAACCCGCTCTACGTCGCCAGCAACGGCCTTGAGGCGCTCGATATGCTGCGCGGCAACGCCCCTGTGACGGTCCCCGACGAGCGCCGCCTCGTCCTGCTCGACCTGAACATGCCGAAGATGAACGGCCTCGAATTTCTGCGCGAAATCCGCAGCGACCCCCATCTCAAATCGCTCTCCGTCGTGGTCCTGACGACTTCCAACGACGAACGCGACAAGGTGGAAGCCTACAACCTGAACGTCGCCGGGTATATCCTCAAGCCCGTCACCTTCGGCGCGTTCGTGGAGTCGCTGGCCGCGCTCAACAAATACTGGACCATCAACGAGATGCCGTAATGCCGCCCGATGAACACCTGAAAATTCTGGTCATCGATGACGACGTGCTGGACCGTATGGCCGTGCGGCGCGCTCTGCGTGGCAGCGAGCCGCCGATTACGGTCGAGGAGGCTGATGAGAGCGCCGTCGCCTTCGACCGCCTTGCGCGTGAGTCCTTCGACTGCCTGATCCTCGATTATCGGCTGCCCGGCACGGATGGTCTGACCGTTCTTCGTGAAATTCGCGGGCGTGGCATCAGGACGCCTGTGATCATCACGACCGGGCAGGGTGACGAACGCCTTGCCGTCGAATTACTCAAGGCGGGCGCGACGGATTACCTCGCCAAAGCCAGCCTCTCGCCGGAAAACCTGACGCTCAGTATCCGCAACGCAATCCGCGTCTCGCGCGCCGAGGAGCAAACCGCGCAGACTGAATCCGCATTGCGCGAGAGCGAAGCCCGCTTCCGCACCATGGCCGACAGCGCGCCCGTCCTGCTCTGGATGGGCGACGAGAGCGGCGCGCGGCAGTTCTTCAACCAGAGTTGGCTGTCTTTCACCGGGCGCACACTGGAACAGGAAACCGGGCGCGGCTGGCAGCAGGTCTTCCACCCCGACGATCTGGCGCAATGCCTCGTCATCTACAACGCCGCCCTGCAATCGCGCCAGCCCTTTGAACTCGAAACCCGGCTGCGTCGCGCTGATGGTGAATTCCGCTGGGTACTCGAATCCGGCACGCCGCGCCTGACGCCGGACGGCAAATTCGTCGGCTACATTGGCTCTGGCGTAGACATCACGGACCGCAAGCAGGCGACGGAGCGACAGCGCTTCCTTGCCGAAGCAAGCCAACTGCTCGCCTCTTCGCTCGACTCGTCCGTCGTGTTGACCACCCTCGCGCAACTGGTCGTCCCTTATCTCGCGGACTGGTGTACGGTCGATCTGGTTGATCTGGTGGAGAGCGAGACGCAGTATAACCGCCTCGCGGTCAGCGTCGCGAACCCCGAACACGACGCACTTGCGCTCGAACTGCAACGCGCATACACCTTCGGCAAGGATGACGAGAGCGTGATTGCAAGCGTGCTTCGGACCGGGCAGCCCGTCCGCTACGAGACGATTTCCAGTGAATTCCGCGCGGCGCTCGATGACGGCTTGCAAGCACTGGGTACGCAGGTCGGCATCACGTCCCTGATGAGCGTCCCGTTGACCGCGCGTGACCACAGCTTCGGCGTGATCAGCTTCGCGACGGGCTGGTTTGGGCGTGCGTTCACGGCAGGCGATCAGGCGCTCGTCGAGGACCTTGCAAGGCGTGCATCCGTTGCCATCGACAACGCGCAGCTTTACCGCGAGGCGCAGGAAGCGATCAAAACGCGCGAGGTTTTCCTTTCAGTCGCTTCGCACGAATTGCGAACACCGCTGACCAGCCTTTCTGGCAACGCGCAATTATTGGAGCGTCGCGTCCTGCGTGAGAGCAGCCTCAACGAGCGCGACCGCCGCGCGTTGCGTGTCATCGTCGAGCAATCGGCGCGCCTGCAACGCATGATCGAAGCGCTGCTCGATATTTCCCGCCTGCAAAACGGCCAGTTGAGCATTCAGCGTGCGCCGATGGACCTCAGTGCGCTCGCCCGTCGGATCGTTGAAGAAATGCAACCCGCGCTCGAACGGCACACCGTGGTACTGCTTGATTCGGTCGAATCGCTGCCGATCATGGGTGATGAACTGCGCCTCGAACAGGTCTTGCAAAACCTGATCCAGAATGCGATCAAGTACAGCCCGAAAGGAGGCGCGGTCGAGATCAAACTTTACCGCACTGCCGACCGCGCGGGCGTCGCGATCACCGATCACGGAATCGGCGTGCCACAGAGCGCGATCCCGCAGCTCTTCAAGCGCTTCTACCGCGCGCCAAATGTCAGCGGCGGCCAGATCAGCGGGATTGGCGTTGGGCTGTTTGTCGTCAAGGAGATTGTCACGCTGCACGGCGGGACCATCGAGATTGCGAGCGTCGAGAACGAAGGCAGCACCTTCACGATTGAATTGCCGCTTGCCCCGCCCTCCCCGTGACTCAGTTGAACTGTCTCGGTAGGGACGCCATTCTTGGCGTCCGCTTTGCCTAATCACGTAACCATCTCCGTAGCGACGCCATTCTCCGCGTCTGCTTTGCTTGACCACGTAACGTCTGATCTTGTTTTTCTTTTCCTCATTCTCCTTGCACCAAACCCGCTCTTGCTTAATAAATGATACGTAGTATCATTTACATCAACGGCTTTGAGGAGAATACGATGTTCGATGTAATCATTGTGGGCGGCGGGGTCGCCGGGCTAAGTGCCGCGCTGGTTCTTGGCCGCTTTAGACGTACTGTATTGCTCTGTGACAATCGCAATCCGCGCAACGCAAAATCGCATGGCGTTCATAACTTCCTGTCGCGTGACGGTATCCTTCCCGATGAACTCCTGACCATTGCGCGCAGCCAACTTGAACCTTACACGACTGTGGAGTTACGCTCTCAAGAGGTTATAGACATCATTCCACATGAGCAATACTTCGACGTGCTGTTTCCAGATGGAACCCATGAACAGGCGCAGAAGATACTGTTTGCGACAGGCGTAACGGACCAACTTCCACCCATACCGGGCATTGAAACATTATGGGGAACCAGCGTATTCCACTGTCCCTATTGTGATGGATGGGAAGCCCGCGATAAAGCAATCGCTATTCTGGCAAATGGTGAGGCTGCGCTTCATTTCAGCAAATTAATTCGTACACTCACCAAAAATCTTGTGATCTGTACAAATGGAGAGTCGGAAATCCCTGACTCTGACGCCAATCGGCTTACCGCATCAGGAATACGCATCATCACGACGCCGATTCTTCAACTCAGAGCCACGGGCGCAGCGCTTGAAGGCCTGATTTTTACGGATGGCAGCTACCTCGAACGTGACGCGATCTTTCTCGTCCCCGTTCAATCGCAGCGTTCATCTCTGCCCACCAAATTGGGCTGTGCCTTTAGCGAAGGTGGACATGTGAAGGTCGATGAGCAGGGCAAAACCAGCATTGAAGGTATCTATGCGGCTGGCGATCTTACCGGACGTTTGCAAGCAGTTGTCGCCGCTGCATCAAAAGGCTTCTCAGCCGCAGCCGCGATCAACTACGAACTTGCTCATGAAAAGTTCCTGAATGAGACGTGATCTAACTAAATTCAACTACCGATCTAGCAATTTTCGCCACTTTCCTGGCAATCTGAAATCTCACCCTTGACACGTGAGAACACGTGGTCTACGATGCAGTTCATCGCACAAATCAAATAGCAAATCTCACGTCGCAAGACGAGACCCGCGGAGTGCCCCCGCGTAACAAAGAGCCTGTCGTTGTGCTTCCGCTCTCCAATCATCGTATACTTCCCGGTCCATTAAAAGACCAAAACCTATACCCTCGGTGTCTGTATTGTGTAGGGGTCGGGCTTGACCGACCCGACCTTCCACCTCCGACGCACCTTGTCTCACACCGTAATAGCGCGGCGGCTTTAGCCCCGCGCGACCTTCTCCGCCGTAGGCGTCGGGCTTGACCGACCCGCCCAATCAGCTATAGATACTGATCATATCTCGCAGCAAACTCGACGCGCTTGGCGTCGGCTCCTCTTCCGTAATCGCGGCGCTGATCGTGCCGTACAGGTCGCTCGTGTAGACCACGCCCATACTTAGCGGTCCCAGCGCCGCAAGTGGATGACTCGGCGCGAGTTCACGCGGCGCGACGCTCAGGTGATACGTCCCATCCGCTTGATGTTCCGCCATCGCCACATACTTGAGGACCCTTCCAACAGCCCGCACACGCGCCACAGCATCAGGCGTCAGGTGCGTAATGCCCTCACGCGCCACATCATCGATCCGCGCATCCATTCCCAACACGGAATTGGCGAGGATCACCAGCTTGATCACCGCGTCCCAGCCCTCCACGTCGAGCGACTCGTCCGGCGCACAACAACCTTGCGCCTGCGCCGCCTGAACCGCTTCCCGATATACCATCCCACCGCCCATCTTATCAAGGATATAACTGTTTGCGAGGTTCGCCTGCGCTTCGATCCGTAATATCGTCGCGCCCACCAAGTCACGCTGCCCGATGTTGACCGTCGGCAGCCCACCGAAAACCGCCCCCGAATGCCGAAGTTGTACGCCGTTCTCCCGCGCCAGGTCGCGTAGTTCACCGTAAGCAAGCGCAAGTGGTCCCTTGTTCGGGGTAACGACGTGCATCCTGCGCCGCAGCGCCGCCCGGATCGCGCTCAACCCCGGCTCGCCCGTTTGCAGGTTTACCGGCGTCGCCTCGAAGAAAATATCAGCCTTGACCGCATCCAGCACTTGCAAGATGCTCACGCCCGGCTTCCCGACACTTTCCGCAACGCTGCGCCCCTTCAAACCCGCGAGGTGCGCCAGGTCCAGCCCATCTTCATCCAGCGCCGCGCCGCCCACATCCGCGACCGCGACCAGCCGTACATCCAGCCCGTACTTGCTCTGGATAATCTCACGTTTCCGATCCAGCACGCCCACGAAGCGGCTGCCAATGTTGCCCAATCCGCTCAAAACTGCGTTCACACGCTGCATTCTCAATCATTCCTATATAGCGAAAAGCTACTTGCTGTGCCATTCATCAAATGAACGTTGAACAAAGCGAATTTTTATAAGTCCTTTGTTGCTGGCGTCAATCCCAAACCCTGAGAACATACCATGTGAGTTATACACATGGACCTCACTCATTGCCCGTGTTAATGCAGTGTACAAAAGTGCGGCGGCTACTTCCTTTTCCGGCACACTTGGCGAAAACAATATAAACACCTTTTTTAACTCCCAGCCTTTGAAACTATGAATAGTAGAGACTTTGACCCTCCCAGTTTGCATTCGAAATGCAACCTTTCTTTCACGTCTCAAACTTGTTATTGCGCGTTCCTTATTGTGTATTCGATCATCTGCGTTTATGCTTTGCTGTTCAAAATTGGTCTCAAACGTTGCAATTGCGGGTATTCCAATGTCGTTTAGCCAGTCAAGTAAATCTCTACCTACTTCTATTGAACTGACCAAAATTGCAGTATCAGCGGGTGCACCAAAGCAACCGTTGGTCCAATGTTCTTCGAGGTCAGCCATAAGCCGCCCTTTACATCCATTTGCGTTCCCGTTGAACCAAGTGTTTGGTGTCATTAAAAGGGGTTGCGATTGGTCAATTTCAAAGGGAACTGTTTCGGATTTGTATTCCGCAAACTCCATCAAGGCATTTGCAAGCTTTGCTATGTCCATTGGAACTCGAAGAGACTTTCCGAGATAGAACGGTGAACCTTGGATACCAGGAATCACTTGCCGCTTTTTAATTTGTGCATAAATATCTTGACGATCATCTTCTGCAAAGAGGAACGTATAGTTTGAACTACAAACAGTGAGAAGATTTTCGATCCAGTCTCGTTGGAAATCTTGACCTTCATCTACAAGCAATAAATCTATTTTAGTTTCGCTATTCAACCGAATTGTATGTGCCTTCATTTCACCGTTGCCAAAGTCTTCTACTGTCCAATCTACTAAGGCATGGTAATTAGAGACTTGAACATTTCTGTGGCTATGCACATTAAAATGTCGGCAGAGCTTATTGATCACGTCAGAAAGGTAGTTTGTCATTGTGATGTTAAAGCAAACTATTAATACATGTTTTCCTTCTATAGCCGCGTGAACTGCCTTTTGAACCAGAATGAACGTTTTTCCTGAACCAGCAACTCCTAAAAGCCGGCGACCTCCATGGTCGATTTCTAATATCTTTTTCTGCTTAACTCCATATACAGCACTGACGTATTTAGCCTCAATTTGTCCATATTCAGGATAAGCTAACGCACTCCGAAGTCGGCCATACAGATTATTTTCCTTCATCCAACTTGCAAATTTTGAGCCGCGTGTTAAATGCCTCATGGTGAGGATGCTTTTTAGTTTTCCTGAATGAAGGTCATCATAACCAATTGCGGTACGATAATCACTCAGAATGAAGCCGATTTGGTCGTGAATCTCCTCTGATGTACTCTTGTGGAAATATACAAATGTGCTTACCAAAGCAAAAAATTTCATGTTGCTCGTTGCCTCGGCTCCTAGTAAAGGCAATTCATACCTGAGTAGCGAGTCTCTATACCTTTCTACTTGAAGAAATGGACACTTGCTTTGCGGTAATGCTTTCCAAATATTGTTATTTGCGTCGAAAACTCTCCAGTGATGGCTTGATGAAGTGCCAATCACGCTATACTTTTCTAAAGTCCAATCTTTGACTTCAAAAATACCAATTCCGGCATCGGGTGAGAACAACACGATATCGGGATTAAGCCCATTCATGTGGGGCTGAACGAATACAGTCCATGTATCGTCTTCCTCGAATGTGTCAAGTAACATATTCATAAGTGTGCGCTCCCCATCAGTAAGTGGGGTAGGAAATGAATTGACTTCATCTAAGTCAGGAACAAGATTTGCCATGGTTTGTTTACGCATCTATCGTAAGAACCGAGAATACAATGTTATTTGAACATAGTTTGTATGGCGCTGTTGTTACGATAGTCTCACAACTCACCGAAAACTATCAGTAAAACGTCTCAATAGTGGAATATCACTGCTGCGCGGCTGCCCCTGCACGCCGCCGACCCGCTCCGCGACCGCGCGACCACACACGCACGCGATCTCCAGCGACTCGGCTAACGTGCGTCCGCGCAGCCAGCCCGCCAGAAACCCGGCGTCGAAGCTGTCTCCCGCGCCAATCCCGTCTCCACCCAGTGCAGCGGGTTCAACCGCGCGGTGGATCGTCTGCTCGCCCGTACAAACCGTCGCGCCGCCCGCGCCCTGCTTGAGTGTCGTCAACTGCACCCGCTTACGCAGCCACGCCGCCGCGTCCTCCATGCTATCCGCACCGCTGATGCGCAATGCTTCCTGTTCGTTCGGCATGAAAACATCCAGCAGCGGCAGCGCTTCCGCGAGGCCGTCCCCCCAGCGGTCTGCCGGGTCCCAGTTCGTATCGAGTGACAGGCTGAGTCCACGTCTCTTCGCCCGTCGTAAAATATCCAGCCACGCCGGGAGCAGCCCGCTATGCAGATACAGGCTCCCGTAATGCAGGTGTCGCCCCGCCGCGAGAAACTCATCCGTCACATCGGCGGGGGTCAGCGTGTTCAACGAACCGAGATAGGTTAGCATCGCGCGATCATGGTTCGTCGTCAGGTGGATCGTCAGCCCGGTTTGGAGCGCCGGATCGACCACCATCCGCTGCGTATCGACGCCCGCCGCGTTCAACCGCTCAATCACAAGCTGCCCGAAAGCATCCGCGCCGACCTTGCCCAGCATCCCGACCTTCAACCCCAGTTTGGCCGCCTGGCTCGCGAAGATGCAGCACGAGCCGCCCAGTTCCAGCGTATACCGTTCGACCAGCTTTTCGACTTGCCCAAACTCCGGGATGACATCCGCGCCGCCGATGATCAGATCGACGGCAGTATCGCCGAAGACAAGGACATCGTACTCCGCCACTATCTGGCCGGAACAGGTTCAGCGTCGAAAAACTGCGGCAGGTGCGCGCGGTGCGCTCCGAGCAATTCATCGCGCAGCGCGTCGGCAACCTTCGGATCGGTTACTGCGCCATCCGCGAGCAGCGCTTCAGAGAACAAGCCGCGATCTCCCGTCAGTGCCGCTTCCATCGTCAGTTGAATCGAGGCGATCTTGCGATTGATGATCGCTGCCAGCGTATCCGGGAAGTCGTCGATGTGCAGCGCGCGGAAGCCGCCCGCCATTGCCACCGCTGGCAATTCGAGATACGCGCCCGCCGTCACGTTCGGCACAAGTCCATCATTGGGCAGGTTCGCGTAGAAGATACGGCGCTGATCGTATTCGATGGACGCGAGCATCTCCAATAACTGCTCGTGTTCCCCGACCTTGCGATCCAGAAACTTGCTTTGCAATGGAATTTCGCCAAGCGCCTGCGCCTTCATCTCCGCATAGATGCTGTCGCCCCACGCGATCACGTGTTCCAGCGAATAGGCATCCTTGCCGAGTGTGGTCCCGTAATAGCTGCCAGCGGGAAAGCGCTCCGGGAAGAACTCCGTCACGTGGCGGTCGTTCGCGGAGGGGTACGCGCCATACGTCTGGAACAGCGACCACGAAAACGGGTTCGCGCCGATGCTGTGGTCCGCGAAGGTATCACCCGATTCGGGGTACTGCTTGCCGCCATTCCCGGATGGGTGCAGCTCCTGTGCCACCTTTTCGCGCAGTGTCGGCAGCATGTCGCGCCCTTTCCAGCGCAGATCGTAGAAGAATGTGAGATGGTTCAATCCAACCGAAACAGAGGTGAATTCTTCCGGTGGCGCGCCGACCAGCTTGGCGAGGTTACGCTCGACACGAAACGCGCCGTGACACAGCCCGATCACGTTCAACCCGGTCTGCTTGCGGATCGCCCAGCAGTTCGCAGTCATCGGGTTACTATAGTTGATGAACAGCGCATCCGGGCAAAGTTCCTTCACGTCCTCAGCAATCGCGACCAGCGCCGGGATCATCCGCATCGCGCGCGAAATGCCACCCGGCATTACCGTATCCCCGACGGGCTGGTTGATCCCGTACTTGCGCGGGATGAACACATCCTGTTCCCACGCGCGCCGCCCACCGACCCCCACCGTCATCATGACCACGTCCGCACCCGGCAAGGCGTCGCGGCGATCAGTGAAACCGGAAATGGTCATCGGTGCGCTGCGTGCTTCGATCAGCTTGCGCGAAATGCCTTCCGCGACGGCCAGCGCCGCCGGGTCAATATCGACGAGGACAAGGTGATACGGTCCGAGTTCGGGGCTGTGGATCAGGTCCGCGACCAACCCCTGCGTGAACATGGCGCTCCCTGCGCCAATCAGGACAATCTTCTTCGACATGATTCCGTCTCCTGTATGCTGGTGGGTCGCTCAAGCCCGACCCTTCTTTACCCGTCCTGTCATCGTTTCGGCCAAACCTGATTGAGCAGCGCTTCACCCGCCGCGTACCGCCTGATATTCGTGCTGAACAAATCCAGCACGACATCGTAATAGCGGCTGGTGAAGCCCGCCGCGTGCGGCGAGATAATCACGTTGTCGAGCGTCCACAACGGGCTATCCGCCGGGAGCGGCTCCTGCTCGAAGACATCCAATGCCGCGCCCGCGATCTTCCGATTGCGCAGCGCATCGATCAGCGCCGTCTCATCGACCACCCCACCCCGCGCGACGTTGATCAGATACGCGGATCGCTTCATCGCGGCGAAGGCATCCGCACTGAGCATATGGTGCGTCGCGGGCGTGTGCGGCACGGAAAGCACCAGATAATCGAGCTGCGGGAGCGCTTCGAGCAGCCGATCCGGGGTATAGGAAAGGTCCGGCTCTGTTCCCGGCAGCCCTGCAAGGCGCGGTATCTGATAGAGCAACGGCTGCACCCGGTCGGGTCCATGCGCGGGCGTGATCGCGACGACGCGCATCCCGAAAGCGTGCGCGATACGCCCGATCTCCTTGCCGATGCTGCCATACCCGACGATCCCGACCGTCGCGCCGCCCAATTCGGAAGGCGTGAAGTGCGTCCACCGATAATCGAAGGTCGGCCACTCTCTGCGCATCTGGTGGCGAGCCATATCCGGCAGGTTGTGGCCGAGCGCGAGCATCATCAGCAGCGTGTGTTCGGCCATATTCGGCGGCGCAACCCCGATCAGCGTGGTGATCGCGACAGCGGATCGCCCCAGCGGGCTGGTGAGCGCGGCATCGTAACCCGCCGTATCGAGCTGTACCCAGCGCACGTTGGGGTACAGTGCCGGGTCCGGGAACGCGCCCCACGTATAGACCACCTCCGCCCAGTTCCAGAGTTCAGGCGGCACGTCCCCAGCCTGATCGACGCTGTGCTGGCGCACCTCCAGGCCGGGCGCGGCGGCTTTCAGCTTCGCGAGCCAATCCGCGCTGAACATGCGCGTGCTGAGAATATGAATCGGCTGCGTCATATACGGCTCCGAATGTGCCGCGCGGTCGGGCGTGTCGTGGGCAGTTGAAAGCGCGGGTGCTGCGTCTGGTCGAAGCCCACGTTGAACTCCGGGATGTCGTGTTCGACGATAGTCCAGAAGCGCTCGTACTGCTCATCGACGCGCTGCACCAGTTCCTCGTACATATCGTACATCTGCCGCGTCGGTGCGTTATCGGAGCGCGCGACCTTGAAGCCGAGCGATTGCAGCTTCGCATCGAGCGCGGGCGGCGAGTGCGACCCTTCCAGTTCGCCGCTCTCTTCGGTCAGCGCCTTGATCAACGCGCCGTCGATCTCGGTGAGTGCATTCACGAGTGCGCGTCCGTTGCGCGCCAGTGCTGCATTCTCTACTTGCGGATCATTCTGCAAGAGGCGCACCATATCCGCGATCACGCGCCGCAGGTTCCGGCAATCGCGCCCGACGCTGTGAACATCCGTCACGGCGTCGCGGATTTGTACCATCAGGTCATACTGCGCTTCGTAGGCTTCCAGCGTGGTT
>Ga0123337_10003973_pt1 | contig 15299 bp, 14 predicted proteins | sample frozenSSSSmetaG_FD_89792 | JGI IMG/M metagenome (GOLD analysis project Ga0123337, IMG submission 89792) | Glacier valley bacterial and archeal communities from Borup Fiord, Nunavut, Canada, to study Microbial Dark Matter (Phase II) -... | ecosystem: Environmental > Aquatic > Freshwater > Ice >... | reverse complement strand
GCCGACGTCCTTGCGCTTGGTCAGCTTGACGATGGCGTTGAGCCGCGTCTTGGTCTTGTCCATCGGCTTGAGGTCAAAGTAGGGCGGAATCACCGGCAGGTTGGCAAAGCTCCACTTGCCGCGTTTGACATCGAATTCTTCGGGCGCCTGGATCTCGACCAGATGGCCGACCGCCGAGGTGATGATCCAGTCGTCACTTTCAAAGTACTCGTCGTGCTTGTCAAACTTGCCCGCCGTGGGCGTGAGGGCGCGCACGATGTCTTGCGCCACCGAAGGTTTTTCGGCAATTACCAGTGTTTTCATAAATACTTTTCTGACTTTATCTGTCCCGGGGAGTTGTTCCCGGCCTTGCGCCAAAGCGGCTTTTTCATCGCGAGCGCCAGAAAGCGGCTGTCAGCAACGGCCAAGGGCCGTCACTACAATCATGCTTTCTCGCGCAGGTACGCGCGCCAGTGCGCACGCACACACATGAATTAACCATACCAAAAAAACCAACGTGCCAAAAACCCCGGCCTCTCCAACCCTTTCCCCGCCTGCCGCACGCATGCCTGGCGGCGACGGCCGCCGAATCCAGACCCGCCGCTCGGGCGTGCATGGCAAGGGCGTGTTTGCGCTGCAGGACCTGGCCGAAGGCGAGACGCTGATTGAATATGTGGGCGAAGTCATCAGCTGGCCTGAAGCGCTGCGCCGCCACCCGCACGATGCGGCCCAGCCCAACCACACGTTCTACTTTCACATCGACGACGGCCGTGTGATCGATGCCAAGGTGGGCGGCAACTCGTCGCGCTGGATCAACCACAGCTGCGCTCCCAACTGCGAGGCCGACGAAAACGGCGGGCGCGTCTTCATCAAGGCGCTGCGCAACATCGCGGCGGGCGATGAGCTGTTTTACGACTACGGCCTGGTGATTGACGCGAAGTACACCAAAAAACTGCTGGCCGACTACCCCTGCTGGTGCGGCGCCGACAACTGCCGGGGCACGCTGCTGGCGCCCAAGGACAGGAAAAAACCGGCACCAAAAACCGATGCCGTGGCACTGAAGAAAAGCGGCGCCCCGAAAAAGCGCAAGCTGGCCTGAGCCCGCCCTGCTGGCTTGCCCTTTCCTTATCCCCGTTTTACGCTGGCAACCCTCATGACCTCTTCCTTGCCAACCCCCATCCGCTGGCCCGCCGAGGCCATCTGGGAGGCCGTGGCGCCCGACCTGCCCGGCTTCACGGTGGAGGTGCTGCCCGAGATCGACTCGACCAACAGCGAGCTGATGCGCCGCTTCAAGGGCAGCCCCGGCAAACCGCCCCAGCCCGAGCCGCTGCTGCTGGTGGCCGAGCAGCAAAGCGCCGGACGCGGGCGGCTGGGCCGCAGCTGGCAAAGCCGGCGCGCAAACAGCCTGACGTTTTCACTCGGCCTGCCCTTGCAGCCGGCCGACTGGTCCGGGCTGTCGCTGGCCGTCGGCATCAGCGTGGCCGAAAGCCTGGACCCGCCACCGGCAGGCCAGGCCCGCCACACGGGCAAGCCCCGCATCGGGTTGAAATGGCCGAATGACCTGTGGCTGTCAACGCCCCAGGGCGAGCGCAAGCTGGCCGGCATCCTGGTGGAAACGGCCAGCTGGGACGGCCAGCGCCAGGTGGTCATCGGCGTGGGCATCAATATCCGGCCGGTGCCGCTTGCCGACCCCACCGAAACGACGCCGGCCACGGCCGCCATTGCGCCCGGCTGCCTGCAGGAACTCGATGCCGGCATCGATGCGGCTGACGCGCTGCTGCGCATCGTTCCGGCGCTGGTGCAGGCGGTGCAGGCCTTCGAGCAGTTCGGCTTCGCGCCTTTTCAGGCCCGCTTTGCAGTGCGCGACGTGCTCTGCGGCCGCGCCGTGCAGCTTTCGGACGGCAGCCAGGGCACGGCCCACGGCGTGGCCGAAAACGGCGCCCTGCTGGTGCAGACGGCGGCCGGCATGCGCGAAGTCACCAGCGCCGAAGTCAGCGTGCGGCCAGTCGCGGCCCCTTTCACATCGCCGGCAAAGGACGCCGGCCTGTGCTGAGAGTGCTCGTGCTGGCCTTGCTGCTGGCCAATGCGGTTTATTTTGCGTGGGGGCAAGGCCTGCTGGCTGCTTATGGTTTCGTGCCGGCCCGGCAGTCCGAACCGGAGCGGCTGGCGCAGCAGATCAGGCCAGAGGCACTGCAGCTGATCACCAGCAGCGCGCTCGCGCCATCCGACCAGGCGACCGCCAGCCCCACGGCCGCGCTGCCCGCCGGCGTGCAATGCCTGCAGGTCGGCGTCTTTACCGAGCAGCAGGCCCGGGCCCTGCGCCCGCGCCTGCAAAGCCTGCCCGCGGACAGCTGGTCGTTCGAGAGCAGCGGCGACTCCGTGCGCTGGATCATCTACATGGGCAAGTACGTCAGCAAGGAAGCGATGAACCGCAAGCGCGCCAAGCTGCAGCAACTGGGCCTGAGCTTCGAGCCGCCCGTCAGCCCGCAGCTCAACCCGGGCCTGTCGCTGGGCAGCTTCAGCTCGAAAGCCGAGGCCGAAACCGCCCTGGAGCAGATGAACCAGCGCGGCATACGCAGCGCCAAAGTGATGCTGGAGCGGCCCGAATTGCCCAGCTTGTGGCTCAAGCTGCCGGCGGCCGATGCGTCGATGCGCACCCGCCTGGACACGCTCAAGCCGCAGTTCGGGGGCAAGGCCGTGCAGGCCTGCGCGTAGCCGCCGCGCCGAGTCACTCCTTTTTTCATAGCTGGTTGCGCCCGTCCTTATTGCGCTGACGGCCTTTTACCTTATTTTTGACCTATCGCCTTGAGGGCGACAGTCGCTCCAGGGTTTAAGCGCACCAGGTTTGTTGCACATCAATAAAAATGCATTCTTAGTGCATTTATTATGGTTAAAATAACATTCATATTAAATACATCTTAAAAGGATTTTCTTGCCATGAATGCATGGCGGGCAACAACGGCCCTGATGCGCGCCGGGAAACGGGACCAGCCGATAGCGCCGCAGCAAGCCTGCGCAGCCAATGCGGGAAGCCCGCAGCGGAACAGCTTGTCCAACTTTGTAAAAAAGTAAGACTAAGCGTTCAAGCGTACGGACACCGTGTCGGCTCCCATTTGAAAATGGGCCGCCTAAATTCCGACGCTGCCAATCACCCCCGACCACGTCCAGCGCCTCCAAAGGCGACGCCGCACCACCCTCGGCGGAAATCGCAAGGGTGACTTCATCCGTAAATTCGATGACCCGCATGAGGCGGGCAGCGCAATTTTCCAGATACTAATTTAGGAAACCACTCATGAAAACCGAACAGAAAAACCAGCACGACGAAGACTTGTCAAAGGGCAAGGGTCGCCGAAATTTTCTCAGCAGAAGTGCGCTGCTGGGACTGACCGGTGCCGGCATGTCGCTGGGTCTGGCCGGTTGCAAGGATGAAGTCGCGGCCAAACCAGCTGCTGCCGCTGCAGCGCCAGCGCTCGGGCATGAACTGGCGCCCGGACAGCTCGATGACTACTATCACTTTTCCAGTGGCGGCCACTCCGGCGAAGCCCGGATTCTGGGCATTCCTTCAGGCCGCACGCTGCGCCGCATCCCGATCTTCAACATCGATCCGATGGTGGGCTGGGGCATCACGAATGAATCGAAGGCGATCATGGGCACCAAGGCCGATGGCAGCCTGAAGTACACCACCGGCGACACCCACCACATGCATGGCAGCTACAAGGACGGCACCTATGACGGCCGCTGGCTGTTCACCAACGACAAGATCCATTCCCGGCTGGCCCGCATCCGCATGGACACCATGGAATGCGACAAGATCACCGAACTGCCCAACGTCATGGGTTTTCACGGCATTTTTACTGACAAGCGCGATCCGGTGGACCAAGCCATCAACTACACGACGCGCGTGTTCTGCGGACAGGAATTCCACACCCCGCTGCCCAACGATGGCCGCGACCTGGATGACCCGAGCAAATGGGGTTGCCTGTTTACCTGCGTTGATGCCGCCACGATGGAAGTGCGCTGGCAGTGCCGGATCGACGGCAACATGGAACTGGTGGCCTCTTCGTATGACGGCAAACTGGCCGCCTCGACCAACTACAACACCGAAAACGCGCCCGACCTGGCCGGCATGATGACGGCCGAGCGCGATGCCTGCACGTTCTTCCACATCGAGCGCATTGAAAAACTCGTCAAGGAGGGGAAATTCACCACCATTGGCAACTCCAAGGTGCCGGTGGTCGATGGCCGCAAAGCCGCCAATCCAGACCCGAAGACAGCCGTCACCTGCTATGTCCCGCTGGGCAAAAATCCGCACGGCGTGAACGCCTCGCCAGACGGAAAATATTTTGTCACCGCCGACAAACTCTCGCCCACCGCGTCGGTGATCGAGCTGGCCCTGGTGCTGAAATGGTTTGACGGCGAGTTGAAGGAGCTGCGCGAAGTAGTCGTGGCGCAGCCTGAAATCGGCCTGGGACCGCTGCACACCGCGTTTGACGGCAAGGGCAACGCCTACACCTCGCTGTTCCTCGACAGCCAGGTCGTCAAGTGGAACGTGGAGCAGGCCATCGCCCAGTTCAAGGGCGACAAGACGGCCAAAGTCGTGCTGGACAAGATCGACGTGAATTTCCAGCCCGGCCATGGTTATTCGTCAATGGGCGAAACCAAGGAAGCGGATGGCAAGTACTTCAATTCCGGCAACAAGTTCTCCAAGGACCGCTTCCTGCCGGTCGGCCCGCTGCATCCGGAAACCGAGCAACTGATCAACATCAGCGGCGAGAAAATGGTGACGCTGGCAGAGCACACGGCTTACCCTGAGCCGCATGACGGCATCATCGTGCGCCGCGACGTGGTCAAGACGCGCCAGATCTACAACATGGATGACTTCCCGAACGCGGTCAAGGCCGAGAACGCCGGCATCGAGCGCAAGGGCAACAAGGTTCATGTGCGCATGATGTCGCAGGCGCCAGCCTTCAGCATGCCGGTCATCAAGGTGAAAAAAGGCGATGAAGTCACCATCACCCTGACCAACCATGACAAGGTCGAGGACCTGACGCATGGCTGTGCCATTCCGACCTACAACATCTGCTTCATCGTCAATCCGCAGGAAACCAAGTCCGTCACGTTCACGGCCGACCATGAGGGTGCCTACTGGATTTACTGCACGCACTTCTGCCACGCACTGCACCTTGAAATGCGCAGCCGCTTGTTGATCGAGGCGTAATTTCGCGCCAGATGCAACCTTGGCAAGGTGCGTACCATGCACCTTGCCAAGCCTCAAACAGCGTTCAACCCAACGCTGACGCGATCGGACCGTAGTTTTATGGAACATTCAGTTTTCCGCCGGCGCTTGCTGCGCCCCTTGTTCATCGCCCTGGCCTTCATGCTCTGCCTGCCGTTCGCAGCGCAGGCCGAGGCGACCGTTTACGACGCCGAGCTGTCCGAGCAACTGAAGCACGGACCGGACCTGTGTGCGGCAGCGCCTTGCCGCGATGTCATGCCCGCCGCGCAGCAGTTTTCCAAGCGCAAGGGCGCGCCCAATTATGTTGAAGCGTACGCCGTCGAAGGCGACAAGACACGCCTGGTGGGCTATGTTTTTCTCTCGACCGATGTGGTCGATATTCCCGCCTATTCTGGCAAGCCGGTCGTCACGCTGATCGGCATGGACACCCGCGGCATCATCACCGGGGTGCGTGTCCTCAAGCACTCGGAACCCATCTTGCTGGCCGGAATCCCCGAGTCGGCACTGCTTAAATTCATTGACCAGTATGTTGGCAAAGCCGCCGACGCCAAGCTGGTGATTGGCCGCGACCGGGAGGGCGATGACGCCATCGGGCTGGACGCCATCAGCGGCGCGACCGTCACCGCGATTGCCGAAAACCAGGTGATTTCACGCAGTGCCTACGAGATCGGCAAACAGGTCGGTCTCATCAAGAACACGCCCCGGCCGCCAGCGCGCTTTACGCAGCTGAAAGAGGAGCCGCTGGACTGGGCCGGCTTGCTCAAAGAAGGCAGCGTGCAGCATCTGGTGGTGTCGGCATCCGACATGGGTCTGCCGGATCAGTCCCAGCCGTACATGGATTTGTATTTCGGTTACCTCAATGTCCCGGCGATTGGCAACAGCCTGCTGGGTGAACGCGGCTACCAGCGGCTGATGCAGGACTTGAAGCCGGACGAACATGCGATCTTCATCGTCGGCAACGGGCAGGAGACCTTCAAGGGCTCCGGCTACGTGCGCGGCGGCATTTACGACCGGGTGCAGGTGCGCCAGGACCCGATGACCTTCACTTTCAGGGACACCGATTACCTGAATCTGTACGGTCTGCAGCCCGCCGATGTGCCGGGCTTTAAAGAGTCGGCGATTTTCATCATTCGCTCGCCTGATTTCAATCCGGCCTGGCCATGGCAGCTGACGGTGCTGGCCAACAAGGTCAATGCCGCCACCGGCAGCAAGACCTTTGTGCACTTCGACCAGGAATTGTGGCTGCCTGCGCGCTATCTGGAGGGCGGTCGCCCGCACGTGGACCGCCCCGAAGCGGCCTGGAAGTCGATCTGGAAACATCAAAAGCTTGAAATCACCCTGTTCATCCTGATCCTGGGCGTGACCGCACTGGTGTATTCGCTGCGCGACAAGCTGGTGCGCCGATCGAGCCGCAAACACAAGCCGTGGACAGCGGTGCCGCACCACCTGATATGGATTGCCAGCGTGGGCTTCCTGGGCTTTTACCTCAAGGCGCAACCGAGCATCACGCAGGTGATGACCTGGTTCCATTCAATGCTGAACCAGTGGAAGTGGGAGCTGTTCCTGTCGGACCCGTTCATCTTCATCTTCTGGTTGTTCATCGTCGTCACCGTGCTGGTCTGGGGGCGCGGTGTGTTCTGCGGCTGGCTGTGCCCGTTCGGCTCGCTGCAGCAGCTCGCGCACAGCGCCGGCAAGTGGCTTGGCCTGAAGCGCTTTCAGGGCCTGCTGCCCAAGCCGCTGCACGACAAGCTCAAATGGATCAAGTACGGCGTGTTTTTCGTCCTGCTCGGCGTGTCTTTTTATTCGATGGAAACGGCCGAGAAGCTGGCTGAAATCGAGCCTTTCAAGACAACCTTCATCGTCGGCGTGTGGAACCGTACCTGGCCATTCTGGCTGTTCATTGGCGGCATTCTGGGCTGGTCTTTCCTCAGCGAGCGTCCGTATTGCAAATACATTTGCCCGCTCGGCGCCGGCCTGGCCATCCCCGGCAAGTTCCCGTTGTCCGGCTTGAAGCGCAAAAAGGAATGCCAGACCTGCCATGCGTGCGCAGCCGGATGCGGCTCCCATGCGATTGATGCTGCCGGCAAGATCGACCCGATGGAATGCATGCTGTGCCTCGATTGCATGGTCCTGTATTACGACGACCATGCCTGCCCGCCGCTGGTCAAGGAGCGCAAGACACGCGAGAAGCAAGACCTGCCGCTGACCGCCATCAATGCCAAGGGTTACTTCATTCCGCTGGACAGCGTGCGCCGCAATCTGTCCGAAAAAGCAGCGGAACTGGCTGACAGGAAAGCCTGACGTGAGCAGCGCGGTGGCTACCCTATGTGCCTGGACGTCCAGGGCCGTGTTGCTTGCAACAGGACTGGCGTTGTCAGTCAACATGGCATGGGGCGCTGTGCTGCTGGTCAAGCCCGGAGAATCGATTGCCGCAACCATCCGTGCGGCCCAGCCTGGCGATACGGTGCAGGTGGCGCAAGGCGTTTATGCCGGACAACTGCTGATCGACAAGCCGATCACGCTGCAGGGCATTGGCCGACCGACCCTCAGCGCGCAAGGCAGCGGCGACGTGATCCGGGTGCGCGCGGCTGACGTGAGCATCGACGGCTTCATCATTCGCGACAGCGGCATCGACCTGGCGGACAAGAACTCAGGCATCCATGTCGAACCCGCCTCGGACCGTGCAAGGATCAGCAACAACTCGCTGCCCTACAACCTTTTCGGCGTGTGGCTGGAAGGCGTCAAGGACGCGCGCGTCGTGAACAACATCATCACCGGCAAGCGTGACTTGCTGTCGGCGGCACGCGGCAACGGCATTCAGGTGTTCAACACCAGCAATGCGCAAATCATCAACAACAACATCAGTTACGCACGCGACGGCATTTATGTGGATGTCTCCAGCAACGCCTTGTTTCGGGGCAACAAGATTCATCACCTGCGCTATGGCACGCACTACATGAACACCAACCACAGCATCTGGGAAAACAACGAGTCTTATCTCAATCGCGGCGGCCTGGCGCTGATGGAAGTGCGCGACCTGACCGTGCGCAACAACATCGCCTGGGGCAATACCGACCACGGCATCATGCTTCGCACGATCCAGGACTCGGTGATCGAAAACAACGTCGTTGCCGGCAACGGGCGCGGCTTTTTCATTTATGACGCCGAGTACAACACCGTGCGGGACAACCTGGTCATTGGCAACCGCGTGGGCATCCACCTGACGGCCGGCTCCCGCAACAACAAGGTCGATGGCAATGACTTCATCAGCAACCAGGAGCAAATCAAATACGTTGCTGCGCGCGATGTGCAATGGGGCCGCAGCCAGGGCAACTACTGGAGCAATTACAGCGGCTGGGATCAAAACGCCGACGGCATAGGCGACATGGCCTATGAAGCCAACGATGTGGTGGACCGGCTCAACTGGCAATACCCGCTGCTCAAGCTGCTGCTGTCCAGCCCCTCGATACAGACGCTGCGCTTTGTCGCGCGCCAGTTTCCGGTTCTGCGTGCGCCCAGTATTGTGGACCAGCATCCGCGCATGCAGCCGGCGCATCAGGACTGGAGGCGCTGGAGTGATAAATGAAAAAATCGCGGGGACTGCTGAAGTGATCCAAAAAACAAACGTGATCGAAGTGGCCCATGCCAGCAAAATTTATGGTGACATCACGGCGCTGGACGACATCAGCCTGTCGGTGGCGCAAGGCGAGATGTTTGGCTTGATCGGACCCAACGGGGCCGGCAAAAGCACGCTGTTCAAGCTCATGCTCGGACTCATTTCGCCGACTTCCGGCAACATCCGGGTGCACGGCGTGCCGATCGATGGCCGCGACTTCAGGGCGGTGCGGCGGCGCATCGGCTACCTGCCTGAAAGCTTTGTCACCTACGACAATTTGACGGGCCTGGAAATACTGCGTCTGTTTGCCGACCTGAAGCAGGTGCCGCGCAGCAGTTGCGCGGCGCTGCTGGAGCGCGTCGGGCTGGCGGATGCGGCGGGTCGGCGGGTCAGCGGGTATTCCAAGGGCATGCGCCAGCGACTGGGCTTTGCGCAGGTGCTGCTGGGCAAGCCGGACCTGATCTTTCTGGATGAACCGACCAACGGCCTGGACCCGCAAGGAATCCATGATTTCTACCAGATCCTGCGCCAGGTGCAGGCGCAAGGCGCCACCATCATCCTGACCTCGCACATCCTGGCCGAGATCCAGGAGCGGGTCGATCGCCTGGTGATTCTGCAAACCGGGCATATCGCCGCGCAGGGAACGCTGGCGCAGTTGCGCACGCAGCGCGTCCTGCCGTCGGTCATCGAGGTGACGCTGGCGCCCGGCCAGCAAGCCCGCATCGAGGCCGGACTGGCGCGCATGGCCGGACTCCAGATCAGCATGAACGGCCAGCGCGCGCGCATTTCCTGCCTGCCGGCGCAAAAAGTCGCGGTGCTCGAACTGCTGTTTGGGCTTGGCGGTGCGGTTCAGGACATTGCGGTGCACGAGCCGTCACTGGAAGACCTGTTTCTGGGTTATGGAGGGCAGCATGTTCAAGCGCATTGAGTGGGCACAGGTTCGCGTCATCGCGGCCAAGGAATGGCGCGAGCGCATCCGCAACTGGTGGGTCCTCGCGGTGGCGGTGATCTTTGCGCTGTTTGCGCTGGCGATTGCCTACTTCGGTTCGGCGCAGCAGGGCAGCGTTGGCTTTCACGGCATCGATGTCACCATCGCCAGCCTGGTCAGCCTGGTGATTTACCTGGTGCCGCTGATCGCCATGATCCTGGGCTACGACGCCATCGTGGGGGAAAGGGAACGCGGCTCGCTGGAGTTGCTGCTGTCGATGCCGATCACCCGCTTTGAAATTTTGCTCGGGAAGTACCTGGGTTTGTCGGCCGCCCTGGCCTGCGCCACGGCGGTTGGCTTTGGCGCAGGCTTGCTGCCCTTGGCAAACCAGCTGGGCCCGCGCGATCTTTACCATTACGCGGGCTTTGTGTTCTCTGCCATCCTGATGGGCATGGCTTTCCTGAGCCTGTCGCTGTGGCTGTCCGTGGTGTCGCAAGACCGCATGCGTGCCAGCGGCATGGCGATCGGGACCTGGTTCTTCTTTGTGCTGGTGTTTGACCTGCTGCTGATGGGACTGCTGGTGGCCAGCAAGGGCAGCCTGGGCAGCACCGTTTTCGCCAGCTTGCTGATGCTCAACCCGGCCGATGTCTTCCGGATGCTGAACATCTTCAGTTCACAGCAGGTGCAGACGATGTATGGCCTGGCCACCGTAATGCCCGACAGCCTGACCAACCCGATGGTGCTGATGAGCATCATGCTGGGCTGGATCATCGTGCCCTTCCTGTTCGCCAACTGGAGATTCAAGTGAAAACGATCAATACCGCCAGGCGACAAAGCCTGCGCACCTCCCTCCAATGGGCCGGCGCCCTGGCCCTGCTGGCACTGCTTCCGGCCTGCAACCGCGCCATGCAGCCAGCGCTGGCGCTGGAGCCCGGCAGCGACACCGCCTGCGTGCTCGACGGCATGGTGCTCAAGGAGTTTCCCGGTCCCAAGGGGCAAGTTCACTATGCCGAAGGCGCACCCGACTTTTACTGCGACTTGATCGAGCTGTTCACCGCCCTGCTCATGCCGGAGCAAAAACGCCCGCCCAGCGCCGTGTTCGTCCAGGACATGGGCAAGACCGACTGGGATCATCCGGAGGCGAACTGGATTGATGCCAAAACGGCCTTCTACGTCACCGGAAGCCGTAAACGCGGCTCCATGGGGCCGACCTTCGGCTCGTTTTCCAGCCAGCTGGACGCCGAGAACTTTGCGAAAAAAGAAGGCGGCCAAACGATGCGCTTTGCGCAAATTACACCGGACATGGTCAACCTGACCGGCGGTGTGGCGCACGACGCCACGATGTCGCGTTGAGGTGGCCCGCTTGAAACACGAACCGACCCCCGCCATGGATGCCCTGATGCCAACCCCCCTGAGCACCGAAGAACTGCAGGCCTTGTTTGCGGAAACCAACTACCGCCTGCGCGAATCGCGCAAGGCGGTATTGCAGCGTTACGCGGTGCAAAGTGAAGCCGAGTTGCTCGCGCAAATCGAGCAAGCCCGCGTGGCCGAACATCCCGCCTATGAGCTGTACCTGAGTGCGCTGATCCTGGAACAAACCCGCATGCAGATCAGGGCGGAAATGGTGTCGCAACTCGATCCCGCCAATCCCCCCAATGAAATCGATTTACCGTCTATCAGCGTGCATTTGGGACTCAGGGAACAGCTGCAAACCCATTACGAAGCGCGTTTGCTTGAACCGGTCCAACTGGCACAGGATGCCTTGATGCTGTCGTTCGATACCGGCCTCAAGGTGGAAGTGCGCTATTTCAGCCGCCAGGAATACTCCATCAGCTGGTCTTGGGGTGACTTCGAATTGCGTATCGACACCGCGCCGACGCATCCCGACTGCGAGACACGACCTCACCATCTGCACAGGAAAGATGGCACGCTGGCGCCATATAGCGCAACTGTGCCTGGCACGGACTGCTGGCTCAACCTGTCCGGGCTGCTGGACCGCTTGCTGTCAGACCCTTTGCTGGCAGTGCCGACCTTCGATAAAAATGCGGCAACGGATTGCGCCGCCACAACAGGGAGCCTGGCAAGGAGCACGGCGCCCATCATGTGAACTGCAATTCATCCCCTCACCCAACCTTTTCAATCTCGACAGGAAATCACATCATGAACGCCTACAAACTATTGCCCCTCGTCCTTGTTGCGGCTTTGGCCGCATGCGGCGAAAAAGCGCCAACGACCAGCGAATCGACAGCACCGGCAGCGGTGACGCCGGCGGCAACAGCGCCGGCCGCGGAACCGGCGCCAACCGTCGCTGCCGCACCAGCGGCTGCAGCGGCAGCCAAGGGCCCGGCGCCCAGCGCGGAAGTGCTGGCCCAGGGCGAGAAAATCTACACCACGACCTGCCTGGCTTGCCACGGCGCAGGCGTACTGGGTGCCCCGAAATTTGGCGACAAGGCCTTGTGGGAGCTACGCATTGCCAAGGGAATGGACACTCTCTACACCAATTCGATCAATGGCATCAACATGATGCCGGCGCGCGGCGGCAATGCCGCCTTGAAGGACGATGAGCTGAAGGCCGCCGTTGACTACATGATCAGCAAGGCAAGTTAATTTGACCAGGAGCGTCGGCCAGCCTGGCTTGACGCTCCCTTACCCGAAAATGCACCTTGTCCATGTTTCCTGAAATCCTGCCAAACGTCATCAAGTACCTGGTCAGCGCCCTGCTGGTGTTGTCGTGGCCCAGCAGTTACGCCGGCAATGAAGCCATCCACCGCATTCCAGGCCACGTGTTCGGAACCACGGTCGAGGTCGCGATTTACGGTGAACCGGAGGCGCGCGCGAACCTGCTGGGGGCTCGTGTGCTGAACGAGTTTGACCGGCTGCATCACAAATTCCATGCCTGGCAACCGAGCGCACTGACCGCCCTGAACGACAGCATTGCACGCGGCGAGTCGTATCAAGCCGATGCCGAAATGGTCAGCCTGCTGCAGACGGCGACGCAACTGGCCGAGCGATCGGACAATTTATTCAACCCGGCGATCGGTCACCTGATACGCCTGTGGGGATTCCAGAGCAGCGACATCACGGCGCAGTCACCCGCGCCAGCGCAAATCAAGCGCTGGGTCGACGCCAATCCGCGCATGTCCGACCTGCGCTATGACGGCACGCAGGTTTCCAGCCGCAACAAGGCGGTCATGATCGACCTGGGCGGTTATGCAAAAGGGTACGCGCTGGACCAGGCGGCGCGTATTTTGCGCGATGCCGGCGTGAAGGCAGCGCTGATCAACGTGGGCGGCAATGTTCTGGCCATTGGCCAGCCCGGCGACCGGCCCTGGAAGGTCGGCATCCGGAACCCGCGCGGCGAAGGCACGGTGGCGGCGGTGGAACTGCATGACAACGAAGCGATGGGCACCAGCGGCGACTACCAGCGCTATTTCATGATAGGCGGCAAGCGCCATCCGCACATCATCGACGGCCGTACCGGGCAAACCATCGACCTGGTGGCGTCGGTGACGATCATCACGTCCGGCGGCCTTGACGCCGGCTTGCGCTCGGATGGGAGTTCCAAGCCGCTGTTCATCGCCGGCCCCCTGCATTGGCGCGCAACGGCGCAGCGGCTCGGCCTGAACGAAGTCATGCTGATCGATGCCAACCGGAATGTCGAGATGACGCCGGCCATGCGCGAGCGGATCGCGGCAGGAAAAACGGCTGAAACGGCTGAAACGGCAAAGCGGCCGCGAACGCGCTGACCCGAAAAACCGGCAACCGGCGCTTACAGCGCCTTCCAGAAGCGCAGCGGCACGCAGGTCTGCAGCCGCATCACAGCCCGGTCCATCAGCGCCGGATGCAACTCGTGCCCCAGCCCGCTGGCCACGTCCAGGGTGGCGTCGGCGCCGAGTTGCATCAGGTGTTCAAAATCATGGCGGACGCGGGCCCCCGGCACCACCGTGTCGTTTTGACCATGCAGCAGGTGCAAGGTGGTGAGCGCGGGCGCCCTTGCGGGCCAGGCGGCATAGCAGCCGCCAAAGGCCAGCACCCGGCCCGCCAAGCCGTCCTGTGCATCGCTCAGGGCCAGCGCCAGCGTGGCGCCGGCGCCAAAGCCGACCAGTGCGGTGTCGGTCTGCAAGACGCTGAACCGCTGCTGCTGCGCGCGCAAGAAAGCGGCCAGCGTCTGCACCCTTTGCGCCAGCGCGCCGGCGTCGTCGTCGGCCGGGCCCGTCAGCCCTTGCGGAATCACCACCGCCGCTTCGGCAAAGGCGTCGCCCAGCAGCTGGCCCAGGCCCAGCATGTCAAGCGCCGTGCCGCCGGCATCATGCAGCAGCAAAAACAAGGGCCTGGGCTGGGCCGCACCCGACAGCAGTTCGATGGTTTCAATGGTGTCGATGTCGGAAGGATTCATGGGCATGGTTGGCGTGATTTGCGTGACTGAAGGCGTAAAAGCTTGCGCGGCCTTCCACTATCGTACCGATAGCGGCTGTGCCTTGTAGGCCTGATTCCCGGATGTTGGCACGATGACGCAACTCATGGCGCCCTGCACGCCAGCGCCCGGCCATCATTGCTAAGATCATCCCCCCGCAGACGGCCGCTCGCAAGGCGTCCGTCTGGCCGCATTTTCGAAAGTCCACCCCATGAAAATTGAAAAAAACACCGCCGTTACCCTGCGCTTCAAAGTGTCTGACGCCCAGGGCAAGCTGATCGAGGAAAACAAGGACCCGATGGTCTACCTGCATGGCGGCTACGGCAACACCCTGCCCAAGATCGAAGAAGCGCTGGACGGCCAGGAGCCCGGCTACCAGACCACGCTGGCGCTGCAGCCCGAAGACGCCTTCGGCCTGCGCGATGAAGACCTGGTGCGCACCATTCCGCGCAGCCAGTTTCCGCCCGGCGTGAAGGTCGGCGGACAACTCGAAGGCCAGGGCAGCGACGGCCGCAAACAGGTGTTTTATGTCTCCAAGATCAAGGGTGACACCGTGATCCTGGACGCCAACCACCCGCTGGCGGGAAAGGCCCTGCGCTTTACCCTGAAAGTCATCGATGTGCGTACGGCATCTGAAGAAGAAATCACGCACCAGCATGTACATGGAGAACACGGCCACCACCATTGAGACCAGCCTGAGACGCGGCGAACGAACACCCCCCTGAAGCGGTATAGCGCTCGAAGGCGGGGCTGATCAACGCAAGGCAAAACCGCAAATGGCTCAATAGGTGTATTATCAATGCATCTTTTAAAGCCGTTTCCACTTTGCTTTTTTGATTGGAGTTCCCGATGACAGTTTCCGCTTCCTCCGCCACGGTTGATGTTCGTACGATTTCGCCGCGCGATCGTCACTCGTTGATTTTCTCGACCTTCAACCAGCTTAGCGCCGGTGAAGTCATGGAACTGGTCAATGACCACGACCCGAAACCGCTGCACGCCCAGTTCATGTGTGACGTGCCGGGCAAATTTTCCTGGGACTACCTGGAGCAAGGCCCCGCCACCTGGCGCGTCGCCATCACCCGGCTGAAGTCCGATCACAGCAACTGCTGCTGCTGCGGTGGCTGCG
>Ga0123337_10003972_pt1 | contig 15305 bp, 13 predicted proteins | sample frozenSSSSmetaG_FD_89792 | JGI IMG/M metagenome (GOLD analysis project Ga0123337, IMG submission 89792) | Glacier valley bacterial and archeal communities from Borup Fiord, Nunavut, Canada, to study Microbial Dark Matter (Phase II) -... | ecosystem: Environmental > Aquatic > Freshwater > Ice >... | reverse complement strand
TTGCGGACGATCACCACAGTGGATCGCTTTGCCATCGTTAAAACTGATCCAGAACAAGGTCACGTGATGCGTATGCTTCAGGTTCCCGAGCTCCAAGCGGCGATGGGGATGCCCAAAGAAATGAAATTTGAGACGGGCTCCCGACGTGAACGCATCAAGATGATTGGCAACGCAGTTTGTCCTCCAGTGATGAAGGGTGTCATCGAATCCCTGCTGTCTTCAATGAAAGGGCCCAATGTCAAAACCAATTGAACTTTATGGTAAGCCATGGAGCGAGCGAGATTATCTGATCGTTCTGCATTATTATCTCTCGAATAGGGGTAATCCACGCCACCACTTAAGTCCTTATATCAAAGCTGCCGCGGCGATTATCGGGAGGACACCGGCGGCGGTTGTGATGAGAATGGAGAACTATGCCAGCCTCGATCCCCACGAAAGTGTGCAGAGAGTAGGACTAATCAATATCAGCCGACTTGGAGAAAAAGTTTTTAATGAGTGGCACGACAAAGAGGAGAGCCTTCGGGAATGCGCTTTGGTTTTTATACGGGATATTGCGGCGAATAATACTCCAACGCTATTTGACCCAGATCCAGTAAGATTACCGATTGCTTTTGGGAAGTATGAACTCCTGGATCCAATTGGGGCGGGTGGTTTTGGTTCCGTTTATTCGTGCCTGGATAGCCAGACCGGTGCGGTCTACGCTCTGAAGATCATCAAAACAGGTTTCGTAGACGACAATGAAACAGTTTCACGGTTTCGACGTGAAATTAAGGCACTGAAAGCGATTTCTCATCCACACATAATAAAAATCCACGAGGATAACCTGGACAAGACTCCTGACTATCCAGCATTTGTGATGGATCTTGCGCAGTCGTCTTTGATCGACTATTTGGAGGACAAGTTGGCTGGCACTCGCGATGGAGACAACCGCCCACTACTCCCAGAAAGTGAAGCTGCACATATTCTGTTTTCGGTCATCGATGGCGTTAAAGCTCTCCACAAACACGAGCCGCCTGTAATTCATCGTGACATTAAGCCCGACAATATTCTTCATCTGGTAGATGGATCTTGGGCATTGGCTGATTTCGGTCTTACAAAATTCTTACCAAGGGCAACTGTTACGAGCACGTTCGCTACGGCGAGTAAGCAAGGGTGGGGCACTCATGGTTACGGCGCTCCAGAACAGTTCCAAGATTTCAAGCTTACTGACGAGCGTGCAGATATTTATAGCCTTGGGGTTCTCACATGGGAGCTGCTGAGTCCCTCATGGCCACCATTCGACCGTGCGTACACACTGCTCCCGAAAGCCCTGGAGGATCTCGTTGTGAAAGCTACGAGTCGGGACAGAACTGATCGTCATCAGACACTGGAAGAATTTGAGCGTGAGCTTAGAGCTGCGCTAGCCGACGCCGCGTCATAGACTCACCTATTCATTACTCAAAGATGATCATCAGGATTAGGTAACTCCTCAAACTCCCTCTCACCGTGAGCAATCAGACATACACAATCCGCCATGCCAGCAGGCATCTTTTGGGTGTAGGATTCGGGCTCTCGGAGGACTATCCGGCAGTCAAGCAGATTGAACCCCTTCTATGCGCACCATACTTCTATTGCTGTGACACACAGATCGCGAGTGCGTGTTACTGTCATCCTCACTTTGTTAATTCGGTCGTTGGAAGCTGTGAAACTGATGTAGTTGCATGATGGAAACTACATTCTCATCCCCGATGGAGGTTGTCTGGCGAGAGTTGTGCGATAGATACCCACTACTTGAGCAGATCGTCATGCATTCTTTTGGACAAGAGAACTCCGAAGCTTTTCCCCTATTCTTTGGATTGTTTCTTGCCGCGCTCGACGACAAGCACGGCCCTCCATGTTGTTTCGTTCTTCCTCGCCGTGGTCAAATGGCGCGAATCGCCGCCACGATTTATGGATTATCTGTCTTCCGGCGCGAATTCAACGACCTTGCTCGGGAATATGCCCGGCAGCAGTTTGCCGAGGGTCAGAAAGTCCGTATTCATCCCAGTAAGCATGTTTTTACTTTCGGAGGTTTTTGGGATGACGAGCCAGAGAAATTTCGACTTTGTACGCTCGACGGGTCGGGGTGCCGCACATTTCCCGCAAGCGATATACTGAGACTTGAACTCACGCATTTGGTCACACCACGTGGACGCTTAGATACTCGAATCCTCGTGCCAGACACCACGCCCCTTGACGAGGTTCTTGGCATTCCGGTTTTCGGTAACTTTAGTCTCTTCAGGAACCGTGTGGTGTGCCTCGATGAGCAGAATCGTTTTGCGGAATTTACGAACGGTCATTGTTTGCTAAGTGAAGACTTCGAAGAGTGTTTGAGTTTGGCTGATCTGCTGCCCTTCGCCTGGCTTCGTGATGGCGTTGCTGGAAGTACGCCAACGTTTGAGAACTGGAGTACTCGCTATCCCCTTGCTGAACCGCTGGTCGCGGTAACTTCTTCAGGCGAGCGGCTCGCGGCATTCTGCCGCAACGCAACCCAGCATACAAAAGTTGTAATCGTGAATGGTTTGAGAGGTCTCTCGAACCCGCAAGCGTACGACGACATCGCAGCCTCCCAGCGGCTCGTGCTCTTTGCGGACCACGACGACGAAGAAAGAATGAAGGAGTTAGAGGCGAGGGGCTGCCGCTTTTGGGTGTTTGGCGAGCACGAATTTTTTTCTCATCGGCCGACGGAAGACGAACAGGAACGTGGCGGCGCTTTCGAAGGGATTGTTCATCGGGCAAGAAACCTAGCCCACCTGCGGATTCAGCCTGAGCTGTGCGAAAGCGACACGCTCAACGCGGTTGCACTCCAACTCGAAGAACTTCGGGCAGAGGTGGATGTGGAAGCAGAAATAAACCCCAATGGCCGGCTCGGCCGGCTCGCCCAGAGACTTTGGCGCCTGCTCAATGAAGCTGCCGGATTGTGCCAAGAGCCATCGGCGGTTGAACGCGATCGCTTTGCCAATGATCTCTCCGGCCTCCGCTCCGAACTGGACGCGAGTGCAATCTGGCTCAAGTCGGAAGTCGTCACGACGCTGCGGAGTGTTCTCAATTCATTTGGGAGCTTGTTCGAGGCCGGATCGGGACTCGGCATGAACAAAGGAACGGCGCTGCGTCGAGCGATCTTGGCAGCGAGTGCCTCGGAAGTGGCGGTTCTCGCTCGGACGGAAAACCAAGCACGCTCGGTCCAAGGTTGGCTTGTATCGGTTGGGTTAAAGGTGCCGGTATTTAGTCTCGCGACGATTCCAGACGATTCGAGTTTCGATACCCTCCTCGTCGCCTCATGGCCGGGCGGTGATGCCTTTCGAAGGCTCGTTGGCAAACTTATTACTCCGGATATTATCGCCGTTTCCTACGGCTTTGAGGCGCGTTGGCTTGGACAATGTCAACGTCGTCTATCGCAGAGAGCCAATCTCATACCGATAAGTGCCAAAGAAAAAGCCGCTCTCATCAGCGGAGGCAAAACTCGGATCGAGTGGCCCGAACAAACATCGGAAGATCCACCATTTCTATCAACCGGAGCAACACCGGACTTCGATGTTTGGAGTTACGAGCAGCGTCTTAAATCGATTCGCAAAGGACACCGTATTGATACTTCTACCGGCGCGACAGTTCGTGCGAAATACGTCAGTTTTGTCGGTGACAGCTATTCGTTCCTGACGCAATGGCATAAGGTGCCGGTAGCAACCCGCCTCTTGGGAGCAAGTCTCGCAGGGCAGAAAACTCTTCCCGAACGTGCCGTCGATGATCTGAAATCCGGGGACGTGATCGTCTTTCCAGAGGGAGGACAAAAGGCGGTGATTGCAGAGATGGCTGATCGATTGATTGGTGCAGACGCAGTCGTGGTCCGAAAGCGCTCCCGTCTTTGGCGGGAAGTGCTGCGGTCGTCGGGATTGTCGCCAGAACAATTCCACGCACAGGCTAGAGCCAATGGACACACTCGGCACATCCTTACGATCCGGAACTGGTTCTACGATGACGCTCAAATTGGGCCGGGCGAACGTGCGGACCTAGACTTGATTGCCGTCGTCACCGAATCTGCTGAACTCGACAAAGGTGCCAGTGATGTTTGGGAAGCGATCTCGTTCTTGCGCTCGAATCATCTGGGCGCCGGCGCTGTGCTGCGCGACGCCGTCCTGAAGCAACTCCGCGAGACACTGCCTGCAATTGAAGAAAATGGGTCGCTCATCGAGGTTCCGAACCTTGGTGCAGCATGGGTGGTGCAAGTGGAATCCATAGCACAGGATTTCACCGACGAGCCTCGAAACCAAGTTGATCGATTGTTGTGGGATGATCGCCAATTTCAAAAGGACTACCTCTACCTATGTCAATTATGATCCCAAGCGAGTTTGATGACTCGACCGTGAGTGCAGCAGAGCGGCGATTTTTCGAACTGCTTAAACACGATCCGGACACCGCAGATTGGACTGTGCTTCACTCTCTCGGGCTCGCAAGGCGTGGCAAAAAGCCCTTCGGTGAGATCGATTTTGTCGTAATTATCCCGTCGGAGGGGATTTTTTGTCTCGAAGTGAAAGGCGGCGGCGTGTCATGCCACGATGGAGTATGGCAAACGGCGGACCGCAAAAGCTTCGTCCATTCAATCAAGCGAAGCCCGTTTGCCCAAGCGCGCGAAGGCATGTTCGCATTGCGCGATGCAGTCCTCAACCGCGCACCCGCCGGTTTTCCGAGTGGGATAGTTTTCGGATATGCGGTCGTAATGCCAGACGTTCCATTCAAGGCAAAGTCGCCCGAATGGGAGCCACACCAGATAATTGATCGAGAATCGTTGCGAAAGCCGGTGTCCGTTGCTTTGAGGCGACTCGCAGTGGAACAGCGAAAGCTCCTTGGTATTTCTTCAACCCAGAAGGAACCGACGCGCACGAGTATCGGGATTCTTACGCAACTTCTTCGTCCAGACTTTGACGCAGTTGTAACTCGCGGAACACAGATCGAACAAACCGAGGAACGCCTACTTCAGCTAACGCAGGAGCAGTTCGATGCGCTTGACCTCCTCGCCGACAATCCCCGCTGCCTGTTCGATGGCGCTGCTGGCACAGGCAAAACGATGCTCGCGGTGGAATATGCCCGCCGCTCGGCACAGTCAGGTATGCGTACCTTGCTCGTGTGCTTCAACCGTCTGCTCGGCGACTGGCTGGAGAAACAAAACGCGGGATCGACCTTCAAATCGGAACTCACAGCGGGACGTCATTTCAAATTGTTGCGGGACACAATTATGCGATCGTCGCTGGCGGTCGAGTTCGCTGAAAAGGAGAGAAAAGAACATGGTCCTGAGTTATACGAGGACGTCTATGGCGACTTTGGAAGTCTCGCGATCGAGGAAATCGGGGATACGTATGACGTGCTCGTTGTCGACGAAGCTCAGGATTTGTTGCGTCCAGGCGTGCTCGATTGCTTCAGCGCTTGGCTGACAGGCGGACTCGCTGGCGGTCGCTGGGCGATTTTCGGTGACTTTCAGCGACAGGCGATTTTTGGCTCGCTCAGCGCTGATCAAATGAAAGTGCTGCTCCTCGAACGAGCGCAACACATTGCCTATGGTCGGCTGCGACAAAATTGTCGCAATACGAGGAGCATTGGCGAGGAAACGGCGCTGCTTTCGGGTTTCGACTCGCTTCCCTATCGCGTGGGCCAGATCGCCGGTCTGGCTGTGGATTACCGCTATTACGACTCTCCGGTAAATCAGCGTGCCGTGCTTACCGACGTGCTTCGGCATTTACTGGCGGATGGAGTGAAGGCTTCCGACATCGTAGTGCTTGCGCGGACCCGGTTGGCGAATTCTGGAATCGCCGGCATTGACGGTGGCACGAACTTTAAGCTCGCTGAAGTCGACGAGGTGGAACGTTCGCGAGTTCCAGTAGTGCGGTTCGCGACTATTCACTCGTTCAAGGGCATGGAGAGTCCGGTCGTTGTCTTGTGTGACGTATCGCATGTTAGCGAAAACGAGCCCCAAGCGTTGCTTTATGTCGCGATGTCTCGCGCCCGGTCGCAACTCACTGTGCTCGTCGGAGAGCAGGCCCGTCCGTTGATTCGGGAGTGCCTTAGGCGGCGCTTGGAAATCTTGAAAAACCTATGAACGGAGCAGCCAATATTCGAGATGGAATTGCCGATTTTCTCCGGCGTGAGTTAATCGGGCCAGACCCTCGCCCTGAGCAGGCAAACCTTAATAGCGGTGAGGAGGTTCTACGTCCCCAAGACCCGCCACGCCTGCGCTATAGTGCTGGCGTGCTTTTCCCCACGCGAATCTCGGTCGATCAGGCTGAGAGTGCGACACAAGAAGAAACCCAAATCGCAGAATCCGGGCCGGCCGAAGGCGACGAACCGGAAGACCTCACGCCAGGTGGCAGCGGCAGTGGGGGGGAAGCGGACGCCACCCTCGAGCACGAGGTGAATCGTGCGAATGAATTCCTGCCAAGCGCTATGGGTATGACGGCACTTGTTCGCTTGCCGGACCACTTCCGGGTGATGGTGCGTGCAGCTCGCTACGAAAGGAGCATCCAAGAAGGGGTTGGAAGGCAGGACAAGGAAGGCAGGTGGCAGCCGCACTGGTGGCGCAAACCCATCGAGGATACCCAGATCATCGACTGCGCCCAGTTCCTCGCCGGCGGACCCCGCGTCGGCAAGCCATCGGTCTGGATCGATACAGGCAACACGAAGCTAAAACTCGAGTTGCACGTATTCAGCCGGGCTTACGCGCAAGCACAGGACAAGGAACTGGACCGTATCGTGACGTTTACCCTCATTAATCGCACTCTGCCTGACAGCGACCTGCCGCGCGATTCGCAATGCGTTTTCCAGTGCGAACTGATAATCGAAGACGCAGATGGCGGGAATTGCTTTCTCGATTATCCCGAGCGCCAAGGATTGGAGGAAGACGAGGAGGCTTCATTGAGATTGCTCTATCGTCACCGGCGGACATTTGCGGTTGGCCATGGTTGCGCGGCCGCCTGGCCGGAAGGCGATGCAGACGCGGTAGCCCGAATTTGGGCGGAGACGCTGCCTTGTTACGAAATCAAACCGATCCTTCCGCGCGAGATTCCCGGTCTCGATCTGCTGATGCGCCGGTTTGCCGACGCCGCGAAGAATCCGGCAGTGATTGAAGATTGTGCGCGCCTTGCCGAAGCATACAGGACATGGATCGAGGAAAAGGCGGCGGAGAATGCGCACGAGACTTTTCTCGAAGAGCACCGCGACGCGGCAGAACGGCACATTGCCCTTTGCCGTAAGTGTCACGAACGCATTGTGGACGGAATCGAGCTGCTGCGCAGTGATGCTGACACTCGGCAGGCGTTCGCCTGGATGAATCGTGCGATGCTTGAGCAGCAACTGCATTATGACTTGGCGGCCAATCAACGTCGCGAATGGGAGATAGCGGGACGCGAGCTGAGGCTGAAAGCACCTTACGTTTCGCCTAACACCGAGCAGCCTCCGCCGGGAAAAGGTCAATGGCGTTCCTTTCAGCTCGCATTCATTCTCATGAACATTCGGGCTATCACTCGCCGTGAGAGCGATGATCGTGACCTCGTTGAACTGATTTGGTTTCCGACGGGTGGGGGAAAGACCGAAGCTTACCTTGGTTTAACGGCCTTCGCGATTTTCTGGCGTCGCTTGGAAGACTCAGAGAATGCTGGGACAACAGTCCTGATGCGATATACGTTACGGCTGCTCACGACGCAACAATTCCAGCGTGCCGCTTCCTTGATCTGTGCCTGTGAGCTGATCCGTCGTGAGAACCCAGGTCCGCTCGGTGATCATCGCATTTCGATAGGCCTTTGGGTCGGTCAAAGTGTAACACCGAACAGGCACACTGATGCAGTTGCAGCGCTCAACTCCTTGATGGCCCACGGCAAGGACAACCCTTTCGTAGTGCTTACTTGCCCATGGTGCGGAGCAGCGATGGGAGCTGTACCTTTTCAACGCGCTTACAAAACGCTTGGCTACAGACGAATCGTCGGCCGCGTGGTGTTTCGCTGTGAAGATCCCGGCTGCGATTTCCGCCACGAGGATGGGCTGCCACTACATGTCGTCGACGAAGCAATCTATGAACAACGACCTACACTGCTCATCGGCACGGTGGACAAGTTTGCGATGCTGCCATGGAACGAGGATGGCCGGCGACTTTTCGGGTTTGACTCTGACGACCAGCTCTCACCGCCCGATCTAATCATTCAGGACGAGTTGCATCTCATTTCCGGAGCACTCGGCTCCATGGTTGGTATCTATGAGGGAACGATCGATGCGCTCTGTCGGCATCGAAAGGGTGAGAAATACTTCCCGGCAAAAATCATAGCTTCGACTGCAACAATTTGTCGGGCGCCGGAGCAGGTAAAAGCCTTGTATGCGCGCGATGTATTTCTATTTCCGCCGCAAGGGTTGCGCGCAGGCGATTCATTTTTCGCGAGAGAGGCGGATAATGTGCCGGGCCGACTTTACGTCGGCGTTTTCGGCTCGGCTCTCGGTTCGCACGTTACTGCTCAGGTGCGAGTGATGTCGGCGTTGTTGCAGGCCGTAAAATGCGTGGCCGGTGCCGCAGACTTGTTGGACCCTTATTGGACTTTGATGGCCTACTTCAACAGCCTGCGGGAACTCGGACACGCGGCGACGCTGATCCGCGCAGACATTCGCGAATATCTTAATGCGATGTGGGATCGGATGAACATCCGTAGGCCGGCAGAAGGTCTGGGGGGACCGGATTTGCGCAGGTTCATCAACCGCGACCTCGAACTCACCAGCCGCATCCAGAGCAGCCAGATCAACGAGGTCCTGCAAGACCTTTTCAACCGCTACAGCGATGCGCGCGATGAAGACGGCCGTCTTACGCACAAAGCCGTCGATGTTTGTATTGCTACGAACATGATTCAAGTTGGGCTAGACGTGCCGCGACTTGGATTGATGACTGTCGTTGGCCAACCAAAGACGACATCGGAATACATTCAAGCGACAAGCCGTGTTGGGCGGAGTGAGCGCGGCCCGGGACTGGTGGTAACAGTCTACAATGCTGCGAAGCCGCGTGACCGCTCGCACTTCGAACACTTTCGGTCCTATCATCAGAGCATCTATCGGTGGGTGGAACCAACGAGTGTGACGCCTTTCGCGGTTCCGGTGCGGGAGCGCGCATTGCATGCGCAGATTATCACGCTCGCTCGCTACTGGGGTTCGGAGGCTTTGAGGGCACGTCCCCAACCACCGCCGCCCGATGATCTGATCGAGCGTGTGCGCGAAGCCGTATTCGCGCGAGTTCGCGCGGTGGACGTGGAAGAAGCTGCGGCGGCGGAGGAGATGTTCGAGGAAATCGTTTCGCGATGGGCACGAGTCCAGCCAGCGATCTACGGGCACTTTGGTGCACCGCCCGAAGAGACGCCGCTCATGTTTCCAAGCGGTACACAGCCGCGTCCTCTTTGGGGCGATCGATCGAAGGCCACGCCGAGTTCGATGCGCAATGTGGACGCCGGCTGCGACGCCGAGGTAGTAATGCAATTCCCACAACCCTAACGCCATGCCCGCCTACAGACCTATTCGCCGCAGCCAACTTATTTCGCCCTTTGGAATCGGCGCAATGGTTGACTTTCCCAAAGATGAATCGCTTATGCCCGCAGGTCTCGATGCATGGCCGTCGGCAAAGCAGGCATGTCCTCCAGAAAGTGGTTGGCTTGTGCGAGAGGAGCGGCTTGAAGCAAGACTCGGCGTGACGCATCTGCGGCTTCCGCCCGATCACCGCGATGCGGATCGCGGAGTGAGCTGCGCCAATGTGGACGTGCCTTTTGTCAGATTTCCTCGGTGGTGCTACTGCCATCACTGTGGCGGTATGGAGTTCCTTTCAATCTTTTCCGGCACGCGTCAGCGTTGCGAAGGGCGTCAGTATGCCCAGCAGAGTTGCTATGCACGGCCTGAAAAGCGGCGGCCGTTTCTTATCCCAGTCCGTTTCGTAGCTGTCTGTCAAAAAGGGCATATCCAAGATTTCCCCTTTATGGAATGGGTGCATCGGGGGAATCCCTTTGATTACGTAAATCACAAACTCCGGATGCGCGCCGGCCGGTCATCTGCCGGGTTGTCTGGCATCAAGATTGAATGTTCTTGCGGTGAGGTTCAGTCGCTCGGAAACGCTTTCGAATTCGACAAAGCCAAGAATCGTGGCCCGCTTAGCGGTGATGAGGTGCGTTCTTTTTGCAAAGGGCTCCGCCCATGGCTGGGTGAAACTGATATAGGTCTGATGCCTTGCGGTGAGAATTTACGCGCCGTGCAACGGGGCGCGTCCAACGTTTATTTCCCCCAAGTCGTCAGTGCTATCTATCTTCCGTTGTGGGCGGAGCAAACCGACCGAGACGTGATTAGGGCGCTCGAAGATCCGCCCACTTGGGCAATGTTGTCGCAGGGTACGGTCAATGGGCAGATCGATCCGATGCGTTGTGAGGTTATCTCTGGGGCGCTGCGTCTGGATGCAGTCAAGCTTCATGCTGCCGCGCAACGAAAGCTGATGGGGGCGGTAGCACCGGCGTCCGGAATTTCCGTTAATGATGAAGAAAATTTTCGTTATTCCGAATTCCAAGCGCTGTGCGAGGGTCGCGGCGACAAGCGTTCTGATCTCTTTGTCGAAACCGCCTCGCCCGGTGATTATGAGCAGGACATAGCCCAATATTTTTCGCGGATACAGCTCGTCCATAAACTTCGGGAGACTCGCGCGCTTACCGGCTTCACTCGTTTACTTCCACCAGATGGCAGCCTTGCGAGCGACCGGCTACAGAAGCTCAAACTAGACGAAGCCGGCATCGACTGGCTTCCGGCAATCAAGGTTTATGGCGAGGGCATCTTTCTGGAACTGGACCCTGCGGCCGTAAATCGTTGGACCCAGGAAGGACCAGAGATCACGAAACGGATCGAATCAATGGTGAAGCACTACAACTCTGTTCGTGTCTTGCGCGGCCAACCGCAGCGGAATGTCACCGCGAAATTTCTGCTGCTCCACACTCTTGCACATGTCTTGATCAACCAGCTCAGCTTCGACTGTGGCTATGGAAGCGCCTCGCTTCGAGAGCGACTTTATTGCGATTTTTCTCATCCTGAAAAGCCAATGCAGGGACTGTTGATCTATACCGCTTCCGGCGACTCGGAAGGCACCATGGGAGGATTAGTTCGGCAAGGAAGACCGGGGCATCTCGAATCTACCTTGCGGCGGGCTATCAGTCATGCTGCATGGTGCTCCTCCGATCCAGTCTGCATTGAAACTTCCGGCCAAGGCGCAGATAACGCTAATTTGGCGGCTTGCCACGGGTGCGCCCTGCTGCCAGAGACATCCTGCGAGGAAGGTAACCGTATCCTTGATCGCGCATTGCTTGTAGGCACACCGGAATTTCCGAATCTTGGTTTTTTTCATTCCCTGTTACGCTAGTGAACTTAATTCCGGCCGATCTTTTGTAAGACCTCGCGGTAGGCGGCTTGCTGTCCAGTTTAGGCATTCATTGGATCATGCATTGCGGGCGTTGAGTGCTTTGACGTGAGTGCGGGAGGCGGCCTTGCGGTCGGTGGACTGGCAGAGGGATTCGAGGCGGGAAATCGCGGTCTCCACGGCGGCGGGATCGAGGAGGGGAGCGGAGTGTTTTCCGATCCATGCGAGCAGGCCATGGTTGAGGACGTTGCCGGGCATCGGGGTTTTGAATTCGGCCCCACCGATGAAGAAGACGAGGGAATGAAATTGGTTTTCGGGGATGCCGAGAAACCGGGTGAGGACTTTCACATGGAGGTGGTTCTGATGGAGCGGATTCTGGAAGCGGTGTTTGGTTCGATAGATCTGCTGGGTCCACTGACGCTGCTTTTCAGAACCGAAGATCCAGCCTTTGTAGTTTTTCGTCTCGATGACGAAGATGCCGAAGGGGGAGATGACGACATGATCGAGCTGGGTGGTGCCCTTGCCGTCGGGGCGGGGTAGATAGAGGTCGTGGAAGTTCCGGTAAAGTTTCGGATCCAGCCGGTTCAGGCCCCGGCAGACCATCCACTCGCCAATCCGTCCTTTGAACCCGGCCGAACCGATGAATCTGATCAGGACGTAAATACCCAGCAACAAGGCGAAGGACGGCCAGTGGGAAAGGAACGGACTGAGAAGTTGTTGAAGTGGCACGGCACGACAATGCCTGATAGATTGTCGGATTGGAACCGGAGAATTCCCCGCGATCCCGTAGGGCGGTTGTGGCCGGAAACGGGAAGGGGGAGGGGATGATTTTGGATTTTGGGTTTTTGATTTTGGATGGGGAAGTGGAGAGGTGAACATCGAACATCGAAAGTTGAACGTTGAACGTTGAACGTTGAAGTGAAGAAATGAAGAGCAGCCTCCGGCGTCGCGGTGCTATGCCGGGACGAGTCCGGCCTCGCGTTGCTGTGCCGGGACGAGTCCGGCGGGAGAAGAGGAAGTGCGACGGTCGCAGACGCGCCGCTACAGGGGGCGGGCCGCTTGATAGCGCTGCCGGAGCGCTTCGACCACGGTGGTGGCGAGGCGGAACCGGGTTTGGGCGAGGCGTTGGAAAATTTCCTCGAAATCAACCAGCCCTGCGGCAGCGGCATCGGTCAGAACACCTGCCGCGCCGGTGATCTTCAGTCCCAGCGCGGAAGAAACGCGGCGGCCTCGTTTCTCGTCGATGATAAGCAGGCTGGTTTCCCGATTCCGCCATGCGAGGGTGATAGCGGACGCCTCACCGGGATCGAGGGCCTTGGTTTCCTCCAGATAGGGCAACCCATCGGGCAGGACTTCGAGCCACGGGGGTGGTGTGGCAATGAACTGCCTCAATGCCGCCGGTGCACTCGTATGACAGGCTTCCTGCCGAATGGTGGCGGTAATGATCACCGTGCCGTAGAGCTGGCGGAGCAGATCGAGTTCTCCAAGTTCAGCCAGACAGGACAGTGCGGAATTGTCGCTGACGATGATCACTGGATGGCGGCGCGGAATTCGGACGAGGTTGCGGCGTCGCTCAGGATTTCTTCCGCAGATTGGCCGGGCCAGACTCCATGGCGGGATAAGACATCCTGGGCCTCCCAGCGCGATTCCAGTTCGAGCAGCCTGCGGATTTGTTCCAATGACAGCACGTCTTTTTCATAGGCCTCCGCTGCCAACGCTTCCAGCGCGGCGCGGCCGAGATTCTGGAATCCCGCATTCAACTCGGACGAGAGGTCGTCGGGAATGTTCATGGTCAGGATCATGCTTCGGGAGATTAATCTTCCCCATGAGACATGCAATTTCAAATTCCGTTGGGAAATGCAGGCGGCGGTTCGCGCGAACGGAGGCAGGAAGATGGGATGGGCGGAAAAGCGATTCATGCCAGCTTGGTTTCTAAATGTCTCGAATTCGAGACATTTAAAAGCCAGCGGCCGAACGGCCTGAGAGATGACGGGGAGGAGCTGGGGGAGGGGATGATTTTGGATGATGGATTTTGGATGGGGAGGAGAAGAGAGGGAACATTGAACGCCCAACATCGAAGATTGAAGTGGAGAAATGAAGAGGAGCCTCCGGCGTCGCGGTGCTATGCCGGGACGAGTCCGGCGGGAGAAGGGGAAGTGCGACGGTCGCAGACGCGCGCAGCTACAGGGGGCTCAGGGCAGGATGCCCTGGCAACAGCCTGCTGCGAGCCGTCTTCGCCGAAGCTACGCCGGGCCAAGGACGCAGCAGCCACGTTCGATCTATCGGTGCGGATCTTCAAGCAGCCGGTTTGGAAGATCCCGGGCACCGTGCATCACACGTTCGATACGAAGGGTGTTTCGGTCGATGTAAAATAGCAGGTGGCGTTCGAAGGGCTTTTTCACCTGGGTGCTCCGGACGCCGGCGAGTTCGGGAGCCTGAAAGTGACGGCGGCAACCCATTTCGGGCCATTCGGCGATCCGAAGAATGGTCTCATGGACGGCCAACAGGTAGCGCTCGGCCACATCGAGGTCGGCATTTTCGAGATACCAGAGATATTGCAGGGCCATGTCCTGCTCAGCCCGCAGCGCGATGGAGACTTCCAGACTCATGCCATGGACCGGGCGTTCTGGCGGATGCGGTCCATGACGGAAGCATCGTACGGCCGATGCGGGGAACGAACACCTTCAAGCAGGGCGGCTTCGAGTGCTGGCGACTCGTCGAACTCCTGGCGTTCGAGAATCCGCAGGGCCTCGCGGACGACTTCACCTTCATCGGAATAACGTCCGGAGTGGACGAGTCGGTCCACAAGCTGATTCAACGCAGGTGGAAGGGTGATGGTCATGCCCGGATGATAGCCTCGGGAAGAAAACTGTCCAGAATGGGATTTAAGCCGGTCACTCACTTTCCGACAACCGAAGCGAAGTTGATGACACGGTGTTTTTTAAAGTATCCGGGCGGGAAAATCGAGTTCTCACGCTGGATCACCTCAGGGCTTTCTCCGTTTTCCAAGCGCTGCTTGTCCTCGCGCCGGGAGGCCATTTTCTCGGCGTCGCGGCTTTTCCGGTTGAGGTTTTCGGGCGGTTTCATCGGGAGAAATGAGAGGGGTGGGCAGGTGGATGACTCGGAGACTCTACCGGGATCAGGGGTATCTGTCATTTTTCCCGCTGTCTGCGAGACGCGGCAGCCACCTGAACATGAATAGCGGTGGTCGCGGACGCGCCGCCTGCCACAGGTGAGCTTGCGTGGTTCGCGGGAACGATCCAGCTTTCGCGGTGGCGGAGATTTCCGCCCGGGCATTTGATGAAAGCACTGAAACATTCCTATCCGTTCGACCCTTCCTACGGCTGCTCGCCGGAGGATTTGCGATTGGTGGGCGCGCCGGATGGGCCGGCAGATTTCGCGGCGTTTTGGAAGGCGCGCTACGAGCGGGCGATGGCCGTGGACCCGGCTCCGGCACTGGTGGCGAAGGGACGGGCGAAACAGGGCTGGCGGGTGCATGACCTGGTCCATCAATCGACGGGCGGCGCGAGAATCGGCGGTTGGTGCCTGACGCCGGCGGCCGGGACGGTGGAGCGGGTGATGGTGGTGCTGCACGGCTACGGCGGGCGGGAGGGTCCGGATTTCCACTGGCCGTTCGAGAATACGGCGTTGTTGTTTCCCTGTGCGCGGGGGATCGGTCGGAGTCCGCATCCGCCGGTTTCCGCGAATCCGCTGTGGCATGTGCTGCACGACATCCAGGACCGCGACCGCTATGTGCACGGCGGCTGCGTGGAGGATGTGTGGCTGGGAGTGAGCGCCGCGCTACGTCTCTTCCCACAGGCGGCGGGGCGGGTGGGATTGATCGGGGTGAGCTTCGGTGGCGGAATTGGGGCGATGGCGCTGGCATGGGACC
>Ga0123337_10003971_pt1 | contig 15306 bp, 13 predicted proteins | sample frozenSSSSmetaG_FD_89792 | JGI IMG/M metagenome (GOLD analysis project Ga0123337, IMG submission 89792) | Glacier valley bacterial and archeal communities from Borup Fiord, Nunavut, Canada, to study Microbial Dark Matter (Phase II) -... | ecosystem: Environmental > Aquatic > Freshwater > Ice >... | reverse complement strand
ATATCATTATACGGGGTGGTGCACCCAATGAAAATGTTTTTTATCTGGATGGCATTGAAGTTCCGGTGATCAATCATTTTCAAACACAGGGCAGCAGTGGCGGTCCGCAGGGCATTTTAAATGTGAGTTTTATTGAGGAAGTAAAATTGAGTTCCTCCGCATTTGATGCCCGGTACGACAATGCATTGAGTTCGGTTTTTCAGTTCAAACAAAAAAATGGCAACCCCAATAAATTCCAGGGCAACTTCCGGTTGAGTGCAACAGATGCAGCACTTACGTTGGAAGGACCGCTGTCAAAAAATAAGAAAACAACTTTCCTTGCATCTGCCCGCCGGTCTTACCTGCAACTGCTGTTTAAAACACTGGATCTGCCCATTCGCCCCAACTACTGGGATTTTCAAACAAAAATTACACACCAGATAGATAAGAAAACAACGCTTACTTTCATAGGTATCGGTGCCATTGATGAATTCCGTTTTGAGGCGCCCAAAGAAGTTACGCCTGAAAAATTATATACCATTAATTCTAATGTGCTGGTAAATCAATGGAACTATACCGTTGGAGCCTCGCTGAAAAGAAATTTAAGCAATGGCTTCTGGAATCTTGCCCTAAGCCGTACCGCCTTTAACAATGATATTAAAAAATACGAAGACAATGAAAACCCAACAGCAGCCAATAAAACCCTGGATGTGATTAGCGGTGAAATTGAAACCAAGCTGCGGTTTGATGTAAATAAAAATTTAAATGGATGGAAGTTTGCCTACGGTGCTTCGGCACAGGTGGCGGATTATTCCAACACCACTTTTAGCGTTATCCGAAAAGAAATCAGAGATGATAACAACCTGGTAGTTCAGCCTGCAGTGAGTGTAAATTTTATCAGTCCATTAAAAGCGTTTGTGCGTTTGGGGGCTTTTGCACAAGCCGGTAAGCGTTTTGCAGATGACAGGCTGGGCATCAGTGCCGGTATTCGTACCGACATGAATACATTTACTGATGAAGGCATGAATGCATTGCAGACACTTTCCCCACGGATATCCTTAAGTTATGTGATGGCTGATAAGTGGACCTGGAATTCTTCTGTAGGTGTTTATTATAAACTGCCAACCTATACTATTTTAGGTTTTGCTGATAACAACAATAACCTGGTAAATAAGAATGCAAAGTATCAGCAAAGCAGTCACTACACTACCGGTTTTGAATACCTGCCCAATGACGGACTGCGGTTTACGCTGGAAGGATTTTACAAGCAATATAGCAATGTGCCGGTATCCATTCGCAATGGCATTTCGCTGGCTAACCTCGGCACCGATTTTACATTGTTGGGGAATGAAGCCGTAAACACCAACGGAAAAGGCAAAACCTATGGTGCCGAATTTTTTGTTCAAAAGAAACTGACCAATAAATTCTTTGCGATTTTGTCTTACACGTACTACAGAAGTTTGTACTCGGGCGCCAGTGGGAAATACATTGCAAGCAGTTGGGATAACCAGCATTTACTAAGCATTGTATGGGGCTATAAATTTCCAAGGAACTGGGAGTTGGGTTTAAAATTCCGCTACCAGGGCGGTTCTCCATATACACCCTTTGATGAAACCATTTCCCGCCTCAACTATTTATCGCAGGGCACTGGCACATTGGATTATAGCAAATTGAATACACAACGGCTGGGTAGTTTTAACAGCAGCGATGTGAGGATTGATAAGAAATGGAATCTGAGAAACGTCACAATCGATTTATTCCTCGATGTGAGCAACTGGTACATCAGTAAAAATCCTGCCGTGCCGGAATACACATTTGTGCGAAACAACAGCAACACCGGTTTTACCACCACCGATGGAATGTCTATCAAAGCGGATGGCAGCAATGCCATACCAACAAGAGTTAAAAATGACGATCCGTTTGTAACGCCTTCTATCGGGTTGATTGTGGAATTTTAAGTAATTGAGTAAAATACAAAAGGCTGGCTTACATTGAAATGTCAATGTGAGCCAGCCTTTTTGCTTATCAGCAAGGGACAAATATTGCACGCCTGCAAAGCCAGTATTTTTATTTATGTTTCACCACTGGAACTTTTAAGCAACTATTATTACTAAAGCGACCCAATTTGTTTTATTCATGCATTACTAAAATAGGCACTTTACTATGATAGGTAAGCGTTTTAGTATGACTTCCTTTAAAAAACTTCTCAGTAAATGATTCATTTTTCCTAATTAAAATGATCAGGTCGATGTCCTTGTCTGCTGCAAAAAGCGTGATCGCTTCATCAATATCATACAGTCGCATAAAATAGAATTCAGGATGATAGGATTCAAACATTTTTACAAGATGTTGTTTTTCCTTTTCGTATTTATCCGTTAATGAAATGTAATGATCCTTATCTACATTGATGATGTGCAGCTTTGGATTGAATACACCCAGGAAATCTTTGATAGGAGCAGACGGCGTTGTATGCAGGGTGTCTTTAAAGTCTGAAGGCAGCATTACATTTTTAATTTCAGCAAAGGGCGCTTTTTCCGGTACAATTAACACCGGGCAAACTTTTGTTTCAACCATCTTCAAGGTATTGCTTCCAAATAGTAATTTGGCCAGTCCTGTTTTTCCGGTAATCCCCATGATTACCATATCAGCTTTCCGGTGGCGCACAGCTCTTTCAAGACCTTCCACAAAGTTGTCGTCGTTGTGTGCCAGAATATCGATTTTTACAATATAGCTCGCTGACAATTCTTTTTTCAATTCTTCAAGATTTGCAGTTACGGTGGCTTCATCTGATTGTTTTGAAAAGGAATGGTAAAGCAACATATGTACGCCATGACGCCCCACCAAAAGCTGCGCTGCATAACGGGCTGTGTGTAAAGAGGTAGCAGAAAAATCAACAGGAACAATTACAGTATTCATATTAAATCGTTTGAATTGTGAAGGAGAAAATTGAGCAGTGCAGCAATCGTTTTATTTCTGCATTTCTCTGTTGGAATCAAATGGAATTTAGGCTAAATATATGTAACTGGTGGAGATTTTTTTAGTTCCGGTTTTTCAGATGCCGGTATGGAGTTTTAGGGGAATGGTGTAGCCTGTATCAGTCAGCAGCACAATCTTAGGATGATGGCTCAATGCAATCACCACGAAATGGTTTTTAATCAGCAAAATATCTCAACCGTGTAAACGCCACTTTTATTTTTAAGTACTTTATTGCTATAAAATCCATGCGGCTGTTGGATATCTTCCAGCAAATGAAAAAAATTGCATTCCTTGCTCAGTCCCTCAAAAACCAACGTAAAGCGGATGAATTCATTTTGCACAAAGTGAAAGGTCCATTCTGGCATGATGGAAATGTTGAAATTTTCAATCAGTTTACAACGCCTTCCACCATCCTCAATTAAGAAAGTGCTGGGCCATATGCGTACACCAGTTGGCTCCGTGGAAAAATAGCGGCAGTGCACAATTGTACATTCTTCTGTTTGATGATTGAGCAATTCTTTTACGGCATCATCAATTTCTACCTGCGGTTTGGCTATGCTGATGTTGCTCATTTATACAAAAAATATATTGTGATCATGTTTTGAATACTCTTTTATTAGCTGAACCCTACTCATCTGTTTCTATTTGTTTTATCAATTTATCTCCCAATTGTTTATTGGCATTGGCCCCCATCTTTTTTAATTCTTCAACCCTGCCAACAATATTACCCCTGCCTGTGCTCAATTGCTTAAATGCCATCTCATAGGACTGTTGTGCATCCTGTATTTTTTTACCCACAAGTTCAAGATTTTCTATAAAACCAACAAACTTGTCATACAAGGCGCCGGCCTTATCTGCAATTTCGATCGCATGTTGGTTTTGCAGTTCTACCCGCCACAGGTCGGCAATGATTTTTAATACGGCCAGCAGGTTGGTTGGACTTACCAGCATGATTCGTTTATCATAGGCGAATTTCCAAAGTTGCAGATCCGTTTTGACCGCTTCCAAAAATGCGGGTTCAATCGGAATGAACAGCAATACATAATCCAGTGCCTGTGCATAATATGGGTATTTTTTCCTGCTTAACCCTTCAATATGGCTTCGCACAGACTGCACATGTTCTTTGATAAATTGTTTCTGCATATCAACGTCATCAGCCGAAACATATTGTTCCCATGCCAGCAGCGAAACCTTGGAATCAATGATGATTTTCCGTTGATCGGGATATATCACTGTAATGTCCGGCTGCAGTCCTTTGCCATTTTCATCCCTTATGATATTGCCTGCATTGTCCCGGATAAATTCCTGGGTCAGGTATTCCCGTCCTTTGGTAAGTCCACTATATTCCAGGATACTTTCCAATATCATTTCACCCCAATTGCCCTGTTGTTTATTGTTTCCTTTTAGTGCTGTAGTCAGGTTATTGGCTTCCTGGCTCACCAGTTGGCTCATTTCTATCAACCGCTGCACTTCCTTGCCCAATGTGAAACGTTCTTTGCTTTCTTTATCGTACGTATCATCCACTTTTTTCTTAAAATCTACCAATTCTGTTTTTAAAGGATCCAGGATGGCTTTCATTTTTTCTTCGTTTACCTGGGTAAACCTGGCCGTTTTCTCCTCCAGTATTCCCTGCGCCAGGTTGCGAAATTCAAAACGAAATTTTTCACCAATCGATTCCAGTTCTTCTTTTTGGTTCAATAGTTTTTCATGAGCAGTTTCCAACTGGGTCTGCAAAATGGCCATCTGTTTTTGAATGGCTTCATGCTGCTCCTGTAATATGTGATACTGATCAAATTCCTGCTGTAGAAAACGATTGGTGCTTTCTGCCTGCGCAACACGGCTGAGCAAATTTTCTTTGTCAGTTTGCTGCTGCAGTTTTTGCTGCTGCAATTGCGCTATGATTTGTTGATCCTGTAGCAGCCGTTCATTGAGGGAAAACAATTGCTGCCGGTTTACAGACCTGATTGCAAAGGCTACGATCAGGCCGATGATTAATCCGGCTGCAAATAATAGAATAGAGGTATCCATCTGGTAAATGATTTGCTGCAAGATAGCAGGTTAAATTATCAGCAGGTTTTAAAAATGTTGATTTTTTACGTCGGTTGATTGGATTTTAAAAAACAGAACGTAATGCTGTAGGCACAGGCCATGGCCTATGCTATCAATACCTGTGCTATCAAACCAAACCTGTCATCCATTTAAACATCCTGTCAACCTAAACATAAATCTATCTTCAAAAACAATCTTTCAATTCAGCATTTACTACTTAATTTTAAAGCCGAAATATTCACCAGTCAGCATAAAACAATTCACCAAACCAACAATTCATCAATCCAACCATAAAACAATTCAACAACCATGCATATATCATTTGAACAAATTGAACCAAAGGAAATCATCAAAGGATACCACGGCAAATTTATCCATACCGAAACCATGACCATGGCATTTTGGGAGGTAGAAGCCGGAGCAACGATTCCAGTGCATCATCATATACATGAACAAATTTGCCAGGTGCTGGAAGGTAAATTTGAACTAACGGTAGACGGCGAACGAAAAGTGTATGAACCGGGTGGGGTAGTGGTAATTCCCTCCAATATGCCCCATGGCGGGGTTGCTATTACCAATTGCAAATTGATGGATATGTTTTCACCGGTCAGGGAAGATTATAAATTGTAAAACATGCAGATTTCATTAAAAGGAAAAAAGGCCCTGGTAGGTGGGGCAAGCCGGGGATTGGGTAAAGCCATTGCCATGCAATTGGCCCAATGTGGAGCAGAAGTTACCCTGATGGCAAGAAACATCGAAAACTTACAAGCTGTATTGGCCGAACTGCCTGCCAGCGATGGACAGCAACACAATTGCCTGGTGGTTGATTTTGCAGATTTTGAGCAATTTAAACGGATCATAGCAGCGTGGTTTCAGCATCAACAGGTGGATATTTTGGTGAACAATACCAACGGACCTGTTGCAGGTGGAGTACTGGACAAAACAATTGACGATTACCAGCAGTCCTTTGACCTACTGTTTAAGACCGTATGCTTTCTTACGATGGAAGCAGTAAAGCATATGCAGGCTTCAAGTTATGGACGTATCATTAATTTATCTTCTATCTCCATTAAAGAGCCATTGCAAAACCTGGTGCTGTCCAATAGCATACGGTCTGCTGTAATAAGTTGGGCCAAAACATTGGCAAGGGAACTGGCACCTCAGGGCATAACCGTCAACAATATCCTGACTGGTTATTTTGATACAGAAAGACTGGATGAGATCAACCGGTTGCAATCTGAAAAAAGAGGAATCCCTTTGAATACTTACAAGGAGATGATGAAGACGGATATTCCGATGGGACGATTCGGTAAGCCGGAAGAATTCGGACAGTTGGTTGCCTTTCTGGCATCTGGCTATGCTTCTTATATAACAGGTGCTAATATTCCGATCGATGGAGGTTTGCTTAAATCGGTATAGCCACAATTGCCAGGTGATTTAACCACCCGGGGATTTCAGTTAAGTTGTCGTAGTACTCAGGCAATTAAAAGCTTCTTTCGATATTTGTTTATATGACTTGATGACCACTTTTTCCTTCTCCACTCCAGCCATATTCATCGAAGCAATGGATTGTTTAAATTCCTCGATATTAGCATAGGTATGGAGGCCGATACCTATATTTTCATTTAGTGTAATTATTTTATTATCCAGTAAAATATAATTAACCAGGTAATATTTCATAGTTTTTCGGGTAATGGTTTTACAAAATGCAGACTTTTTGTCTTAAAGACAAAACTCGGGAAATCTAAATAAATAATTTTAGCTGTATCTCGGTGGTCGTGTAGAATTATTTCTAAAGATTGCTTTAATTGAATTAATAAGAAGATTTCTATTGAAATGAATGAACAACCCCTTCGCTAAGGAAGGGGTTGAAAAGGATTTGCTTAAATTTCTGATTATATATATGAAATTTATCAGTTGATTAATAAATAAAGCTCCGGTATTATCCATCCAATTGCGACGCCGTTTTCTTTTTGCTTTCTTTTTCAAATGAGTAATCCGGACCCGGCATCTTGAAATTATAGGTAAAAGGCGGCATCCTTGCTGAAATCGCTGAAAATAAAAATAAATCAAAGAAAAAGCCTCTTTTTTATCTCCAAATACAATTTAATTGAAAACCCTGCGTTATATCTATGGTTTTTCATAGGATATTGGATTTTAAAGCGGGCTGAATTTCTATTCTGGCCCTTTTTTTTTGCCCTTAACCCAACAAACGCTTTTCAGGCATTTTTCAGGTTCATCATCTTAACACCGGAAGAATGAATTTTGTTTGGTTAATCGCATCATGGTATATCCTGATAGTTGCTTTTTGAAAATCGCTGTCATTGGCGGTATAGATATTTGTAAACTTTTGTGGGTTGCGGTCAGCCAGCGGAAACCAGCTACTTTGAATTTGTATCATCAACCGGTGCCCTTTTTTAAAAGTATGCGCCACATCGGGCAGCTCATATTTTACAGTAGTAATTTTATTGGGGGTAAATGGTTCGGGTTTTTCAAAGCTGTTCCTGAATTTCCCCCTCATGATTTCCCCTCTCACCATCATTTGATAGCCATCCATCGGGTATTCCTTGCCGTTTCCTTTCATTGTAGGGTCGTATTCAAAGTCGTCCGGGAAAACATCAATCAGTTTCACCACAAAATCTGCATCGGTTGTGCTGATGCTAGCAATCAAATTGGCCATTACCGGCCCTGCCAGTGTAAGATCATCCGTTAGTACATCCGTTTCAAAACTTAGTACGTCGGGTCTGCGGGAGGCAAAGCGCTGGTCGTCTGTCATGTATTCCCTTGTTCTTTCTTCATGCACATCTTCAGTATAGGGAACCGGGTGTGCCGGATCGCTCACATATTCACTAAAACGGGATCTGCTTTTTTGAGAACCGGCTGCTGTGGAATTGTTAGCCATTTTATCAAAAGATAATTTACCCTCGCCTGAAATGAACATGGACTGATAAGTTACATCCTGTGGAGGCCAGGAAGCCAGTTTCTTCCAGGAATTTTCACCGGTAAAAAATATGTTAGCTTCTGCAATCGCATCCACGCTACCTTTTCCTTTCAGGTAATAATTAAAAAATGGCACTTCAATCTCTGTCTGAAAATAGGCCGAAGTGTTACTGGCAAATCGCACATTACCTAAGTAACTGCCTTCCCGGCTCCATTGACCATGGTACCAGGGACCCATTACAATTTTACTGTTGGTTTTTGGACTTTGGGTTTCACACGCTTTATATGAATTCCAGGCACCCCAGCAATCCTCTGCATCAAATAATCCACCTACCCAAAGCATGGCAGGCTTTACATTGTACAATCCAACACGAGCATTTCTTGCCTGCCACCATTCATCATAGTTAGGATGTTGGTACATGTCATGCCAGAATTTGATACTGTCACCAATCAGGGCCGCTAAGTTTTTTACAGCACCTGTTTGTAAATAAAATTTATAATTGTCTTTTACCGCTGTGCTAAATCCACTGCCATAATTCATCGTTGGTTTTGGATGGGGTTTGCCAAAAGTTGAATAAAACGAAAATCCGTCAAGGGCAAAAAATGCACCTTTGTGGTGAAAGTCATCGCCCATAAACCAATCGGTAACGGGTGCCTGCGGACTCACTGCTTTAAGCGCCGGATGGCCACTCAGTGCAGCTTCTGTAGAATAAAACCCGGGATACGAAGTGCCAAAAACGCCTACTTTTTCGTTATTGTTTTCTATATTCTTTATCAGCCATTCTATTGCATCGTAGGTGTCGCTGGCTTCATCAATATCTTTAGCAGTTTTTTTATTTTTATTAAACGGACGAACGTCCATAAATTCTCCCTCACTCATATAACGGCCACGTACATCCTGTGTTACGATGATATAATTTTCTTTCAGGTATGCCATTTTATAACTATACCAAACTGCAGGGTAATTCTTTTCGCCATAAGGAGCACAGGAGTAGGTCGTTCTTGTAATTAAAAAAGGATGTTTTTCAGATTTATCTTTGGGCAGATAGATGGAGGTAAATAATTTTATACCATCTCTCATGGGAATTTGTCGTTCTATTTTTGTATAATTGTTTACAAACCATGCACTATCTTCATTTTGAGCAAATAAAGAAATCTGAACCAGGGAAAATGCCAACAGCAAATAAAATTTTATCATGTATGTTTTTTTAGATGGCTCAATTTAATTAAACTAAACCAGTAACCAGATGAATACCAATAAAGAATTGATTAATAAATTTTATAAAGCCTTTCAACTGCTTGATGATACGGGTATGAATAGTTGCTATAGCGATGACATTGTATTTTTTGATCCTGTGTTCGGATTGCTACGAGGTGAGGAAGCAAAATGCATGTGGGAAATGTTATGTAAAAATGCAACAGCCTTTTCTTTAACCTATGATAATATCATCGAATTGGATGATGAATATTGCACCGTTGATTGGGTTGCGACCTACATATTTTCAAAAACAGGCAGAAAGGTAGTAAATAAAGTAAAGGCGAACATGCGCTTTGCCAATGGAAAAATCATTGAGCACAGCGATGCATTCAGCTTGCATAAATGGAGCAAACAAGCGCTGGGCTTAACCGGCGAACTCTTTGGCTGGAATTCTTTTTTTCAGCGTAAAATAAAAAACCAGGCCAGGCGAAACCTATTGAAGTTTATCCAGGCAAAAGGTTGATCCTTTCCGGGAATTGATTTTGTCTTTTAAAAAGAATATCAACAATCATAAAGGTGCAAATTGGTTTGCCTCAGCAATTCCTGCCCGCTTTATATTTGCCTGAATATTTATGGTAAATATCGGTATTGGATATTTCATTATATACATGGGCTGCCGTTTGAATTGATTCGTTAAACTAAAATGTTGAATGATGATAATTGAATATCTTGCACCACACAAATTTTAATTTATACAACAATGTATCCCAATTTATATTACGTTTTTAAAGACTGGTTTGGTGTTGAGTGGGAAGTATTGAAAGTGTTGAACACTTTCGGATTAATGGTAGCAATGGGTTTTGTGGTAGCCGCTATTGTAATTACAAGCGAGCTGAGGCGTAAGGAAAAGCAAGGTTTATTATTGCCAAGAGAAGAATTTATCACCGTAGGCAAACCTGCTTCCATGATAGATCTGTTGGTGAATTTCCTGGTAGGCTTTGCATTTGGCTTTAAATTATTTGGTCTTATTTTTAATAAGCCTGAGGATATGACGCCTCAAAACTATGTATTTTCTGCGGAAGGAAGTATTGTTGGTGGCCTGCTATTAGCCATCGTTTTAACCGGATTGAAATGGTGGGAAAAGGACAAGCAGAAATTAAAAAATCCTGAACAAAGAAGTATTCGCATCTGGCCACATGATAGGGTGGGCGACATCGTGATCATATCGCTGGTGTTTGGTATTTTGGGCGCCAAGCTTTTTGATAATCTTGAAAACTGGGATGATTTTATTCAAAACCCGATTGAAAGAATTTTTTCTGCCGGAGGTTTGACTTTTTATGGAGGATTGATCACGGTAGCAATAGCACTTGCAGTATATGCTAAAAAGAAAGGAATCAAATTAATACACCTGGTAGACGCCATTTCGCTTGCAATGCTATTGGCATATGCAGTTGGTAGAATTGGTTGCCAGATTTCCGGAGACGGGGATTGGGGAATTTACAACAGTGCCTACATAACAGATAAAACCGGTAAGACTGCAGAAGCAAAGCCCGGCGAATTTGAGGCCCAGCTTGAATTGCATAAAACCTATTTTTTAGAAGGTGCAGTAATCGATCCTGGTAAAACGACGCCGGTATACGTAACCGATAGAAAAAGCAGCAGTCTTGAAACGGTACCACATAAATATGTAAAGGCTTTGTCTTTTATGCCTACCTGGATGGTAGCTTACAACTATCCTCAAAATGTAAACAATGATGGAATAGTAATCCCTGGTAATACTGAAGATCATAACCGGGTATTGCCAAATCCTGTATTTCCAACTCCTTTCTACGAAACGGTTGTTTGTACTTTCTTGTTTTTAATTGTGTGGGCGTTTAGAAAAAGGATAACAGTGGCAGGTACGGTTACCGGTATTTATTTTATTTTAAACGGGGTTGAAAGATTTCTAATTGAGAAAATACGAGTCAACAATCAATATCATTTTTGGGGGATCAATCCGAGCCAGGCGGAAATTATTTCATTCTTTCTTATCTTAATTGGGATTGTTATCATCGTAGCTGTTCAACTTAAAGCGGCAAAAAAATCCTAATCTCTTCTACATTTTTGTATTTTTTCTTACTTTATTAGAAAATAAGCCATTCTATAGCATGCCTTGTATTGTGTTATGCAAGGTACTACCAGTCATACCCAATTTATGACCGCCTGTGTAAACCAATGTTCCTTGCTATACAAAGTACCTACTTTTGTTATGTACAATTCAAAACAAAGTATAAAGTATAGCCATGAAACATTTATTAAACTTGCTGACTGCTATGAGCATAAGCCTTGCCAGCCTGGCACAAAACTCCGGAAAAGTACTTGGAGCAATTAAAGATGGTGGAAATCAAAAAATTATAGACGCTGCTTCTATTTCGTTATTAAGAGCAAAAGACAGTAGCATCTCTAAAGTTGCCATCACTGATAAAGAAGGCAACTTCAATTTCGAAAATGTGAAAATGGGGGCCTACCTGGTGTTGGCAACCTCGGTTGGCCACAGTAAAGTGTATAGTAAGTCGTTCGAAATTTCAGGTGATCAAAACCTGGTGAATGTGGGCGTTTTGCAATTGGTGCCGGTGGATAAAAATTTGAAAGAAGTGGTTGTAAATTCAAAACGCCAACTGATAGAACGTAAAATTGATAAAACGGTTATCAACGTAGATGCAGCCATCAGCAATGAAGGCTCTACAGCACTGGAAGTGTTAGAGAAAAGTCCGGGGGTAACAGTAGATAAGGATGGTAATATCAGTCTGAAGGGTAAGCAGGGTGTAATGGTGATGCTGGATGGAAAACCTTCCTACCTCTCTGGTCAGGAATTGGCCAACCTCCTAAGGTCAATGCCATCCAATAATGTAGATCAGATTGAAATCATGACCAATCCTTCTGCTAAATATGACGCTGCAGGTAACTCGGGAATTATTAATATTAAAACTAAAAAGAATAAACAGAAGGGTTTTAATGGTAGTACCAATCTTTCGTTTGGCCAGGGCGTTTACGAAAAAACGAATAACAGTTTAAACCTAAACTACCGCAATGGTAAATTCAATGTGTTTGCCAACCTGAGCGGCAATTACAGGAGAGATTTCCAGCAGTTGAGTATAAAGCGTAAGTATAAGAATGCAGACAATTCAATCAATGCTGTTTTTGAGCAAACATCCAATGAAATGCGCTATAACAATAACTACAATGCAAAAGTTGGTGCAGATTTTTATGCCAGTAAAAAAACAACATTCGGCGTTGTACTTACCGGCTTCACCACACCCTTTAATCAAACTGGTAATAACTTAAGTTACCTCAAAAGCAATACAGGTGTAGTAGATTCGATGGTGGCATCCTCCAGCTCGGAAACATCGAGTTGGAAAAATGGAGCAATCAACCTGAATTTTCGTCACCAGTTTGATTCAACTGGCCGGGAACTGACGGCCGATGTCGATTATCTCACTTATGATTCACATAAGGATCAAAATTTTACCAATACATCCTACACACCGGATTGGGTTATTAAAAATAATGATTTACTGGTAGGCGAGTTACCGTCTTTAATCAATATTTATTCCGGCAAAATAGATTATACCCATCCTTTAAAGAGCGGGTTGAAAATTGAAACAGGATTGAAAACAAGTTTTGTTGAAACAGACAATACAGCCGGTTATTACAATATCATTGGAAATGCCAAAGTGGTAGATTATGATAAAACCAACCAGTTTGTGTATAAAGAAAATGTAAATGCGGCCTATCTGAATATGAATAAGCAGATAAAGAAATTGGGTATACAAGCCGGTTTGAGATTGGAGAACACCAACTACAGTGGTAACCAGTTTGGCAACCCACAGCGCCAGGATAGTTCATTTAAGAAAAGTTATACCGGGCTGTTTCCTACCTTGTATTTGAGTTACAATGCCAGTGAAAAAAATCAGTTTGGCTTTTCATTCGGACGCAGGATCAACCGCCCGGATTATGAAGATCTAAATCCATTTATGTTCTTCCTGGATAAATATACTTACGGTTCCGGCAATCCGTTTTTAAAACCATCTTATGCGCACACATTTGAAGTGTCTCACACTTATAACCAGTTTTTAACCACCACGGTAAACTATTCAAATACCAAAGATTTATTCGCCGAGATATTTGAGCAAAAGGGATATGCCACCATCATTAAGAGAGGTAATTTTGGATCTGTAAACAGTGCCAGTATTTCTATGAGCGCACAAAAGCCAGTGGTTAAATGGTGGACAGCAATTGTTTATACAGAATACAACTACAATGATTACAAAGGATTTCTGAATGGAGATGATGTACATGTGCAGGCAGGCAATTTCTTGGTAAACATCAATAACCAATTTAAGTTTAAGAAGGGCTGGAGTGCAGAACTGTCGGGCTTCTATCGAACAAAAGGTATTGAAGGACAGATTATGATAAAGTCAATGGGACAGCTAAATGCTGGTGTACAAAAACAGGTGCTGAAAAACAAGGGGACCTTAAAATTAAATGTCCGTGATATATTGTATACGATGAAGGCCAACGGTGAAATTAACTTTCAACGCACAGAAGCTTCTTTCCACCAGGAAAGAGATTCAAGGGTAGCGACACTTAGCTTCGGCTATCGTTTTGGAAAGCCAATCAATGGTCAGCAAAAAAGAAAAACCGGTGGTGCAGGAACGGAACAAAACAGGGTAAAAGGCGGTAATTAATTTAAAAGTAGATACATATTTAGGCAGGGTGTATTTCAACGACGCATTGGGTTGCCAACTTTTCTGAGAAAATGTGGCAATGCGCTATACCCTTCAATAAGGTTGGCAACCCTGAGTACCTCCGCACCAATTTTGAAATGCAACCTTAGACACAGCTCAATATTGGGCTGTGTTTTTTATATTTGCATATATCTCACCAATAATAATCTGTTTTATGCCATCATTCGATTTTGCCAGTAAAGTTGATTTGCAAACCCTAGACAATGCAATCAATACCGTAAGTAAAGAAGTAACCAATCGCTTCGATTTTAAGGGATCGCATGTAGTGATCGAATTGAATAAAAAAGATTTCAAGGTAAATCTTGAAGCGGATAGTGAAATGAAATTGAACCAGATCATCGATGTGCTCATCAGCCGGAGTATGAAACAGGGTCTGCCGGCAGAAATTTATGATTTGACCAAAGAGCATCATCAAAGCGGTAAAGTGGTTAAAAAAGAAGTGACGGTTAGAAACGGGATTAAACAGGAAGATGCCAAAAAAATTGTGAAGCTGATAAAGGATAGCGGACTTAAAGTTCAGGTAGCCATTATGGATGACATTATCCGGGTAACAGGTAAAAAGATTGACGATCTGCAGGATGTAATCCAATTATCCAAGAGCTTCAATATCGGTATCGCTTTGCAGCAGACAAATATGAAAAGTTAGTTGCGCTTTTGTGTAAAGGGGAGATGAATCGGCTGAGCTATGTTGATTGGATAATCGCAACAATTATATTAGGGTTTAGCGGAAAATAGCTTTTTTTACAGTGAAGGCTGTTGCTCGGGACAATTATACAGGCTTTAAATGGCTTCGGAAATTGCTTTTCGAGATTTTGGGGCTTTTTTTATTAACCAAATACCCCTACATTTGCAATCTTAAAAATCGCATGGCCAAATCCATGCACAAACTTTTACAATTATGAAAAAAGATTTGCATCCAAAAAATTACCGTTTCGTGATATTCAAAGACATGAGTAATGGTACAACTTTCTTAAGTCGTTCTACCGCTAACTCAAATGAAACTATTAAGCACGAAGATGGTAATGAATACCCTGTAATTAAATTAGAAATTTCAAATACATCGCACCCGTTTTATACTGGTAAAAATGTATTGGTTGATACTGCAGGTCGTATTGATAAGTTTAAAAAACGTTACGAAAAGAAAGCGCATTAGTAGTTTTACTAAAGTTTGTTTTTCATGGCTATACTTTAAGTCTCTCCGGTTTTCCGGGGGGATTTTTGTTTTGAATAATTCAGTGGCGGTAATAGTTAAACCGCCCCGTGTTCCATAACTGAACCTGCTGATGACAGGAGTCATTTTTTTAAGTAATTTTAACGGGTGGATATATTTTTAGATGAAATAAAAGTAAAGCATGCGCTTTACCCTTTTACAGCTAT
>Ga0123337_10003970_pt1 | contig 15308 bp, 14 predicted proteins | sample frozenSSSSmetaG_FD_89792 | JGI IMG/M metagenome (GOLD analysis project Ga0123337, IMG submission 89792) | Glacier valley bacterial and archeal communities from Borup Fiord, Nunavut, Canada, to study Microbial Dark Matter (Phase II) -... | ecosystem: Environmental > Aquatic > Freshwater > Ice >... | reverse complement strand
ATTATGGAAGAATTATTATTTAAAAGAAAGTACTTTTGTAAAGCCAAAAAAGGACTAAAAAAAAATTGTAAACTTATAACAGGATTAAACAAGTAAACTGTAAACTTTTTTCAGGACGAGTCAATTCGTTAACGGTTATGGGGGAAAAAGGGGCTAGGGTTTGGGGTCTAGGGTCTAGTGAATATCGGTTAAGCGTTAATGGGGAATATCTGTAACGGGTGTCGTATAATGGGTTAAAAATACAGCAAACGCGTTCTTGTTGGTGTTCTTCACCAACAAGCAAAAATTTACGTCAGGAAATAGAAGATGGAGGTGTTCAGATTCAAAACTAGAACCTAGTTTTCGAAATCAAGATTGACGGGCTCTTCTGCGGGCATTTTCCCGTTGTTATAAACTGTGGTGGGCACAGAATCATTCACAACTTCAAAGGTAATATCATCAAACCATATCTGACCTTTACCGACCAGCAGCGCGCCATAAGCCAGATTAGTTGCTCTTAAAGGCACATCCAGAACAATATCGTACTTTTTCCAGTCCGTACTGCCTTTTACAGATCTATCCTCTCCTGTCTTCATATTATCAAATGACAAGGCTGGTCCTGAAGCCTGATCAACCCTGAGCCAGAATCCGGCCCAATGTTTAACATCTACAGATTTTAGATAACCCGACATACGTACCCTTTTTCCGAGATATTTTGTTGGCCAACAATTTTGCATCAAAGTCCCGAATCCGCGGGCTTTCTTTTTACCTTGAATCGTTGCCGCATGTTTTCCATCCCTGCCGCCATTTGGGTCTATTCCCATATGATAGAGTTGCGGTTTACTTCCGGCTATAAACCAGCCTTTGGGTAAATCAAATGAACAAAAAAGCAGGGCCGCAGCCACAATTAAAAGAGTTTTTGAATATTTCATGGTATATATTAAAATGGATGTATCAGATGTTAATAGGTGTTTTGAACAAAGGTAAACCAATAAGTTAAAGAGATGGATAACATTCTGTTTTGTTTCTTCAAGCATCGTTACCACACCCGATCTAAAAATATAGATTTTAGGTGCACAATCTTTTAATTGATATCCCAAAAAACGTATTGATTACCCAATTTATTGATTTTTTTGGTTATCATTGTATATATGAAAACTCTGTTTCTTGTCATATTATTGAGCGGGTGCAATATGCTTTTTTCGAAAAAAACTTGTTACATAGCCATTAACTCGGGAGATTGTTCCTTATGTCTGATATCGTATAAATATATTAATAAAGTTGACAGAAAATTAAATCCAATATTGATTCTGAGTAAAACCGACCATTCTGCTGCAGAGTACTTTGTTCGCGAGTATCTAAAAATAAAAGATATATCCTACATAGTGGATCAAGATCAATACGCATCCTTGGTTCAAGACAAAAACAATCTGCAAATAAAACTATATGAAGATAGTGGATTAATATTCCAAATGCCTATAAAGGAATTATCTGCTCGTATTGATGAACTTAATCGTTTTGCAGCTGACACAAATACCGGGAAGTTTTCTTTTAAAAATTTCAACGAAATCAACCAAAACATAAAAACAAAATTCTTTGGTAATACAGATAAGTTCATCTTAAAAGAATATCTGGCTCTGTATTCAAAATTGTCCGGATGGCTCATCTATAGCAACTTAAAATTAAATACAATGGGTAGTATCCGTCTTACTGATTCACTCATGGCCTCAATTGTTTACACCCCGGCTCAGTTGAAGCAAATCCAGTCAAAAAGGGAGTTTTATCAGCAGCATATTGAAGGTCTAATGGAATCCAAAATATCAGCCTTTGCTTATTTCCGTGACCGGATTTACCTTACCTTTACCATGATAGATTATGATAAAATGCCCGCAATTGAACAGGTTTCAGAAGACAAACCTGTTTATCTTGTACAGCAGGAGTATCTAATAGAGATGGATGTAAACGGAAACAAGTTGTCAGTCTTAAGAATAAAGAACCTCAAGAAAGACTGTGAAAAATGTGAATTTCAGACGAGGTTTAGTATATTAGATGATGAAGTTGCACTTTTTTTCAAAACAAAAGAAGGTAAAAATGAAATTTATCAATATTACCACCTCATGCACGAATGGAACAAAAGAATCTCTATGCAGAAGCAAACATCGATGATGTCACCTTATATTCTGGAAAATATTTTCATGAATCAGTATACCCATAATTATGACCGAAACATCCTGATTGATAACAAAACAGGAGTATACATAAAAATGCACCCCAGCCAGATGAGTGACAATATTTTAACCGGCAGTTCCATATTTATTAACAAAGAATTTGCTTTTTACAATGTACTCAATCGCATAGAAAATAAGCATTGGATTTACCGTGTGAATCTCAGCACAAAACAGGTGGATGTCATTCGCTCATATACAGAATTAAATACCCAACCCTTTGGTCCAATGTTCTATTTTGAAGAGGCCAGCGGAAAACTCCACATCATTGACATCAATGACGATAAGAACTTCTACATTATAGAGTCTATCCAACTATAAAGTGTTATGATCAGGTTGATTTTATACTATCAATGTTATACATTTGTAAAACCATGAAGCGTATTTTAGTCATTTTAATGCTTTCTTGCTTGCAACAGTTCTTGTATGGCCAAAACTTCAATTATTCCATACTTGAATCTTCCCCTTTGCAAATGAATCCTGCACTCGCCGGCAACGTCATCACATCCAACAGAAACCATATTCCAGCGAAAAACAGAACATCGGAGCGCCTTTGTGCAGTGTATCAGAACAGTAAAACCATTCATGAAAAAGCTAGCTTTTTTTCCTACGATGCCCGTCTTGGAAAAATCGGTGCTGGCATTGGCGCAATCATGGAATATCAAAGAATAGGCAACGGCCTTTTAAGCAATTATGCATTAAAAGTCATCTACAACTCACAACATTGGATTGGTTTTAAAACCAGAATTTCAATGGCTATACAGCCCGGATTGGAACACAAAACATTCGACCGGTCACATATCCGCTTTTCTGATGTAGAAAAACCATTCACCTCTTTCAACCCTGTGTATTACGATTCTTTACCTTTTAGAGGAGAATCCTATCCCTCCTACAAGTCTTATTTTACATTGGGTGCCGGCCTTGTACTTACAAATCCTGTATATCAAATTGGCCTGTCTTTTCAGAACATCAATCAACCCAACTGGGCCATCAGTAGAGATACCAGACAAATAAAACCTATCCAATATACCCTACACGGAAAACTGCGTTTAATGCAATTGTCTAAAGATCAAGTTTCAGGTGAAAACAACAGAATTGATTTACAAACCTTATACACCGTACAAAACGGAGGTAAAATATTCATCGGTGGATTGCTTGCCAGATATTATGCCTTCATTGGGGGCTTATCCTACAGCTATAAGGACGTGTATGGTTTCAAGGGACAATCTGCCATTTGTCAGCTTGGTTTTCTGACGGGCTCTCTCCATTTGCTTTATGGTGCAGAGGTCTTAAAAGCAAATTCCTCCGGGCAAGTGTCGGTTCAGCACTCATTTTCAATTATCCTCAACACGTTCAAAATGACAAATACGTTTACCCCTAATTTTTAAGGGGATTTAGAAAAAAATACGTTTGAGGGCGATAAAGGCAATGCCGGCAATCATTACCAGATATAAGGTTGACTGACCTTTTTTCCCATAGATTTTTTTATCGTTTTTATAATCGATATAATAAGCTACCATCACCACCAATACAAATATTTCTACCATTCCTATATGTTTATGGGGCAAAAGTAACTAAAATATCCCATCAGAAGATGTGAATGATACAATTAAATCAAGGCATGCTGTAAGAGCTTGTAACCATGGTTTTTGCAATTTTGACGACATATTCACGCGGTATGAAATTCATCTTATTATTTTCTGCATTGACCTTTCTTTTTGTCGCAAAAACCAAAGCAAAAGACAGTACCTCTAACTTTCGCAATACCTATCAACACAGTTTGGGTTTTGCGGCAGGATTCACTACAGGTTATGGCCTTTCCTACAGATATATGCCGGCCAGATTTGGTGTACAGGTAACATTTGCACCCTACCACGATGGGGAGACCGACAGATTCAGTACAGGTTTAGCTTTGTTTTATACGCTTGTACAAGGTAAAACCAGCAATTTGTTTTTGTATCAGGGAACACATTATTATTACCATTCCTCACTGCAATATGCCAGAGACTTCGACCCGAATTTTCCCAACAGAATGGAAAGAATCACGGAAAATTATGTCAATGCAGGTGTTGGTGTGGGCATAGAAATTATTATGGCGAAACGCATTGGACTTAATCTGATGTCGGGTTATGCGGCTTATGACAATTTTAATAAACTCAATATTACGGGTGAAGCGGGCTTGTATTATAAGTTTTGATAGTATCCGGAAAGTAAAATATCACTATCTTGATTTAGGGTATTCGATTTACACTATATTTGTAAATAGGAATACGTCGAAATGAAAACAATAAGCTTAATCTTTACCTCTGCTATGGTTGTATTCTTTTTTTGTTCTGCAGATATGAGCTCTCATCGTTACATGCATGAAAAAGTCAGTCTGTCTGACGAACAAGCTTCAAAAGCATTCATGATTCAAACGCTGCGAGACCTTCACAGCCTGCTTTTAGATTCAAACTACATCGAAGCAAAGGATTATTTTCTTCATACGGAAAACATGGATAAAAAAACTTCAAAAGAGGCCTTTTCACACATGTTAGAGATGAAAGAACTCTCCGCGTCAGGCATTGATTCCCTTGAAAAACACGCAATTTTTGGCAAGGTGTTGGATCTTTACGGTCAAACCGGCATTAGAGGAATTAAAAAACATGATGACGGATTCCCAAATAGTCCAAAGTTAAATCCGGATAATTGTTACGGACTTTACATACCCCTTACCATTATTGAAGTGATGGCGGTTTGGGATGGAAAAGGTTATAAATTCTTTAGATTAGATAATGTTGGAAAACTTGATCATCGGGGGTTTGACAAATAAGAACAGATCCAAGATAGCGTTCTGACCAATAACTAAACCTTCAATAATTCCATCGCATTTTTCTTTGCGATTTCGCTGGTATGGTTGCCGCTTAACATCTTAGCCAGCTCCTCTACCCTTTCAGATTTATCCAAGTGTTTGAGGTATGACACCGTGCTGTTATTTTCTTCCTTTTTACACACCATAAAATGTTCTTCACCATACCCCGCTACCTGCGGTAAATGCGTTATAGCGATTACCTGATGATGCGAAGAGACCTGTTTGAGCATTTTGCCTATAGTGGCTGCCACCTTACCCGACACACCCGTATCAATTTCATCAAAAATCAATGTGTTTAAATTGGCATTTGAAGCTTCTATTGTACGAATACACAATGCAAGCCTGCTCAGTTCACCACCGGATGCTACTTTGTTCAAGGCTTGTAAAGGCATACCCAAGTTGGCCGTAAATCTTAACTGCAAATCTGTAGAGCCATATACATCAAACTTATCCGTATGCTGTAATTCAAATTCTATCTTTGCATTGGGCATTTCCAATTCCTTCAGAAGATTTTCAATTTCAGACTTTAAATTTACGGCAGACTTCACACGCAATTGATGTAATTTATCGGCTGACTTTTTCATTTTCAGCAGTATCTCATCATTCACTTTTTGAATTTTTTCTAGCTCCTGGTCAATATTCCCTATATTTAAAAGTTTATCCGCTATCTGCTCATAAGTACTTAATAAATCCTGAAAATCAGTTACTGCATGTTTGCGTTTCAGATTCTGTATGATATTCAAACGTTCGTTGACAATTTCGAGGCGTTTCTCATCCGAAGTTACAGATTCTCTAAGACTCCCTGCTTCTGCGGCAATATCCTTTAATTCTATGATAACAGAATTCATTCGTTCCAGAATGTCCTTGCTTTGCTGACTGACATTTTCCAGTTGTTTCAGGCGATTTTTCACCTGTATCAATACATCCGAAATAGAGTTCTCATCGTCAGTAATGGCATTCATCATCATATCCGCCACCTGCACAATATTGTCTGCATTTGTCAGCAGATTGAGCTCAGCTTCCAATGCAGATTCCTCATTGGCTTGCAAATTGACGGTCTCAAATTCATTGAGCAAAAACTGTAGATAATCTTTTTCCTTTAACAATTCCTGCTGCTGTAATATTAAGGATTTTAAGCGGGTTTCATTTTGTTTCATTTGACGGAACAAAATCTGGTACGGCTCCAATTCCAATGATATTTTACCAAATCCGTCGAGCAGATTAAACTGAAAATCTTTTTCCATCAGTTGTGTATTTTCATTCTGAGAATGCACACTGACCATTAATTCTGCAAGACTTCTCAGTTGCACAAGTGATACCGGGGTATCATTGATAAACGTGCGGGTTTTACCTGCAGAATTGATTTCTCTGCGGATGATGCAGGTCCTTTCAAAATCAATATCCATAGATAAAAATATGGATTCGAACTTTTTCCTGTCCAGAAGAAATTCAGCCTCAACAATACATTTTCCGCCATTTTCTGCATCATTAAATGCAGCACTCTGAGTCTTGATATCCGCTCTGCTGCCCAAAATCAGGTCGATAGCATCCAGTATAATAGATTTACCTGCACCTGTCTCTCCTGTAATGATATTAAGGCCCTTGGCAGGCATAAAAACCATGTGCCTAATAATGGTAAAATTGGTAATAGAAAGTTTCTGCAGCATTAATGACTTAAAATTTTAGACAGATTCCAAAGTGTCTGATCAATAGATTTTTTATGGTTAATGGCATCTGAAAAACTGGTGAGTTTTACCTCGTGATTCACAACACCCACACATACGTTTAATTTTCCTGCCAGTAAGTTTTCAACCGCAGCATTTCCAAGTGTACTAGCCAGTATCCTGTCATTGGCCGATGGTTTTCCTCCGCGCTGTATATGCCCCAACACAGAGACTCTTACATCATAGTTGTCGTATCTGGCCTGAAATTTTTTAGAGATTTCAAATGCATTACCATCCTTTTCACCTTCGGCAACGACAATAATGCTAAAATGTTTTTTGCGCCTCGATTGGTTGTCAAAATGTTTAATCAGTGCATCAAAATCGCTCATCACTTCAGGCACCAATATACCTTCTGCTCCACCTGCAATACCGGCATGCAGGGCAATAAAACCTGAATCCCTTCCCATGACCTCGATAAAAAACACCCTGTTGTGAGAATCGGCCGTATCGCGTATCCTGTCTATGGCATCCAAAGCCGTATTCACAGCTGTATCAAATCCAATGGTATAATCCGTGCCATATAAATCATTATCAATCGTACCTGGCGCTCCAATGCTTGGAATGCCATATTCTTCATAAAATATCCCTGCACCGGTATACGTGCCATTCCCACCAATACATACCAAACCTTCTATATCGTGTTTCACCAAATGGTCATAGGCTTTTTTGCGTCCCTCTGCTGTCATAAAATCTTTGCTTCTGGCTGTTTTCAGCATGGTGCCGCCATATTGAATAATATTGGCCACATCTGACATGTCAAGTTTCGCCATATCATTTTCTATCATGCCCTGATAACCTCTTTTTATACCTATCACTTCTACATTGTGATATGCTGCAGACCTCACCACCGCTCTGATGCATGCATTCATGCCCGGTGAGTCGCCACCTGAAGTAAATACCCCTATCCTTTTCATTTATCCTTTATTATAAAACTTTAATGCTGCTGTTGATTCCAGTATGTGTTTGTTTTTAGTCTTTCTAAAACCGGAACCACGGAAGCAAAATTGCAAAAAAAAGCCGACATTTCTGTCGGCTTTCCTTAAAATATTTTTTATGATTATCTCAGTGTAAATTTGGTAGAACCTACCTTGTAACCCTCTGCAAAAATCTCAACAGTATACTCACCTTTATTGTAGTTACCCTGTTTTTTGCAATATACTACCTGTTCTGTTTTTTCGTTCTGGTAATCCACTGTTTTCTTTTCTGTATACAGTGTTTCGGTACCATCAACCTTAGTGGTTTGAGCCTTGCTGGTAATTGGAGATCCGTCCGGAGCAATGATTTTCACAAAGATATCTTTATCACCCGGATCAGCTACCATATTCTGGTCCAATACAAATTTCACTCTGATTTCTTGCACCTTGCCTGCTTTTTCAGTTTCCACTTCTTTTTTACCAAACATTTTTCTTTCTCTCACACCAACTGCACTGATAGAGCTAGAATGCAGACGTTTTGCCATACTGATGGTTTTATCCTTACCTTCTATTAGTTTGTCTTTCTCTGCTGATCTGGCCTGCTCTGCAGTAAGGTTTTCATTCAATCCGCTCACCTCTGCAGTCAATTCTTCATTTTTCTGCGTCAGTTCTGCAATTTTCATTTTATAGTCGTCAATCTGGCTCTTTAGATTAGCAATTTCTTCTTTTGCTTTTCTGAATTCGCTTTCAGACAATTTACCTTTGCTTAATAATAATTTAATTTGTTTGATTTTTTGTTCAATGGCCAAATCCTTTTCAGTCAATTGTTCATTTAAACCTGTGTTTTCAACCTTTAAAGCCTCTACTTCGGCAATCTGCTCATCCAATTCTTTCTGCAGTGAAATTTTATCGTTTGACAGCGTCTCAACTTTATTGGTTAATTCTATTTTCTCCTTATTGCCAAGCCACAAATTTATACCTATTCCTATATTCAATGCCAGTAAAGCACCAATTAATATCATGAGGTATGTTTTACTTTTTTTGTCTTTTTCGTTTTGCTGAATTTCCATTACGTTCTAAATTTATTTTACAAATTTATGCTAAAATTTCCTTATAACACCAACAATTTTTTTCACAAATTCTGTTTTAGTTCCTCTAAAAAGGACTTTATCTTGTCCAGACTCTTCAGAATTTCCTGGTTTTTATCCTTTACTTTTCTGTTGTTTTCTATGTATTCATTGGCGCCCTGCAAGGTGTAGCCTTTTTCTTTCACCAAATAGTGTATCGTTCTGATATCCTCTATATTAGCACTTGTATACAACCTGTCGCCCTTGCGATTTTTGTTTAAATGTTTAAGGCAATCGAAATCTTTTTCCCAAAAACGAAGCATAGACGGCGGAATGCCAATCAAAGTGGACACTTCACCCATTTTGTAGAACATCTTGTTGATTTCGGTATCTGCTTTCAGTTTAGGCATTAGTCAAATGATTGGTTTGGTGCAGAAGCCCTTTCAAGCATCTGCTGATATTCCTCATTGGTGAGGTCATTATAAAAGAAAAATGCGGGATTGAGTTTTTCTCCGTTTTTATGTACTTCATAGTGCAGGTGCGGCGCTGTTGACTTTCCGGTACTTCCCACCAGTGCTATTAATTGCCCGCGGGTGACCTTCTGACCTCTCTTCACCTTAAACTTGCTCAAATGACCGTACAAGGTCGTAAAACCGTTGCCGTGATTGATGATGATATGCTGACCATAACCCCATATCTCACTGGTCACCTCCTCTACAGTTCCATCCGCTGTAGCATATACCTCGACTCCTCTCGGAGCCGTAAAATCTATACCTGCATGGAATCTCTGGGTTCTGTAAAATGGGTCTGTGCGGTAACCAAAACCGGAACCGATACGCTCCAAATTCTTGTTGGAAACGGGTTGAATAGCAGGAATCCTTGACAGATAATCCTTCTTGTTTTTGGCCATCGACAACAACTGGTCAAAACTGTTATTCTGTAACTTAAACTGCTGGGTCAGTTTATCCAGCCTTTCATTTAACTCCACTAATAAATCTGCGTTCGGCAACTTCCTTAAATCATTGTATTTCTCGGAATTTTCAAAACTCTGCTGCCAGGCTTTGTCGTTCAGCGGTTCACTTTCATAAATAGAACGGTATACATTATTATCCTTCAAACGCATTTTATTCAATTCATTGGTCAAATTACCTATACGCTGGTTCATATTGTCAAGTTCAGCAGACAGGTCGACATTGGCCGATTTGATTTTTTTCTCTACCGGTGTATCCACAAAACGCGAAAAAATCAGGAAGAAGATAAAACCCAGAATAATTGAAAAAGAAAAGACACCAATACCCCTTAAAAGTAAAATCCAACGGCTCAACTTATACTTTTCATAACTGAGTGTTTTAGGGTTAAAGAAATATTTGGTCTTGGCCATGTTAAATTACTCTTCTGTATTTTGTATTTTCGCAGCTCGAATTTTAAAACGTCAAAAATAACAGAATATTTTAATATAGCATGATATCATCCCGGGAAATACGATCAACTTTTTTAGATTTTTTTCAAAACAAGCTACACACCATAGTGCCTTCTGCACCCATAGTGGTGAAAAATGACCCTACACTGATGTTCACCAATGCGGGCATGAATCAGTTTAAAGATTATTTTCTGGGTAATAAAAAAGCACCTTATACCCGTGCCGCTGATACGCAAAAATGTCTGCGAGTAAGTGGTAAACACAACGATTTGGAAGAAGTGGGTGTAGACCATTATCACCATACCATGTTTGAAATGCTGGGCAACTGGAGTTTCGGCGATTATTTTAAAAAAGAAGCCATTGCATGGAGTTGGGAATTATTAACGGAAGTATACAAAATAGATAAAACCCATTTGTATGTCACCGTTTTTGAGGGTGATGCCAAAGAAGGACTTGCGTTTGACCAGGAGGCTTATGATTGCTGGGCAAAATTGATAGATCCTGCCCGAATATTAAGGGGAAATAAAAAAGATAATTTCTGGGAAATGGGTGATACAGGTCCCTGCGGTCCATGCAGCGAAATCCATGTGGATATGCGCAGTGAAGACGAAAAACAAGCTGTTGGTGGTGATACGCTGGTCAATAACGATCATCCTGAAGTGATAGAGATATGGAACAATGTATTCATGGAATTTAACCGCAAGGCGGATGGCAGTCTTGAAAAATTACCTGCTCAGCATGTGGATACAGGGATGGGATTTGAGCGCCTGACCAGGGTGCTTCAGCAAAAAAAATCAAATTATGATACGGATATTTTTCAACCCCTGATTAAGGAACTTGAAAAAATTTCGGGTAAATCTTATACTGGCTCAGACAGTAAGCAGGATATTGCCTTCAGAGTCATTTCCGACCATATCAGGGCAGTTGCTTTTTGTATTGCAGACGGGCAGTTGCCGTCCAATAATGGCGCCGGGTATGTGATCAGACGTATTTTGAGACGCGCTTTGCGTTATGGATACAGTTACCTCGGAACCAGAGAACCGTTTATTTTTAAATTGATACCGGTGCTTTCCGGCGAATTTGGACAGGTATTTCCTGAACTAGGACAACAAAAAGACTTTGTTTCCAGAGTGATTCAGGAAGAAGAGAATTCTTTTCTGAGAACACTTTCCAACGGACTAGAGCGCATCACAGAGCATTTGCAAAAGAACAATTCAATCGATAAAAAAACAGCTTTTGAGTTATACGATACCTTTGGTTTCCCGATAGACTTGACACAATTAATTGCCTCTGAGAACAAAGCTGAGGTTGATATTAAAGGATTCGAGGCTTTATTGCAGGAACAGAAAGAACGCAGCCGTAAGGATGCCGTGAAGGAAACCGGCGATTGGCAATACATCGCCGAAGATGATAACGAAGAGTTTATCGGTTACGATTTTGTAGAAGCCAATGTGCGCATTGCCCGTTATAGAACTTTAAAGATTAAAGACCAATTACAATACCAGTTGGTGTTTAACATCACCCCATTTTATGCTGAAAGTGGCGGTCAGGTGGGTGATACAGGTCAGATGAAAGGTGTGGTAAATGCAGAAATCATTGAGATTACCGATACCCAGAAAGAAAACGACCTGATTATCCATGTGGTGAACAAACTATCTGAAAATCATACACAAACTTTTGAGGTACAGGTAGATGCGACCAAAAGACGACTGACTGAAAACAATCACAGTGCTACCCACCTTTTGCACGCAGCTTTAAAACAGGTATTGGGACAACATGTGACCCAAAAAGGCAGTTTAGTGAATGCCGAGCATTTGCGTTTTGACTTTAGCCATTTTGCCAAACTGAGTGAAGAGGAAATACAAAAGGTCGAAGACATTGTCAACCTTAGAATTGCGGAAAATATCGCATTGGATGAAAAACGCAATGTGCCGATTAAACAAGCTGTGGATGAACTTGGAGCTACTGCCCTATTTGGCGAAAAATACGGGGAACTGGTAAGGGTGATTACCTTTGACAAAAACTATTCGGTGGAATTATGCGGTGGAACCCATGTAAAAAACACGGGTGTTATCAGACGTTTTAAAATCAGTTCAGAAAGTTCGGTTGCTGCTGGTGTCAGACGTATTGAAGCCATCACCAATATCAAGGCGGATGAGTATTTTAAACAGATTGAGCAACAGTTAAAAAATATTTCAATTTTATTAGGCGAACCTAAAAACATTGAAACGGCCATACAGAAATTGAGCAGTGAAAAGGCTGAACTTCAAAAACGACTGGAAGCTATCGAACTTGAGCAAGCAAATGAGGTTAAAAACATGCTCAAGACTAAATTGAATAAAACCGATGGAGAAATGCTAACGCTATTTGAACGGGTGGATCATATTTCTGCTGAGCATTTAAAAACCATTATTTTCCAGTTCAGGAATGAATATCAGAAACTGTTTGGGGTGATTACATCTGTTATCAACGATAAACCAATGGTAACTGTATTTGCAACGGATGATTTGGTAAAAGACAAAGGTATCAATTGCGGAAATATTGTGCGTGAGCTAGCCAAAAGTATTGAAGGCGGCGGTGGCGGTCAAGCGTTTTTTGCTACAGCAGGCGGTAAAAAAGTGGAAGGATTGGATGAGGCTTTGGAAAAGGGAAAAAGCTATTCGGGTAGTATGTCCTCATAAACGACTCTTCAAAAAAGTTTCCTGATAGATAGTGCGGAGCAGGGATTATATATCGTTTTTTAACTGATCATTACCACATGAAAAAGCTTTTCGTTTTATACTTTGTATTATTAGCAATACAAAGCAAAGCACAAAAAGGAGCTCAACTCAGCACGCCATCCACTACCATGGCTTTTTACGGTTTTGAAAATCCTATCCATATAGCTTATACAAGTGTAGAACAGAAACAACTCATATTCACTGCAGCCGACACCCATCATTGTGTACTTTCGACCTTTAAAGGGCAACTGATGCTCAGACCCATCTTTCATCAGAATTCAAGTTGCAAAGTATTGGTGCAAGTCAAAAAACATGGTAAACTTAAGACTTTGGACACAGTGAATATCCCGGTGATGAAACTTCCACAAGGACGAGTCAGTATAGGTAACTTGGGTTCCCGAGCCACTGTTGCTGAGCTGCTGGAGGCCGATTCTCTCATGTACCATAGTATTGTTCCCTATCCTTTCGACAAGCAGATGCATATCTTCAAATATCATGTCATCATCATGCCCAGGCACGGTTATATGCAGTATATGGCATGCAGGGGTGCCCGCATCCCACAGAGCCTTAAAAAATCATTCAGTGCATGTCTTCCGGGTGATTTAATTGTAATAGATGGCATAGAGGCATTTAACACATCTATTTCAGATATCCTGCTCAATCCAATAACAATTGAGGTTCAATCTCATGATCAAAATTATGGTGATAACAAAATCAGGATACAGGGGTATATCAGACAGCATGGACAACTTATCCCATATATTTTTCCTAAGGATGCGTACGACGATGCCAAAAACCTATCCGATAAAGACAGTATATGGCGTTATTACCAATATGACGGCCGTTTCGCAGATTTTATGTGTTATGAAGATATTCTTTATAAAAACAATCAAAACAAAAGACAGCATGTTTACAACGATAGCAATTACCATTTGCAATATGCCTTAGATTATATCAACGATAGTACCTGTTATTTTGAATCGTATCACGATAATGGGAACACTTACCAGAAAGGTCTTATCATGCTCAACAACAGAAGCAGTCGATTCCGCAACAGCACCTATTATCAACCTTATTTGAAAAAAGACCAAACACCTTATGAGTTTCATTTAGATGAAATGCCTGACAATATTTTTCCGCATGGTGAATGGGAGGTATTTGACAGCAACAGCCATAAAATAATGGACATTTCGTGGGATTATGTAGAAGACTCTTCCTATTGGATGGAAGACCAAACTGACCCCGATGTTTCTGAACTTTTCATGAAACATTATATCATTATTCCTGCTGGCACATATATCCTTTACAAATCGGATGGCAGTATAGAAAAACGCATGGATTTTAAAGCTGTAAAAAGACAATAAATTTCATCGCATAGTCCGAACTAAAACATAATCTCCTGACTTCAATCAGTGGATAGATGTTAATGATGATACCCCGTGCCGTGTATAATGGTAAAGGCTCTGAATATCTGCTCGGCCAATATCACCCTTACCATCTGGTGATTAAATGTCATGGCCGATAAGGAAATACTCTCCCCTTTTTCTTTAATGGCTTGACTTAATCCATAAGAACCGCCAATAACAAACAAGAGTTTGGAATATTCCGTTGATTTTTTCTGAAGATAAGCCGCAAATTTTTCTGAACTGAATGATTTACCGGTCTCGTCCAGAAATAATACAGCAGTGCGCTCCTGTATGTGCCCATGAATCAAAACCGCCTCCGCCTCTTTTAACTTATCAGGTGGAAGTTTATTGCCGTTTTTGACATCCGATAATTCAATCAATTCGAACTTACAATATTTTGACAATAACTTATTGTATTTGTCTATACCCTCCTTGACATAGGCTTCATTGGTCTTTCCAATACAAAGTATGCTGAGATGAAGCATGTGAAGGCCGTTACGGGTGAGCGCGAATTAAAAACCGATACAGTTTATTGATTGTTCAGAATATTCAGTAATTCATCCAACTTAGGTGTCAGGATAATTTCTGTTCTTCTGTTTTTTGCTCTGGCTTCAGGGGTATTAGCGGTATCAATTGGAAAATGCTCTCCCCTTCCTGCCGAAGTCACTCTTTTAGGGTCCACTGCCCCTTGGGTTGTTAATATTCTGGCAATGGAAGTAGCCCTCAACACACTCAGGTCAAGATTATCTTTAATCGTAGCAGATTTCATTGGTACATTGTCAGTATGACCTTCTACCAGGATACTCACGTCTTTATTCAGGTTAAGGGCTTTGGCCAATTCGAGCAATGCACTTTCTCCTTTAGGGTCTACAGTGATACTGCCGGATTTAAATAAGAGTTTTTCTTCCATACTCACGTACACCTTGCCATTTCTGGTCTCAACAGTTAGACCTTGATTGGCAAAACCCAATAAAGCTTTCTGAATACTTGCTTTGAGTGCAT
>Ga0123337_10003968_pt1 | contig 15309 bp, 7 predicted proteins | sample frozenSSSSmetaG_FD_89792 | JGI IMG/M metagenome (GOLD analysis project Ga0123337, IMG submission 89792) | Glacier valley bacterial and archeal communities from Borup Fiord, Nunavut, Canada, to study Microbial Dark Matter (Phase II) -... | ecosystem: Environmental > Aquatic > Freshwater > Ice >... | reverse complement strand
CCTGTTGGAAGCTGGCCCGGATTATGATCCTGCAAAAAATTCATCGCAGTTAAAAAACCCATGGGAATCTCCACGACGTGGCGCCAGTACCAAGTTCAGGCCCTTCGGCGATTTTGACGGTTGTTATTGGGGATGGGAGATTGACGGAGAACCATATACCCATACAGCTGGTACCAAATGGGAATGGTGGCGTGCAAGAATGGTGGGTGGAAGAACCAATCACTGGGGTAGAATTTCGCTACGTTTTGGACCCAAAGATTTTAAAAGAAAAAGTATTGATGGCCTGGGTGATGACTGGCCAATCAGCTACGATGATGTAAAACCTTATTATGATAAAATTGATCAACTTATAGGTGTCTTTGGTAGCAACGAAGGATTGCCCAACGACCCGGACGGCATCTTTTTACCACCGCCCAAACCTCGTCTACATGAACTATTTATAAAAAAAGCAGCGGCTGGCATGAGCGTTCCCGTTATACCATCCCGTTTATCCATTCTCACCAAACAAATTAATAAAGACAGGGGTGCTTGTTTTTATTGCGCTCAATGCGGGCGTTCCTGTAAAGTATATGCTGATTTCTCTTCTTCATCTGTATTGATAAAGCCAGCACTTGCCACCGGTAATGTAGACCTTGTTACCAATGCAATGGCCCGTGAAGTATTGACCAATAAAGAAGGAAAAGCGACCGGCGTATCGTATGTGAGCAAGGATGATATGCAGGAATACCAGGTGCAGGGCAAGGTGGTTATATTGGCAGCCAGTGCCTGCGAAAGTGCCCGCTTAATGCTGAACTCAAAATCTGCACAGCATCCAAACGGCATCGGCAATTCCAGTAATGTGGTAGGAAAATATTTACATGATTCTACCGGTGCTGCAATGGGTGGTGTATTGCCACAACTTTATGGCAGAAAGCGCTACAACGAGGATGGCGTGGGCGGTATGCATGTGTACACACCCTGGTGGCTGGATAATAAAAAACTTGATTTTCCCCGTGGATATCACATCGAATATTGGGGCGGCATGAGCCAACCTGCATATGGCTTTGGCTTTGGTGTGGAAGGTGAAAATGGTAAAATTCCGATCAACGGAAAAACAAAAGAAGCCGGTGGATATGGCGTTTCGCTGAAAGAAGATTTCAGGTATTTGTATGGTGCTGGTGTTGGTATGGCTGGCCGTGGCGAAGGCATTGCACTGGAAACAAATTATTGCGAAATAGATCCTGCTGTGGTTGATAAATTCGGTATTCCTGTTTTGCGTTTCAATACCAAAAACAGTGATTACGAAATCAACCAGGCCAAGCACATGAAAGAAACGTTCAGGGAGATGATGCACAATATGGGCGCTGTAATTACCTGGGGTGATGATGGCACCAAAGAGAATGATTACGGCCTTGCCAATCCGGGCAATATCATTCATGAAGCTGGCACCGTGCGGATGGGCAATGATCCAAAAAAATCGGCCCTCAACAAATGGAGCCAGGCACATGACTGTAAAAATTTATTCAATGTAGATGGCGGCCAGTTTGTTTCGCAGGCAGATAAAAATATCACCTGGACCATCCTGGCTTTATCCATGCGTGCATCTGAATACATTGTGGATCAGTTGAAGAAGAATAATTTGTAAAGCCCCAAACCCCTGAAGGGGCTTAAAGGCAGGCGCTTTATAATACAAAAACTTTTCAATCATTGAAGAGAAACAAGATTTATCATACTCCAAAAGTCCCTTTAGGGATTTAGGGCTCTTATACTTTATTTTATGGACAGACGTAAATCAATCAAAGCACTGATCATCGGAACTGCCTCTACGGCCTTGTTAGTTGACTCTTGCAAACCGGGTGATAAAAACGCCGCAGAACAACCAGCATCCGCCGCCGGCAAACTGAATGAAGATGACCGTATGGTGGAAGAAAAAGCGGTCAATAAAAAACTAAGGGAAGAAATCTTTTTTACAAAAGAAGAAATGGTAACGATTACTATCCTGGGTGATATCATTATACCAAAAGATGAAGTGAGCGGCAGTGCTTCGGATGCGAAGGTGCCCGACTTTATTGAGTTTATTGTAAAGGATATGCCAGAACACCAAACGCCCATGCGTGGCGGTTTGCGTTGGCTGGATATGGAATCACTCAAGCGTTTTGAAAAAGCATTCAGTGCCATTACCGAAAAGCAGCGCCTGGAGATAGTGGATGATATTGCTTACCCCAATAAAGCCAAAGCAACCATGAAACAAGGTGTAGCATTTTTCAACCTCATGCGCAACTTAACTGCTACCGGATTTTATACCGCTGAAATAGGCGTGAAAGATATCGGCTATGTGGGCAACGCACCCAACCAATGGAACGGCGTACCGGATGATGTATTGAAACAGTACAACCTTGCTTACACCGAAAAAGAATTAAAGGAATGTATCACATTTGATAACAACGGGTAGTAATTTTGGGTGGGCACGACCGTTGTGTTATATGAATTTAAACACCATGCACATCAAAACTATTTTTTTTATTTCTCTCCTTTTAGTGGGTGTAAACTCCTATTCGCAAGATACAACCTACGCATTTATTGACGTTAGCTTGGAGCCTTTTAGCCATTCTGCAGAAGAAAAAGATCAGCGACTCGTTGACAGTGTTGCATATTTGCTTAACAGCGAACCGACATTCCAAAATCATGAGACTTACTATCTATTAGCTTGTTCGTTATGGGAGCTAAATGAAATTGATGAGGCTAAAAAAATATTTTTAAAAATAATTCATTCAACACAGCCTTTTTATGAAGACAACTATTATCATTCCTCAGATATTCCCAAAGACACAACAAAAAACAGTTACGGTTATGGAAGCTATACATCTAACTATAAGAACAATGCCAGCATTTATCTAACAAAAATCTCCATTGAACAAAAAAGTTTTGACAGTGCCTATACTTATTTAGATAACGCTGTTAATAAATACAAAGTCACTTATACTTGTGGAACGGGCGCTCTCTGGCAAGAAGAAAACTATCGTTATTTATATGGTCTTTGCTATGAAGGTTTAGGGAAAGAAAAAGACCTTTTTGAGACATTACTCCCATATTGTTTTGACTGGCAAAATGAAACAGTAATACGGGCCATAAAAAAGAAGTATTCAACATCGCAAATAAAAAAAAATCTCGCTGATGCTATTCAATCAATACAATGTAAAGTTGACAAGAGCCCATCTACTTCGTTCATAATTTCTAATTTTGGACAAAAAAATGAAAAAAGAAAAGAGATAAAATATTATAGCGGCAAAGGAACGATAAATCTGTTTGGAAAAGTTATAGAGTTACCAAGTCCCAATCTTGGAAACGGGCAACGATTAACCCGGCAGTATTATGTAAAGATGTTCAAAGAATCTAGTTTTTATAGCACCCTTGACAGCGGCAGATGATGCTGTACATGGTACGAAATGGATTTCTATATATTTCGTTCTTTACGAACAAACGTCAGGTAAATACAAAGAGGTGCTTTAGTTAATGCTCGACAAACACCATTCAACACTAGTTTTACCTAGTTTAAGATATTTTCAATCTACAGCCTATCGGGCAGATTAGACATGACTAATAACTCAATTTCCCCATATAAAAATCCAGCACTTTCATCCTTAATAAATATTCATAACGGGCGGTTATAATATTGGCACGGGTACGATCCAGGTTGTTTTTTGCTATCAGGTATTCTGGTGAATTGATCACCCCGTTTTCAAAACGAATACCGGCAATCCTGAAAGATTCTCCATACGCATCCGCCTGTTGCTGCAATACTGTATAGCGTTTGTAGGTAGCCGTAATATTGATATAAGCCTGTTCTACCGCTTGCCTCAACTGGTATTTAATATTGTCCGCAATCAAACGATTATTTTTCGCTTCATTTTTAGCAAGGCTAACAGCAGACCTCGTTTTAAAGGAATTAAAAAGCGGAATTCTTACACTTAATCCGTAAGCGCTGGAAAGGTTATTATTGAGTTGGTTACCATAATTAATCTTCTGGCTGCTAAAATTATTCTGACGTGTAATCACCGGCAGATTACTGCCGTTTACAGCTACATAATCGGTTGTAGGCACTTCCGTGAAACCTAAATTTTTATTCAACATAGCTGCACTGGAATAGTTGGTATTTAAAACACCATACAAAGAGAACACCGGATAAAATCCGCCTGCAGCAACCTTCACCGCCATCTCACCTGATTTCACCCTGTATTCGCTTGCCTTTACAGATGCAAGCTTTTGTAGCGATGCCGTATAAATTTCATCGGGCATGGCAGCATACATTTTCACCTCATCATTGAATCCGTCCCGGTCAATTTTCAAATTCGCATCATAAACAATATTCATCAACTGGGTCAACGAAACAATACTTGTCTCCAGGTTATTTTCCGCATTGATGATTGCCAGTTCATCACCAGCATATTGTCCTTTCAAATCACTCACATTGGCTGGCTGGGTAGCTCCCTCGTTCGAAATAATCTCCAGTCTTGCTACCTGTTGTTTGGTTACGGATGCCTGTTGTTTGGCCAACACCAGCGCATCTTCATTGTTCAAAATTTGCAGGTAGGCCAGTATCACCTGCAGCGTTAATTCATCTTTGCGCTGTTGCCATTCCATGGTGGCGGTAGCAAAAGCAGCTTCATTTTGCCGGATACTGTTTCTTAACTGAAAGCCACCAAAAACGGGTAACCCTGCTTGTGTATTTACGTTGCTGGAAGTCAACTGCTGGTTGATATAACCATTGGTAAACGGGTCAATACTACGGCCACTATTGGAGCCGTAATTAAAGCCTCCTTCCACAGAAGGAAGCCGATTGTTTTTAGCTTGCTTGTAATTAATTTCAGCCGTACGCATTTGCAATTCGCTTTGCTTTGTCAGAATATTATTCTTTAAAGCTGTTTCAATGGCTTGTTGCAAACTCAATTTGGTTCCCTGCGATTTTGCAGCAGAAATACCAACAAACAGCAGACAAATAAAAATAATCCTACGCTTCATTTTTAAAATTTTGTTTACGGGCTGTGAGCCCTGATTTAACTTCATTGGCGACGCTCCGTTCAACTTAAATTCCCTGATTGAAAGCATCGCAGCACCCAATCGATTCATTAAAAAGAGCTCAAAATCCAAATGCTCAAAAAGTCCCCTTCAGGGGATTTAGGGGCTTTATTTAGGGGCTTTGCTTAAGAGGCCTGCACCCTCCCATCCAGTAAATGAATAATTCTTTTACCATAACCCGCATTTTTTTCGGAATGCGTCACTTGTATGATGGTAACTCCTTCAGCATTTAATACCTGAAAAAGCTCCATGATCTCCTCCCCTTGTTTCGAATTTAAATTACCGGTAGGTTCATCTGCCAGTAATAGTTTTGGTTTGGCAATCAGTGCCCTTGCAATGCCCACCAGTTGCTGTTGTCCGCCACTGAGCTGTGCCGGAAACAAATCCTTTTTACCAACAATATTAAAGCGGTCCAGCATATCAGCCACCATTGCTTTACGCTCTGATGATTTGATGTTTTGATAGATCAGCGGAGTTTCAATATTCTCATACACCGTCAATTCATCTATTAAGTGATAGGCTTGAAAAACAAATCCGATGTATTGTTTGTATAGGGCCGATTTTTCTTTTTCTTTTAATTTGTTCACGGTTTCGTGCAGGAAATTATACTCTCCTTCGTTGGCTTCATCCAGCATGCCAATGATATTGAGCAAGGTTGATTTACCTGAACCCGAAGGTCCCATGATGGAAATAAATTCCCCTTCGGCGATGTCGAGATTGATATCTTTCAGCAAAAAGGTTCTGTTTGAACCAGAGTTAACCCATTTGAATATTTTCTTAAGTTGTATCATCGTGTTTTTTTGATTTTGCCGTTTAGACCTAAATATCACGTTATTAATAAAGCTACTCTCTACACATTCAATTCATGGTGAGCCACCCTTGAGGGGTGACCCACCAGAATTGAATGCCTTTTTGCTTATTGCTTAAGCCTTAGTCAATCTCTGTGCCAACAGGAAAACCCTTTATGGATAAGGGATACAGCATATTGCAAAAAAGAAAGGTGTCCGAAAACGGACAGTTGTTGTTACATAACCGTACACAAAAATTATGCATTTTTATGCCCGTTGGTTTGGCATTATAACTATTTATCCGGAGAAGTTATTTAGCATCAACAATATTCAACTCAATGCACAATGGTTAAAATATTGCCTGCATTTACCGTTAATGTTGCGGCGGGTTTTACCAGAATACTCCGGCAGATTCCGTTCGCATTCACCACTGCATTGCCAATATTAATTAGTACATCGGTGTTAGCATCCGGTAGGGCACCGCAAGTCCAGTTACCCGGCGTTTCCCAGGCAGTGTTCATATTACCGGTAAAATTGCTGACAAATTGAAGTTGATAAATCTGGCTGTGATTGCCGTCAACAACACATCGGTATTTATACCCATACCAGGAAGAAGGGATATTGATTAGTTGTAGCGAAGCAGTTGCAGTTGCGTTATAATTTGCATTGTCACTTACGTCAGCAAAACCACCACCCATATCTACCTGCCATTGGTAAGTACCGCCTGCAATAATTGCAGGCAGCACAGTATTAGCAACAGGCGGACAAAGCTTAACCCAGGAATGCATGACATCCACTTTAAAAAGATCGGTTAAGCAACGCTCGTTGTCAGTTACAACATAAAATGAATTGGTTGTTGAAGCTACGGGTATTGACTTTGTTGTTGCACCTGTCGTCCAATTATAGCTGCCATTCCAGGACGCATCCAAATTGATTGCAGTGCCTGGGGTGCTGGCAGTTTCGGTTGTTTTATTCACCGCTTTCAGAATGGTAAAATTATCCCTGATAACGCCGTCTTCACAAATCCATTTTGCCTGTAAGCGGTTACATTCTACTTCAAAAAACAAAGCGCCGCCTTTGGTAATATTGGAATAAGCCATGGCATTGTGGGGATACCCCGGACTGCTTGTAAAAGCCTGTCCGGATGAACCAATCACTGCATATACAATTCCATTTTTTATCTCCGTTGCAGCTTTAACATAGGTGCTGGTGTTGGAACCAGCATCATACAATGGTCCGAAATTACCAACTGAATTGATGGCAGTATCAAAAGTATTTTCCAATCCATAGTGACCATTCATCAGGCAACTTCTTTCATAACTATGGCTATGTCCATTTAGCACCAGGTCAACTTTGTATCGTTCCAATATGGGCACAATATTTTGCCGCATAGTTATCAGTTCATTCTCGGTATCGCTGTTGTGAGAACCTTTGGTATAAGGCGGATGATGAAAATATACAATGGTCCATTTTTGAGTATTAGCAGCAAGGTCCTGCTTCAACCAAACCGCCTGTAGGCCGAGTGTATCGTATAATCGGGTATTGCCACTCTCCCATCCGTAAGAGTCCAGCGCAACAAAATGTATGTTGGCATAATTGTAAGAATAAAATGCTTCTGTATGAGAAGCAATACCACCTGCCTCGCCATTGGTTGTTAGTGTAAAAATATTGTAGTAAGGAATAAGATGATCCACCTGTCGTCCTGAATTGTTGGCATAATCATGATTGCCAGGCGAAGGCCATATTACATGATTCTTTGTTAAGCTTCCCTGGTAGATATTAAAAAAGTTGTTTTGGTATTCGGTTTCGGTTCCATCGTTGTAGGCATTATCACCCAACAGCAGCCAGCCATCGGTATAATTACTGCCATTAAAATTTAACCAGACATCCCGAATATTTTTTTGTGTAGGTGTATTATTGCCCATATCGCCCATTGCAAGAAATCTTACTTTTTGCGAACTGCCCGCAACCGGCATGGTTTTAAAATAATTATTGCCATCACCTTGTAAAGTTTGCGTACCAGAACCAATGCTGTAGTAATAAAGGGTGTTTGAACCAAGACCTGTTAAGGTTACAATATGTTCTGTAGTTAATGTATTATTGGTAATACTCTGCGATAAAACATCGACAGTCAATCCATAATTCACTTTGCTATCGGTAGCAATATCTGTCCGCCACCGGATTACAATACCATCCTGAAGTGCAGCATTTAAATAGGGTCCACGTGTCAATACTGCATCAATAATTTCAACATCAAAAGCAGTGGGAATACTGTGATTGTTAACAATACTATTTTTTTCGAAAGCATTTAAATTAAAGAAACCGATCAATAGAAAAAAAGACGTTATTTTCATGAGCATAATTTATTAGAGTTTTTACATCACTGTAATTTAATTCTATTTCATTTATTACTCATTCACAAATTCTATCATTCACAAATTCTATCATTCTATCATTCTATCATTCTATCATTCTATCACTATTCCATCCTCAAACTCTTCGCCGGTATTTGCACCGCTACGCTCCAGCTTTGCCAGATCACTGTGATTAAAGAAACACTAACAATGGCCAATCCACCCAATAAATAAAGCCATAAACTGATACCGGTATGAAACGCAAAACCGTTTAGCCATTCATGCATTACCAGCCAGGAAAGTGGTACCGTTATTAAAAAAGCGATTGAAAAAATAACAAGCATTTTTTTGGTAAATAAAAATAAAATGTCGTTGATACCAGCACCGTAAACTTTTCGTATGCCAATTTCTTTTGTTTTTTTAACGGCTGTATAACTTGATAAAGCCCACAAACCAAGCATGGTTATAAAAACTGCCAGGGCGGAGAAAAAGCCGGCCACTTTTTCAAAGTGCAAATCAGCGGTGTATTGCTCATTGAAAAAACTATCCAGGAAAAATGCATCAAAACTTGATTCTGGAAAATAAGTTTTCCAATCAGTTTTAATTAAATCCATGGTGGCGGACAAATCTTTTCCGGCCACTTTTACGGCGATGTATTGGGCAGGCACCCAACTGATTCGTCCGTTTAATATAAACATGATTGGCGTGTAGCTGTTGCTTAAGCCACGCTGGTGCCAGTTTTTAACCACGCCAATAATTTGTACCGGCGTTGAATCTCCTTCAAGGTTTACCTTTTTACCAAGGGCTTCTTTTGCATTTAAAAAGCCCAATTGTCTTAGCGACGCTTCATTTACAAGGATGCTGTTTCTCTCATCGCCAAAACCTTTTGCAAAAAATCTGCCTTCTGCCAGCTTCAACTGAAACATGTTGAAATAATCATAATCCACGGTAAGCATTTCATATAACCTGGCCGATTTATCGGAGCTGCCATACAAAGTATTGGAAGCAAATTTAGCCACCTCAAGTCCGGGGACTGAACCTGCCACCGTTACCGCCTTTACATCCCGAAAAGTTTTTAACCGGTCGCTGAATTGTTCTACCGATATGTCGAGGTTGGTAGAGCTTACGGGATATTTGGCAACAATGGTGCTTTCAATATCCACGCCCAGGTTTTGTTGCCGCATGTACTTCAATTGTTGTTGAACAATGAACATTCCAATCACCAAAAAAAGCGCCGCACCAAACTGAAATACCAGCAATGATTTTTGCAACCAGTTACCTTGTTGAGATGCGGAGAATTTGCCTTTCAATATCAACGCAGGTTTTATAGAAGACAATACCATGGCCGGATAAAAGCCGGAAAGAAAAATACCGGTAAGCATAGCAAAAAATAACCCGATCCAGAACACGGGTTTTGTAAAAAGATACCAGCCTATATTTTTGCCAATCAAATTGCTAAATGAAGGATAAGCAAAGAATATAATGATAGCAGCCAGCAACAATGCCAACATATTTGCAATGGCCGATTCAACAAAACACTGGTTGATGAGTTGCATACGGGTAGCACCCATTACTTTACGAACGCCCACTTCTCTTGCCCGTTCCACCGATCTTGCGGTAACCAAATTAATATAATTGATCCACCCGGAAAACAAGATCAGTAATGCAATTGCCATCAGGATGATCAGCGAAGTTTTGTTGCCCTTCACTTCTCTTTCATAAGCCTTCTGCGGATTTAAATGCACGTCGGTCAATGGTACTAACGTGATGCCCCAACGCTTACTGCGGAGTGCTTCTTCTGTTTTGTATTTTTCTGCCAGTTGTGGAAAACCATCAATGATTTTTTTAGGATCAGCACCCGGACGAAGCTGTACGTATGTGTACACTTCATGCAGGTACCAAAACTCTTTCATCCACACCGGAAGTCCTTCATAAGCCACCAGGTAATCGAAGCTGATATGTGAGTTGGCAGCAAAATCTTCCATAACACCCGTTACTGCACAGTCAACCCATTTATCGCCGGTAGCAAAGCGCAACGTCTTTCCCATGGCGGTTTCATTGGGAAAGAACCGTTTGGCAGCCGACTTTGTAATTACTACGCTATTGGGTTCTTTTAAAGCAGCAGTGCGATCTCCTTCCAGTAATTTAAAATCAAATATTTTAAAGAAAGCAGGTTCCGTGTAAGCAATTTTGTTTTCCCGAATCTTAAGGTCTTTGTAGCGGATGACCTGCTCCGTTTTATGAATGGCGACTCTTACAAAATCCTCAATTTCCGGAAACTCTTTTTTCATGGCGCTGCCATATCCAAAAGAACTGGTGCCCCAGTCATCCGTTAAATGTTCTCCTTCATAAAACCGGCTTTCTACCCTGTAAATATGTTCCTTCTTCTGGTGGAAATTATCATAGCTAAATTCATGTACTACATAATTGATGATTAAAACAGCGGTAGCAATTCCCAATGCAAGACCTAAGATATTGACACCAGAAAAAAGTTTCTGCTTTTTGATATTGCGCCAGGCAATTTTGAAATAATTCCGGAACATAATTGATGTGGCTTTAAGGTATATGTTGGCAGGACCACAAAAATATGAATAAAGATGGATGGACGAATTGCTGAATTGTCTTATTGTTAGATGGTTGTTTTGCTAAATTGTTTTATTGCTGAATTGTAGGTACCCATGGCTAACGGGAGTTGGATTTTTATATTGTTGTTCTGTTACATAGCCGATTTGATATTGGATGGCTAATGGTTTGGATTTCATCCTGCAGACCGGATCTCAATCCTTAACTTTTACTCCTAATTTTCAATTCAAACCGCCGCCTGGCTCACTCTTGTCCGGTTCCCCCTTCAGGGGGCGGAGGGGTTTTTACTCCGTCCGCAAACTTTTAACCGGGTTAGCAACAGCTGCTTTTATTGCCTGGAAGCTAACGGTAACCAACGCAATGAGCAGCGCAATAATTCCTGCCAGTAAAAATATCCACCAGCCTATATTGATTTTGTAAGCGAAATTTTCCAGCCATTTATTCATCAGCAACCATGCGACCGGGAAGGCTACAATCATGGCAAACAATACCATCAACACAAACTCTTTTGACAACAGTGAGACGATGTGCGCAAGGCTTGCACCCAATATTTTCCGAATACCAATTTCCTTATTTCTTCTTTCCGCTGTAAAGGCAGCAAGACCAAATAAACCAAGACAGGAAATAAAAATAGCGACGCCGGAAAATATCCAGATAAGTGATGCCGACTTTCTATCCGCCCGGTATATTTTTTCAAATTGGTCATTCAGAAAACTATATTCAAAAGGCTCATTTGGAAAAAACTGCTTCCAGATTTTTTCTGCTGATGCCGCGGTTTCACCAATTTTACCGGAAGCAGTTTTAATTAAAAAAGTACGGTTATTTTCATTTGCGGTGCTAATTACTACAGGGCCAATTTTCTCATGCAGACTTTTATAATAAAAATCTTTTACCACGCCTACAATTACACCAGTATCGCCCTGCCGCACAAAGCGCTGCCCGATAACCGGCTTGCGAATATTAAATTCTTTTACAGCGGTTTCATTTAAGATGGAATTGTGCTGATCGGAAAGATTCCCCGGCTGATACCACCTCCCTTCTTTCATTTGCAGATTCACCATTTTTTTAAAATTGGTATCCACATAAAAAAAAGCAATCGCCGGCATAAAATCCTGTGCCCGTCCATCCCAATCGTTGCTGTCGCCGGAAGAATACCCCTGCATATCAACAATAGATTCCTGGCTCATTACAGACACATCTGCAATATTGCTTTCCGATAACAATTCTTTTCTGATCGAGCTGGTTAACAGCGGCAGTTTCTCTGTTCCGGCCTTTCTAATCACTTTATAGGGGATAGAAAAAGACATCAATTGAGATCGGTTATAGGCAGCGTTTTGGTGACTGATAAATTGTAACTGGCGATAAATAACGATTGTGCCCACGATCAAAATAATAGAGACAGTAAACTGAAATACCACAAGGCCCTTGCGGACAGCGGAATCTTTTATCTGCAATAAATTGAATCCACGAAAAACAGACAATGGCTTAAATGATGACAATAATATAGCAGGATAAATACTGGTTAAAACAATTGTTGCAAACAGCGTGGTTCCAATGATAGCCCAAAAACCGGACGAAGTAAATGATACCACAAAATCCTTTTCTGTAAACCGGTTAAAAAATGGGAGTGCAAGCTGAGCAATACAAATGGTAAGCAACAATGCCATAAAACTTACCAACACTGATTCAATTATGAACTGGGTAAATAACTGCTTTTTTCCGGCACCAATAATTTTCTTAATGCTCACTTCTTTTGCCCTGAGCGTAGCCCTTGCAGTAGTTAGGTTTACATAATTAATGCAGGCGATCAACAATAATAAAACGCCAAGTACTGCAAAAATATAGACCACCTTTATTTCAGTATGCTGAAAAACGGAGTTCTGCAAATCATTTTCGAAACGCATGTCTTTGATAGTAGTCAAGCCAATTTTAAGATTGTCCTGATCCCTTTGTTTACGAATGATATTTTTAAGCTTGCCCGCAACCAACTGTGGACTGGCGGACGGTGTAAGTTTTAAAAAAGTTAAGAAATTAAAATTGCCCCAACTGTCATCATTGGCTTTATTCTTAAGATTGAGCTGGCTGGCGGCCAACGGAATAAATACATCGTATTGAAAACTTGAATTGATGGTATTGTCTTTTAACACTCCCTGCACCAGGTAATCCAATGTATCTATGCGGATTATTTTTCCAACAGGATTTTCATTACCGAAATATTTTTTTGCTTTTGACTCGGTTAATAGCAGGCTAAAGGGATGCTCATTAAATGCTGCCTTACTGCCATAAACAAATTCGTATTTAAACACATTGAACCATTCCGCATCCACATAAGTAGCCGCTGCTTCTTTTGTAAATTGTCCCTTGATATTAAAATAGGGTGCATCATAAATCATCGGCCGAAGACGACAAACATTCAACACCTCGGGTATTTGTTCCTTTGCATGTTCTCCCAGTAAATAAGGACTGCTCTCCCAAACCCAGGTATCGTTTTTATCAATGGCCAGGTAATTTTTTACCCTGAATATTTGTTGTCCATCGGTATGATAATCATCAAAAGTCAGTTCATTTTTTACCCATAAAAAAATCAATATTGCCGCTGCCATACCAATAGACAGGCCACCAATATTAATGAGGCTGTTAGCAGGTTGTTTTACAAGGTTTCGCAAGGCGATTTTTAAATACTGTTTAATCATGAGCCGTGTGGTTGAATTGTTAAATTGTTTTATTGTTGGATTGTTTCATTGTTGGATATTAATCTCACCTTCCACCATGCAACCTCAAACCACCACCATCCAGTATCCAGTATCAAGTATCCAGTATCCAGCATCACTCTGTCCGCAAACTTTTTACAGGGTTGGCAACAGCTGCTTTTATTGCCTGAAAACTGATGGTAACTGCAGCAATTGCAATGGCAATCAAACCTGAAAAAAGGAATACCTGCCAGCCAATATTTATCTTGTAGGCAAAATCCTGCAGCCAATTGTTCATGGCAAACCATGCACAGGGCACAGCGATGATAATTGCAATAAAAACGAGCTTTATAAAATCCGTTGCCAAAAGCCGGATGATACCCGAAATACTTGCGCCTAATACTTTACGCACTCCGATTTCACGGGTACGCACCTGCGCTGTGTAGGCTGCCAGGCCAAATAAACCAAGACAGGAAATAAATATCGCAATGGCTGCAAACACATTGAATAGCGTTCCGGTGCGTTGCTCCGATTGATAGAGATCGTTGAATGTTTCGTCGAGAAATGAATAGGTAAACGGGAATCCTGCGTTGTATTTCTTCCACTGAAGCTCAGCCGCAGCAATCGTTTTTGCGGCCCCAGCATTGGTAGTTTTTATATACATAAGGCCCATATCCCCGGGGAAAGAATAAAACACCACCGGTTCAATTTTGCTTTTCATTGAAGCAATATGAAAATCCTTTGCCACACCGATGATGGTTCCCTCCAGGTTCCACAGCTTAAACTTTTTACCAATGGGATCTTTGATCCTTGCTGTTCTTACGGCAGTTTCATTCAAAATAAAATGAGTGGAGTCCGCCACTGATCCTGTGAAATAATTACCTGCTGCCAATCCAATTTTAAAGAATGACACAAAATCGGGATCTGCGGCGATGGTCTTCACCATCATCGTTTCACCTTTAGCCTTTCCATCCCAGTCGTTACTGCCTGTTTGCCCGCCAACACTTACAATATTTGCACTTGCCCTTGTAACACCGGTTACGCCTGGTTGCTTCAATAGCTCCCCCTTTACGGCATCAAAATGTTGTTCCATCCCACGCATGTAAAATGATAATACATTCTCTTTATCATAGCCCAATTGCCTGGAACGAATATATTTCAACTGGCTACTGATAATAAAAGTGCCGGTAATCAGCACTACAGAAACAGCAAACTGCGTAATTACCAATGCCTTTCTGAACACCGCATCGCTTATCCTGGGAGAGACTTTTCCTTTCAGCGCCTTTAATGGTTCAAAAGATGAAAGCAATAATGCAGGATAAATACTGGATAGCGCCAGGGTTCCGATAATCGTAGCCAATATTACCTGCCAGATATGATAGTCCGTTAAACTGAAGACCAGCTCTTTTCCAGAGATGCTGTTGAATGAAGGCATCAATACATACATTAATGCAATGGCAATAACAGCAGCAATCAAAAACAATAAAGCCGTTTCAACAATGAACTGCATAAATAACTGTCCTTTGGCGGCACCAACAATTTTACGCAAACTGATTTCTTTAGAACGCAGCATGGAACGGGCTGTGGAAAGATTTACATAATTGATGCAGGCAATCACCAGTATCAGCAATGCAATGATCACAAACATCCGAACCGTCTCAATACCACCATCCGTGCCATCCGCTTTGTACAGGTGCATTTCTGCAAGTGGCTGCAATAAGTAAGTGATATCAGTATCATCTGCCTTATTTCTCAGGTGAATTTTCTTTAGCTTTTCCGGAAGGCCTTTCATGTCTTTACCAGGCTGCATCAATAAATAGGTTGCATAATTATACTGGT
>Ga0123337_10003965_pt1 | contig 15313 bp, 12 predicted proteins | sample frozenSSSSmetaG_FD_89792 | JGI IMG/M metagenome (GOLD analysis project Ga0123337, IMG submission 89792) | Glacier valley bacterial and archeal communities from Borup Fiord, Nunavut, Canada, to study Microbial Dark Matter (Phase II) -... | ecosystem: Environmental > Aquatic > Freshwater > Ice >... | reverse complement strand
TGGCGAGTTTTTCTTACCTTTAGGTAGCGCCCGCAGTACCTCGGATGGTAAAACAGAAATCATTTTAGAACGTTTGCCAGAACCAGTTAGTGAAGGTAAGCGCAGTCTTGGCGGTTCGATCCGCATTTTCTGCCACAAAGTTGTCGCCAATCAGTTTGGCTTAGAGGACAAATACCCAATTTTAGCGGTAGCAGATGTCAATACTGACGGTATTGCCACTTATACCCAGGAAATCGCCGAAGTTAAAGAACGCGTCGCCACAGCAGATAAAATTGTCCTCTACATCCACGGGATTATTGGTGATACTCAGTGGATGGTCGGGAGTGTGCAACGGGCAAAGATTGAGGTAAACGGACAACAGCAAGTTCTGGCTAAAGCATATGATTTGGTTCTTACCTTTGACTATGAAAATCTCAATACTCCGATTGAAGAAAATGGCAAACTGTTAAAACAAAGACTCGAAGCAGTCGGCTTAGGCGCAAATCACGGCAAAACATTACACATTGTCGCCCACTCAATGGGAGGTTTAGTCTCGCGGTGGTTTATTGAACAAGAAGGTGGTAATCAAGTAGTCCAACACTTAATTATGTTAGGGACGCCGAATGCCGGTTCTCCTTGGTCTACTGTGAGTGATTGGGCATTAACTACTCTGAGTATCGGACTCAATGGTCTGTCGCAAATTGTCTGGCCAACATCAGTGATTGGTGTGTTAGTCAAAGCGTTAGGCGCATCGGCTGGCGTTGTAAAACACATCGATATCCCGTTAGCGCAGATGCATCCTGGTTCCGAATTACTACAAAAATTAGCAACCAGTCCCGATCCGGGGATTCCTTACTCAATTATTGCCGGTAATACTGCGATCGCCCCCTCCGCTTTGAAGTCAACAGCTAATCAACCTAATCTTTTAGAACGATTACATCAAAAGCTGTTTAAAAAAGCCGTTGCTTTACCTTTCTTTGGGCAACCAAATGACATTGCTGTCATGGTCACCAGTATTAAGAATGTCAGTCAGCACACACCGGCAGTACAAATTCAAGAAATTGGTTGCGACCACCTCTCTTACTTCACCGATCCTGCTGGGTTAACAGCTCTCTCAGCCGCTGTGATGCGAGTTGCTGTACAGGATGTGCCATCAGTACCACCACAAAAAACTCGCTGGTTTCCTAGTGGGATTGTCGGCGCTTTGCTCATTGCTCTGACAGGATTGCTTGGTTTCTCTGTCTCTAGTCATACACAACACCAGCCTCACCCAACCATCCAATCTGCCCAAAAATAGATGTAATCAAAGTTTGTAGTTGCGCTTCAGCGCGCACAAGGTCTAGAGCGCTGTTCGCGCAGCGTGCCGTCAGGCATAGCGCAACTACGAACCTTAATTGCATTGGGTTTCGCTTGAGGGTAGGGGTAAAACATTCACTATAGAGACTTCACACCCTTAAGAGGAGATTAAATCATGTCTGATTTTAAGCGCAACTTGGCATTTGTTATCGGTATTAACAACTACACTAATGGTATTCCTCAACTCCAAACACCCATCAACGATGCCAAAAAGCTGGTGGAAATCCTGCGGGAAAAACATGGCTATCAAGTGTGGGTATGTTTAGACGAAACAGCAACTCTCAAGACTTTAAATAACTTGTTGACAACAACATTGCCTCAACAAGTGCAGCCAGATGACCGTTTACTTTTTTACTTCGCCGGACATGGAGTAGCTCTTAATGACGATGACGGTCCTAAAGGTTATTTAATTCCGCAAGATGCCAAATTAGGTGATGTTCAAAGCTACTTGGCAATGACCAAATTGCAGGAAGCACTAACCCAATTGCCTTGTCGCCATTTCCTCGGCATCTTCGACTGCTGCTTTGCGGGTGCTTTTCGCTGGTCTTCACACAGAGACTTATCAGCAACGCCGGAAGCCGTCATTCACAAAGAGCGTTATGATCGCTTGATTTGTGACCCTGCATGGCAGGTAATTACCTCTAGTGATTATGACCAAAAAGCCGCTGATGCTTTTGTCTTGAAAGCACGCGGTCAATCCGGCGACCATTCACCATTTGCAGCGGCTTTACTCGACGCTTTTGCTGGTGCTGCGGATACCAATCCACCTGCTGCCGATGGCAAACCTGCTGGAGATGGGATTACTACGGCAACTGAACTATATCTTTATTTACGCGATCGCGTGCAATCGGCCACAGAAGGTAATTCTCAACGTCAAACGCCAGGTATTTGGCCGTTGAAGAAGCATGATAAAGGTGAGTATATTTTCCTGACTCCTGGACATGAACTTAACTTACCTCCGGCACCTCCTTTAGATAAGTCTAAAAATCCTTACCGAGGGTTGGAGTCATTTGAGGATAATTTTAAGGATAATAAAGAAGACATTAAATTGTTTTTTGGCAGAGACTCTCTGGAGGATAAACTGCTGGATGTTGTGACCGAGAATCCTCTGACTTTGGTGTTGGGTGCATCTGGCAGCGGGAAGTCGAGTTTGGTCAAAGCGGGTCTAATTCCGAAAATCCGCAACGTAACTTTAGAGAAATGGTGTACTTTAGCACCGATACGTCCCGGTGATAAACCGTTTCGCTCGCTGAATTTTGCTCTTGAAAAGGGCAAAATCCCAGAAATAAATCCACTAGACAAGAAAACATTGGCTGACAGGATTACTGATTGGAGTAGTAATAATCATGACACTAAACTTTTATTGGTAATTGACCAGAGTGAAGAATTAATCACTCTCTGTCATGATGAGGAAGAACGTGAAAGATTTTTTAGTGAGTTGGCTCAAGCGATCGCTACCCATCCGCAAAAGTTACGGGTAGTTTTGACCATGCGTTCTGACTTTGAACCGCAGTTGAGAGATTCAATTCTACAATCTCTCCCTAAGACTCTTGATCTCAGAAATACGATCATCAAAAATCATTGGCAAGCAGCGCGATTTATAGTCCCGGCGATGACGCGCCTACAGCTGCGGGATGCAATTGAGAAACCAGCCGAATTACGAGTGATGAATTTTAATCCCCACACTCTAGTAGACCAGCTGATTGACGAAGTAGCAGATATGCCAGGTGCATTACCTTTACTTTCCTTCACCTTAAGCGAACTATATTTAAAGTATTTAAAAAGGCAACAAACAGCTAGCAATAACGGTGATACTATTGACCGGGCGATTACCCAAGAAGACTATGACCAGATGGGAGGAGTTACTCAATCACTGACACAAAGATCTGACAGTGAGTATGAGGAATTAGTTAAGGAAAATCCGGCTTACTCCCAGATAATTCGCCATGTCATGTTGCGGATGGTAGCGGTGGGTGGTGGTGAATTAGCCCGTCGCCAACTACCTTTATCGGAACTTAAGTATGCATCAGGCAAACAAGAATTAGTTGAGAAAGTGCTTGATCACTTTTCCCAAGCTCGCTTATTAGTGCAAGGACAAGATGCCGAAGGCAATACCTATGTAGAATTAGCTCACGGCGTTTTAGTTAGAGGCTGGTTAAAGTTACGGAATTGGTTACAAGAAGAGAAAAATCTCAGACTCCAACGGCGATTAACACCAGCGGCGATGGAATGGAATAGTCATAAAAAAGCAGAGTTTCTGTGGCATGGTGATCCTTATATCAATGTTTTACATCGAGATGTACTCAACTCAGCAGATAACAACTGGTTGAATCAAATAGAGACAGAATTTGTCCAAAAAAGTGTGCAGCGAAAACTCAATATTATCCGTTCGCGTTGGGGTATATCATTCGCTGTAATTTTTGGATTAATCGGATTAGCTTCTTGGGCTGTAACCAGTCAAAGAAAATCACAATTCGGAGAAATTGACTCGAAAGTCATCTCCTCAGAAGCACTGTTTAATTCAAATCAAGAGCTAGATGCTTTGCTAAATAGTTTACAGGCAGGTAGGAAGTTTCAGCAACGGCTTTTTTCCAACTTCCAGTCAGATGATACAACCAAGAATGTAGTAGTCCAAAATATGCGAAAAACATTCTATGCTGTGAAAGAATCTAGTCGTTCCGAAGTGCAAGCGGAATGGGGAAGTGTTCAGGGTATATTTTTTAGCAAAGATAATCGGTTGATGTTTACTACTTCCCAAAGCAATGGAATTGTCAGTTTGCGGGATTTTCTTGGTAGCGAGTTGACTAAATTTACTGGGCATAAAGGCTTTGCCCAATTCGCAGCTAGCCCGGATGGTAGTATATTTGCCACAAATGATCAAGGTACTAAGACTAAGCCTGGTGCGGCTACAGGTAATATTTATTTATGGTCGCAGAATCAAAAAATTAGAGAATTTACAGCGGATAAAAAATATATTGAGATGATCAGATTTAGTGATGACGGTCAGAAAATAGCGACATTAAGCGAGGATGATAAAAAGAATAATGTTGCCCGATTATGGAATTTGCAAGGTAAGAAATCGGCTGATTTTCCATTGCCGAATGCTATTAAGGATTTAGCTTTTCACCCGAACAAACAGATGCTAATTGCCATTAGTAAAGATAAACGTCTGCTATTTTTTGATTTATCAGGTAACAAGTTAGAAGTACCGGCAGAATTTAAAAAAATAGATGGAATTCAACAAATACAATTTGGTCCTAATGGTATGATTGCGACCAAATCAGTTAGTACTGTGACTGTGTGGCGCTTGGATGGCGAAAGAGTAGAAAAATTCCTGGAAATCAAGTTACCTCAAGGCGAAATCCGAAAAATGGTTTTCAGCCGCGACGGTAAGCAACTAGCTACCTATGGTAGTGATAGTATTCTGCGTTTGTGGAATTTAGCACATCAGCCTTTAATCGCCACTCAATTTCCGCCAAAAGAACTCAAAAGTTTAAGTTTTAGTCAAAATGGTCAAATAGCTGCTGTCACTAACTCAGGCACTATCCGGTTGTTTGATCTTAACGGCAATCAGTTAAAAGAATTTAAAGTAGATTCCGGCAAGGTAATAGGTGGAAGTTTTAGCCAAAATTGTCAGCAAGTTGCCACCATTTACTCAGATGGGATAGTCCGTTTACTAGATTTGCAGGGACAATCAATAGAATTCAAAGCACCTTCAACAAAAGTCTCCAACGTCAACTTTAGTCCTGATGGTCAAAAAATTGCAACTATTGGTGATAACGATGGAACACAAAATGTCGTCTGTCTCATAGACTTGAAAACTAAAAAACCTCGGGAATTTACGCCCATTACTAACCACAAAGTAAAAAGTATTTATTTTCAACCTAATGGTAATCTAAAGGTAGTGACTATAAACACAGACTCAAAAGGTGTGTTTTTGTGGGATTTTTTAGGAACAAATACAATACAACTTTTACAACCAAAAGATTCCGCTTTTAATGTCATAGCTTTTACCCAAGATGGTAAGTTGTTCGCTACTGCTACTGATAAGACAGTCAAATTATGGGACTTACAGGGTCGAGAATTAATGAGGTTTTCTGGACATGAAAGTGCGATTAGTAACCTGAGTTTTAGTAGTGATGGCAGCATACTGGCAGTGATTGGTCAAGATGGCACGGCTAAATTTTGGCATTTTGCCGAATTAGAGCAACTACTTTCACGGGGTTGCGATCGCCTCAGTAATTACCCTCAAAATAATCCCGATCTTAAGGATGAAATTCGCCAAATTTGTACAAATTAGCTTTAATTCTCAGCAAAATGGCATTTCTCATTGGCATAAATACGCTTTCAGCATCCCACCCCTGTAAATAGTCACTGATGATTGCGAACTTTTTGCAACTGCATAAGTCAACCTAACTGACACCTAATACATTACGAGCATACTAATTCAGGTAGTCAAGTTTAATGAACCCTTTCTCACCATACCAAGTAGGAGGAAAATGAGATGGAACAGAATGCACTTACCGCGATCGCGCCCATTAAGTCATCAGCAGATACTGACGCCCTCAAAAAAATCTTAACAGAACTTAATGAAGAACTGGGGGGAAATCTTCACTTTCACTTTCAGAAAACACTCCGCACCCATTTTGCGCGGATGGTAGTTTTACCGCCAATTCAGGGTATGGGTTCGCGCTTGCTATTTACAAGCAATTATGACGGTGATTTTGCTAGCTATATGCAAGAACTGGTGACACAAGTTGGCGACCAGATGGAAGAAATTTGGCAATATTGCGAAGGTTATAGTCCTGGGATAGCGAAAGATACGACGCGCTTCACCGAGTTCATTAATCGCCACTCACACAAAGCGCAAGTTTTTTATGTCGGTTTACCCGGTGTCACAGTGGAAAACATTGTGAATAACACCCACACCCGCGAAGCCCTTGATCGCATTTTTGACAACCAAGAGGTAGCACAAGGGCTAGAGAAGCTGTATTCTGTGCTACTACCTAACATTACCTCAGCACCGACTCAAAGTGGCGAGAAAACGATTGATGGTCAGGTTTCCCCACCAAAACTTTCACTTCTAGAAAAGGTTCTGCAATGGGCTGTAGGTATCAAGCCTGGAGTAAAAAATCCGAATAATCCGAATTTGCTGACGACAACAGACCAATCGATGGCGCTGAAAGCGGAGATGGTGGGAAGCGAAGATCAAATAGCGCAGAATCAGATGACCATTATTGTACCGATAAAATCTAATATTATATCTAAATTGTTACTTAGATTAGTTTTAGTCTTAATCGCTCAAGGTGCGAAGGCGTCATCGTCCTTTGGAAATCTTTCTGGTCTATCAACAATCCATTTTGCGCGTTGGGCAATTATCGACAATGGCAAAAACCTGCTGTTTGAAAGCAATTACGATGGCAGTTGGGAAAATTACATCGACGACTTTGTCGATTCTGCCAACGCCAAGATGAATATGATTTGGGGTAATTGTGTCGGCTACCCTGTAGGCGGATGTCAGGATATTGAATGGTTCAAAGCTTATATTCGCCAATATCAAATCCCAGCGCAGATTTTTCACAGTGCTTACCGTGAGACAACAGTCAAAAATATCCTCAACGATTTGAATATTTGCAAAGCGACGGAACAGTATTTACAGAAAAAAGAAGTTCAGAAGTTCATGTCAGGCGATTATAGTGCGCCAATTTATCGGAATCCTACTTGATTCTAGCTACATATATTGACAACGGAACCTTTGCACTGCAAGCTTTTAACTCCTAAGCATTTCTCAAAAATCAAATAGGAGTCCTATAGAACATAAAGGAGATATCAGGAATGGTGGATTTACAGACAGAAGATATCCAAGGAATTATTGTCACTGGCTACGGTCATCTGATTTACTCTAGTTATATATTTTTGCACATTGACGAGCCGACGCAGGCGAAACAGTGGTTGCACAAGATTGCCGCAGATATGACAACTGCCAAATGGGAGACTGAATCGGGAAAGCAAAAACCTTCAGCCGCGCTAAATATTGCTTTTACTTGTCATGGATTAGAAAAACTAGGACTACCCAAAGACTCATTAAAGACTTTTTCCGAAGAATTTTTGCAAGGAATTGCCACTGAGGTTCGGGCAAATCGGTTTGGTGATACCCAAGACAGTCATCCAAAACACTGGGAAATCGGTAGTTCTCTGACACCAGAAAAATATCCGATTATTCATACATTATTGATCGTCCAAGCCGCAACTAAAGCCGAATTAACCTTACTATGTCAAAAGCACTTAGATTTAGCTGCATCGCTAGGTGTGCGCCAAGTCGGGGAAGTACAACAAGGATATTTACCCTTAGATGCAAAAGAGCATTTCGGCTTTCATGATTCAATCTCCCAACCAAATATAGAAGGTAGTCCCAAACAACCGACGGATAATCAACCAGTGGTGAAAGCGGGAGAATTTGTTTTAGGTTATCCCAACGAGTACGACCAGTTACCATCAACACCAACGGTACCGCAAGAGCTTGATGTTCAACATCATCTTTCAAAAATAGAGCATCACACTAATACAGATAAACCACAATTAAGAGACTTAGGACGTAATGGTAGTTATATGGTGTTCCGCAAGCTGCACCAAGATGTCGCCGCCTTCCGTCGATATTTCCGGGATCAGGTTGAAGATCCGCAGGAACGGGAACTAATCGCCGCCAAATTTATTGGTCGCTGGTCTGATGGTACACCTCTAGCGATCGCACCCCAGCCGCATGATCACCCGCAAGAGTCAAATCTTAACAACTTTTACTATCAACAAACCGATCCCCACGGTTATGGCTGTCCCCTTGGCGCACATATTCGCCGTGTAAATCCGCGTGATTCCTTAGGAAGCGATCCTCAGGAGTCGATTAAAAGTGTAAACCGTCATCGTCTCGTCAGACGCGGCGCACTTTATGGCGACAAGTTACCTACAGGAATTTTTGAGGATGACGGACAGCCTCGCGGTGTTTTGTTCTTTTGTATTAATGCCGATATCAAGCGTCAGTTTGAGTTTGTCCAACAGACTTGGATTAACAGTTCCAAATTTGACGGCTTATACGATGAAAAAGATCCGATTCTTGGAGATCACGAAGGTGAGGGTCAAATGACAATCCAGCGCCAACCAGTGCGTCAGCGATTTAGCGGCATATCACGTTTTGTCTCAGTTAAAGGTGGCGCTTATTTCTTCTTGCCAAGTATTTCCGCGATAAATTTCCTGGCTGAAATGTAGGGGAGTGTCTGAGTGTCTGAGTGGGGGAGTGTCTGAGTGTCTGAGTGTCAGGAACTCTAATATGAAGATGAAGGGACTGGAAAGACTCTGCGGTTGTATACAAGATTTCCCCCACTCCCCCCTTCCATTTAACTTGGGCACTGAATTCACTGATCTTGTGATGGAACTGATATAATCGAAAAAGCTTGGCTGATGGAAGCGACCTCTGATCTGATGATGGTTGCTAAACAAGGATAATCTTGGCATCCACCTGCTTTGTTTGCCCAAGAACTATTGTCCGCCGCCTAAGTTGTTACTGCGATTCATGACAAAGCTCCATAAACAACCAACCTGCCTCAATTTATTGAGAAACCTACGACTGATTTAAAATCTTTGTCTTGGGGTGGTGCAGGCTGTGTTATACTGGGGACAAGAAGAATTATTTTCGGCTGTCTCATACGTTTTTACTTGTTTACAAGCGTGTCTCCGAATCTAACTCTCTACACACACTGATTTTGGAGATACTTCCATGTCGATTTACGTTGGTAATCTATCCTACCAGGTTACTCAAGACGACCTCAAACAGGTCTTTGCAGAATACGGTACAGTTAATCGCGTTCAGTTGCCTACTGATCGTGAGACTGGTCGTCTTCGGGGCTTTGCATTTGTAGAAATGGCATCAGAAACAGAAGAAACTGCTGCTATTGAGGCACTTGATGGCGCTGAGTGGATGGGGCGCGATTTGAAGGTGAATAAAGCCAAACCCCGTGAAGAACGTGGTTCTTCAGGTGGTGGTGGTTGGGGTAATAACAGCCGTAACAATCGTCGCTAATTAAGCTTTTGAGTTGAAAACTTAAGCTTTGCGAGTCTTCAGCAGATTGAAGCACCTGCTTAACACTGCTGGAGACTTGCTATCTTTTTTCAGATGACCAATTATTCATCCACATCAGGAGTAACTATTAATGACTCAAGTAGTTTTAGGCGAGAATGAAGGTATTGAGTCAGCTTTGCGAAGATTCAAGCGTCAAGTTTCCAAAGCCGGCATTTTTCAAGATATGAAGAAAAACCGTCACTTTGAAACACCGTTAGAAAAAGCCAAACGCAAAGCTGTAGCTAAGCACAGACAACGTAGACAGCGATCGCGTTACAAATCTCAACCAATGTAACCATAACTCCAGATACCCAGTACCATTCAAATCTGGGTAAAAATGGGAGGCTAGACGTCGCCCATTTTCATAATACTTTTTACAGACTTTGCATCTGCACTCATATTTCTCACTGCTAGTCATGAGGTATCGCTACATTTATACCTATAGCAAGATGTCTAACTTGAAGAAATTATAGTATGCATGAGAGCAACTGCATGAATTCAAGTTTTAAAAAATTATGGAAGTAGGAACTGCATATACAAGGCTGCTAGTATCTGATATCAAAGCAGTTTTTGAGTTTTATCGAGATGTCATGGGATTTCCTGTGATTACTGACAGTCTCGAAGATGGATATGCTGAATTTAAAGCCGGCGGAATGAAATTGAGTTTATTTCGGCGACAAGAGATGGCCCAGATGATTGGTAATACAGAAAAGCCAGATCACGCCGAATGCCAAGATAATGTAGTTTTAATTTTCACAGTCCATGATATTGCGGCTGAATATGAAAAATTAATTCAAAAAGGTGTCAAATTTGTTACTTCTCCCATGAGTAATCCCGGTTATGCGATTAAAACAGCGTATCTGCGAGATCCCGATGGGACTTTAATTGGGTTGTTTCAGTTATTGGTTTAATCACAAAGAATATAAGACTTATATCATGTCCAAGTTTAGAGAAGCTTGCTGGACTTGGTAAAATTTCAGCCGGTTTACCCCATGAGTTGAATAAACTCCCACAAGTTATAACTTGGCTAGTGAACTGAATCAAGTGTGGACGCATCTGATTAACAATTCAAATTGTCATGATTCAGCTAAACTTCCCTCTTAGGACACATGTAAGATTTAGCCTTGGCAACCAGTATTAAGGCTTGAACTGAAAAATGACCGGGGACGGAGGCAAGTAATGCAGACTAAACAACTTGGGAACTCTGAGCTTCACATCACGCCGATTGGATTCGGTGCTTGGGCGATTGGTGGTGGTGATTGGGCTTTTGCCTGGGGTTCGCAGGATGATAATGAATCGATTAGTGCGATTCAAAAAGCACTCGATTTAGGAATGAATTGGATTGATACAGCGGCTGTCTATGGGTTGGGTCATTCTGAGGAAATAGTCGCCCGCGCATTGAAGGGGCGTGAGCAACGTCCTTATATCTTTACAAAATGTGCGCTGGTATGGAACGATCAGCGTGAAGTCAGCACCGTGCTCAAAGCTGACTCCATCCGTGAGGAATTAGAAGCCAGTCTGCGGCGGCTACAAGTTGAGACTATTGACCTCTACCAAATTCACTGGCCTAACCCTGATATTGAAGAAGCTTGGACGACATTAGCTGAACTCCAAAAAGCTGGAAAAATTAGATATATCGGTGTGTCTAACTTTAACGTTGAGCAAATGCAACGTATCCAGAAAATTGCACCGATTACTTCTCTCCAACCGCCATATTCAATGTTGGCTCGCGATGTGGAAGCAGAGATATTACCCTTTTGTCAACAGCAGAATATTGGTGTAATTAATTACTCGCCAATGGTATCTGGGTTGTTGACAGGCGCGATGACACGCGATCGCATTAAAAATCTCCCCGCTGATGACTGGCGTAGTCGCCATCCAAATTTTCAAGAACCGCTCTTATCACGCAACTTAGAATTAGTTGAATTGCTACGCCAAATTGGACAACGCCACGGTAGATCGCCGGGAGAGGTTGCGATCGCTTGGACTTTGAGACATCCAGCAATTACCGCCGCAATTGTCGGTGGACGCAGCGCCAAACAAGTTGAAGGCATCATCGGTGCGGCTGAATTCCGCCTCAGCCCAAAGGAAGTAGACGAAATTGAATCAATGCTGCGCTCAAAAGTAGCAGCTTAAAGTAGAGGAAAATAAAATGCGAGCATCAGTTTTTCACGCCCCTGGTGACGTGCGAGTTGACAACGTTCCCGATTCGCAAATTCAAGCGCCAACCGATGCAATTGTCCGTATCACCCACGCCTGTATCTGTGGTTCTGATTTATGGTTTTACCGAGGGTTGGATGATTGGAAACCAGGGTGGCGTACAGGTCACGAGTGGATGGGAATTGTGGAAGAAGTTGGTTCTGAAGTGCGGACCATCAAAAAGGGCGATCGCGTACTTGCGCCATTTGCTTTTTCTGATGGTAGCTGCGAATTCTGTGGTAAAGGGTTGCAAACTTCCTGTCTGCAAGGTGGTTTTTGGGGTGGTGAGAAGAGCGATGGTGGGCAAGCAGAAGCTGTACGCGCACCTTTTGCGGATGGAACTTTGGTGGTGATCCCCAAAGAAGTTGAAGGTGATGCAGCCATGCTCAAAGCCATCCTACCACTTACTGATGTGATGTCTACAGGTCATCACGCAGCAGTTTCCGCAGGTGTGCGGAAAGGTGGAACTGCGGCGGTAATTGGCGATGGTGCAGTTGGGTTGTGTGGTGTCCTCGCAGCCAAGCGCTTAGGTGCTGAGCGGATTATCATTATTGGTCGCCATGAAAATCGGTTGGATATTGCTCGTCACTTTGGGGCTACTGATGTCATCAAAAGTAAAGATGAGCAGGCGATTAAAGAAGTCCTAGAAATGACCAAAGGCGGCGCGGAATCGGTGCTGGAATGTGTCGGTAACGAGTCTTCAATGAATACAGCAATTTCGATTGCACGTCCTGGAGGTGCGATCGGGTTTGTGGGAGTTCCTCACGGTAGCGAGACGATCAACCTAAATAGAATGTTCTTATCTAACATCAGTTTAAATGGTGGTGTCGCCCCAGCACGCAAATACATTCCCGAACTCCTGGCTGATGTGATTGCTGGTAAGTTAGATCCCTCCCCTGTACTTGATGTAACCGTTGACCTCGACGGCGTACCCGGAGGCTACAAAGCGATGGATAGCAGAGAAGCAATCAAGGTTATGGTTCAATTGTAAAGCGATTTTAGATTGTTGTAGAGGCGTTGGATTTCGCGTCTCTACAAAGCTCTTTTGACAAACTTTTTAACCAAAGATAAAAAACATATGACAACCACAACTGCAAAATGTACGCACCTGAATCAAATCAAAGATGTCACACCTAGTGCTAACGGTTGTGAAGAATGTCTCAAAATTGGCGATACATGGGTACATCTGCGAGAATGCTTAATCTGCGGTCATGTTGGCTGTTGTGACTCCTCCAAAAACAAGCACGCAACCAAGCACTTCCACGCGACGAGTCATCCGATTATGAAATCCTTTCAGCCTGGAGAAGACTGGAAATGGTGTTTTGTAGATGAGACTTTTGTTTGAAAGGTCACTGCGGGTGAAAAAATTCTCCATGTAGAGGGCGGACGTAATTACAGTAAGCTTGATATGCTTCTTCTGCACTATCAAAATAGCCAATAATAATTGATTTATTATTTAGCGTAGTTTGCGCTCTAAATTTTCGACGTTGTTTCACAACACCTTTAAATCCCGATTGATTGTTGTAGTGTTTACCTCTGTATCTGTGAGCTTGTTGTTTTGTCACAGATCGCAGATTCTCTCTCCGATTGTCTCCTGGATTTCCATTTAAACGCAGGATGGTGAGCGCATGAGAAAATCCTAATCTTTCACCAACAATTTTGTGGAAAAAAATCGTTGTTTGTTTTTTAGAGCTATCTCTGGGGCTGTTTCGCCGCATGAAACCATCTCTGTCAATTCTCCAAGTGAACTGAGTGATTAAATCCTGATCCTCTTCGCTGTATAAAGCCCTTCTCTCCGTGCCTTCTCGGGTTGTATAAATAAATTCTGGCATAATTGAATCATATTACATACACAAAATCAACATATTTAGCTTGCTACTATAATATTTTGGCTTCCAATTTCCATTTGATAAAACGAAATCAAAGATACTTCTTTATATCCGTTCAGGATCATTTAGATCTCGGATTAATCTATGTTCAAGCTCATTATCAACATATTCTTGAGAGTAGGATTGCGCCATTGGATCGGCTCTGCCTATTCCTAGTTCGATAAATTTGGCTTGGACATCATACCATTCCACACCACAATAGTAGTACTTTTGCTCTTTGAGATCTGCCAAATAGTAACCGGCATTTCCACTATTGATTTTAAACAATTCAGCCACAATTATTTTGACAGTGATGTTATATGCGGCAAGTATCTCCTCAAAAGAGGGAGTTGGCAAAGAAGATAACGTAGCAAATGGTGAACTTAAGGTAAAAGACCAAAAACCACTGTGATATCTAACAATCCGGTAGTAAACAGGGTGAAAAATTTTTGGTTCTGTATCTGTCATATGTGGAAAGAGGATATTAAAAAGGTTTTTTATATAATCTGAGACTCTACTTTTTGTGACAAACCGCAGAATCGGCTTTTCCCATCCCTTCAAAACTCACTTCTTAGACAATATTAGTCTGCAAATTTTTTTCTAATTACACCAGGCAACTTTAGCAAGTTAAGCTCAACTTAAGCTGATAACAAGACAAAAAATTGATATATTAGAGTATAAAAATCAGAGTAATCAATTAAGCGTAATTTAAAAATGTGTAGAAATTATGTAGATGAGACATTTGTTTAAAAGTAAATCGAAGATAATAAAGCTATAAGCGTATTGGATTTTAGTCGATTAGCAGATGACCAATCTTAAACGAACATCCGAAACACCCGAAGAACGTTGGCGGAAACCGCGCTTGCAAATTAATAGTGATAACGACCGAGAAAGTCATGCAAGTTGGGTCGAATTGTTTTTCGATCTGGTATTTGTCGTCGTGATTGCAGTACTAAGCGGAAATTTACGGCATCATCTTTCGGCGGTTGGGTTCTGGCAGTTTGTGGCGCTGTTTGTACCATGTTGGTGGGCGTGGGTACTTTTCACTTTCTACGCAGATCGCTATGATACTGATGATGTGATACATCGGTTGTTAATGTTGACTGGAATGTTAGCGATCATCTCCCTCGCAGTCAACGCCCAGAAAGCCTTTGAAGGTAGTTCGGTTGGCTTCGCGCTCAGCTACGTAATGGCACGGACAACGATTTGGCTTTTTCATTTGAAGAAAATTGCGTGCAAAATTCCTGTTTTAGTACAGTCTTGCCCTCAAAATGGAATCTGATCGACGAGTAATCTGCCAGACTAAAATAAAGCAGCACCTTACAACTTGTCCAACATGGGCGAAACCGTTTATATCGAGACCAGTATTCTTGGTTATCTCACAGCCAGATCAACCAAAAATCTGATTCTTGCCGGAAATATTGAATTGACAAGGGATTGGTGGGAATTGCGTCGAAGTGCATTTACCCTTTACATTTCACAGGTCGTTTTGAGCGAGGCTACTCAGGGTGATGCAGAAATGGCTACTCAGAGACTCTTAGCAGTGCGTGGCTTACCATTACTTGAAGTAACTGATGCGGTAGAAGACTTAGCACAACAGTTTATCAGGCGGAGCAACCTTCCTTCCAAGGCTTCTGATGATGCGGTTCATATTAGACATCTCCGACAAAGAAAAAAGGGTTCTACCGCTTATTTTATGGTGAATTAACACTAAAATGCCAAGATAATAGACTACGTAATCTAAAATTATAAAAATTACGAAAGCCATATCCTAACCTTTTAATAAGCTTTAGTTTATTGT
>Ga0123337_10003963_pt1 | contig 15314 bp, 14 predicted proteins | sample frozenSSSSmetaG_FD_89792 | JGI IMG/M metagenome (GOLD analysis project Ga0123337, IMG submission 89792) | Glacier valley bacterial and archeal communities from Borup Fiord, Nunavut, Canada, to study Microbial Dark Matter (Phase II) -... | ecosystem: Environmental > Aquatic > Freshwater > Ice >... | reverse complement strand
TGGGCCTGGACGCTGCAACGCCTTGGCAGGCCCTTTCCGGCCGATCTTCAGGCCTTGGCGGTGCAAGAGCCCAGCGGCCCCTGGCCGCGCCCGGCCCTGGCCATGCTGGCCGGCGCGATGAGCTCGGAGCAGGTGCTCGCGCAGGTCGACCGCAAGCAAGGCGACGACCGCGAGCTGGCGCTGGCCGAAGCGTGGTTCTACATCGGCCAGTACCAATTGAACCGGCAGCAGCCCGAGTTGGCGCGCGATGCCTTCGAGAAAGCGCGCGCGAAGGGCATCACGATGTACGTGGAGCACATCGCGGCGGGGTTCGAGCTGGCGCGGCTGGGCGCCAAGCCCTGACCCTGCGCGCTGCGCGCCACGCGAGGCGGCGCAGCCGAGGCTATGTTTGCGGCCCCGCCACGCTGATGCGCGCGCCGTGCAGGCTCACGACCTGCCCCGCGCGGATCTTGCAGGTCTTGCGCAACTCGTCCTGCCCGTCGACCTGCACGCGGCCGTCGGCCACCATTCTCTTGGCCACGCCGCCGCTCGGCGCGAGGCCGGCGGCCTTGAGCAGCGCATCGAGCGTGATGTACTCGCCGCGCAATTCAAAGTCGATGAGTTGCACGGCCTACGCTTCCACCAGCCCGAACTCGCGCGCCAGCAACGCATACGAGGTGCGCCGCGCAGCCGGGTCGTGGGCCCAGGTGTTGACCACGATCTCGTCGAGTTGCAGCTCAACGGCGAGGGCGCGCAACTGCGCGCCCACCTGCGCCCCGGTACCGACGAAGGCCTTGGCGCGCATCGCTTCGACGGTCGGCCATTCTTCGGCGCTGAAGCCGCGCGCCGCGATCACGTCGGGCGACTGCAACGGCCCGAGCACACCGCGCGCACGGTCCACGCGCCAGCGCTCGCGGCCGAGCGCGTGGTGCAGTGCTTCGTCGTGCGTGTCGGCGGCCAGCGCCCACACGCACACGGTGGCGTTCGGCTCCGGGTGGCGCGTGCTCGGCTTGTAGAGCCGGCGGTACAGCGCCAGCGCCTCCTCGGCACCCTGGCCGTCGACGAAGAAGTACGCATAAACGTACGGCAGGCCGAAGTGCGCGGCCAGCTGCGCACCGTAGTTCGAGCTGCCGAGGATCCAGATCTCCGGCGCATGCTGCCCACGCGGGTGGGCGGTGATGCCGTGGTGCAGGGCGGCGGGTGAGGTCCACTCGCGCAGGTCGTTCACCTGCTCGGGGAAGTCGTCTGCGGCTGCGTGCGCATTCGGGTTCAAGGCCCGCGCGGTGCGCATGTCACCGCCCGGCGCGCGGCCCACGCCGAGGTCGATGCGGCCCGGCGCCAGCGCTTCAAGCACGCGGAACTGTTCGGCCACCTTCAGCGCGCTGTAGTGCGGCAGCATCACGCCGGCACTGCCGATGCGGATGCGCGTGGTGCGCGCAGCGATGGCCGCCATCAGGATCTCGGGCGCACTGCCGATGATGGTCGGCAGCCCGTGATGCTCGCTGACCCAGAAGCGCGAATAGCCCAGGCGTTCGCAGTGCTGCGCCAGGTCGAGCGTGTCGCGGATCGCGGCGTCTTCACTGCTGCCGGCCACCGACACGGATTGATCGAGCACCGATAGGTTCATGATTCGGTTCCGCCGGGCCGCCCCAAGGAGGCCGGGCGCCCCCTCGGGGGGCAGGAGCGAAGCGACGTGGGGGTTGTCATGTCGGCTCCGCCGGGCCGCCCCAAGGAGGCCGGGCGCCCCCTCGGGGGGCAGGAGCGAAGCGACGTGGGGGTTGTCATGTCGGCTCCGCCGGGCCGCCCCAAGGAGGCCGAGCGCCCCCTCGGGGGGCAGGAGCGAAGCGACGTGGGGGTTGTCATGTCGGCTCCGCCGGGCCGCCCCAAGGAGGCCGAGCGCCCCCTCGGGGGGTAGGAGCGAAGCGACGTGGGGGTTGTCATGTCTAGAACTCCAGCCGGTACAGGCGAATCCACAGGTCGGGCTCGGCAGCGCCCGGCTTCTTCACGTTGAATCGTTCTTGATCACCGGGCCCAGCAACCGGCACCGTGCGCCACAGCGACGGCCGCTCCTGCAGCTGCTGCCGGAACTCGTCGGTGGCCCATATCTGCCCTGGCTCGACCACCGGCTCGACGCGGCTCGCGAGCAGTATCGCGTCGCCACCGGCGATCACCTGCGCCATGTCGCCGTCACGCTGGCGGGTCTGCACCACGCCGTAGTGCAGCGCCACGCGTAGACGCGGCTGGCCCGGCGATCGATACACGTCGTCGATCATGTGGCGCGCCATTTGCGCCAATGCGATCGGGTCGTCGTCGGCGATCAGCGCGGCATCGCCGGCACCGGTTTCGGTGATCGCCGTGCCCGGCGCCCACTGCCGCACCGCGTCGTCCAGCGCCTTGCGTACCGGCGCGTCGGTGCCCGCGCGCATCAGGTTGCCGAAGCCCTGCACGTCGGCCTTGAGCACGCAGCACGGCCGCTCGTGCAACTCGAAGTCGGCGCTCGCGGTCTCGCGCCAGGGCCGGTCGTAGCCGACCACGTTGGCGCGGTCGGTGCGCGCCAGGTACGCCGGGTTGACGCGCCCGATCACGTCCGACAGCACCGGGTGCACGAGGTAGTGGGACGCGGCGGGCAGCACGCCGTCGGCCTCGAACGTGGCCTCGCCGGGGCGGAGGAACCGCTGGCGCCACTCGCCACGCACGCGGTCGTGCTGCACATAGCCGAGTAGGCCGACCCGGTACAGCGCGCTGAACACGTACTCGCCACTGCTGTGCTCGTCCGCGAGCACCCGCACCTCGTGGGGCGTCAGGATGTGCCCGGGCAGGCGCTGCAACAGCTGGTCAAGGTCGATCTGGCCGAGATAGGGCGCGATCTCGGCCAGGTACTCGTGGGCGATCTCGGTTGCGGCACCGTTCACCGCCTCTTTCATGCGGTGCTCGTTGCGGCGCTCGTCAGGGCGCATCGCAGCCAGGCGCTCGCCGATGGTCATCAGGTCGCGCGGGCGCAGCAGCGTGTGGCGGCACACGTATTCGAGCGCGTCTTCCTCTTCATGCGTGTACGGGTCGGTCACGCTGGTGCGGCCAAGGAAGGCTTCGAGCGGGTTGGTGCGCACCCGCTCTTTGAGCACCATGCGGTCGGCCTTCACGAGGCGCACGTTGTTGACGAAGATCTCGCGCAGGCTCTGCGGCGTGTAGACGATGTCGATCGCGCTGCCGCGGTACTGCTGCGCCATCGCCGTGCGCTGCGGCAGCCGTGCATATGCCTCCTTGCGGATCGCCGCGAACACCTTGAGGTGGTGGTTGATGCGCCGCAATTGATACGCGACCTCGACCAGGCCGAGCTGCGAGAAGTACCAGACGTTGGGCGACAGCTCGCCGGTCACGCTCGGGCTCACGGCAACGTCTTCGACGTGCTTGCTGAAGTACTCGTCGATGCCGTCGATGAAGATCGTGACCGGGGTCTTCAGCGCACGCAGGCGCGGCACGAGGTGGCCGTCGGTGTCGGTCGCGCAGCGCTGCAGTTCGCTCGGCGTCAGGTCGAGCAGGCGCACGAAATGGTCGATGACGCCGTGCAGGTTCGCATCGCGTATCAGCCCGCCCAGCTTGGGGCTGACCTTCAGGCCCTCGGTCTCGCCCGCGTGCTTTAGAACCGCCAGCGCAATGGCCGCGAGCCATACCTTGGCCCACGGCAACGGCGCAGCAGCGAAGAAGGCCAGACTCTCGCGACCGAAGATCTTGTCGCCGATGGGCTTGTCGAGCAGGTTGCCGTGCGGCAGGCACGCGGCCTTGCCTTCGCGCTGGTAAAGAATGCGCTTGGCCTTCAGCAGCAGCGTCTTGCCGAAGCCCTTGGTGCCGATGACGATGAACTTGTCGTCGCGGTCGGGCGCCAGAAACGCGTCGATCTCGGGCGTGCGGTGCAGGAGCGATTCGTCGAAGTCTTCTTCGACGCGGATGTCGTCGGCGTCAACGGTCCACGCGCGCATCGAAGCTTCCTTGACTCACACGGTCAGGCCGGGTGCGTCGGGTCGATCCAGCGCACGGCCTCGGGCTTCTCGACCGGATCGATGTCGAGGTTCACCGCCACGGCCTCGCCGTCGCTTCGGCACAGCACGCATTCGAGCACCTCGGTGGCGCTGGCGTTGATCTCCTGGTGCGGAACAAACGGCGGCACATAGATGAAGTCGCCTGGCCCGGCTTCGGCGGTGAACTCGAGCGCATTGCCCCAGCGCATGCGGGCGCGGCCCTTCACGACGTAGATCACGCTCTCGAGCGCGCCGTGGTGGTGCGCGCCGGTCTTCGCATTCGCGTGGATGTGCACCGTGCCGGCCCACAGCTTCTGCGCGCCGACGCGCGCGAAGTTGATCGCGGCCTTGCGGTCCATGCCGGGCGTTTGCGCTGTGTTGGCGTCGAGCTGGTTGGCGGCCACGACGCGCACGCCGTCGAGCTTCCAGTCGGGCGAGGCGCCCGTGGCGTGGGTTTCAGCAGTCATCGAACAGGCTCCTTGCGACAGGCGGATGGCGATTGTCCGGCAAGCCCGCGAACAGAGGCGCCGAAGACCATGCGGTGCACGCCGCCTGAGCCTGCACGCATTTCGTGTACATTCCTACCCACAGTTATGCGCAAGACAGTGGTTGTTCGAGATTCTTCCTCCCTACCCTACGTGGTTCTCACGGCGGGCATCGTTAGAAATCCCCAGATCGTTTCTTGAGTGTTGCTGCATGCGGCCGCATGTGCGGCGCATATTTGTTATCGATAGGATATTTTCAAATGACGACCCAAACCGGCACCGTGAAGTGGTTCAACGAGAGCAAGGGCTTCGGCTTCATCGCTCAAGACGCGGGCGGCGCCGACCTGTTCGCCCACTTCCGTGACATCCAGGGCTCTGGCTTCAAAACGCTGCTCGAAAACCAGCGCGTCGAATTCGAAGTCAAGCAAGGCCAGAAGGGCCTGCAAGCAGCGAACATCAAGCCGCTGTAAACCCAGGGCGCAAGCGCTGAAAAAGAACCGCGGCAACCCCGCGGTTTTTTTACGCCTGCCGCTTCCAAAAGGCGGCGTCGCGCGCGTGACTTGCGCGCAGCGCGGCGGCCCTTAACATGCTTTGCCGCCCCTTGCATAGCCACCGACGGAGACAACGCCCATGACCACACTCGCAGCCCTCACCAACCACCAGATCCGCCTTGCCGCCCGGCCGAACGGCCTGCCCACCCGCGAGGGCTGGAGCTTCACGACCGAGCCCGTCAACGCACCCGACGACGGCGGCGTGCTGATCAAGACACTAGCCATCTCGCTCGACCCCGCCATGCGCGGCTGGATGAACGAAGGCAAGAGCTACATCCCACCGGTGGGCATTGGCGAGGTCATGCGCGCCGGCGGCATCGGCGAGGTGATCGCGTCGAAGAATCCGGCCTATGCAGTGGGCGACATCGTCGGCTGCTCGCCCGGTACGCAGGAATACTGCCTCGTACCCGGCACCGACCTCAAGCGCACCGGCGTGTTCAAGATCGACCTGCGCCTGGGAACGCAGACGCAGTGGCTCAACGTGCTGGGCATGCCAGGCATGACCGGCTACTTCGGCTTGATGGACGTGGGCATGCCGCAAGCCGGCGAGACAGTGGTGGTGTCAGGCGCTGCCGGTGCCGTGGGGCAGACGGTCGGCCAACTCGCGAAGATCAAGGGCTGCCGCGTGGTCGGCATCGCCGGCGGGCCGGCCAAGTGCGAATGGGTGGTCAAGGAACTGGGCTTCGATGCGTGCATCGACTACAAGGCCCCCGGCCCGAACGGGACGGACTCCAAGGACTCCGTGAAGGCCGGACTGAAAGCGCATTGCCCGAAGGGCGTGGACATCTACTTCGACAACGTCGGCGGCGACATCCTCGACGCGGTTCTCACGCGCATCAACCGCAAGGCCCGCGTCATTATCTGCGGCGCCATCAGCCAGTACAACAACACCACGCCCGTGAAGGGGCCGGCCAACTACCTGTCGCTGCTGGTGAACCGCGCGCGCATGGAAGGCATCGTGGTGTTCGACTACGCCGACCGCTACCACCTGGCCGTGGCCGAGATGGCGGGCTACCTGAAAGACGGGCGGATGAAGAGCAAGGAGGACGTCGTCACGGGGCTGGACACCTTCCCCGAAGCCCTGCTGAAGCTCTTCAATGGTGAGAATTTCGGCAAACTGGTGCTGCAGGTGGCAACCGCCTGAAACCTGGGGTGGGGCCGGCGGATAAACTCCGCATGTCCCCATGATCGACCTTCCCGAAGCCCCCGAATCGACGCCATTGCCCGACCCGCTGCTGGCAGCGTGGCTGGCCCAGACGCACGACCTGCTCGTGCTCCTCGACGGCGGCGGCCAGGTCATCTGGTCGAACCCTGCGTTTAATCTGGCGGCCGGCGAACACCGCCTCGATGCTTGCGCCACGCTGGCCCGCCATGTGCCCGTCCAGAGCGCCGAAGGCACAGAGGCCAGCACTCCGGCCAGCGCGGAGGCTGACAGCGAACTTCGACTTCGCGGCGCCGGCGGCAACGATCTTTGGGTGCGCGTACGCGTGGCCAACGGCCCGCGCGGCGAGCGGGTGTTCACCTTGAACGACATCACGGTGCAAAAGGGCTTCGAGATCCAGGCCCGACACCGCGCCGACCTGCTCGAGACTGCACAGGAATTCGGCCGCCTCGGTCTCTGGGAGCGCGACGTGCGCTCCGGCAAGGGCCGCTGGGACCGCCATGTGTTCGCCTTCTGGGGCCTGCCCGCCTCCGACAAAACACCCGACTACGACGAGGCCCTCAAACACGTCCACCCCGACGACGTCAAGGCGCTGATCCCGCTGGACACCCTGCGCCCGGCCGGCCGCTATTCGCAGCGCTACCGCGTTCTGCGCCCGGACGGGAGCCTGCGCTGGATCCACTCGCAGTGGGAGATCAAGACCAGCGCCGACGGCGTGCCCGAGCGCGCCATCGGCATCATGATGGACGACACCGAAGCGCACGAACTCGCGCGCACGCTCGACAGCGCGGCGGCCCAGCTCAAGCTGGCCGTCGACATGGGAAACGTCGTCGTCTGGCACCATGATCTGGCGAGCGACCGGCTGCATTACAACGAGCGGGGCTATGAGGTACTGGGCCTGCCATCGCGCCGCGACGGGCTCTCGCTCGCCGAGATCCGCGCCCTCACCCACCCCGACGACCTGCCTCGCATTCTTGCGAATGCCGCCGAGGCCGCAGCCGGCGACGTGCCGGTGGACGTGGAGAGCCGGTACCGGTCCACCGACGGCAGCTGGCGCACCCTGCTCACGCGGCGCGTCGCACAACGCAGCCCTGCCGGGGCGCTGACCGGCTTCGTCGGCGTGTCGCTCGACGTGACCGACCAGGTTCGCCAATCGCGCCGCGCCGAACAACTGGCACACCGGCTCGAAGCCGCTGCCGCCGCCGGCCGCATGGGCCTGTGGACCACTCGGCCGGGCACGGCGGAGGTCGAGTGGAACACGCAGATGTTCGAACTGTTCGACATGGTCGGCGAGCCCGCGCCACTCTGGCGTGACTGGCTGCAGCGCTGCGTGGTGCGTGACGATGTGGCGCGCGTGAAACACGCGACGCTGGAATACCTGCGCAACGGCCAGGGCGACTTCGAGATCGAGTTCCGCATTCGCCGACGCGACGGCAGCCCGCGCTGGATCGTGCTGCGCTCCAGTCTCGAGCAGGCCGACGACGCCGACACCCACGCCGATGCAGGCAGCGAGGGCGAAGGCAAGCGCCGGCGTCTGTTCGGCATCGCGATGGACGTGACCGAACGTCACGCCGCCACCACGGCCCTGCACGCCGCCAGCGCACGCGCTGCACTGATCGCCCGCAGTGCCGGGATCGGCACCTGGGAGACGACCGACGTGGGGGCGCCTGCCGTCTGGGATGACCAGATGTTCCACCTGCGCAACCTGGCGCTGCGCGGCATGGCGCTGAACCGCGAGGAACGGCTCGCCCTCGTGCATCCGGACGATCTGGGCGTGGTGGTCGACGCATTCGCGGGCCGGCACGGCAACAACGGGCCGAGCGAGTACGAGTTCCGCGTCCGCCTGCCCGACGGCAGCTACCGCTGGCTCGCGTCGCGCTCCACCCTGCTGCGCGACGAACAGGGCCAGCCGGTCAAGCGCGTCGGCGTGAACTGGGACGTGACCGAAGCGAAGAGCGCCGAGCTGGCGCGCCAGCAAGCCGCACTGTCGGCGCGCGACAACATCGCCAAGACGCACCTGCTGTCGCGGGTCAGCCATGAACTCCGCACGCCGCTGAACGCCGTGCTCGGGTTCACGCAACTGCTGCAGCTCGAAGCGCGCACGTCGGCAACGCCCGGCTCGCTGGACAAGCTGGGCCACATCCGCGCCGCGGGGGAACACCTGCTGGCGCTGATCGACGACTTGCTCGACCTGTCGAGCCTGGAGGCCGGCACCCTCAAGCTCGACCCGAAACCGGTGGCCGTGGCGGCTGCGGTGCGCGAGGCGCTGCCGCTGGTTCAACAGCTCGCGGCCGAGCACCGCGTGCACCTGCGCGCCGGCCCGCTCGCCGGCACCGCCCACGCCGACCCGACACGGCTGCGCCAGGTGCTGCTGAACCTGCTGACGAATGCCATCAAGTACAACCGACGCGACGGCGAGGTGGTGGTCGACACCCTGCCCGGCGCCCAGCCCGGGCGCGTGCTGCTGCGGGTGCGCGACAGCGGCCGCGGCATGCGCGCCGACCAGCTCGCCCAGCTGTTCGAGCCGTTCAACCGCCTGGGCGTGGACGGTGAAGGCATCGATGGTTCCGGCATCGGCCTGACCATCGTGAAAGCGCTGGTCGAGGGCATGAAGGGCCGCATCACCGTCACCAGCGAGCCGGGCCGGGGCACCACGTTCGAGGTCGACCTGCCCGCCCGAGCCGCGCAGGTCGCCGTGAACACAGCGCCGGCCGGCACGCCCGCGCCCCGAACCGGCCGGAAGCGCTCGGCCCAGTTGCTGTACATCGAAGACAACGAGGTCAATGTGCTGCTGGTCGAAGAGCTGGTGCGCGGTGTGCAGGGCTTGCGCATCATGTCAGAGCCCACGGGCACCGCTGGCGTGGCGCGCGCGGCAAGCCTGCACCCCGACCTGATCCTGATCGACATGCAGTTGCCCGACTTCGACGGCTTCGAGGTGCTGCGCCGCCTGCGCGCGTCCAGCGCCACGGCACACACGCCGTGCATCGCCCTGTCGGCGAACGCGATGCCCGAAGACATAGCGCGCGCCCGCGAGGCCGGCTTCGACGACTACTGGACCAAGCCGGTCAAGCTCAAGGAGTTCGTTCGCGCTCTCGAGCAGCGCTTCCCGCTGGGCTGACGGCGCGTTTTCTCAGCCGCCCTGACCGACCAGCCCACGCTTGCGAAGCATCGGTTCGACCGTCGGCTCGCGGCCCCGAAACGCCTTGAACGCAGCGCCCGGCTCCAGAGAATTGCCGGTGCTGTAGATGAACTTGCGCAGCCGGGCGGCGACCGTGGGGTCGAACGCGCCCCCGGCTTCGGTGAACGCGTCGAAGCCATCCGCATCGAGCACTTCGGCCCACAGGTAAACGTAGTAGCCCGCCGCATAGCCCGAGCCGGCAAACAGGTGCTGGAAGTGCACGAGCCGGTGGTTCATGCCCACATCGGTCGGCGCGCCCAGGCGCTCCAGCTCGGCGCGCTCGAAGGCGTTCATGTCGGGCACCTGCGCGTCGGTGAGTGCATGCGCCGCCATGTCGACCAGCGCCGAGGCTGTGTAACGCACCGTCTCATAGCCCTGGTTGAACAGGCGGGCCGCGTGCAACCTGGCGATGAGCGCATCCGGAATCGGCTCGTCCGTCAGGTGGTGGCGCGCGTGGCGCTTGAGCACCTCGGGCTCCGCCAGCCAGTGCTCGAAGATCTGCGACGGCAGTTCGACGAAGTCACGCAGCACCTGCGTTCCTGCCACCCGCTCATAGGTGACGTCAGACAGCAGCCCGTGCAGGCCGTGACCGAACTCGTGGAACAGCGTGGTGGCATCGTCGAAGCTCAGCAGCGTGGCCTCACCCGGTGCGCCCTTCGCGAAATTGTTGTTGTTGACGATGATCGGCAGCGCCGCCTGCGCACCGCTGCGCGACTGGTCGCGCAGCGCGCTCATCCAGGCGCCGCTGCGCTTGCCGGCGCGCGCGAAGTTGTCGTGCAGGAACACGCCGACCATCTGCTCGTCGGCGCCACGCACCTCGTAGACCTTCACGTCCGGGTGGTAGGCGGCGATGTGCGGTTGCAGGATGAACCGCAGGCCGAACAGCTGCTGCGCGCAATCGAAGGCCGCCTCGACCATGCGCTCTAGCGGGAAGTAGGGCTTGACCAGAGCCTCGTCGAGCTCGTAGCGAGCCCGCCGCACCTTCTCGGCGTAGTAGCGCCAGTCCCAGGCTTCGATGGGCGCGTGGTCGCCGATCGAGAGCGCCATCGCCTGCAGGGCTTCACGCTCTTCGGCAGCGCGCGCCTTGGCCGGCTCCCACACCTGATCGAGCAGGGCCTGCACCGCCGACTGGCGCTGCGCCATGGTGTCGGACAACGCGTAGTCGGCGAAGCTCGCGTGGCCGTGCAGGCGCGCTTGTTCGTTGCGGAGCTGCAGGATCTCGCGTGCCACCTCGCGGTTGTCGTGCGGGCCGTCGTGTTCGCCCCGGCCGACCCAGGCGCGCCACGCCTGCTCGCGCAGATCGCGCCGCTGCGAGAACGTCAGGAACGGCACGATCAACGAGCGCGACAAGGTGATCACCGGGCCGTCCGTCACGCCGGCATCCAGCGCGGCCTGGCGGGCGCTGGCACGCACGAACTCGGGCAGGCCGAGTTCGTCTTGCGCGTTGCGCAGCACGAGACGGAAGGCGCTTTCATCGGCCAGCACGTTCTGGCCGAAACGCGTGGTCAGCTCGGCGAGGCGGCTCACGATCCGGGCGTAACGGTGCTGTTGGCTGCAGCCGAGCCGGGCCCCGGCGCGAACGAAGTCGAGGTGGTAGCGCTCGAGCACGCGCACCTGCTCGGGCGTGAGGCCGAGCGCAGCGCGCCGCTCGTGCAAGCTGTCGATGCGGGCGAACACACCCTGGTGCATGCGCACCGTGCTCATGTGTTCGGCGAGCTGCGGCGCGACGAGCGTCTGCACCGCCTGCAAGGCGGGCGACGTGGCGCTCGACGTCAGGCCGTAGAACAGGCGCGCCACCCGGTCGAGCCGCCGGCCGCTGCGGTCGAGCGCGGCGACGGTGTTGTCGAACGTGGGCGGCTTGGTGCTGTCGCCGATGGCGTCGACCTCGGTCAGGTGCCCGGCCATCGACGCGTGGAACGCGGGCTCGAAGTGCTCGGGCCGGACCTGCGCAAACGGCGGCAGCCCGTAGGGCGTGTTCCAGGCTTGGAGCAGCGGGTTGCTTGTGGCAACCGTGACCGCAGCGGCGGGCGCGGCGGTTGTGGGGGCTTGGTCGGCAATGGACATGAACGCCTCGGGGCAAGAGTGGCCGCGATTCTAGGAGTGCGCCCCCCGCGCGAGCCCCGGCCCGCGTCAACGCCCTTTCTTGATCGCGGTCTCGTCGTCCTCGAAGTAGCGGCGGTTGTCGCACGACTTGGCGAAGGCCTCGCGGTCGGCCTTGGCGGCCTCCACGCGGGTGTTGAACTGGGTCACGCGGGCCTCGTAGTCGTCGATCAGCTTGTCGCGCGCGGCGGCCTGCGCGTTGTAGGCGCTCACGGCCTCGGCGTTGCTGCGGTCGAGCGCGGGCAGCTGCTCTTTCAGCGCGTTTCCGAGGCGCGCGATCTCGGCCTGCGTGTCGGTCAGCGCCGCCTGCTCCTTCAGCAGCTCCGCATCCTGCTGCGCGTTGCGTGACTGGTGGTTGAGGCAGCCGCGCAGCTGCTCGCGGTTCAAGAAGGCGCCTGCGCCCTTGCCCTTGCCGAACGCGGCCTCCTTCGGCTTGTCTGCCGCCTGCACGGCCGCGCCTGCAAGCAAGGCAGCGAGGATCAACAAACGGGGCATCGGGCGCATGGTGGGGTCACTCGAAGTTGGCAGGGCAGATCAGGTGGCGCGGATCATGCCACTGGCTCGCGCATGGTCACGAACTCTTCGGCAGCGGTCGGGTGGATGCCGATGGTCGCGTCGAAGTGCGCCTTGGTCGCACCGGCCTTCATGGCCACGGCGAAGCCCTGGATGGTTTCGCCGGCATCGGCGCCGACCATGTGAAGGCCCACGACGCGGTCGCTGGCGTCGTCGACCACCAGCTTCATCAGCGTGCGCTCGGTGTTGCCCGACAGCGTGTGGCGAAGCGCCTTGAACTCGCTGCGGTAGAGGCGCACCTTGCCGAAGCGCGCGCGCGCCTCGTGCTCGGCCAGGCCGATGGTGCCCACACTCGGGTGGGTGAACACCGCCGTGGGGATCAGCTCGTAGTCGACCGCGCGGCGGCCGTCGCCGAACAGGTGGTCGACCAGCGCCATCGCCTCGGCCAACGCCACCGGCGTGAGATGCACGCGGTCGATCACGTCGCCCAGCGCGTGGATGCCCGGCACGTTGGTGCGAAAGCGCTCGTCGACGATGACAGCACCGTTCGGCGCCAGCGCCACGCCCACCTCCGCCAGGCCCAGGCCGGCCGTGTTGGGAGCGCGGCCGGTGGCGTAGAGCACGCTGTCGGCTTCCAGCACGGAGGCGTCGCGCAGCGTGACCTGCAGCCGCCCGCCCGGCAGCCGCGCGATGCCCACCACGTTGGCACCCAGGCGCAGGTCGACGCCCTTCTTGCGCACCTCGGCCGCGAGAAAGTGGCGCACCTCGTCGTCGAAACCACGCAGCACCTGCTCGCCTCGGTAAAGCTGCGTGACCTGCGCACCCAGGCCGCGAAAAATCGACGCGAACTCGCACGCGATGTAGCCGCCGCCGACCACGACCAGGTGCTTCGGGAACTCGGCCAGGTCGAAGATCTCGTTCGACGTGATCGCCAGGTCCCACCCCGGCACCGGCGGCACCACGGGCCAGCCGCCGGTGGCAATGGCGAGGTGGCGGGTGGTGTAGCGCGCGCTGCCTTCAACACCGGCAACCTCGACCTGCCCGGGCGCCACCACGTGCGCACGCCCGCGCAGCACGGTCACGCCGGCACCGGCGAGCAGCTGGTCGTACACGCCGTTGAGCCGCGTGATCTCGCGCGCGCGGTTCGCCTTGAGCACGGCCCAGTCAAGCGTGGGTCGGGCCGCTGACCAACCGAAGCCGTGCGCCTCTTCGAACGCCTCGGCGTAATGGGCTGCGAAGCTGTAGAGCTTCTTCGGGATGCAGCCGAGGTTGACGCAGGTGCCGCCCAGCGGCGCGTCTTCGGCCACCGCCACGCGCGCACCGCGCTGCGCCGCCATGCGGGCCGTGCGCACACCGGCACTGCCGGCACCGATGATGAACAGGTCGAACTCGGAAGCGAGTGCATGGGCCATCGGCCGACTCCTGCAGGCCAGTGGGCCCGCGCGTTCCCGATGATGCCCTGCCGCGTGATGGATTCAACGCGACACCCCGCCACGCCCCTTTGGCGTGAAGTGCACCACATGCCTTGATCGACACCGCATGCAACCGGTCACACGGGTTTCCCTGCACCTCATGGGACAGTCCAGCTCGTTGCACAGACTCCCTCCAAGGACCCGCCATGAATCGTTTCATCACCACCGCCCTGTTGGCCGCCTGCACCGCCTTCACGGGTGCGCACGCTGCCACCAACCTGCTCGTCAACGGCAGCTTCGAAGCCCAGGCACAGGCCAACGGCAGCTGGCACGTCTACGACCACTTCGCAGGCTGGAACACGGTCTCCGGCTCGGGCATCGAACTGCGCGACAACGTCGCCGGCCGTGCCTTCGACGGCCTGAACTACGTCGAGCTCGACTCGTACAGCAACAGCGCGATGGCGCAGGCCGTGAGTACGGTTCGCGGTGCCGAATACACCGTCTCGTTCGCGTACTCGGCCCGCGCCGGCGTGGGCGCGGCGAGCAACCCGATCGAGGTGTTGTGGGACGGCACGCTGCTGGGCAGCGTCACCGCCGACGGCACCCGCCTGTCGCAACACGATTGGCACAGCTTCAGCTACACCGTGCTGGGCACCGGGCGCGACACACTGACCTTCCGCGCCGCCGGCACGAACGACTCGCTGGGCGGCTCGCTCGACGCGGTGGCGCTGTCGGCCGTGCCCGAGCCCTCGACCGCAGCGATGATGTTCGGCGCGTTGTTCCTCGTCGGCGGCTACGCGCGCCGCGGCCGCAAGGCCTGAGGGCTTCAGCGCTCAGGCAAGCGCGTCGCGCAGGAGTTCGGCAACGAGCCCGTTGACCCCGCCCGTGTGCGTGCTGCTGCGCTCGGCAAGGCGCGCCACCAGTTCGGCCGGCAGCTTGCAGGCGAACGGCACCAACCCGGCGGCGGCGTCGAGGCGGCGCCGCTCGCGCTTGTCCACCACCTCGGCGGCACCCTGGGCAAAGCGGCCCGGCGCTCCGGCGCCGCGCATCTTTCCGTCGATCCTGGCAACCATGTTCTTGGCGAGGTCGGTCTTCTTCATGCTCATGCTGCGGTCCGGGTCGGGCGATGGGCTTGCATTGTCGCGCCGGGGCGTTCTGGATTGATGTACGTTGAAAGGGCTCTGTTCTAATCGCGCCTTCCTCAACGGGGCCGGTCTGACGGGCAACCATGGCACTCAAAGCCACCATCTTCAAAGCCAACCTGCAAATCGCCGACATGGACCGCCATGTCTATGTCGACCACGCGGTCACGATCGCGCGCCACCCGTCGGAGACCGACGAACGCATGATGGTGCGGCTGCTGACGATGGCGCTGCACCTGCCCGCCGGCACCGACCACGGCACGCTCGAGTTCGCCAAGGGTCTGTGGGACCCGGACGAACCCGAGCTCTGGCACAAGGACCTGACGGGCCGCATCATTCACTGGGTCGAGGTCGGCCAGCCCGACGACAAGCGCCTGATGAAGGCCAGCGGCCGCGCCGACCGCGTGACGGTCGTGAGCTTCAGCCACAGCACGTCGATCTGGTGGGCCGGCATCGCCAGCAAGATCACCCGCGCGTCGAACATCGACGTCTGGCAGGTGGAGGCGGCGCAAAGCCAGGCCCTCGCGCAACTCGCCAAGCGCAGCATGCAACTGCAGCTCACGGTGCAGGACGGCACGGCCTGGCTGGGGGACGGCGAGAACTCGGTCGAGATCACGCTGCAACGCTTGAACGGGAGTTGAACGCGTGCCCGCGCCCATCCACATCGACCACCTGCCCGAACAGGGCCGCTTCCAGGCCATCGTCGACGGTGCGCGCTGCGAGGCCGACTACCGGCTTCAGGGCAACGTGATGGCCATCACCCACACCGGCGTGCC
>Ga0123337_10003959_pt1 | contig 15318 bp, 12 predicted proteins | sample frozenSSSSmetaG_FD_89792 | JGI IMG/M metagenome (GOLD analysis project Ga0123337, IMG submission 89792) | Glacier valley bacterial and archeal communities from Borup Fiord, Nunavut, Canada, to study Microbial Dark Matter (Phase II) -... | ecosystem: Environmental > Aquatic > Freshwater > Ice >... | reverse complement strand
TGATGATTTGTTCCTTGCCGTCAACCAACTTGGGGATGGTTCCGATAATACAATATTTATCCAGCACATTGCCAATGAGCAAAGGCACACCCATCAAGCCCCAGTTTTGCACCCAGAAGGTCATTGCGTAGGCGGTTCCAAGTTTGTTTTCAGGAATGATCTTGGCAATTGATGGCCACATCGCTGAAGGTACCATTGAAAAGGCAATACCCAATACCATCACCAGTCCGATGGCGATGGGCAAACTGTTCAAAGATGGAATTGAAAACAATAAGTGTACACATACCAAAAGAATTGACCCGATGATCATGATGGTAGCTCCTTTTCCTTTTTTATCGAATAAGCTTCCAAAGACCGGGGTCAGAAGTAAGGCGCTTAAGGGCAGTAGTGCAGGAATATAGCCTGCAAATGAGTCGGAAATTCCGAACTTCTGAATGATCAGGTTGGTTGCAAATTTAATAAACGGAAATACAGCGGAATAAAACAATACGCAAAGGATGGTGATGTACCAAAATGCACGGTTTCTGGCAATATCAACAACATTCGAAAAGTTAAAGTCTTCTTTGGTCAAAGTGCCAGACTGCGCCTCTTCCTTATCGAGTTTGCGGTCCATGAACATAAAAAGTATAAACACGAGTAGGCCCAGTCCTAAAAGGAAAAGTGATAGAATGACCGGCGCCCCTATGTTGCCTGTCATCTTCACCAATGGGATAGGTGTAAACATTGCCAAAGCAGTACCGATACGACCTGTGGAGGTATTCAACCCGATGGCCAGGGCCATTTCCTTTCCACGAAACCATCGCACCACGGCCTTGTTAGCGGCAATACCGAACATTTCGCATCCTACACCGAAAATGGCAAACCCGAACCCGGCGGTCACAGCCGATTTTGCAGTCGGTCCAAGTATCTGCCACGAGCCTATCGAGAACTCAACCATTCCTTGAACGTGGCCAGAGATGGCCCAATATTTAATCAATCCTCCTATCAGCATAATACCGATCGAAAGTACACCAGTGAAACGTACCCCCATTTTGTCGAGAATAATCCCACTGAAGACAAGCATCAAAAGAAAGACGTTGAACCAGCCATAACCACTTGTAAAAAAGCCATAATCGGAAGCCGACCATGATAAATTTCCTTGCAACCTTTCTTGCAAAGGCGCCATGGCGTCAGTCAGATAATACATGCACATCATTGTAAATGATACCAATATAAGTACCAGCCAACGTGCCGATTTTGAATCTCGAAGCGATTTTACCGAAGTCATATTAAAGTTATAAAAGTTGGTTTTTTAGAAGCCACTAAATTAACAAAATATCCTTCCGTAAAACGATGAAATATACAGGGTAAAAAACTGACTGAACATTAGATTTACTATAGGAGGGGAGGCAGGATTACTTCATATTGTTGTGGGGAAATTATAGCAAGAATATCAAGACCTGGGGTTGGAGAAAAAACAATCACAACATCTTTTTGTATCCAAATCGGGTTTGGTTCCGCTGGTTCCGCTGGTCCCGCTTTTTGCCCCTGACCATTACTCCTTATTGCCTTCTCCCTTTTCCTAAAACCCTCACAGTTAAGCTTAACAGGAATGCACCGTACAACAGGGATTGTGCAGCTTTGATTCAAAATGCCAAGGCAGCGGAACCAGCGGAACCGTGACCTGTGACAGATGATGAATATAGTTTAATTTCTTTGTAAACTTATTTCAAGGCAAGACACTGATTTACGAAATTGAGGAAATGAGCATTTAAAGTAAAACATGAGCGTGTTGATTCCGTTGCCCCGTAATTTAGCTTAAATCTAACTGCCTTTCGTAAGCTTTGGCGTTGGAAAAACGTTTTTCCACAATAATATCATCTGATACAGGAGGCATGCAGGGCGCTTAAAATTGAACATATCTTTCATGTTCATACTCCCGAGTTTATTCAGGTTGAGATAATAAGTATTTTGGATGAAGAATTATAATCATTTTGAAGCTTATCCTTTGCCGTCTGGCTTCATCCGAAGGACATTGGTCGATAAATATACCAATGCCCATTCATGCCATCAATTCTTTCACCCCACCGATAGAGATAGGGTGAAAGATTGTTGACTATATTTTGTAATATTTATTTTTCAGTAATACTTTTTACGGCGCCTGTATTGGTAAAGAATTCCAGCTTGAAGTTGCCATCAAGTATATCTTCTGGGATAGGAGCCGTGGTCCCAAACTGGGCAATGGCGGCGCGTGAAGTGGCCAACTGAATGTTTCCATCCATGATACGAATTTCGGCCATCCCTGGCATACGGTAAAACAATCCGCTTTTGCCTGCAAACGGATTGTCAGAAGTACTCAACCCGGTTTGTTTGGTAGCCAGATTTTCAGATTTGGTTGCATCAATTACGATTGGCCGTCCCGATAAATCAGATTTTGGCAATACGCCCCGATCATCGCTGAACCTGAAAACCACTTCACCTTTGACGGTTTTAGATCCGGGCACATAATCGAAACTGAATTCATAATTTTGTTTTTCCGATTTCCCAATGAATAGGGCCACATAGTTTTCTTCCATTTTGCCCAATTCCTGGGTCATCACTTCAAACGATTTTCCATCAGGCAGCGCTTCATCATCGGCATTGGTGAGCAGGGCAAAGCGAGAGTTGCGAAGATTAAAAATGGTCTCGGCAGCTTCGGCAGCCTTTTGTTCCTCATTTTTGGAAACCATCTTGAACCTGTTGGTTGAATCGGCAGGTGAATAGTAACTCCAGATAGATAAATCAGTGAATTTGTTCTTCTGATTGATACTTTTTATCAGGAATGAACTGGTTTGAAGTGCAGGTTTCTCAACATTTATGTCAGCGTTAATGCCTGCCAGAATACCTGATTCAGTCAAACTTACCATTTGTGCAGCCTTGCCCAATGCTTTGTGAACTTGCTCGGGATCGGGTTCGCTAAACATTTCGATCTGCATTTCATCCATGTTCCAGCGATCAACATCTGCCGAGGGGACATTGTTGATGCCCAGCATTTTTTGTGCATAAGCAGCAAACGGACCATGCACAAAGTGTTCGCGGGATGCCTTTACATGGACACGGATGCCTGTCTCAGGCAGAGAATACACCACTCCTTCAACCGGCCCTGTGATTGATCCGGATGAGTTCTTTCGCTTGTCTTCCTTTTGTGCCGTTACCATTGAAACGACACAGAGTGTAAAAATTAATGTTAATATTGAAAGTTTCATTGTACTGAAATTTTAATTGTTTTAAGTGAATACACTTCGGAAAATTGAATCCCGCCTGTGGATTAAAACCCAAAAGTAGCCAAAATATTATTCAAGCTGTTGAAAAGCTGCTCCTAACTGTTCAATTATATCTCCGGCAATCATGGCTGGCTGTCCAAATTTGGCTGCAGCAAGGTCGCCTGCCAGTCCGTGCAGGTAAACGCCAATAAGGGTGGCGTGTTCCGCAGAATAACTTTGAGCCAGCAGTCCCAGTATGATCCCAGTCAGCACATCGCCACTTCCGCCAGTCGCCATACCTGCATTCCCGGTGCTGTTAAAATATACTTCGCCATTGGGGAAAGTTATGCAGGTATGTGCACCTTTGCAAACCACAATGACCTTGTAGAGTGCAGAAAACTGAAGCTGTATCTGCAAACGTTGAAATGAATTTGCAGAAACACCCACCAGCCGTTCTAATTCTTTGGGATGGGGAGTCAGAATAGTGTATGGAGGAAGCAGTCGGTACAACTCCTGATTTGCAGCCAGCATGTTTAAAGCATCGGCATCAATCACCAATTTCGCTGGCCTGGCATACAGCAACTCTTGTAAAGCATTCAGTGATACTGTTTTCTGATCAAGGCCAGGTCCAATTCCTACTGCGGAAAATAAGCTGATAGTTGGAAATATAGTGAAAACAGAATCGGATGGATCAATTGATGCCATTGCTTCAGGAACTGAATTCTGAAGTATTTCGTAACCCAGCCGCGGAATGTGGCTCGTTAGCAAACCCACTCCTGAACGTAAGCAAGCTTTTGATGCCAGAACAGCCGCTCCCATTTTGCCATAGCTTCCGGCTATGAGTAAGGCATGACCAAAGGTTCCTTTGTGAGAGAACTTGTCGCGCTTTATAATTTTTGCTGAAATGAATTCTTTTGTGAGGTAAGTATAATTGCTTTTAATCTGGCTCATTGCTTCTGTTGACAACCCGATGGGCAATACTCCCACATGGCCCGTATAACAATAGTTCTCTGGGAAAAGGAAACTGATTTTGGGAAATTGAAAAGTGAGGGTATGGTTGGCCCTGACAATAGCTGATAAATCAGGTTGTGAATTCTCTTCACCCATTAAACCGCTGGGAATATCGATGGAAATAACCTGTACGTGTGACTGATTTATTTTCTTTACAATTTCAGCAGCCAATCCATCCAGCGGACGGGTTAGTCCTGAGCCGAACAGGCCATCGATAATGATCACTGTGGAAGGAATTTCTGGAATAGCAGTTTCTGAATCAATCCTCTTGATAAGAACCAAATTCTGATCCTTCAGCCGTTCAAAATTGATAGCAGGATCGCCTTTAAGTTCCTTTCCAAAGTCAGCAATAAAAAGGGTGCAGTTGAAATTAGCAGAGGCCAGCATACGGGCAACTGCCAGAGCATCACCACCATTGTTGCCCGGCCCTGCAAAGAACCAAAAAGGATGTTTGTTCCCCAGGTTATTGATAATCCAGTCGGCTACTGCCATCGAAGCTCTATCCATCAGGTCGATAGAGGAGATCGGTTCAAGTATCATAGTCAGTTGATCAATCTCAGCAATTTGGTTGCATGTGAACAGTTTCATGGGTTGAGAATTTTCACTAAAGGTACTAAATATTGATAATCAATAAACAAAGATCATTTATTGATTAATATATAATTATAACACCAGTTCATCCAATGGGTAGTACTCAAAAAGTGGTTGACCTTGGATGCTAAGTCCCCCGCGGATTTGGAAACAAAGATCAAAATAAATAACCGAAGGGATGTACCAATTCAATGATGCCAGGGTTAACTCTCTATCATCTGATACCCATTAGATACTCATCTGATACCTTTCTGTAACCTTACATTACAGAAAGGTATCAGATGAGTATCTAATGGGTATCAGATGATAGATCGCAAACACCCACCCATTCTATATAAACAAAGGGAGAAATTCAGGATCGATTGCTTATTTTGAAAAGTAGATTGAGATTACATTTTAAATAAATGTTTCAACAAATTTATAAAAGAAGAAAATGAAAAACGAAATTTAATTAAAACAATTAATTGGGTTTCACATACATGGAATTGATCTTTTAAACGATTTGGAAAACCTCTTCCCACAAAAATAGAAAGTGTTCTAAAAAAAAGGCTGACCCGATACAATTACCGAAACAGCCTCTTCTTATAGTTTAAAACCTTTTTTAGTCGATCATATCAAATCCGCAATAAGGAATCAACACTTTGGGAAGACGAATACCTTCTGGCGTCTGATTATTTTCGAGCAATGCAGCCAGTATGCGCGGCAATGCGAGTGCACTTCCGTTGAGCGTATGGGCAGTGACTGGCTTTTTAGTTACCTCATCACGGTATCGCAATTTCAGGCGGTTGGCCTGAAAGGATTCGAAATTCGAGACTGAACTCACTTCCAGCCATTTTTCCTGAGCTGCCGAGAACACTTCAAAATCGTAGGTAAGAGCAGAGGTGAAACTCATATCGCCACCGCACAAACGAAGAATACGGTAGGGCAATTCGAGCTTTTCAACCAACCCTGCAACGTGTGCCACCATTCCATCCAATAATTCATAAGAGTTGTCAGGACGGGAAATCTGTACAATTTCTACTTTATCGAATTGGTGCAGGCGGTTCAACCCGCGAACATCCTTTCCATACGAACCTGCTTCACGACGAAAACAAGCGCTGTAGGCAGTATTTTTTATGGGTAAATCTTTTGCATCTACAATCATGTCGCGGTAAAGATTTGTAACCGGGACCTCGGCTGTGGGAATAAGATACAAATTATCTTCGGTGGCATGATACATTTGTCCTTCTTTATCAGGTAACTGGCCTGTTCCGAAACCCGATTCTTCATTCACCATCAATGGCGGCTGAATTTCGAGATAACCTGATGCACGGGCTTCATCAAGAAAGAAACTGATGAGCGCACGTTGTATGCGGGCCCCTTTGCCTTTGTAAACGGGAAATCCGGCGCCGGTAATTTTAACTCCCAGTTCGAAGTCAATAATATCGTATTTCTTCGCTAATTCCCAGTGAGGCACACTACCAGCAGGCAATGCAGGAATTTCGCCTGCACTTTTTACTATCAGATTGTCTTCCGGAGTTTTTCCTTCTGGAACTATATCGGCCGGAAGGTTGGGAAGCAGGACCTGTATGCTGAACACTTCCTGATCAATACGAGCAAATTCATCGTCCAGTTGCTTAATTGAATCTTTCAATTCGCTGGTACGGGTTTTTGCAGCATGAGCTTCACCGGTTTTGCCATCGCGTATAAGTAACCCGATTTCTTTGGATATTTTATTCAATTCGGCCTTACACTGATCGGCCTGGTTCTGTATTTCGTTTTTCTTTCCTGACAATTCAGTGATTTGAAGTACGATAGAGGAAGCATCAAAATTCTTCTTCTTCAACTTGGTAATCACCAATTCGGGATTTTCCTGTATGAACTTTAAATTAAGCATTTTGGGTATCTTTATTTTAGATCATCAAATGTAAAACAAAAAATCTCCTGCCTTAAGAAAAGCAGGAGATTATTCAACAAATATTTTTAATCGTGTTAGATTATTGCTGTTGCAGCAACTACGGGTTCAACTGTAACCCACGATCTGTTGTCTCTTCTTTTCTTGAAAACAACGGTTCCTGTCACCAAAGCAAACAGGGTATGGTCTCTTCCAATACCTACATTCAATCCCGGGTGATGTGAAGTACCTCTCTGGCGAACAATAATGTTACCAGCTGTTGCAGCTTGACCTCCGTAAATTTTAACGCCAAGTCTTTTGCTTTCTGATTCGCGGCCGTTTCTTGAACTACCCGCACCTTTCTTATGAGCCATGGTAAATTTTTTTTAATGTTATCCTAATACTTCTTCAATTTGAACTTTGGTCATGTATTGACGATGACCATTCATTTTCTGGTAGCCTTTTCTTCTTTTCTTCTTGAAGACCAATACCTTGTCTGCCTTACAATGTTCCAAAACGGTAACCCTAACACTGGCACCTTCTACCACTGGAGCTCCAACTTTCACAGTTCCATCGTTATCAACCAAAAGAACTTTGTCAAAAACAACAGTCTCGCCTTCAGCATTTTCAAGACGGTGTACATAAATTTTCCGGCCTGCTTCAACTTTCATTTGCTGACCGGCGATCTCTACAATTGCGTACATTTCGATTTTCTTTAATATTTCTTCCGGCAGGCGGGAATCAATAGAATGGCCGCTTATAGGGCCTGCACGAAACTTTCGGATGGCAAAAGTAGATAATTTTAGGTGACCACCAAAGCTTTACATGGTTTTTTTAGATTTATTTCAGTGCACCCACTTTTTTCCAAATCATTGACTTCTTGTCCATCTAATTTGAATTTCCAAAGTTAAATGATAAAAAGCAGTCTGAATGCAAAAACAATTCTTATATTTGTTACGCTCAGTGACACAATTTTTATTCTTAAATGCTAAAAGTAAAACTCAATATATTAGGACTGTCAGTCAGTCAGTCACAGTCGGGTGCCTACGCGTTGGTGTTGGCCGAAGAAGTAGGTGACAGGAGGATTCCTATTATTATAGGACCCATTGAAGCGCAGTCGATAGCTATTCAACTGGAAGGTTTGAAACCTCCCCGGCCCCTTACGCACGATCTTTTTAAGAATATGGCTTCGGCTTTTGATATTTATATTTCCGAAATCATCATTTATAAGCTTGAAGAAGGTATTTTTTATTCTGAATTGGTGTGCATAAAAGATGGCAAACAGATAATTATTGACTCCCGTACCTCTGATGCTGTGGCTCTCGCTCTGCGATTTAGTTGCCCCATTTATACCACCGAAGATATTCTTGAGCGCGCCGGAATAGTCATCGAATTTGAAAATGAACACAATCAGGAGGATTGGCAGCAACCAGTAAATGAGGAATCCAACAGGGGGAAATACGAATACGGTAAATACACCGCCGCCGAACTCTCTGAATTGCTTACCAACGCAGTCAAAGATGAAGATTACGAAAAAGCATCTGCCATCCGTGACGAAATTAACCGCCGCCGAAAGGAATAGGTTGATGGTTGGGGCAAAGGAAGAATAAGTTGGCAGTGGTCAGTTGGATGGATGAAATTTGAATATTGAATAAGAAATAATAAATTGAGTTGTTCGGTAATTTTGCCGTAGAAGCAATCCGTGCAATCCTTTATTAATTTTTACTTTTACCTTTTCCCTTTTGACTTTTCGGCAGTAGTTTTTAGTAGTTTTATCGCCGCTAAAAACTTCTCAAATCAAAGGCCTGTATGATGGGGATAAAGAATCGTTTGATTATAATGAATTTCCTCCAGTATTTCGTCTGGGGAACCTGGCTGATTTCTCTTGGAGGATACATGATTGTCAACCTGAAATTTACAGGCGGACAAGTTGGAAGTATCTATTCGACCATGGGCCTGGCTTCATTGTTTATGCCTGGCTTACTGGGAGTTGTAGCCGATCGGTGGATGAATGCTGAACGTTTGTTCGGTCTCTGTCATATTACAGGGGCGCTCTTGCTGTTTTGGGCATCAACCGTTCAAGATCCTGCAATGATGTATTGGGTAATGTTGTTGAATGCAATGGTTTACATGCCTACAATTGCCCTTAATAACACGGTTGCCTATGGTATCCTGTCATCAAAAGGTTTTAATGTTGTCAAAGATTTTCCCCCTGTCAGGGTATGGGGAACGGTAGGATTTATTTGTGCCATGTGGGTTGTCGACCTCAATGGATGGTCGGTAAGCCCGTTGCAATTGTATATCAGTTCACTTTCTGCTTTGGCTTTGGGTATATATTCTTTTACCCTGCCTGCCTGCCCTCCAGGGAACACTAAAAAAGACGGCTCCTTCCTTTCTGCATTAGGCCTTGACGCTTTTGTTCTTTTCAAAAACAGTAAAATGGCAGTATTTTTCATTTTTGCCATTTTTATTGGTGCCGCTCTGCAAATTACCAATACCTTTGGCGAGCCATTCATTCATGATTTTAAGGACCTGTACCCCGGCTCATTTGCCGTATTGCATCCCGGGTTGCTGATGTCCATCTCACAAATATCTGAAACATTGTTTATTCTGACCATTCCATTCTTTTTAAACAAATATGGTATCAAGAAGGTCATGATGATCAGTATTATTGCCTGGGTATTCCGTTTTGCCCTTTTCGGGCTGGGAAATCCTGACAGCCGATTGTTCCTGTTGATTTTATCAATGATTATATATGGAATGGCGTTCGACTTTTTCAATATCTCCGGATCTTTATTTGTTGAAACAGAATCCGAACCACGTATCCGGGCAAGTGCACAAGGTCTTTTTATGATTATGACCAACGGCTTGGGAGCCTTTATCGGTGGAATATCAAGTGGATGGGTAGTCGATTATTTTACGGTTGAAGGCATTAAAAACTGGCCCTATATCTGGTTTGTCTTTGCAGGATACACCCTTGTGCTTGGCTTGATTTTTCCTTTTGTATTCAGATACGATCACAAAGCAAAAACATCCATTCTAAAGGCTGAAGCTGTATCCGTTACCGGATAGGCATTGAATGAATATTAGAATCTAAAAAATGAAGCAATATCTTAATTTACTGAACCATGTAATGAATTCCGGGGTTGAAAAAAACGACCGTACCGGTACCGGGACCATAAGTGTATTTGGCCATCAGTCCAGATACGATCTCTCAGAGGGGTTTCCAATGGTGACCACCAAAAAATTGCATTTGAAGTCTATCATTCACGAACTGCTTTGGTTTTTAACAGGCGATACCAATATCAAGTATTTACAGGATAATGGAGTAAGAATTTGGAATGAATGGGCTGACGAAAATGGAGAGCTTGGCCCTGTTTACGGTTACCAGTGGAGATCGTGGCCAACGCCCGACGGTCAGCACATCGACCAGATCACCCAGGTAGTGAACAGCATTCAGAACAATCCCGATTCTCGCCGTCATATAGTAAGTGCTTGGAATGTAGGCCAGATTAATCAAATGAACCTGCCTCCCTGCCATATCCTGGTTCAGTTTTATGTGGCTGACGGAAAACTTTCATGCCAGCTATACCAGCGCAGTGCAGATATATTCCTTGGCGTGCCCTTTAATATTGCATCCTATGCACTGCTTACTTTGATGATGGCTCAGGTTTGCAATTTACAGCCAGGTGATTTTATCCACACCCTTGGTGATGCTCACATTTATCTCAACCATACAGATCAGGTGAAACTGCAACTCAGCCGCGAACCTTATCCACTGCCACAGATGAAAATCAATTCCGAAGTAAAAAACATATTTGATTTTAAGTATGAAGATTTTAAACTAACAGGCTACCAGTCGCATCCGCCTATTGCAGGTAAAGTGGCGGTATAGTCAATTGGTATTCGAAAAATAGTTAAGTTTGACGAATATAAAACTACGAGGCTTCTTCAACGAGGTCTATAATTATGTAATATCTTATGATGCACGACAATATCTCCATCATTGTAGCCATCGCTCAAAATTTTGCCATTGGTAAAAATAACGATCTGTTGTTTCACCTGCCCAATGATCTGCAACGGTTCAAACAAATTACAACGGGTCATCCTGTCATCATGGGGCGCAATACCTTTCTGTCGTTGCCAAAGGGCGCCCTTCCAAACCGCAGGAATGTGGTGATCACTGACAATCCGGATGAGAAATTTGATCGTTGCGAAATGGTCTTCTCCATTGATGAAGCCGTGGAAGTAGTTGAAAATGAATCCGAAGCCTTTATCATAGGAGGTGGGGCCATCTATCGTCAGTTTTTTCCTCTGGCTCAAAAGTTATACCTCACTCTTGTTCACCAAGACTTTGATGCAGATATCTATTTTCCAGCAATAGATTATTCTGAATGGGAAGTAATGGCGCGCGAAGATTTATTTGATCAAAAGAATGGCTTTAACTATTCAAATCTGGATCTAAAACGAAAATAAGGATTGTAACTTTAAAATACAACCTATTTATTGTTTTTGAATTTTTTCCACAATCGCTTATTCAAATTCTACTTAAATGTTTTTTCAGAAGTAAATACTTCACCGCTGGGCATTTTGAAGGTATAAGCTATTTTGCCAATTCCCTTTACATTTGGTACCCTTTCAATATGAGCAGTTTTTCCTGTACCGGCTGGAGTTGTAAATAGGGTAGAGGGTACGAGTTTCCACAAGATATTGGTAGCCAGCGAATCAACATCCATTGTGGCTGTTCCTTTAGAAGTTATTGAATCGGGACATGTAATTTCAGGCGCCAGAAAGAATTGCCTGACCTTCACCCAATCAAAGTAAGTGGTCTGGGGAGTGACAGGTTTAATCTCATTTGCAAGATCATAGCTCTCTGTTACTTGCTGACTTAATATTAAATTTAAAGGCAGCGAGGGAAACCATTCATAATTATTATTGATGACCTCATGCATCAACTTATCATCGATGTAATATTGTATCTTTGCAGGTGTCCATACACATTTATAGGTTGAATATTTTGGCATCCTGGATACATGATATTTTTTGTTATTCATGTTCTTTATGTTCGATTCATTACAGTTAGCGGGAGGATAATACCGGTGGATGACATGCATCATGTTCGGAAAATCGCTTACAGAGGTAAGTTCTGCAATATCAATTTCACTTCCATATCCTCCTGGCGGACATGGGGTACTGTCGTTTCCAATTAACCAGAATGCAGGCCATGAACCACTTTTAAGCGCATATTTTGCCTTACATTCAAAAACCCCATACCTGAATTTTTTCTTTGTAGACACTTCACCCCCTATATAATTTGACCTGATATGTTCCCAACCACTGGTGCGCCAAATGCTATCCAGATAATTGGGGACATTTTGCATCTTGAGTTCTAACTTTCCCTTGGTAACATTCAGTGTGATAGTACTATCGACTAGAAAACCCAAACTTCTTTTGAAATGGATCGCAGGCTCCCAAATGCTACTGTCTAATTTCGGCTCCGAGAAGTTTTCATCAAAGTTAGTCCACATATAATCAGGATGATAGTGGCGGTCATAAGTCTGAGAACGGATACCGCCACCTACCAATAAAATAATGGCAATTGTCAAAGCAATGCTTTTCATTCTACTTGTATTTTGATTTAACAGCTTCATTTTGTGATAAATATACAATGATAGATACCAAATCATTTGGTATCAATTTATCCTTTCTCAAACAATTATAGGAATCGTATGGCATTATTTGATAATTTACTTAACTCAACAATCAGATGGATTTAAGGTTTCGCTCTCACGGACAGTATAGGTTTCACTGGCTGGATGATTTGGCGTTGCCCTCGTAAACTTTCGTTCAAAGCAGGTTAAAGTTTGTTATTTTATTTCAATGTTAATCCTGAAGGTTAACAGTACTGCTTCATTTCCTCTCTATCAATTACCAATAATGTAAACTACAGTCATTCTGTTAGTTAATTAATGGTTTTGATCCCATAATTTTAACTTATATCCTTCTTTGGCTTACATTCTTTCACTATTATCTTATCGTTCTACAACACGTTTATATATTGCTCGTATATTGCTTGTGTAATTCTTGAATACTTACGAATGTTTGAAGTAAGTTTAAATTATCCACGACTGGATTAAAAACGTGTTATAGAACAATCTGGGAATAATCAATTTATACCTGCATTTCAGCAATGGGCATTACTGAGTTGGTTACTCCAAGTCACCCGCTCAGTAACAGGCAAAGTAGCTTACACTGTAGAGTTAAATCCAAAATATTTTATGGGTATTTGATCCAATATGTAAGCTAAATATAATATCTTGCATCTTTATTCATAGATACTTATTAATGACCCTATCAGACTTGCAGCTTCAACAAGAATTTGAAAAATACAGCAATCTTTTGCTCCGGGAACGAAACGCGCAAGGCTACTGGAGTGGTCGCCTGTCATCAAGTGCATTGGGAGTGGCAGTGGCCATCACTGCACTTTTTTTTTATGATGATAAGGGTAACGTTCCTGAAATATCAAATGGGCTTCATTGGTTGAAGGAAAATGTGAATGCTGATGGTGGTTTTGGAGATTCACCGCAGAGTGTAAGCAATGTGAGTACCAGTTTGCTATGTTATGCAGCCGTCAAAGTTTGCAGTAAGGTGGTCAAAAATGATCTGTTGATCAGACAGATAGTGAATTATCTTGGTTCACAAAGTATCGATGTAAATTCTGAACAACTTATTGCCGCCATATTGGACTTCTACAAGACCGACCGCACCTTCTCAGTTCCCATTTTGACGATGTGTGCTTTATGCGGTGTCCCGGGACATGAAGCGTTTGACTCCATACCGCAATTGCCATTTGAACTTTCGTTGTTGCCACGGTCACTTTACCGGATGCTTAACCTGAGTGTGGTAAGTTATGCCATTCCTGCATTGGTAGCCGTTGGCATTGCCATTTTCAAGTTCAAGCAACGAAAGAATCCCTTGATGCGCCTGATTCGGAAGGCTTCTGTCAATAAATCCCTGACTTTACTTCGTGCTATTCAACCTGTTAGTGGTGGTTATCTGGAAGCCATTCCACTGACTGCTTTTGTCACCTTGTGTTTGATAGAATCCGGCTACCGTGATCTGGAAGTTGTTCGCGATGGAATTGTTTTCCTGAAACGAACTCAGCGCGACGATGGAAGCTGGCCCATTGATATTGATCTTTCCACCTGGGTAAGTACCCTTGCTGTAAAATCACTCCGCAATAATTTGGATGAAGTGATGCCGCTTATTGATCAGCAAAAGTTGACTGCACATTTTCTATCTATTCAGAATAAAACAATCCATCCGTTTAACGGAACTCAGCCAGGTGGCTGGGGCTGGACATCCTATCCGGGTTCAGTGCCTGATGGAGATGATACGCCTGGTACTATACTGGCCTTGCTGGCTTTGAACCAGCGCACTCCGCAATTAATTCAGCAACCTGTATTGGAAGGGTGCAGTTGGCTGATCGATCTTCAGAATAGTGATGGTGGCTTCCCTACTTTTTCAAAAGGCTGGGGCAAACTGCCCTTCGATCAGAGTTGTGCCGACCTGACTGGTCATGCGATCCTGGCGATGGCAAAGGTGGATACTGTTTTTCATTCAGCCATAAAATCCAATCAATACTCAAAGTTAAACAAATCATTTGAAAGAGCAGTCACTTATTTGGAAAAACAGTTGGATAAATCTGGCTACTGGCTGCCTCTGTGGTTCGGTAACCAGCATACAGCGGATCACACGAATCCTGTATATGGCACTGCCCGTGTGCTTTCGTATTTAAATGAAACTTTGGAAACCCCCTTGGGACGTGAATATGAGGTGAAGCTCAAATCAATGATCGAACGTGGATGCGTCTACCTGACTTCTGTTCAGAATCAGGATAAAAGTTGGGGAGGAGCAAAAAATATCCGGGGGAGTATAGAGGAGACGGCATTGGTAATCACCGCATTGATCAAAAATAGTTATAACCAAGAATGTGCTGCAGGCATCAACTGGCTGGCAAAAAAAACAGAATCCGAAGGGTTGATTGCCTCACCCATCGGATTGTATTTTGCCTCCTTGTGGTATGACGAAGAGCTGTATCCATTAACGGCTTATGTTGATTGTTTGTCGGAATCAATTATTTCTAATTTACCACTACCGCAGGACTCACTTTAATTTCCATCAGATAACCCTGGCAAATGCCTTTCACCGTTACCGCACTCCCGATTTGAAGTGACTCAATGACTGGTTGATTGGAAGTAACCCAGTTGCTGTCGAGCTGACAACTGATACCCTGCATTTCATCTTCCAGGACCAAAAGAGTGGTTCCATTTGGAAGCTGGTTTTTTGATACCAGTTTACCGCTTATTTCAAGTACTTTTTCACTGTATTTGGCAGTTGCGGCATCTTCTCCCTTCTCAAATTCATTTATCAAGCCCACTGCTTCCACTTTAAATTCAGCCTTCATTCTATTCACATTAGCATGAGGCTTGAAAAACATTTTCAGACCAACTCCTGCTCCAACTACGATCACAATAAGAACAATTATAAGTGCATATCTGATTTTCATGGTTAGTTTGTTTTTTGGTTTTCAATACAAATAAAAACTCAATTCAGGCGGCG